>ENA-UOWG01002642-UOWG01002642.1-activated-sludge-metagenome-genome-assembly--contig:-NODE-2642-length-14898-cov-5.399650_pt1 | contig 14898 bp, 10 predicted proteins | sample MGYA00238147_ERZ761563 | MGnify/ENA primary metagenome ERZ761563 (study PRJEB28884, sample SAMN05720216) | anaerobic digester metagenome | isolation source: active sludge of municipal... | reverse complement strand
GCCAAAATTTTGGGAGGTCTACTGATGTTCAGAAATACCCTGCAACCGCTCAACCTGGCCAAAGCCGTTTATTCGGTAGTCCTGGTGGCGGTCTTTTTGTTGGTCTCGCTGGCGAGTGCTTACGCCGGTCAAGTCACCCTGACCTGGGATGCCAGCCCTGGCCCCGACCTGAAAGGCTATCGCCTCTATTACGGGCAAGCCAGTGGCATAACCAACGGACAATATGCCTACAACGTGGATGTGGGCCTTGGGAACCAGACCACGACCGAGGCGGCTTGCACTGTTGCCACGAACGGTACGGTGACCTGCAACAAGCTGAATCTTAACGATAACGGTGTTTATTACTTTGCGGTCAAGGCTTATAACAGTGCGGGGACCGAAAGCGTCTTTTCGAATGAAGTCAGCAAAACCGCCAGCAGCTCTGTCGCGCCGCCGGTGGCCAGTTTCAACACCAGCTCATCCACGACCGCGCCTCTGACGTGGACGTTCACGAATACATCCACAGGCGCCACCCCGATCACTTGGTGTTGGAAATTCGGCGACAGCACCAAATCTTGCGACAGCAACGTACAAAGCCCATCGCATGCCTACGCCCAGGCTGGCTCCTACCCGGTCACCCTCACCGCCAGCAATTCGGGTGGAAGCGATACCGAAACCAAGACCATCACGGTGAACGCGACGGTCACACCGGCGCCCGTGCCCAGCTTTACCTACACCACGAATTCCACGACGGGTCAGGTGCCATTGGCGGTGAACTTTACGGGGTCCTGGACCGGCAGCGCTACGTCTCAGACCTGGAATTTCGGCGATGGCAGCTCTAACAGTACCTCCACCAGCACCACCTCGCCGGTGAAAGTCACGAAAAACTACAACGCGCCGGGCAGCTATACGGTCACTTTCACGGTTGCGGGTCCGGGGGGGAGCAGATCCACAACCCAGACGATTACGGCGACGACCAAAGCCCCAACGGCCAATTTCAGCGCGAGTTCGACGACGATCACCACGGGGCAGGCGGTGCAATTTACCGATACCTCGACCCCGACGGGCGCTATCACCGGATGGTGCTGGAAATTCAACGTGGCTGCCAACAGCAGCACATGCAACAGCACCGTTGAAAAACCATCGTATACCTACACCAGCGCGGGCACCTACACCGTCAGCCTGACCGCCAGGAATTCCGCTGGCCAGGATGACGAGATTAAAACCGGTTATATCACCGTGACCGCGGCGAAGGTGAGCAGTGGGCCGATCGCCGCCTACTATTTGGAGGAAGCCAGCGGCACGAAGGTGAACGATGCCTCCGGCAATGGCAATCATGGCGTCCTGTCCTGCAATAACACCGCCGATCCAACCTGCTCCGGCATGCGGACCCCTGGTTATTTCGGCAACGCGCTCTCCTTCGATGGCGTCAACGACTGGGTGACGATCAACGATTCGGCTACCCTGGACCTGACGACGGCCATAACGCTGGAGGCGTGGGTCTATCCGACGGCCACAATGAGTAGCTGGCGCAACGTGCTGCTCAAGGAACAGACCGGCGGCCTGGCCTATGGGCTGTATGCCAACTCCGACTCCAACCAGCCCGTCGCGAGCATCAATATCGGCGGCGACAAGAATCTGGCGGGTAAGTCGGCGCTCACCGCTAACAAGTGGACGCATCTGGCCGCTACTTACGACGGCGCCTACGAACGGCTTTATGTCAACGGTACCCAAGTGGCGTACAAGGCGCAAACGGGCAGCATGACGGTTTCCAGTGGGGCGTTGCGCATCGGTGGCAATAGTGTGTGGAGCGAGTTCTTCAAGGGCCGCATCGACGAAATCCGCGTCTACAATCGGGCCTTGAGCGCGGCGGAGATCAAGACCGACATGAATACGGCGGGCGGCCGCTTGCTGGGCGATCAGCAAACGGGAAGCTTTACCGATACGATCTCGAAAGGTTCGGCCAAGGCGTTCCAGAAGAAGGCCGACAAAACGGGTGCGGTCACCAGCCTCTCGGTTTACGTGGTAACTGGCATGACGCCCCTTGTGGCCGGACTGTACGCGAACACAGTCGACGCGAACCAGATGAACCACCCGGGCAAACTGCTTGCTCAGGGGACCTTAAGTTCGCCTACAGCCGGCGCTTGGAACAGGGTTTCTCTTCCCGCGACTTCGATCACCGCCGGGACCACCTACTGGATTGCTATCCTGAGTCCAGGCGGTAGCCTCCAGGTCAGCGATAAGGTGAATAATGGAACGCAGCCGAGTGAAACCAGCCCGACGACGCCCATTCTGACCACGCTACCGGACACCTGGAAGACCGGCACCCCCTCTTATGATGGGCCGCTAGCGGGGTATGGGACGGGGTATTGATTTAGGGTATATGGACGATCCCCGCAGCTTGGCTGCGGGGGCTTTCGCGGGAAAGCTCTCTATAACACCTCAAGTGGTGGAGAATAACACCCTAAGAGATTTAGCATGAACAGCCTTAGTTAATAACCTTCGACCTATGCTAGGAGAACGGAATTATGCACATGAATCATTCGCCAAGTTCAACCTTGCTATAGCGCTCCTATACAGGTTGTGGAATTTCTAAAGGGCGTAACCAGTAGAGTAATCAGGCTTGAAAATCAACAGGTTACGAAGGCAAAAAACGCTAAACCCCGGGGAGCAAAATGCTCACCTTGTTATTTTTCAACAAATTAGTGGTGCGCTCAACTGCGCTCAACTGCGCTCAACTGGTTGCGCCCAATTCAAATTTAACCCTAATGGCTGGCGATACGGTGTATATCGTAGTCGTCAATTCCCACTACTGGAACGCTTAAGTTGAGGAAATATACGATGATGAAGATACTTGTAAAACTGCTCGCTCTGATTCTTTTCGCTGCCGCCCAAACGGCGATGGCGGCGAATCACTACGTCAGAGCCGGTGCCACTGGGGCCAAAAACGGCACCGACTGGACCAATGCTTACACGTCGCTTCCGGTATCCTTGGTGCGCGGGGACGTGTACTACATCGCAACTGGAAACTACCCATCCTATAGGTTCGACGATCCCCAATCGGGAAGTCTTGTGATAACGATCAAGAAAGCTACAGAAGCCGCCCACGGAACCGACCTCGGCTGGCAGCCTGCATACGGAGCCGGTCAGGCCGTTTTTAACTCTGTGCTACAATTCGACCGTGGGTACTACGTTCTCGACGGGCAAGTGAGAAACGAAGCCGATTGGTTCGACGGTGACGCCTATGGTTTTAGGGTCAACCATAACAACCAGGATCGGAACATCGTCATTTCTGGTGGGAGTTCGTCGAGCAATATCACTGTCAAGTATGTTTTCGTCGATGCCATCTACAAAAATCTGCCCAGCAATACGGTCCGTAGATACGCTATAGACACAGATACCTATGGGGGCTCGATTGCGACGAATCTGGTGTTCCAGCGAATGTATGTTTATGGAAGCAACAACGTCTGGTTTTTGCGCACCACGAACGGGGCAATTGTCGAATATAGCGCGTCGGATGGCGCTGCGAGCAATGCTGCAAACCATGGGGAGATTGTTAATCTTTACTACAGCGGCAACAATGCGGTAATTCGCTATAATTATTTTAGAAACGCATACAAAGGGAACTGCGGAACCGCTCTCGTCGCGATAACGCAAGCGAACGGACTCGAATTCTATGGCAACATCGCATACAATTTTGATTCATGCGATGCTGCAATCGGTTTTAACGGATATTCGTCATCAAATAACAAGGTTTATAATAATACATTTATTTTAGGTGGTAATTACAATGCAGGAACGGCATTCGGTAGCGGTACGAACAACTTAGTTTATAACAATTTATGGATAAATTGTACCGTGGATTTGAAAGGAACTCACGATTATAATGGATTTAGCGATTCGAACGCGCGCGGTGAATCACATGCCAAAACCAATATTCCAACTTCAATCTTCATGAATTACGTCGGGGGAGACTTTAGACTGAAATCAGAAACCACTTCGGGCCTTGCTTTGCCCTCACCCTACAACGTAGATTTGCTCGGAACCATGCGTGGGACTAGTGGGGCTTGGTCGCTCGGTGCATATCAATATACTGTTCTCCCGCTCGGACCACCCGGACCACCCGGACCGCTCAGCTGAGTTAACGAAGCGCTCTTCTCTCAGTGTGGGTGCCAATTGTCGTGATCGGGTGGCAAAATGCCGCCCGATCTGTTCAAACGAATGATCGCCATTATCGTTCCGGTCTAGTTGGCTGCCGCAGAAGTTTTGATAGGTTCAGAGAACTTTGGGACCACCGGGTCTTTGGAAGATTCTATTTTTAGATCAAATAGATATTTGTAGATATCTGTGAATCCCTCATGTTGACTTCACCATAGAATACCCGCTGCTACCTGTCAGAACTTCTGCGACAGCCCACTAGCTCAAACGCAGCAGGCGTAACCAGTCAAGTGCGTCCTTAAGTTGTCGAAAAATAACACGACAGGTATTTTGCTCCCCGGAATTTAGCGTTTTTGGCCTTTGTAACCTATTGATTCCAATAGCCTGAGCGCTCGACAGGTTACGCCCAAATGCAGCAACGTCCTACCAAGAAGCTGGAGTTGCGCACCCCGGCGAAGTCTGCCATCCTTGCTACCTCTTCAGTGAAGAATTATTAGGCTGCTCAACTCATGGCTTGAGCAGGGTAACCTAGCTGGCTGTTCGCATGAACGCTATCACTATCGCTTTTCTGGTCGTCAATGGTCTGGGGTTGCTGACCCTTTCGCACCGATGGGCTGCACTGCCGCTGCTGACCAGTGCACTTTACATGACCATCGGGACGGCGTTTGAACTGGGGCCGTTCAATTTTTCGGCTATCCGGGTACTCGTTGCTATTGGAGCCTTGCGTGTTTTAATCCGAGGCGAATTAAAACTGTTAAGGATGAACGGCCTCGACTGGCTGTTGGTGATGTGGGCGACATGGGCTCTGATCAGTAGCTTGTTCCACGAAGACAAGACTGGAACTTTTGTGAACCGTCTTGGCTTGGTCTACAACGCTTGCGGAATTTATTTCCTGTTGCGCGTCTTTTGTCAGTCGTTTGACGACCTTCTGATGCTGTGCCGCATCACAGCCATCCTACTAGTTCCCATGTCGCTCGCCATGCTTTGGGAGGCGCACAGCGGTTACAACCTTTTTTCGGTCCTAGGTGGCGTGGACGCAGCCTCGGAGATACGCAACGATATCATTCGCGCTCAAGGGCCTTTCTCTCATTCGATTCTCGCAGGATCCATTGGCGCAGGATCTTTGCCGCTGATGATTGGTCTTTGGCGACAATGCCACAAATCATCAATCGCCGGCATTCTGGCCTGCCTATCGATGATTGCCGCGTCTGCGTCCAGCGGACCCATCATGAGCGGGCTGCTAGGTATAGGTGCATTGCTCATGTGGCCCTTTCGCCAGCATATGCGGCTTTTTCGCTGGGCTGCATTTCTGGGCTACATTGCCTTGGATCTGGCAATGAAGGCACCGGCCTATTACATCTTGGCGCGCATCGATCTCACCGGCGGCAGTACCAGTTGGCATCGTGCAGCGTTGATTGAAGCGGCACTGCATCACTTATCCGAGTGGTGGTTTGTCGGAACGGACCACACCCGTCACTGGCTACCCTATGGGGTTCCGTGGAGCGGCAACCACGCCGACATCACAAACTATTACATTATGATGGGGGTCACGGGCGGGCTGCCGTTGATGTTGCTGTTTATCGCCCTCCTCGCTAAGGGATTTGCGTTCGTTGGTCGTTGGCTGTATCAATCGGAACAAGAGAATGGGCTGATGCTAAGCAAATTCATGATTTGGGCATTGGGGGCGTCACTTTTTTCGCACGCAGCTACGTTCGTTTCGGTGTCGTACTTCGATCAGTCGGTCGTATTTCTATATTTAACACTTGCAGCGATTTGCTCGGTTTCTACACCAAATGTCGTGTCGAATCTTAGCGCATCTGTTCCTGCGAATTCGATTATACTTCCTCAAAGAGCAGGTAATTGGTCGAAAAGCCGAGCTAACCACACGTAGCGGCTATCTGATGCCACTTGTCAGAAACCCGTGACTCTTGATCCGCTTCGGTGGCCACGGGCCACGACTCGCTGCAGAGAGCAGCTGCTCCTCGAGTTCGCGGAGCTGCCGCTTACGTCGAGGATCATGGTTGTCGACTTCCAGAACAAGGGCGCGTACAGCACTCCGCAGAGCGTCCGAAAAGGAGGAACGAGGCGGGTTGCGAATTACGAGATCATAAATGCCGAGTAGTATCCGGGTGGCACGTGTGAGGCTAAAGCGCTCGGTAACTATATCTCTTCCGTATTGGCCAAGCGTCTTCCTCAGGTCGGGGTTCAAGAATAAGTTATCAAGTTGGTCGATCAAGCGATCAGTACCGGAAATACTGTCGCCCAATCCGTAGAAGCCCTGCCGAAGGAATAATTCAAGGGTATCTGGTCCAAACACTTCCGAGAAGCCACCTTCGCCTTGGACCACCACCGGCCGACCGATTGCCAAAGCCCGTAATGCTGAACTGCCCATACCGATGACTACGTCTGCAGCTGCGTAGGCAGGTCGCGGGTCGAGCGATGGGCCTGGGCAACTCACTACCTCTCTACCCCAGCGCTGGTTCACCGCGCGCGCTCGTTCCTTTAAAGCATTATGAGCGGGACCCCCGCCGACAAGCAAAAGCCGCACGGCGTGCCGGCCTGCGAGAACATCGATAGCATCTATCGCGCGGACCAGTGCATCCAGCTTAAGTTCGACGGCGAGGCGGGAAACACTCACAACAAGCAGTTGATCACTGGAAACGTTCAGCGACGAGCGAAACCCGGACCCATCGATGCTTGGGTTGTCTTGGTCGACATTAATCGGTGGTTCAAGTACCCACACGTCACCTCTTTGAACTCGGTGAGCAATGACGCCAAGGTCTGCTGTACCCATAATCAACGGGATCGACACGGGGATGTAGGGCATGACCGCCATACTAAGCACAGTACACAAAACTGGAACACCCCGGAAAAGTCCAGCTCCGAAGTACGCATCAAGGCATGGTGGCCATTCGTAGGCGTGGATAAGATCGAGATTGGCCTTGCGGGCTATGGTGGCCAGTTGTGCGATTCGCGACGGTGCAGGCCGATAGCGCAGCCGGTCGGCAGGCAAGAAGCGCAGGCCACATTTTTCGATGTAATCAACCAATGGCCCAGGAACCCCATACACCGTTACATCGTGACCTGCCTGGGCAACATTTGCAGCAAGATCAATGGCGTTGATTTGGCTTCCACCAATTTCGAGGTCATGGGGGTACACGAGCAGACGCATTAACGTATACCGACTTCGCTGCACCTCGCGGCCCTACGCCTCGCCTGCATCACCCAGTTGGCGCTTCCCCAGCGGCCGAGCTTGCCATCAAAGTTGCGGCTTGTCGGACGTTCTGACCAGCGAATGGCAGAGATCTCGAAACCCAATGGCTTGAGGTAACGCTTAAGCAACCCGGGGCTGACCAGGTTGATGCCGCTTTCCTCAAAGGATCGCAGTTTTCGGTAACCACCTTTATTTATCGCACGCTTCCCCAACACGCGAAGCGAACCGAAGTTCGGTCCAGCGATGACCATGGTGTGGCCTTCGCCCACAAAGACGGCATAAGCTTCGATCACGTACTGTGGATCTGGAAGCAGGTGCAGAAGGTCTGTCACCAAGACGCAGTCAAAAACCTGGCCGTTCAATCTGGTTAGACATTCTTCGAACGAACCATACTCGACATTGAAGCCCGGTCGGGCCGCAGCAGCAGTGGCGATGATTGAATTGATCGGGACGGCTGTGACCGTGATCCCACGCTCTATCAGGAGGGTCTCGGTCGCTCCCCAGCCGCAACCGAGCGACAGCAAGGTCCGAGTGCCCTCCGGGATAAGCGCCAAGACGTCGGGATCAGGATCTTCGTAGAAGTTCTTTGCCCATTTGCCATCGGGCCAGGGCGTGTCGACCTGGAAAAGCGTGCTCGCTACATGTGTGCCCGCTGCGACGGCGAGCAAAGCTTCAATTTGTTTTCGTACACAGGGAAGCGAAATTCCCATCTGGCCAGCGTAGCGATTAGAAAGATGATGGACCAGAAAATCGTCCAATGCCGAAATGCAGACCACTTTGCGGAATCCGTAGGCGGTGTAGGGGTCTGTCGCCGCGGAACACAGCATGTCGTAGCGGCCTTCATAGGGTCCGCGCACAAAACCATCGTGGGCGATCATGGTCGTCAATTGGTTGCGAGTGATCAGATAAAACCCTGCGTGATCATTGGTAAACTCAGCGATAGTGTAGTCGCCCCGGCGTTTGGCTGAATCTGGCTTCCAGTGATAACCGCCATGCACGTCTGGAAGTGACCATGACCCAGCTTGGTCAACCTCATAGCGGAGGAAGCCGGCGATCTCGTCCGAAGCCAAGTGTGGTGATGCGCGTTCGAACGCCCGAATGTTTTGCTCAGTGACGCCCATGTCGTCCTCGGAGTAGGCGAACAGATCGTACCTGTCGACGTTCTCCGCAAATACGGCCTTGTGCGCAAACGGCAAAGACCAGGGATTTTCTGACGGTAGCCCAACGATCACTCTGACGCGCGGGCCCAAGTCCCGCGGCACATTCGATAGCACGACAATGTCAACTTCCAGATCCATGGTCTGATACTGGCGGATGACGCGTTGCAGCAACTCAGCATTCTTCGGCCCGTAGCAGGCAATCACGACGAGCAGTCGCAGTTTGGTTGCACCGGGTTGCGAATCCGAATCCATCTGTATCCCCTCAATACGTTCTATATTTGCGTGGCTCTCAAATATGCTATCCAATTCAGCGATGGGCAATGAACTGCTTGTGCATCATTTCGAGCATGAGAAGGCTGAAGACTTCCTGCGCGCCGCCTTCGCCTCGCTCGTGCGTCTGAAGGAAGTTGGACAATGCTTCCCGGTGAAAATAGTCGCTCAAGACGCCGTCGCGGCTTAGGATCGTGTCATGTACAAAGTCCTTCAACCGGGTTCTCAGCCATCGATCATAAGGCACAGGGAAGCCGATTTTCTTCCGCTTGAGAATGGCCGAGGGAACCGAGTCTTTCAGCGCAGCCCTCAGGATGCGTTTTGGCGGCCAGCCTCTAACCTTGAAACTAGCCGGCAGCGAAGCGGCGAACTCGATCACTTCGGTGTCGAGCAGCGGTACCCGCAACTCCACGGACGTGGCCATTGTCATCTTGTCTGCCTTGACCAGCAGGTCGTCGGGCAGCCAAGTCTTGGTGTCCACATACAGCATCTGATTGAGTAGCGACTCGCCCCTCAGATTCTTGAAGATCGCCCGGGTGGGTTGATCCGACTCGCGCGGATTAAGGAACGACGCAAAGCTCTTCGTGTAGAGGGCGGATTTGCCTAGGTTGAACGGCGTGTACGGTGACGAGGTGCAGCTTAGATAATACTGCGCCAGCGTTGGCTTAATGAAATTGGCGTACTGCGGGAGGCTTCGAGAGCCCAGATAGGCCGAGGCCCGCAGAGCGAAGCGTAGCAGGCCTTTTGTTGGCCCGAGGACCGACTTCAAGCCTTCGAGCGCCAGAAGATAGGCGTACTTATTGTAGCCGGCGAAGGCCTCGTCCCCTCCTTCGCCGGACAATAGAACCTTGACAGACGACTCGCGGGCCAGCCTTGCAACGTAGAAAAGCGCTACAGCCGGCGGCTCGCAGATCGGCTCTTCCATGTGCCAAACGTAATTTGGAAGGAAATCGGCGAAATCGTCGGCGGTGATGGTGATTTCTTGGTGGATCGTGCCATACTGTTCTGCCGCGAGTCGGGCATAGGGTCTCTCGTCGGCAAAGTCTTCGCCCTCAAAGCCAATGGTGACTGTGTGTATGGGCCGATCACTTTGCTCGGCTGCGTGGCGTAGAACCCCGGTGGAGTCGACACCGCCACTGAGCAGAACGCCGACTGGCACGTCGCTGATCATGTGCATCTTGATCGCTTGTCGCAGCAAGTCCTGCAGCGCCTCGACCGCCTCGTCGAAACTCGTCCAACGAGGCGCGACAGCGAATCGCAGATCCCAATATTGCCGCTTGACAACCTTCCCTCCCGCCACGGTTAGGTGGTGGCCGGGTTCGAGCTTGTAAATGCCTTCAAAAAGCGTTTCGTTGCCTGGCAGGTAGTAATAGGTGAGGAACCGGTCGATTCCTTGAGGCGAGAATTGTTGCGGCACGGAAGGGTCCGTCAGCAGCGACTTGATCTCTGATGCGAACAGGAACGAGTTTCCCACTATCGTATAGTACATAGGTTTGATGCCAACGCGGTCTCGGGCCAGAAAGAGCCTTGTATTTCGTTCGTCCCAGACGGCGAATGCGAACATGCCTCGCAGATGCGAGACGCAGTTCTCTGCCAGTTCTTCGTACAGATGGATGATTACTTCCGTGTCCGTAGTTGACTTGAACGTGTGGCCGCGCGCAACCAAGTCGGCCCTCAGTTCCTGATAGTTGTAGATCTCTCCGTTGAAAACGATCCAGACTGTTTCATCCTCGTTGCACATGGGCTGCGAACCGGTGTGCAGGTCGATGATCGATAAACGACGATGGCCTAGCCCGACGGGGCCACGCACATACTGGCCCTCGCCATCCGGCCCGCGATGCGCTATGGCGTCCGTCATCCTATGGATGAATGCCGGATCCACTGCTTGTTGGCCGTCTAGAAAGAGTTGACCCGCTATACCGCACATGGAAACGAAGTAAGAACTGAGGTTATTGGGTCTAGCGTCACTGGCCCGTTGCCGCTGTCCTGATGCCCAAGCTCCAGCCCAGGATCGCACGCCATTTCCTGAACGATGCGCTCCACGGCGGCCCATTGAATTGCATCGTTTGCAACGGCCACAAAACCACGAGTATAGTCAACCTTATGACCGCCAAGATAAACGTAGACGCCCGATAGGCGAGACCATAAAGACTGCCGCGGGTACTACTGAGGAATCGCCAGATCGATTCGCGCATCATCACGACAGAAAATTCACTGAAAGACTTGTTGCTGCTGCCACCACCGAAGTGTAGTACGGTCGCGTCAGGAACATAGTAGTTGGCATAACCTCCTCGACAGGCCTTGTAGCAGAGGTCCAAATCTTCTGCGTACATAAAGTACTCCTCGCTGAAAAGCCCTATCTGCTCGAAGATCGTCCGCCTCAGCATGATGCAAGCGCCTGAAATCGCTTCCACCTTCGCCGGTTGATGGGTCGCACCAAACAACGCCGTCATTCCCCAAATCGACCATTTCGGGAAGGCACGCCTGAGAAGTTCACTATTCAGGAACTGGCTGAGAATCGTCGGAAAGACTTGAATGCATGTGTCCTGTAAAGAACCGTCGGCATTAAGAAGCCTGCAACCAACCGCACCTGCGTCTGGCAGTGCCCTCAGATGCCAAAGCATGATGCTGATCGCTGGACCCATCAGTTCGGTATCGGGATTCAGGAACAGGACGACGTCGCCGCCTGATGCCCTGAAGGCTATATTGTTCGCTCTGGCGAACCCCACGTTTGATTCGCTCTGCATGAATCGAACATTCGGATAGCATTCCCGCAGCATCTGATCGCAACCGTCGAATGACCCAGAGTCGATCACGATAATCTCGTAGGTGATTCCATGCGTCTGGGCTTCGATCGACGCCAGGCATTTTCGCAGGAACTCCTTCGAGTTCCAATTCACGATGATGATTGACAGGTCCATCTCGGACGGCAGCCTCATACCATGAAGGCCCGGTGCCAAAGTTCTACCGACAACAGCAAATAGATCTGACGTGTGAAATCTTCCTTACGTTGCCGGTCGAGTTCAAGAATCTTTCTGATGTATTTCTGATCGAAATAGCGACCGATCATCGTTGCCTGCGAGAGAAGGCAGTCATCTACAAAGGGACGCATGTCGGTTCTCAGCCATTTTGCAATCGGGTTGTCGAAGCCCTTTTTCCTACGATAAACGTCTTGGCGCGGCAGCCACTTGAGTAGTGCCTTCTTGTGCAAATACTTCCCGGTCATGCCATTGAGCTTAAGATTGGAAGGCAAACACTCGATGAACTCAATGAGCCGGCGGTCGAGAAACGGAACGCGCACCTCGATCGAATTCGCCATAGAGGTCTTATCGCCAACCATCAACAAGTCGTCAGGAAGACTCGTGCGCGTATCGATGTACAACATCTGCGACAGAGGATCCAGATGGCGCACTTCATGCTGCAGGTGGCTTATCGCACCCCTCGCCCTATAGGGATCAGCGTCGAACATATTCTTCAGAGTGTTGTTGTACAGTTCTTCCTTCATGTCTGCGCTGAAGAAAGAGTAGATCTTGACAAACCTTGTCAAGATGTCGCGTTCTCCCAGCGCGACCACGCCTCGCTTGAGCTGCTCCATCGGAAGTGGCATGCGGCCGATCAGCTTGGCGATCTGGCGCGTTAGCAATGGCGGAAGACGGCTGTATAGGGAGGACAGCTTGACCCCGCGGTAACGGTGGTAGCCCGCCCAAGGCTCGTCAGCACCCTGACCGGTCAAAGCTACCTTCACATGCCTGCATGCGAGCTTAGACACGAAATGGAACGCCGGTGCGGCCTCATGCGCCACAGGCTCCTCGATGTCCAGCATGTACCGATCAAAGTAGGCGATGTAGTCGGCGGGGGAAACGGTGAGGCAATGATGATCTGCACCGTAGCGTCGGGCGATCTTGCGCGCGCCATCGGCCTCGTTCGTCTTTTGCCCTTGCTCAAAGTTGATCGTGTAGGCCTGAATCGGTCCAGAGGCGTGTTGACTCATCAGGGCGAGGAGAACTCCGGAGTCGATCCCCGAACTTAAAAACAGACCTAGGGGTACGTCGCTGCGCATTTGAAGACGCACGGTGTCCTCCAGCAGGGCCTGATATCGCTCGATCAACTCTGCCTCTCTGGCGACAATTCCCGGCTGCGGAATGTGGTTCCAGAACCGCTGCACACGGGTGGCAGCGCGTGTGACCTGCATCAGATGGCCTGGGGGTAGCTTGAACACGCCCTTGAATAGTGACTTCGGAGACGGGACGCACCGGAACGTGAACAGCTCGCCCAGCGATTGCAGGTCAACATCACGCTCAAAGCCGGGATGTTGCATCAACGATTTGATCTCAGACGCGAACAGCAACTGCGTTCCGATCATCATGTAATAGAGCGGCTTGATTCCCAAGTGGTCACGCGCCAGAAGCAGAGTCCGGCAACGCGTGTCCCAGATCGCAAATGCGAACATGCCATTCAGTCGATTGAGGCTCTCCGCCCCCCATTCCTCGTAGGCGTGAATGATGACCTCCGTGTCGGTACGAGTCTTGAAATGATGCCCCAAGCCTATCAGCTCATTGCGAAGTTCAACGAAGTTATAGATCTCCCCGTTGAAGACAACCTGGAGGCTGTCGTCCTCATTCGAAATGGGCTGCGCCCCTCCTTCGATGTCGATGATACTAAGTCGACGATGCCCTAGGCCAGCCTCTTGGTCTACAAAAAACCCTACGCCATCAGGGCCGCGATGCGTCATTGCATTCGTCATTCGTTGCAGAATATCGCGGTCAACGGGTCTGCCTGATCGATCAAAGATTCCCGAAATACCACACATGTTATGGCCTATCGATTGAGGCAGCCTGCCTCAATGCACGAATCAGCTTACCCCGTTGCTCCCGACGCAGATAGGCGACGACATCCGGTGGCAAGGTAATCGGATCTCTCTTGACTAGGGCTCCGAGATACCCACAAAACGCGGCTATGCTGCCTATGAGCCTCGGCTGTTCCATTGATCGGCGCACGCAGCGCATCGTGAAGAACACGAAACCGTACCCGAGTGAGTGTAGACGACGCCCCTCTCTGATGCGTGCAACGAGCGGGTGTGTGGTCGCCGTACCGGTACGGCGGTGTTCAAGCACGCTGATCTCTGGAAACGTACTAACCTTCCATCCACTCTTTCGGGCCATGATCTCGGCAGCGGCGTCAATCCCGCCATTGGGCAGCGCTAGGTAGCCGCCAATGCCTTCAAAACACGCGCGCCTGAACAGTTGCACCGCACCAGCCACACTGTCCAGTGACACGTCCTGCCTGACGAACTTGCCATCGATGCATGACGACACCATGCCGCCTGCGATGCCGAGCCCGGCGTCATTGCCGAACTCCGCTAGGATCCGCTCGTAATATTCCGGTTGCAGTGAAATATCGGCATCGAGATTTCCAATGAAGGCGTATTTGAGTCCTTCTGCGCGCGCCAATCCCGCGTTGAATGCGCGTACCTTATTGCCAAAATCTCGCCCGTCCGGACGTTTCAGGTGAATCACTTCGACCATTTCAGGTCGTTGCGCCCGACAGCGCTCAAGGATTTTGCCTGTTTGGTCCGTCGATCCATCATTTACGACGATCCACCTTACGGGTGGCACCGTTTGCCGGCTGATCGATAAGAATGTCTGTTCGACGAACAATTCCTCGTTGTGCGCCGGGGTAATCAAAACATAGTTTTGCATGGGGTAACCGGTTCACGAAAAACGCTCAGGATGCCCCCGCTTTCGGCGGGGTTCTGTACTAACTTGCGTTGAGCAAACTGCTGACGATGCGCTCCGACGCCAAGCCATCCCACAGCGGCGGGATCTCGCCGAACTGGATAGGGCGGGCGAGCACCTCCTCAACATCGGCGGACAATCTGTCCAAGCGGGTAAGTCTATTGCTTCCGATCATCACCGTGATCGGGCGTTCGGTGTTGGGGCGCAGCGTCAGGCAGGGCGTTCTGAAGTAGGTGCTTTCCTCCTGAAGTCCGCCCGAGTCGGTGAGAACGAAACGCGCCGCCTCGGTTAGGCACAGCGAATCGTGGTACCCGAGCGGCTCCAGGATCCGCAGGCCTTGCCGGTTGTTTAGTGGCACGGCCAGATGTTCGCACATCTTGCG
>ENA-UOWG01002641-UOWG01002641.1-activated-sludge-metagenome-genome-assembly--contig:-NODE-2641-length-14898-cov-5.991174_pt1 | contig 14898 bp, 9 predicted proteins | sample MGYA00238147_ERZ761563 | MGnify/ENA primary metagenome ERZ761563 (study PRJEB28884, sample SAMN05720216) | anaerobic digester metagenome | isolation source: active sludge of municipal... | reverse complement strand
TCGGCGGAGCGGAGGCGGAGGCCGAAGGCCAGGGGGGCCGCGTCGGGGAAGGCCAGGGCCGAGGCGTCCCCGAGGGCGGAGAAGATCCTCCGCCTGTAGAGGGAGAGCTCCCTGGCCTCGTTGCCGGGAGGCTCCAGGACGAGGGCGTAGAGCGCCCCTCTTGTTTCCAAAGCCATCGGGCCATGGTACAATTATCCCGAGATCCCTGTAAAGGAAGGCGGCACATGAGACAGAAAGTGGAGCGCATCGCCGAAAGCCTCACGCGGGTCCTCTCGGGCTGGGACAGCGTGGAGTGCGTGAGCCTCTGCGAGCAGGCCGAGGTCGATGTCCTCGACCCCTACTTCGCCCTCGTCCTCGACGTGCACCACCGCGGCCCCGTGCCCCTGCCCGAGGACCGAAGGAAGGCCTTCGGGGATCCGGGCGCCTTCGAGAGCGCCCAGGTCCAGACGAAGGACAGGTTCTTCCTGGAGGGGCTCCCCGTCCGCATCGAGTACAAGAGCGTGGACCAGGTGGAGGATTTCCTGGAGCGCGCGGAGGACCGCCTCTGGATCCTCAAGAACTCCGGCACCTACATGTTCTACCGCCTCGGGAGCGCCCAGGTCCTCTTCAAGCGCTCGGACTGGATCGACAAGACCCGCCGCCGCCTCGCGGAATTCCCCGCCTCCTTCTGGGAGGGCCTCCGGGACAGCTTCCAGTCCAAGATGGAGCACTACCTCGCCGACCTGGGCGCCGCGGCCGTCCAGGACGACGGCTTCTTCTACCTCGTCTCCCTCGGCGGCTTCGCGACCTACGCGGCGGCCGTCCTCTTCATGGTGAACCGCCGCTTCGAGCCCTCGCACCGCTCCATCGACGCCCACTTGCGCGCCCTGAAGCGAGTCCCCGACGACTTCTTCGGCCGCTGGGAGACCCTCCTGCGCTCCGACATGGACTTGAGCCGCGAGCAGAAGTACAAGGTGGCCGAGCTGATCGCCAAGAGCCTCGTCTCCTTCAGATGAGGACCGTCCCCCTGTCCTCCGCCTCCGGCCGCGCGCGCCGCCGCGGCGCGGCCCTGCGCGTCCTTTGCGCCTGGGGCCTCGCCCTCCTCGGCTCCGCCTGCGAGGCGCCGTCGGTGTCGGCCTTCTCCTGGACCGACCGCGGGGGAAAGCCCGTCGCCTTCGCCGCCCAAGGGCGTCCGGAGGCTGGGAAGGAGGGGGAGCTCTCCGGCGACCAGCCCTCGCGGGCCTACCTCCCGGCCCAGGCCCTCGTGGCCGGCCCCGGCGAGGCCCTCGAACTCGAGCTTGAGCTCGTCGGGCGCGAGGGAGCCGCTCCGGGCCCGGCGGCGGTTCCGGCGCCTCTCCGCCTGGACCTGCGCCTCTCCTCCCGCCGCGACGGGACCGAGCCCTTCCTCTCCGCGGGCCTGACCCTCCGCGACCCACTCTCCTTCGTCGCGCTTCCCTTCGCCGAGGGGAGGGCCCTGGCCAGCCTCGAGCTCTCCCTCGAGCCGGGCGCCGCCGCCTCGGGCGGGGCCGCGGGCCAGGCTTTGATCAAGATCAAGTCGATCCGCCACGTCCCGCTTTCCAGGGGCTACCAGAGCCTCCCCGCGGGGCCCCGCCTCTCGCCCGGCTTTTCCCTGTACTCGAGCGGCTCGGAGCTCAAGGCCCTCATCGAGAGGCCCTTCGAGGGACTGGGCGCGGGAGCCGCCCTGGTCGTCGACTACGGCACGGCCCCGGCGGGCTCTTCCCTCCGCCTGGAGGCCGTCGACGCCGCGGGCGCCGTCCATCCCTTCGTCGCGCGGCTCCGCTCGGGCGGCGCCCGCCTCGTCCTCCCCGCTCCGCTCTTCCCGGCGGCCACGGCGAGCGTGAGGCTGTCGGCCCCCGCGGGCTTCGCCCTCAAGGCCTTCGCCGCCTCGGCCCTGCCGCCCGAGGAGCTCGAGCTCGCCGACCTCGGCCTCGTCCTCCTCCTGCCGCCGCGGGACGCCAGCGCCGACTACGACCTCTATCGCTGGGATCTCCTTCCCGAGGTCCTCGTCTTCGACTTCAGGGACTACGCCGTCCAGGACCGCTACCTGAAGCGCCTCGCCTTCTTCGTCGAGAAGCAGGGCTTCAAGGGAAGGCTCGCCGCCGACGCGGAGATCGAGGGGCTCCACGGCTGGAACGCCCACGACTACCGGACCGAGGACCTGGCCGCCTTCTTCCAGGCCGCCAGGGAGAGGGCCTTCCCCTTGAGCCGCGAGGAGAGGGAGCTCGCCGGCCTCCTTTCGGCCCGCGGCCTCGTCGTCGAGAAGGGAGGCCGGTTCGAGGCGGGGAAGGGCGCCCTCATCTCGATCACGAGGGAGTCGGTCGCCTACCTCCGCCGCATGTTCCTCACCCACGAGTCCACCCACGCGCTCTTCTTCGCGGACGCGGAGTACCGCCGCTTCGTCACCGAGGCCTGGGCCTCGCTGTCGCGCGAGGAGAAGTGGTTCTGGAAGCTCTACTTCGGCTGGATGAACTACGACACCTCGAACGACTACCTGATGGCGAACGAGTTCCAGGCCTACCTCGCCCAGCAGCCGGTCCAGAAGGCCGAGGAGTACTTCACGAAGATCCTGCCTCCGCGCCTCCTGGAGAAGCATCCCGAGCTTGAGCCGCGCATCGAGGCCTACATGGAGGAGTTCGGGCCGAGCTTCGCGGCCCGCGCCGCCGCCGTCGAGGCCTTCCTCTCCGCCAAGTACGGCATCCTCGCGGGCCGCGCCTACTTCCTGCAGTAAGCGAGCCGAGGATCTACCGATCCGCGGCTAACAAGCGGGCAGCGGACCTAACGGCCCGCTGCCAACAAGCGAGCCGCGGACCTACCGGTCCGCGGCTAACAAGAGGGCCGCGGGCCTAGCGGCCCGCGGCCTCAAGGGCCTCGGCGATCTCGTCCAAGGCCCAGGCGCGGACGCTCTCGAGGAGGGCGGCCGGGCCCGCCGCGGCCAGGGCCGCGGCCCGCTCGGCCGCTCCCTGGGCCGCATGCCCGCCGCCGCCCGACTCGGCCTCCGCGGCGGCCTTCGCGAGGCCCAGGGCCCGCTGCAGGGCGCTCGCGCTCGGGAGGAGGGTCGTCCAGAGGTCCCGCTCGGCCGGGGCCAGGGAGCCCAGGTAGGCCGCGGCGGGCTCGGCGGGAGGCGGCAGGGCGGCCAGGTCGGCCGCATAACGCTTAAGGAAGTCCGCCGCGCTCATGGAGGCGTGGCCGGCGGCGAAGACGGCGCGCTCGCGCCGCTTCCTCGCCTGCCCCTCGGGGATTCTTATCTCGACGCCCAGGCCGCGCAGGGGCCTCACCGCCAGGGACGAGGCGGCGGCGAAGCGCTCCAGGTGCTCGCGGTAGGCGACCAGGGGCTTGGTCACGAAGCGCGAGTACTCCTTGCCCTCGGGCGTCCTGTCCGTCTCCCTGAAGACGGAGGCGTTGCGGAAGATGAAGCCGGAGAAGAGGCTCTCCGAGGGCGAGAGCCTGCCCGACAGGGCGTCGAAGTAGTCGTAGATGTAGGTGCCCCGCGCGTAGCTCTTGCCCTCGGGGTAGGAGAAGTCCGCTCCGGCGAGGAGGGCCGACTCGGCGCCCAGGGCCTCCGCCAGGGAGAGGGCCGCGTGGGTGACGTTGCCGCCCGAGGTGTCCAGGGCGGGGAAGGGCCTGAAGCGCGAGGAGAGGTAGGCGCAGAAGGGGTGGCCCGAGGAGAAGAAGCGGAGCTCCCCGCCCAGCCTCGCGAGCCTGTTGGGCGAGGCGAGGTCGAGGACGAGGGGGACGCCTGCCGGCAGGCCCTTGAGGAAGTGGTAGTAGCTGATGGCCTGGCAGTCGATGGAGACGACGGCGTCGGGGCGCATCCCCGAGCCGAGGAGGGCCGGCAGGCTCGTGTCGGTCGCGATCAGGAAGGCGCCCTCGCCCCTGGCCTTGGCCACCGCCGGCAGGGCGGCCTCCAGGGAAGGGCCGGCGGCGGTGACGACGGCCCGCCGGATCGGCGGCAGGGGCGAGGCCGGCCTCTCCGCGGCGAAGAGGTTCCGCACCGCGTTCCTGAACCAGAGCTTCCCGAAGAAGGCCTGGACGGAGTAGTCGTCGGAGATCCTGTCCAGCACCTTCCGGATCGCGGCCGCGGCGCCGGCGAAGAGGCCGGGATCCTGGTCGACGCGGCCGCGGAGGGGCACGCTCCGGAGGTCGCCCGCGAGGGGCGGAATGTAGGAGGCGAGGAGGGCGGCCTCGATCTCGCGAGGCTCGGGATCGAGGAGGAGGCTGAAGCGGGGATCGAGGAAGAGTTCGGAGAGGTCGAACTCCTCCAGGACGGCGCGGAGTAGGGGGGCCGAGTACTCTACGACGAGGATGCCCGTGGTCGCGCTCGAGGCGAGGTAGGGCGCGAGGCCGTAGCCGGCCCCGAGGCCCAGGGCCGCGATGAAGCCCCCGGGCGGCTGGGCCGCCGCGAGGCGCTCCGCGTCGCGGCGCGGATCCATGAGGGAGTGGAAGGCGGCCTCGCGGCCGTCCTTCGCGTAGACCGGCACCAGGGCGCCGGAGCGGGCCGCCCTGAAGGAGAGCCGAGGGTCGGGCTCGGTCTCGTCCAGGAGGGCGGCGAGGTCGGGCGACCTCGGGGAGAGGGCCAGGAGATTGCGCCTGAACACAAGGTCGCTCACGAGAGGAGCCTCCCTTCGAGGTCGTCGAGATAGGCCCGGACGCCCGCGTCCAGGGCTTGGGCGGCCGGCCCGGGATCGCCGCCCGAGGCCAGGGCGCGCAGGGCGGCGGCCCAGTCGGGAAGGTCCAGGGCGCGGAAGAGCTCGGCGGCGCGGCCGCCCGCGGGGGAGTCGCCGGCCCGGAAGGCGAGCAAGGCCTGGCGGGAGGCCTCGCGCGAATGCGCGAAGAGCGCCTTGAGGACGGCTCTCCTCGATTCGAGCGGAGGCGGGGAGGCCTCGGCGAAGGCCTTCGGCTCGAGCCTCGCGGGACCCAGGAGCCCCGGGAGGTCCTTCCCTCCGATCTCGGCGAAGCCAGATAGGGGGACGGGCGAGGGCCTGAGCCTGAACAGCCTGTCCGGGAGGCTTTCGCATTCGGAGGAGAGGGCCGCCGCGTAGGTCTCGAGGCTCCGCGAGCTTCTCCAGGGGCCCTCGCCAAGAAGCGTCGGGGAGAGGGAGGCTTCCCTCTCCCAGGCAAGGCCCTCGGCGGGCCCGAGGCGGGAGGCGGCATGGCGCGTGAGGTGGTCGAAGCCATGGGGGCCCGCGTGGGATCGGGAGCCCAGGGCGGCGAAATCGAAACCGGCGGCGATGACCGGCCCGGGGCCCAGGCGCAGGGCCAGGCGCAGGGCCGTGCCCGAGACCGTGCCGTGGCTCGGAATGGCCAGGCCCCCTCCCAGGGCCTCGCAGAGCTCCCGCTCGGGGAAGCCGTCCTGCCTGACGGGGAGGAGGGGATTGGCGGAGAGACTCGCCGAGGCCAGGGCCGAGAGGGGAGCGGCGAGGGCGGCGGGCCTTTCCGCCAGGGGCTCCAGATGGGCCCTGCTCCAGAAGCCGCCGTCCGTCGCGACCACGAGGTCGGGCTCGAAGCCCCTGGCCCTGAGGGCCGCGAGGGCCGAGGAGACCGCGAGGAGCCGGAAGCGGCCGCGATGGGGCAGCAGGTCCTCCAGGGCCTCCTCCAGGCTCGGGCCGGCGGCCGCGACGACCAGGGCCCCGTCCAGGGCCGTCGGCGCAAGGAGGCGCTCGGCGAGGAGGAAGGAGCGGCAGGCGTTGGCGAACCATCTCCTGCCGAAGCTCTTGAGGGTCGCGGCGGAGGCGGCCATCCGCTCCAGGTGTCCGCGGAGGATCCGGGCCGCCGCCTCCGCCTCGGCGGGAAAGGCCCGGGACGCGGCCGGCCACTCGAGGACGGTCACGCCGACGGCCAGGTCCTCGTCCAGGCTCCTTTCCAGGAAGTCGCCCAATTCCGGTCCGGGGCCCGGGCTCCAGGCGGCGTCGGCCGCGCCCCGTCCCTCGAAGCCGGACGAATATTGGATGGAGAGGATGGCGGCGCGCGGGAAACGGGCCTTGAGGAGGGGGGAGAGATAGTCCAGGCAGGGGCCGAGAAGGACCACGAGGGCGGGACGCTTCCCGCCCAGCGAGGAGTCCAGGAAGCGCCTGGCCTCCTCTCCGGGGTCGTAGGCGGAGTGGAGCCGCAAGGAGCCCAGGCGGGCGCTCGGCTCGCCGTTCCGCGCGGGCTCGAAGACGAGCTCCACGGTCCTACTCGGCGAGGAAGCGCTCAAGGAGGCCGGCGGCCCCCTCGTAGCCCAGGTCCAGGCCGAGGGCGCGGCCCTCGGGGAGCTCGGCCATGCCGAGGAAGGGCAGGGATCGTCGGAGGGACTTGCGGAACTGGGCCAGGGCGAGCTCGGCGTCCAGGCGGATGCCGGAGTAGAGGAAGGCGGCGAGGCGCTCGCCCGAGAGGCAGAAGGCCGCGCCGTTGGCTCCGAGGAGGGACGTTGCCGCGCTCCGCAGGGCGCCCTCGATCGCGTGGCGGCGGAGGCCTGGCACGAGGAGTTCGAAGTCGTCGATGAAGGCCTTGAGCTCGAGGAGGATCACCGCGGCGAAGGCCGCCTCGCCCTCGAGGGCCGCGGCCGCCTCCTTGGTCCCGACGACGGCGCCGCGCAGGGGCAGGGGCGTGCCTCGGCCTCCCGTGGAGGCGAAGAGGGACTCGGCCGAGGACAGCTGCGCGGCCGACGAGGCGTCCAGGCGGGCGTCGGCGTAGAGCCAGACGGCGCGCGCGCCTTCGCCGACGGAGTAGATCCTGGTCGAACGGTCGGCGGGCAGCTTGAGGAGGGGCGAAAGGAGCCGCCGCGTCCTGGGGCCGCAGCTGCCCTTCTCCGAGGCCGCCGCGATGACCTCCAGGGAGATTCCGTCGCAGGAGTCGGCGGCAGCGCCCAGGCCGCGCTCGGCGGCGATCTGCACGCCGCCCTCCTCGGCCAGGAGGAGGGCGAGGCCCTGGAGGGGCAGGGCCTCCGCAATCCTGGCGTAGGCGGCGAGCAGCTCGTCCGTCCCCGCGGGAAGGCGCTCCAGCTCCACGGCCAGCTGGTCGAGCTCCTCGGAAGAGAAGGGGAAGGCCTCGGGGGCGGCCACGACGCCGGCGCCGGGGACAGCGGAAACGGGTTCGGGAGCTTGCGCCGCAGCTTGCGCCGGCTTTGGCGCGACAGCTTTTTGCGGGATCGGTTTTGGCGCGGTTGGAGCGGGCGCGGCAGGAGCGGGCGCGGCGGGCTTGCCGGCTAGGGGCTCGGGCGGGTTAGCCTTGGCCGCGACCGGCTTGGGCGCCAGGGGAGCCGCGGCGACCGGCTTGGCGGCTAGGGGAGCGGCAGCGACGGGCTTGGCCGCCGCGCGCCTGGCGGAGACGGGAGCAGGCTCGGACTGCTCCCTGTCGGACTCGTCCGAGGCCTCCAGGGCGTCCAAGGCTTTTGAGAAAAGGCCGGAACCTGCCTCGGGTTTCCCGGCCTTGCGTTCGCGGAGCGCCTTTTCGAAAAGGCCCATCTTACACCAAGCCCAATTCCTCGAAGAGCTTCTTGTAGGTATCGAAGTACTCGGATCTGGCGAATTCCTCGATCTTGTCCTCGGGCAGGGACTCAAGGAGCTTGTCGAGGTAGGAGAGCACGCTCCTGATCTCGCCCTTCAGCCTGTCGGTGCCTCCCTCGGCGCGCGAGGCGGGAGAGGGAGCCTTGGCGAGAGGCTCCTCCGCCTCGGCCGCGAGCTCGAGAGTCTCCTCGGCCTCGGGGACGCCGAAGGACTCGAGGGAGGGGAGGGGCTCCTCGGCGGGCTCCATGGCCCCGGCGGGCTCCATGGCCGCGGCGGGCGCCTCCTCAAGGGACGTCTCGCCGAAGGATATCTCCTCAAGGGGCTCCTCCTCCAGGGCGGCCTCCTCGAGGGGAGCCTCCGCGGCGGCGGGCTCGGAGCCGACGAAATAGCTCTCGTCGAGGCTCAAGGGGATCTGGTCCGGATTGAGGGCGACCGGCTGGGCCGGCTTGACGGTACGCTCGGAGATCTCCTCGTCCAGCGAGGGCTCCTCGGCGGCAAGCTCCTCGAGCTCGGGCTCGAGCTCGGCCAGGCCCTCCTCTGCGAGGCTGATCTCGCCGAAGGAGGTCTCCTCGATCTCGGGGAGAGGCTCGAGGCTCTCGGCCTCGGGCACCTGCTCGGACAGATAGTCGGCAGAGCCCTCTATGCCCAGGGTGAGGTCCTCGAGCGGCTCCTCCTCGGCGGCTGCCTGGAGGCCCTCGATGACGGGCAGCTCCTCGGTGACCTCCACGGAGGGCTCGAGCTCCTCGGTCTCCAGGTCGAGCTCCGAGAGGTCGGGCTCGACCAGGGGCGCCTCGGCGAGGGGCGTCTCGGCGAAGCCGAGGTCGACCTCGGCGGCGAGCGATTCCTCGAGATAGGAGGTGTCCTCAGGCGCGGAGGTCATGGGCGTCACCCCGCCATCGGAGAGGAGCTCCTCGACGAGGTCGAGATCCTCGCCCTTGGGAGCCTCGGGCTCTTCCTCTATGGCGGGCTCGAGGCGGATCTCCTCGATCGCCGGCTCGGGAGCCGCGTAGTCGCCGGACTCGGGAAGGAGGATCTCCTCGGAGAGGCCCTCCTCGTGGAGCGATATCTCCTCTTCGCCGAGGGCCGCCTCCTCGGCGGGGGTCTCCTCGGTGAAGTCGGCGGTATTGAGGATGTTGTCGAGCTCGTCGCCGGTGAGGGCGATGGTCTCGTCCTCCTCCTCGTCGAAGAAGCCGGCCGCGGCCCCGGCCTGCTTGGGCTCGGCCTCGGCCGCTGGGGCGGGCTCGCAGGGCGCCGGGGCCAGGCCCTCCCGCTGGATGGAGCCGAGCTGGCCCTTCAGGTTGACGAGCTCTCCCCTGATGGAGGCGAGCTCGTCGGCGATCTTCACGAGGAGCTCGTTCGAGAGCGCCGACTGGGGGGCCGCGGCCGCGGGGCGTGAGGGCGGGGCTTCGGGGGCGGGCTCGGCGAGTTCGCGCTCCAGGGCGGCGAGGTCGTCGAAGCCGGGCTCGGCCTTGGGGGCAGCCTTGGCGGGCTTGGCGGCAGGCGCGGGCTTGGCCTCGCCTTCGGAGAGGAAGTCGTCGAATTCCGAGACGGATTCGAAGCCCGCCTCCTCCTCGGCGCCGGCGCGGCCGCCCGAGGGGATGGTGTCGTCGAAATGGAGGTCGATGTCGATGGGCTCGAAGTCGGCGGACTCGCCCTCGAGGGGCTCGACGGCCTGGGGTTCGGCCTCCAGGAACTCGCTCGAGACGTCATGGGCGCCGCCAGAGGGGGCGGAGGGCTTCTCCTCGCCGCCCAGGTCCAGGAACTCGGCGGAGACGTCCTCGATGTCGAAGGAGGCGGACTCGGGGGAGGCGCGCTCCTCCTTGGCCGCGGGGGCGAATTCGGGCAACTCCTCAAGGCCTTCGATGGAGGAGATGTCGATCTCGGCGTCCGGCCTGATCGGGGAGGGCTCGCGGGAGACGGTCTCCAGGTCGTCCAGGGAGATGTCGATGGTGGCGGATCCGAAGTCCTCCACGGGCTCGGCCTCGAAGGCGGCGGGCTTGGCCGTCCTGGCGGCGGAAGGCGCGGCCGCGCGCGGGGGCTCGGGCTCCTCGGGAATGCCGAAGTCCTCGAGCTCGGGCAGGTCCTCGATGTCGGGGAAGGCGGGGCCGGGGGCCGCGCGGGACTCCGCCGGGGCCTTGGCAGCCTTGGGCGCGGGCTCCTCGGCCTCGAGCTCCTCGAAGGAGCCCAGGAGCTCCTCCTCGTCCTCGGTGAGGAAGGCCTCTTCGGGCAGCGGCGCGGATTCCTCCGGCAGCCCGAGGTCGAAGCTCTCCTCGATCTCGGCGGTGGCCTCGGGTTCCTCGACGATATCCTGGGGCTCAGCCTTGACCCAGACACCGTACTGCTCGAGCTCTCCCTGGGGGGAGGCGCTGCGGGGCGCGGCTTTTCTCATATCGTTGTCGGGACGTGCTGCCATGGCTTCTCCGTTGCGGACGGTCGTATAGTTGTGTATCGGCAGGAATGACCCCCGCATTAACGGTTCCATCCTACTCTAAGCGCTCCTCAACCGGATGTCAACAATAGGCGTCAAGGAGGAGGCCGCGCCTTCCGTAAATAGCAAGGTGAGCAGCTACATCGCGCGCAGGCTGGGCTTTGCGCTATACGCCGGCCTCGCGGCCTATTGCGTCCTCTCCCTCACGGTCGGGCCGGCCGGCCTTGTCGCGTACCGCGGCCTGGGCGGGCGCCGGACCGCCATGGAAGGGCGCCTGGCCGAGCTCCGCGCGGCCAACGAGAGCCTGCGGGGCGACCTCGAGTCGCTGCGCTCGGACCCCGACCGCGCGGACCGCGAGGCCCGCGAGCTGGGCTACCTCAGGCCCGGGGAGACGTTCCTCGTGATAGCCGGAAGGGCGGGGGCGGGCCAGGGCGGTCTGCCGGCCGCGGGCGAGCCCCTGGCCTACGTCGATCCGCCCGCCTGCCCCGACTCGACACTGAAAGAGCTGTCGCTCGGCCTGGGCCTCGCGGTCCTCATCGCCGGGCTCGCCGGGGACGCGAGGCGCCTACCCGCTCAGCGGAAGAGCCGGCTCCAGGCGGCTTCCCGCACGTAGCCGTTGTCGACCAGGACCTTGCCCGAGGTCTCTATCCGCACGAAGACCGATTCCTTGGTCCCGAAGAGGCTCGAGCCGTCCTCCGAAAGCCTGAAGACCCAGCGCCAGGGCCTGGCCTGCGCGGCGACGACCTTCGCGGCCTTGTAGTCGATGCCCGGCCCCCGGTAGAAGTCCGGCAGGTTGGGCTGGTCCTGGACGATCTCGATCTCACCTCCCGCAAGGCGCGCCCTCACCTTCATCGTCGCGCCGGAGGCCAGGACGGCGATGCCGCGGCCGTCGGGGAAGAGGCTCACCCGCTCCACGCCCTTGTCGCCCTTCCAGGTGCCGGCGGCCTTGGCCAGGCTCGGCGAGGCCATCGCGGCCTGGTGAGGCGGCAGGTCTGAGGGGGGGAGGGGCGGGGCGAAGGCGGCTCCCGGGCCCGCGTCGGCCGCGGATGGGCTGATTGCCGGGGCCAGGGGGGCGGCGCCCGCAGCGGGCAGGACGGCCGCCTTCTCGCCCTCCGTCCGCTCGAAAAGGGCCCTGGTCAGGCGCTTGGACTGGAGGATGAGGTCGTTGATCGAGGGGAGGACCTCCGAGACGCTCCGCTTCTCCCCCGTGGAGACCTTGGTCGCCTCCAGGCTGAAGACGAGGAGGCCGCCCGCCTTGGCCACCGAGCCCGTCACCAGGTAGTCCGCCGCCAGGGGAGCCAGGTCCTTGGGGGCGCCCAGGCTCACCGCGGTCTCCGCCTCCTGGAGGGCCAGCTCCTGGCCCCGCGAGTCGACCACGCGGAAGGCCTTGAGCTCGACGATGTAGCTCGTGACGAGGTTCTGGATGGCCGCGAGCTCGGAGGCGGCCAGGTCCTCGCCCGAGAAGGGCCGGATCCGCAGGACGGGCTTCGCCTGCTCTGCGGCGGCCCGGCCCGCCAGGGCCAGGGCCAGGGCGAAGAAGAGAGCGGCGGTTTTCCGCATGCCAGCCTCCAGGGAAAGTGTATGCCGCCCGGACCGCCCGCGCCAGCCCTCTCTTTCGAGGGCCGCGGCTAGTGTCAGTCGAGCAGGCCCGTCGCGGCGCCTTCGGCCGGGGTGGGCGCGGCCGGAACGGCGCCAGCGGGGGAGCCGCCCGACGGCGCGGCGGCCGGGGCGAGGGCGCCGGGAAGGGGCGAGGCAGCGCCGGGAAGGGGCGTGGCCGCGCCGGGAAGAGGCACGGACGGGGGCGGCGCCGAAGGCGCGCCAAGGTCCAGGCCCGGGATGTCCAGGTTGAGCTTGGAGTCCACCGCGCCCGAGTCTCCGTAGAGCTTCATCTGGTCCCCGAGCTTGTCGAGGAGGCTGCGGTCGCGCTCGGCGCCGTACTGGTGCAGGTCGCAGTACTTCTTGGGCTCGGTGCCCTCGTAGAAGAGGAGGCTCGTCGTGCCCTCGTCGCAGAATTCGGTCGGAAGGAGGCCGGAGACGGAGCAGACACTGACCTGGACCAGGCCGGTCTGGGGCCGGGCGAAGTCCTTGTAGGGCAGGCCGCGATGGATCTCCCGCATGTACTGGGACCAGTAGTCGCCGGCAATCGTCGCTCCCGACTGGTTCACGCCCAGGGAGTTGCCGGGGCGGTCAAAGCCGAACCAGATCGCCGTCGTCATGTAAGGCGTGAAGCCGACCGTCCAGGCGTCGGCCCAGTTCTGGGTCGTGCCCGTCTTGCCGGCGGAGGGGATCGTGTACTTCTTGCCGTCCTCGCCCTTGTAGGAGAGGGCGGCGCCGCCGCCCGAGGGGCCCTGGAGGGTGCCGTACTGGACGACCCGCTCGAGCATGTCGACCATCACCGCCGCGTTCTGCGGCGAGACGACCTGGATGCCCTGGCCCTTCTTCTTTTGCTGGGTGCGCAGGTCCTTCTCGGGCTCCAGGATGATGCGGCCGTTGCGGTCCTCCACGGAGCGGATCGCGATGGGCGTGACCTCCTTGCCCTGGTTGCCGAAGACGGCGAAGGCGCGGGCCATCTTGATCGGCGAGACGCCGATGACGCCCAGGCCCAGGGGGTAGACCCGGGGGAAGGTCCGCCTGACCTCGGCCGGGTCGCGGATGTCGAGGAGGGAGGCGGCGCGGTCGATGGCCGCGTCGAAGCCGATGGAGTCGAGGACCTTGAGGGAGGGCACGTTCATCGACTTGGCCAGGGCGTACCAGGTGAGGACGGGGCCCTTCCACTCGCCCTTGTAGTTGAGCGGGATGTAGGGCGTGCCGTCCTCGTTGTAGAAGACGACGGGGCTGTCGTAGATGAGGCTGCCCTCGGTGAACTTCCGGGTGTCGATGGCCGCGGAATAGTAGAGGGGCTTGAAGCAGGAGCCGGGCATGAGGAGGGCCTGGGTCGCGCGGATGAGCTGGTTCGACTGGTCGAACTTCGAGCCTCCGACGATGGCCTTCACGTGGCCGGTCTCGTTCTCCAGGGTGACGAGGGCGCCCTCGACCGTGGTCTTCTCCAGGTCGGTCTTTGCCTTGCCCGAGCTCGCGTTGGCGATGGCCTTGAGGTCGGAGAGGCCGAAGAGGAGGGCCGCCGCGTCGATGGCGGGGTTCAGCCGCCTCTGGAAGTAGTCGAGGGTCTTGCCCTTGACCTTCGCCTCGGAGACGAAGAGCTCCTCGAAGTCGAAGGCCAGGCCGAGCATCTCGACGATGGGCACGTAGGTCTTCTCCGCCTCGGAGAGGCGCAGGCCGCTCGAGGCCTTGAATTCCTTGTTGACCTGGTCGATGCCCCGCTTCATGTAGAGGTCGGCCGCGGCCTGCATGTCCAGGTCCAGGGTCGTGTTGACGACGAATCCGTCCTTGTAGATGTCCAGGGAGCCGTAGAGCATGTCCTCGAGCTGGCGGCGGACGTACTCGGAGAACCAGGGGGCCTTGTCGTCGCGCATGAAGAAGGCGCTCGTCGCGACGCGGGTGTAATCGAAGTTGTCCCAGTACTCGTCGAAGGCCGCGTCGGCGTCCGCCTTGGAGCAGTAGCCGAGCCTGGCCATCTGGTCCAGGACCTCGCGGGAGCGGGCCCGCGCGTTGTTCGGGTTCTCGATGGGATTGTACTTGGAGGGGCTGGACAGCTGGATCACGAGGACGGCCGACTCGGCCAGGCCGATCTCGCGGGCGGAGTGGCCGAAGTAGAACTTGCTCGCCGCCTCCACGCCGTAGCAGCCGGCGCCCATGTACATCCTGTTGAGGTAGATCTCGAGGATCTCCTCCTTCGTGTAGCGCCGCTCCAGCTGGAGGGCCCACCAGAGCTCGACGAGCTTTCGCCGGATCGAATAGTCGGAACGGTCGGCGTAGAGGGTGCCGGCCACCTGCTGGGTTATCGTCGAGCCGCCGCCGAGGCTTTTGCCGACGAGCTTTCCCACGAAGGCGCGGGAAATGCTCTTGATGGTGAAGCCGCGGTGCCGGTAGAAGGACTGGTCCTCCCGCGTGACAAGGGCGTCGATGAGGTGGCGGGGCAGGTCCTTGATGGAGACCATCTCGCGCTTCTCGTCGGAGGAGAACTCGGTGATGAGCCGGCCCTTGACGTCGAGGATCTTCGTCGGGAGGTTGGGCTGGAAGTCGGTGAAGTCCTCGGTGGCCCTGATGTTGCGCGTGGCCGCGATGGCGGCGCCGGCGGCTATGCCGAGGAGGAGGGCGAAGCACGCGGCGACGATCACGAGGGTTTTCGCGGCCTTCGCGGGCCTGAATGGGGCGGACATGCCGGCTAGGGTACGCGAAGGCCGAGGCCTTGGTCAAGTTGAGCATAAAAAAAGGCCGGTTTGGGGAAAACCGGCCGGCCCGTAGCGGGTGTCGGAAGGAACCATAGTAAACTGGGAGGGGAACTATGATCGAATCCGACAACCACAATATCGGCAGCGGGCTGAAGTAAATTTAATGCATCCTGGAGAAATTTCAAAGCGGGACGGGCCTCCAATCGTCCGCGGGGGCTGGATAATCATGCGGAGCATTGCGTATATTCTTACTTCGGACGTCGGGGCGCCGGAATCTTGCCCAACCCTCGCGCGAGAGGCGTTGACAAGCGTTTCACGCTTCGATATGATTTTGATATAAAAATATAGAAACTATCGCGATATGCGATCCGCTTTCGCGATATTCCACACGGGAGGAACGAGATGAAAGTTGCCATCAACGGTTTCGGCAGGATCGGCCGCCTGGTCTTCCAGGCCATCGTCGACCAGGGGCTCCTCGGCAAGGACAAGATCGACGTCGTCGCCGTCGTCGACATCTCCACGGACGCCGAGTACTTCGCCTACCAGCTCAAGTACGACTCGGTCCAGGGCCGCATGAAGGCGGACATCTCCGCCAAGAAGAGCGACGCATCCCTCGCCGAGGCCGACGTCCTGGTCGTCAACGGCCACGAGGTCAAGTGCGTCATGGCCGAGAAGGAAGTGAAGAACCTCCCCT
>ENA-UOWG01002640-UOWG01002640.1-activated-sludge-metagenome-genome-assembly--contig:-NODE-2640-length-14901-cov-5.935673_pt1 | contig 14901 bp, 9 predicted proteins | sample MGYA00238147_ERZ761563 | MGnify/ENA primary metagenome ERZ761563 (study PRJEB28884, sample SAMN05720216) | anaerobic digester metagenome | isolation source: active sludge of municipal... | reverse complement strand
GGTATGGGGGGTATCCCCCCATCCAGAGGGCAACACGGAATGAGTGGGGGTAGCGGAGGCCACCGCAGGGCGCGCGGCGCGCGCCCGAGGAGGCCGGAGCGAGGGGGAGCCGCGTGGCCCGCGGCGCCGCGCCCGCGAGGAAGACCGCGACGCGCGACGCGCCTTGCCCTGGAAGAGGCGACGCCGGCGGAGACGGCCTCGGGGGAATGAACCCGCTCGCGCTTTCCGCGCGGCTGTCGGGACGGCGGGTGGCGCGGGAGGGGCGGCCGGCCTTCGGAACGAAGCGGAGAAGGGCCGGCCGCCTCCCCGCGCCAGGACCCGCCCCGACGGGCTTTGGAGAATCTGACCGGGGAGCGCGCCGCGCGACGGCCTGGGCCGGGCGCTCCCCCCTTCCCCTCCTAGCGGTAGCTCGCGTGGAACTCCGCGAACATCCGGACGACGTCCTTGATCCGCTCGGTGGGCGGCAGGATGGTCGTGCGGAAGTGGGCGGTGCCGGGGATCTGGCCGAAGCCCGAGCCGGGGACGACGCAGATGCCGGTCGCCTCCAGGAGGGCCATGCAGTACTCCTCGTCCGTGCGGTGCGAGGGGATCGCGATCTTGGGGAAGGCGTACATCGCGCCCGCGACGGCGTTGCACTCGACGCCGGGGATCCTGTTGAGGCCGTCGGCCAGGAGCTTCGCGCGCTCCTTGAGGGCGCCGAGGATGGCGTCGCGCTCTGTTTCGTACAACGCGCGTGAGGGGTCGCCGGCCTTGGGGGGGCTCACGAGGACGTAGGTGGCGAGCTGGCCGGGGAGGTTGGCGCAGAGGCCGACGGACTGGAGCTTGGTGATCTGGGCGGCGACGTCGGCGGGCACGTTGCGGATCTCGAAATAGCCGCCGCGGAGGCCGCACTCGCCCAGGAATCCCTTGGAGCAGGAGTGGAAGCTGAAGAGGGAGACGTCGCGGATCTTCTCCTCCTCGAGGACGCGGGCGAAGGAGACGAAGCGGTCGCCCGGGCGGTAGACGTTCTCCTGGTAGACCTCGTCGGCCAGGACGGCGATGCCCTTCTCCCGCGCGAAGTCGAGGATCATCGCGACGTTGGCGCGGTCGATCACGGAGCCGGTGGGGTTGCCCGGGTTGATGACGCATATCGCCTTCACGCGGGTGCCGGCGGAGAGGGCGCCGTCGTAGGAGTCCTCCAGCATCTTGCGCGAGAGCTTCCAGTCGTTCGCCTCGTCCAGGTAGTAGTGGACCTGCCTGCCCTCGTAGAGGGTGATGGTCGCGGAGTAGAGGGGGTACTGGGGGATGGGGATCATGATCCCGTCCCGGGGCCCGGCGATGAGGAGCTTGAGGGCGGTCTGGACGCCCTTTGAGGCGCCGTCCGTGAGGTAGATGGCGTCGGGGTCGGCGGGGACGCCGTCGCGGGCGGAGATGAAGGCGGCCACCGCGTCGCGGACGAAGCGGACGCCCTTGGACTCGGAGTAGGCGCCGATGCCGAACTTGGACCCGGCGATGAAGGCGCGGGCGGTCGCGACGGCGTCGGCCGGGAAGGCGTTGGGCGACTTCTCCATGAGCTCGGGCCAGGCGGCCAGGGAGAGGACCTGGCGGAGGTAGGTGAGGGGCTTCTGCTCGAGGGCCTGGGGGTTGCCGATGTTGCAGTAGATGATCTTGCGGCCGGAGCGCTCGAGTTCCTGGGCCCGGGCGACGATGGGCCCGCGGACGGCGTACTCGGTATCGAGGACCGACTTCCCGAGGTCGGTAAGGCGTAGGGGCATGGTTTTCTCCTTGGCGTGATCCCGATGCGGAACGGAGGGGATTGTACACCGGGTTCCGGGTAATCGGCAAGGAATGGGCGAGTCGCCGGTTCGGCCGGCGAAACGGCACCGCGGCCGGCGATGGGGCGCCCCGCGTCGGCGCCGAGGCCTTAGCCGCGGTTCCGGGCGCTGCGCAGTTTTTGCGCGGCGCCGCTTGTTGCGCAAAATCTGCGCAGTGGTCGGAGGGCGGCCGAGGGGCCGGGCGAAGGCCCGTGCCTGGATTTAGGCCCGACCTGGCGGCTTCGCGGAGGCAGGGCGGCTCTTGCGGCTTTTGCCTAAGTTCCATTGGCGGAAGATATTGTCATTGCGGCCGCTCGACCGCTCAAATAAATCGCAGAAAAATCATTGATTGGCACGAATCCTGCCATGAGGAGGGTGTGGAGGAACTTGTGCCAAACATCGCCATTCAGTCAGGCCGCAACCGCGGCTCCTTCCGGGGCCTGCTTCTCGCCTTCGCCGCCTACGCCGCCTTCGCCGTCGCGGCCGTCGCCCTGCTCGGCGGCTGCTCCAAGTCCGCGGCTTCCGAGTCCAAGCTGAGCTACGAATTCGCGACGGTGAAGCGCTCCTCGGTCTCGAGCTTCGTCTCGAGCTCGGGCACCCTCTCCCCGCTCTCGGAGGTCTCGGTCATGGCCGAGATGTCGGGGCGGGTCGAGAAGGTCTTCGTCGACTACAACGACAAGGTGGCGAAGGGCCAGGTCCTGGCCCTCCTCAACACCGACCTCCTGGAGCTCCAGAGGAAGGAGGCTCTGGCCGAGGTCAGGAAGGCCCGCGCCGCCTACGAGCTCCAGGCCCTGGACGAGCGGAACAAGGCGAAGCTCTTCGAGAAGGGGCTCGTCTCCGACTACGAGAACAAGACAAGCAAGGCGACCCTCGAGTCCTGCGCCGCCTCCCTCGCCTCCGCCGAGTCGGCCCTGGAGGTGATCGAGCTCAAGCTCGGGAGCTACGCCCGCGTCGTCTCGCCCATCGACGGCATCGTGCTGGACCGGAACGTGGACGTCGGCCAGGGCGTGGTGGAGGGCTCCTCCTCCAACTCCTCGAGCCTCTTCACCCTCGCGAAGGACCTGTCGCGGATGGAGATCAAGGCCGAGGTCGACGAGCTCGACATCGCCTCCATCAAGGTCGGGCAGGAGGCCCGCTTCACGGTCGAGGCCTGCCCCGGCCTTTCCTTCAAGGGCAGCGTGCGGGAGATCAGGCTGGTGCCCGAGTCGTCGGACAACGTCGTCTCCTACTGCGTGATGGTGGCCGCCGACAACAAGGAGGGAAGGCTCTTCCCCGGCATGACCGCGGACATCGAGTTCGTGAAGGAGAGCCGCGAGGGGGTCCTGGTCGTGCCGAACGCCGCCCTCAAGTTCACGCCCCCCGGCCTCTCCGAGGAGGAGGTCGCGAGGCTGGTCTTCGCGGCCGGGCTCTCGGGCCTGGGCGAGGCGGAGCGGGCCGAGGCCCTGTCGCGCTACGACGAGGCGGCCAAGGCGGCCAAGGACGCCGCCGCGGCCTCGGGCGGCCAGGCGCAGGCCGGTGGGCTGGCCGGCATGGTGATGCAGGGGCCCGGCCCCGGCGGCCCTCCCGGCATGCGCGGACGGGCGACGGCGAAGGCCGGCTCCTCCGGCCAGGCCGCGGGCTTCGCCGCCGGCGCCGCGGGCCCGGAGGCCGGCGGCCTCTCCGGGGCCGCCGCTGAGCTCAAGCGGCTCTGGTACCTCGACGGCTCGGGCGCCTTCGGCGTCATCCTGGTCGAGGCCGGCGCGAGCGACGGTACGTACACCGAGGTCTCCTCCGACGCGGAGCTCGAGGGACGGAAGGTCGTCCTCAAGGCGAGGGCGGAATGAGCGCGGTCATCGAGCTTTCGGGGATCAAGCGGCACTACGAGGTCGGCGAGGTCGTCGTGAAGGCCCTGCGCGGCGTCGACCTCAGGGTCGAGCAGGGCGAGTTCGTCGCCGTGATGGGCCCTTCGGGCTCGGGGAAGTCCACCCTCATGAACGTGCTCGGCTGCCTGGACAAGCCGACGGAGGGCATCTACCTCCTGGACGGCGTCGACGCGTCCAAGGCGGGCGCCGACCAGTTCGCCGAGATCCGCAACCGCAAGATCGGCTTCGTCTTCCAGGGCTTCAACCTCCTGTCGCGGACGACGGCCCTGGAGAACGTGGAGCTGCCCCTCTTCTACGCCAGGGGGGGCGCCCGGGGCGCGAGGCGGGGCGACGGCGAGGAGCGGGCGCGGCGCGCCCTGGAGGAGGTGGGCCTGGGCGGCCGGATCCGCCACAAGCCCTCCCAGCTCTCCGGCGGCCAGCAGCAGCGGGTCGCGATCGCGAGGGCCATCGTCAACGATCCGGCCTTCATCCTGGCCGACGAGCCGACGGGCAACCTGGACACGGAGATGACGCTGGAGGTCATGAGCCTCTTCCAGGACCTGAACGGGCGCGGGAAGACCATCGTGATGGTCACGCACGAGCCCGAGGTCGCGGCCTACACGCGCCGGGTGATCGCGATGCGCGACGGGGCCATCGTCTCCGACGAGCCGGTCCGGGCGCGGCGCGAGGCCGCCGCCGACCTGGCCGCCTGGAAGGAGCGCAACGCGCTCCTCTCGGGCGGAAGGAGGGTCTCGTGACCGCGTCCAAGCTGGCCGTCCTCTCTGCCCGCAGCATCTTCCGCAACCGGATGCGGAGCATCCTCACCTCCCTCGGGATCATCATCGGCGTCTGCTCGGTGATCGTCATGGTCGCGGTGGGGGAGGGCTCCCAGGCCCAGATCAAGGCGCGCATCTCCTCCATGGGCACGAACCTCATCATGGTGATGCCGCCCCGCGGACCCCGCGAGGCCAACCGGCTCTCCACGGCGGACGTGAAGCGGCTCAGGGCCGAGTCGAGCAGCCTGGCCGCGATATCCGGCACCGTGCGCCTCTCCGCCAAGGTCGTCGGCGGCTCGGGCTACTACGAGACCTCCGTGCAGGGGGTCGAGCCCTCCTACCTCGAGATCAAGGGCTGGGGCGTGGAGAGCGGGGATTTCTTCTCCGAGGCGGACCTGGCCTCGCGGAGCAAGGTCGCCGTCCTCGGGGCCACCGTCGCGAAGGAGCTCTTCGGGACGGACGATCCCCTGGGCGAGCGCGTCAGGATCGGGGCGACGCCCTTCACCGTCGTCGGCGTCCTGTCCAAGAAGGGCTCGAGCGGGATGGGCGACGACCAGGACGACGTGGTGATGGTCCCCCTCGACACCGCCCTCACGCGGCTCAACAAGGACCGCTACATCAACTCGATCGAGGCGAGCGCGGTCGGCGAGGAGTTCATGGACGCCGCCCAGGCCGAGGTGGAGTCGATCCTCCGGGAGGCCCACCGGATCCAGCCGGGCGCCGAGGCGGACTTCGACGTGATGAACCAGGCCGAGATCATCGCGACGGCGAGCGAGACCTCCAAGACCCTCACGACCCTCCTCGCCGCGATAGCCGGCGTCTCCCTCCTCGTGGGCGGCATCGGCATCATGAACATCATGCTGGTCTCGGTGACCGAGCGCACGAGGGAGATAGGCATACGCATGTCGGTGGGAGCGCGGAAGAGGGACATCCTCCTCCAGTTCCTCGCGGAGTCCGTCATCCTGAGCCTCCTAGGAGGGCTGGTCGGCATTCTCCTCGCCGTCCTCGTCTGCGTGGTCCTCGGCTCCGCCGGGATACCGGCCATCGTGAATCCCGCCGTCGTCGCGACCTCGGCCGCCTTCGCCGCCGCCGTCGGCGTCTTCTTCGGCTACTACCCCGCGCGGAAGGCGTCCAACCTCTATCCCATCGACGCGCTCCGCTATGAATAAGGAGATTTCCATGAGACCCAACAGGCTCGCCGCCCTCGCGCTAGGCTTCGGCCTCGCGCTCGGCTCCGCGCTCGGCGCCGCGGCGCTTCCCCTCGAGGCCCCGGGCCAGCCCGCCGCCTCCGCGGCCGCCGCCGCGCTGGCAGCCGCGCCGGCTTCAACGGACGCCGCGGCCGAAAACGCGGCTTCCGCGTCCGCGCCCCTCGGCCTCGAGGAGGCCAAGTCCCTCGCCCTGGCCCGCTCGGCCGCCGTGCGCCAGGCCCTCCTCGCGGTCGACGAGGCCGTCCTGGCCGAGCGGCTCGAGTCCTACTCGTTCCTGCCTTCGCTCTCTGTGGACGCGGGCGGGAAGTACGCCTACGGGAGCTCGGCCTCCGGAGCCGTCGCGGCGAGCGCAGGCGTCGGGATCGCCCAGCCCCTCTACGACGGAGGGCGGAGCGCCCTCAGGAAGGCCATCGACGCGGCGGCCACGGGCATGGCCAGGGAGTCGGTCCGCTCGGCGGTCTCCTCTCTCGAGGCCGAGGTCGAGTCCGCCTACTTCGGCGTCCTCGAAGCCGAGGCGGCGCTCGAGGCCGCGAAGAGCGACCTCGAGTCCTCCTCTCTTCACCTCGGGCTAGCGACGGCGAAGTACGAGGCCTCCGCCCTCTCGCGGCCCGACCTTCTCGAGGTCGAGTCGGAGGCGGCGACGGCCGAGGCGGCCTTCGTCAAGGCGAGGAGGGAGGTCTCGCTCTCTCGCGCGGCCCTCGCCTCGCTCACGGGCCTTCCTTCGGGGACGGCCTTGGCCGGCGTCGACGCCGCCCGCTACGACCAGGCCGCCCGCGGCCTCGCCCTCGCCTCCGACGAGGCGGTCTCCGCGGCCGCTTCGAGGCTGGCGGCCGCCGCGGCCGAATCGGATCCGGAGACCGCGAGCGCGGCCCTCGCGAGCGGCAAGGCGGCCGCTTCCGTGAAGCTCGCGGAGAGGGCCTGGCTACCCGGCGTCTCCGCGGGCTACTCCCACACCGTTCCCCTGGGGGCAGGGGAAAGCCTTGGCCTGGGCTCTGGCTCCCTCTCGGTGAGCGCCTCCCTCTCCCTGGACTTCTGGACGAAGAAGGCCGGGCTGGAATCCGCGAGGCTCGCGGCGGGAAAGGCGGCGATCGGGCTCGAGGAGGCGAAGCGCAAGGCGGCCCTCGGCGTGGAGAGCGCGGCCTACGACTGCGCGGCCCTGGCGAGGAGCCTCGTCGCCTCGGCGAAGGCCCTGGAGCACGCCGAGTCGCGGCTCGAGGCGGTGCGCGAGCTCTTCGCCCTCTCCGCCGCCTCGTCGGCCGAGCTCTCCGACGCCGAGGCCCTCGCGGGCTCGGCCAGGAAGGCCCTGGTCGCGGCCCGCTTCGGCTTCATCTCCTCCCTCTCCGGCCTGGGACGGCTCGCTGGCCTGGAGGACGAGGAGCTCCTTATCGCGGCCTTGCGGGGATGATAGAATCCCGGCGGATGATGAAGCCCATGAAGCTGCGCCACCTCTCCCTCGTCCTCGCCCTCCTCGCCTTCGCGGGAGCCACCGCCGTCGACGTCGCGATCTTCCGCGGCATGTCCGCGCGGAACAGGCTGGAGAGCCGGAACGACGCGGAGCGCCGGATGAACATCCTCCTCTCGAGCCTCCGGGACTATCCCGACTTCGGGGCGGCCATCGAGGCCCTGCCCTCGCTGCGCGGCAAGGTCCTGGGCGTCGCCGCCTTCGACGCGGAAGGGAGGACCCTCTATTCCTTCGGCAAGATGCCCGAGCTCGGCGCGTCCGCCAAGGAGCTCGCGGCCGAGCTCGAGGGGGGGCGGCCGGGCGACGCGGCGGCCGGACAGGCCTCCTCGGCGGAGGAGTCCGCCGCCGCCGCTAAGGCCGCCGCCGCGGCTGCCTCGGCCGGGCTCGACGGCGACGGCCGGATCTACCGCGAGAATCCGGCGGACTCCTCCCTCGTCATCCTCCTCGATCCGAAGCCCAAGGGGCCTCCGCCGCCCCGGCGCGACGGCGGCCGGACCGACGGACGGCCCGAGGACCAGCCCAAGGACGGGGACGAGGGAAGGGAGCCATCCTTCTTCTTTTCGACGTTGCGCGACGCCGAACTCCTCGCCTTGGAGGTCGAAGCCGGGGAGTACTGGGCCGCCGAACGCTTCCACCGCTTCCTATTCCCCGCGGCGGAGCTCCTCCTCGCCTGCCTCGTAGTCCTCGTGCGCGGCCTCGTCCTGCGCAACGCGGAGTACAGGAAGCGGATCGAGGAGCAGCGCAGCCTCGTGATGCTCGGCACCGCCGCGAGCACGATCGCCCACGAGATCAAGAATCCCCTCCTCTCGATAAAGCTGCAGACGAGCATCCTCCTTCGCACCTGCCCCGAGTCGGCCAGCCGAGAGCTCCGCATCATCGACGACGAGGTCGCGAGGCTCTCCGCCCTGTCGGGCCGCGTGAGCGACTACCTCCGCGATCCGGCGGGGCGCCCCGTTCCCGTGGACGCCGCGGAGGTCGCCTCCTCGGTCTCGCTCAGGCGCCTGGGCCGCGACATCGTGGCCGTGCGCGGAAAGGCCGCCGTCCTCGCCGATCCCGCGCGGCTGCGCTCCGTCCTCGAGAACCTCCTTGAGAACGCCATCGAGTCGGGCGGGCCCGAGGAGGAGCTCGCCGTCGAGGTCGGCGCGGCCGAGGGAGAGGCGCGGATCGACGTGCTGGACCGCGGCTCCGGCATAGCGCCCGGGGACCGGGAGCGGGTCTTCGATCCCTTCTACACCACGAAGAGCCGGGGCACCGGGATCGGCCTCTCCGTCTGCAGGCGCTTCTCCGAGGCGGCGGGCGGCGGGATCAGCCTGGAGGAGAGGCAAGGAGGCGGGACGAGGGCGCGGCTCGTCCTGCCGCTGGCCGCGGCGGCTCCGCCGGGCGGCGAGGCGCGCGGCGGGGAGACGCGCCTTCGCGACGAGCGCCGAGCCGCGGGGGACGGCGTCCCCGGAGGCGGGGCGCCATGAGGGTCCTCATCGTCGACGACGAGCGCAACATCAGGGAATCCCTGGGGCGCCTCCTGGCCCTGGAGGGCATCGAGTCGGCGACGGCGCCCGACGGCGAGGCCGGAGCCGCCCTCCTCTCGGAGGAGGCCTTCGACGCGGTGGTCCTGGACCTCAAGATGCCGGGCATGGGCGGGCAGGGCCTCCTGGAGTGGATGCGCGCAGAGGGCCTCCGGACGCCGGCCGTGATGATCTCCGCCCTGGGGGAGATCGGGGACGCGGTAAACGCCCTCAAGACGGGGGCGAGCGACTACCTCGTGAAGCCCTTCGATCCGGCCGAGCTCGTGGCGAGGCTCAAGTCCCTGGTCGCCGCGCGGAGGCGCGAGGACCTCGTGGAGGCGGGCGCGCGGACCAGGCCGTCAGGCGGCGGCCTGCTTGGCGAGAGCCGCGCGATGCGCGACATACGGCGGCTGGTGGGCAAGGTGGCGGCGAGGGACGCCACCGTCCTCGTCACGGGCGAGAGCGGGACCGGCAAGGAGGTCGTAGCCAGGGCGATCCACGAGGCCTCGCCGGCCAGGGACGAGCCCTTCGTCGCCGTGAACCTGGGAGCCCTGCCCCTGGAGCTCGCGGAGAGCGAGCTCTTCGGCTACGAGAAGGGGGCCTTCACGGGCGCGGATGACCGGAAGCCCGGTCTCTTCGAGCTCGCGGGCTCGGGCATCCTTTTCCTGGACGAGGTGGGCGAGATGCCGCTCTCGCTCCAGGTGAAGCTCCTGCGGGCGCTCCAGGAGCGGAAGACGAGGCGGCTGGGCGGCACGAGGGACATCCCCGTGCGGGCCAGGCTCGTCGCCGCGACGAACCGCGACCTCAAGGCCGCCGTCGCCGAAGGGCGCTTCCGCGAGGACCTCTTCTACCGGCTCGACGTCGTCCGCGTCGAGGTGCCTCCCCTGCGCGAGCGGGCGGAGGACATCCCCCTCCTCGCGGGCCACATCCTGGGCAAGATCGCCGCCCGGTCCGGCCGGCCGGCCAAGCGCCTCGCGGGCGAGGCCCTCGCGGCCCTCTCGGCCTACCGTTTCCCCGGCAACGTGCGCGAGCTCGAGAACGTCCTGGAGCGGGCCGCCATCCTCTGCGAGGGGGAGGAGATCCTCCTTGGAGAGCTTGGCCTCCCCGAGGGCGGGCCCGCGCAGCCTGGCGCGCGCGGCGCGCCGCGGGGCGGGCCGGGCGGGGCGGCGGGGAACGGGGGAGGCGCGGGCCGCCCGGGCGCCCTGGGCCGCCAGGGCGGCTCCCTAGAGAGCCTGGAGCGGGACGCTGTGGCGGCGGCGCTCGAGAAGTGGGGCGGAAACCGCACCAAAGCCGCCCTGGAGCTGGGCGTCAGCCGGCGGACCATCCTCAACAAGATCAAGCTCTACGGGCTCGAGGGCTAGCCACGCCTGCCAGGCCGTCGCGGCCGGGCTCCCCGGTCCGAGTCTGCCCTCGCGGCCGTCGGCGCCGGTCCGGCTCCCGGCCCTGGACGCGGCGCCCCGCGGCGGCGACGGGCGGCGCGGGGCCTAGGAGGCGTAGAGCTCGGCGATCTCGTCCTCGATGTCGAGGAAGGCGGCGACGACGCGCGGGTCGAAATGGAGGCTCGCGTTGTCCCTGACGTAGGAGGCCGCGGCTTCGCGTCCGTGCGCGGGCTTGTAGGGCCGCTCCGAGCGGATGGCGTCGTAGACGTCGGCCACGGCGACGATCCTCGCGGAGATCGGGATGGCGTCGCCCGACCTGCCCTCCGGATAGCCCGTGCCGTCCCAGCGCTCGTGGTGGTAGCCCGCGATCTCCGCGGCGACCTTGATGCGCGGCTCGAAGCTCACGCGCATCGCCGCGTCCAGGAGGATCTCCTTGCCGACGACGACATGGCGCTGCATGCGCTCGCGCTCGCCCGAGTCGAGGGGGCCGGGCTTGCCGATGATGGAGTCCGGCACGGCTATCTTGCCGATGTCGTGGAGAGGCGTGGAGCCGACGATCGCGTCCAGGAGGGCCTCGCTCAGGCCGGGTATGGCCGCGGAGGCGATGAGCCGCTCGCCCAGGCGCCGCGCGATCTCCGCCGCCCGCTCCACGTGGCGGCCCGTCGGGGCGTCCTTCGCCTCGATGAGGGCCGCGAGCGTGAGGTTGACCGCCTCGTTCCAGCTCTCGACCCGCTCGACGAGGCGCTTCGAGCGCCTGGCGTACTTGCCGCGGTCGATGGCGAGCGAGGCCGTCGCGGCGGAGGCGAAGCCGACCTTGCGCTCGAGCGCGCCCGCGAGCTCGCTCGCCTCGTAGGCCTCGCTGAAGCGGCCTCGCAGGGAGAGGAGGCGTCCTTTCAGCCGGACGAGCTCGGCGTGGCGGAGGGAGTCGCCGCGCTCCGCGCGGGGCAGCCACTCGGCGATGACGGCCTCCGCCTCGTCGAGCTGGCCCGAGTCTAGGGAGTGGCGGGCTAGGACCAGCGCGGAGCGGACCCCGGTCATGTTCGCGCCGATGCGCAGGCAGGTGGACAGGGACTCGGCGAGGAGCTCCTCGGCCTCGTCGGGGTTCTCGCCCAGATGGGACTCCCCGAGGGTGCAGAGGCAGTTCGCGAGCCCGACCTGGTCCCCGCGGGCGGCCGAGGCCTCGACGGCCCGGCCCAGGTAGGAGCGGGCGTCCTCGACGCGGCCGAGCCTGAGGAGGGCGAGGCCGATGTTGCCGAGGAGGACGGGCAGGGCCTCGGCCCTCTCGTAGTCGCCGCCGGAGGCCTCGAGGGAGAGGTCGAGCGCCTCGGTGAAATGGGCCAGGGCGTCCTCGTGCCGGCCCGCCTCCGACTTCGCGAAGCCGTAGTTCACGAGGCAGCGCAGGACGCCGCTCGGCTGGCCCAGGCGGCGCGCCGACTGGAGGGCCCGCTCGAAGGCGCGGTCGGCCTCCGCGTAGCGCCCGAGCTGGTGGAGGGCCGAGCCGATGCCGTTCGCGATCCTGATCCTCAGGGCGGGGCTCGCCCCGCCGCCCGAGGCGAGGCGGCGGCTCCGCTCCAGGTCGCCGAGGCCCACGGCGATGTCGCCCAGGTGCAGGGAGGCGGCGCCTGAGAGGCAGAGGGCGTAGGCGGCCAGGGGCCTGTCGGCGGCGAGCTCGGCGTCGACGGCGATGGCCGTGGCGAGCTCGCGGGCGGAGGCCGGGTCGCTGCGGAGCAGCGCCTCGGCCTCCGAAAGGAGGGGCTCGGTACCCTCGGTTCCGGCGCTCTTGCCGGCAGAATCGCTGGAGGACATAGGCCTCATCCTACACCGGAATGGCCGCAGGGCTCAATCACGCGCCGCCGCGGAGGCCTCCACCGCTACTGAAGCCGCCGCCGCGGAAGCCGCCGCCGCGGCGGCCGGCAACACAGAGGGCGCCGCGGGGCCGAGGGCCGGCCTAGAAGAGGATGACCTTGCCTTCCTCGGCCTCGGGCTTCTCGACCTTGGCCTTCCAGAAGAGGCGCTCGTCCTCCTCGATCCTGCCGAGCTGGCTCCGCTGGATGTAGCGCCTGAAGACCTGGAAGGTGTCGGTGTGGAAGTAGACGAGCCTCCCTCGGTCCCCGCCCAGGTCCTCGGCGACGAGGGGGATGCCCTCTGTCCCGAGGTACTCCCGGATGAAGCGCTGGTTGACCTCGTGGACGCAGAAGAAGTTGTCGCGGGCGCCGCCGATGACGGTCGCGCCGCCGAAGGCCTTGGCCTTGAGGCGCTGGCGGGAGGCGCCCAGGCCCACCATGTCGTTGATGAGAAGCTCCATCGCGTTGATCCCGTAGCGCCCGGCCTCCGTGTGGGTCATGGGCATGTCCTTGGCGTAGCGGGGGGCCGCGAGGAGGAAGTGGTTGAGGCCGGCTATCCCGGTCTTCTCGTCGTAGAGGCAGACGGCCACGCAGGATCCGAGGAGGGTCGAGAGGAGGACGGGCTTGGCCGAGGCGCGCCGCTCCCCGGGCTGGATGTTGATTCTCTCAAGGTGCGCCGGCGTCGGGTAGGACAAGCGAGCCTCCGAGGGGAAGGCCTTCCCCCCGCTTAAGTATAGCCACGGCATGCCCGAATGGGAGGCCTCCCGGCCCGAAAAAACGCCTGGGCCATGGCCGGCGGGTCGTAGGCCGCCGCGTCCGCGCCCGCCGCGGCAGGCCGGGGCGGCGGGGAGGGGCGGCGCCGCCGGCGGCCCGCGGGGCCCCTTTCTCGCTCCCCGGCCCGGAGGCTATACTCCCCGCCATGGCCGACTTCGTCCACCTCCACAACCACTCAGACTACTCCCTCCTCGACGGCGCGGCGGGCGTAGGCGCCATGGTCGCCAAGGCCAAGGCCCTCGGCATGCCGGGCCTGGCCCTGACCGACCACGGCAACATGTTCGGCGCCGTGAAGTTCTACGACGCCTGCAAGGACGCGGGCGTCAACCCGATAGTCGGCTCGGAGTTCTACGTCGCGGGCGGCTCGAGGCGCGAGAAGACGGGCACCGAGGGCGGCAACAAGTACCACCACCTGGTCCTCCTCGCGCAGGACGCGGAGGGCTACAAGAACCTCCTCAAGCTCTCCTCGGCCTCCTACACGGAGGGTTTCTACTACAAGCCGCGGATCGACGACGAGATCCTGGCGGCCCACGCGAAGGGCCTCATCGCGGGCTCGGCCTGCCTGGGCGGCGAGATCCCGGGCCTCATCCTCAGGGGCAAGGAGGCGGAGGCCGAGAGGAAGGCCCTCTGGTACGCGGAGCTCTTCGGGAAGGACCGCTTCTACCTCGAGCTCCAGGACCACGGCATCCCCGAGCAGAAGCCCGTCAACAAGGCCCTGGTCGCGATGGCGAGGCGTACGGGCCTCCCCCTCGTCGCGACCAACGACATGCACTACCTGGACCGCTCCGACGCCGAGGCCCACGACGTCCTGCTCTGCATCGGGACGAACCGCAAGCTCGCGGAGCCGGGGCGCATGCGCTTCCACGGCCCGGAGTTCTACATGAAGACGGCCGAGGAGATGGCCGCCATCTTCGGGGAGGTGCCCGAGGCCCTCTCGAACACCCTCAGGGTGAACGAGATGGTCAGGCTCGACCTGGCCTATCCCGGCCCCCTCCTTCCCGACTACGAGATCCCCCCGGAATTCTCCGGCCCCGAGGACTACCTCCGCCACCTGACCTACGAGGGCCTCAAGCGCCGCTATCCGGACGGCGGCCCCGAGGTCAGGGCCCGCGCCGAGTACGAGCTCGACGTCATCATCAAGATGCAGTTCACGGGCTACTTCCTCATCGTCTGGGACTTCATCAACTGGTCCAAGGAGCACGGCATCCCCGTCGGCCCCGGCCGCGGCTCGGGCGCGGGCTCCATCGTCGCCTACTCCCTGCGCATCACGGACATCGACCCGATCCGGTACAAGCTCCTCTTCGAGCGCTTCCTCAACCCCGAGCGCATCTCCATGCCTGACTTCGACATCGACTTCTGCTTCGAGCGCCGGGGCGAGGTCATCGAGTACGTGACGAGGAAGTACGGCGCCGACCGCGTCGGCCAGATCGTCACCTTCGGGACCCTGAAGGCCAAGGCCGTCATCAAGGACGTGGCGCGGGCCCTGGACATCAGCTTCGCCGACTCGAACGAGATCGCGAAGCTCGTGCCCGAGGACCCGAAGATGACGCTCAAGAAGGCCTTCGAGCTCGAGCCCAAGCTCAAGGCCCTGGCGGAGGACCAGCGCTACAAGGGCCTCTTCGAGGTCGCCACGCGCCTGGAGAACCGGAACCGCCACACGAGCTTCCACGCCGCGGGCATCGTCATCGGGAAGAGCGAGCTCACCGACTACGTGCCGCTCTTCAAGGACCCTAAGACGGGCATCGTCGCGACGCAGTTCACGATGGACTACCTGGAGAAGTGCGGCCTCGTGAAGATGGACTTCCTGGGCCTCAAGACCCTCACCCTCATCAAGAACACGATCGACCTCGTCAGGAGGCGCGGCGTCGAGATCGAGGAGTCCGCGATTCCGGAGGACGACGCGAAGACCTTCGAGCTCCTGGGCGAGGGCAAGAGCACGAGCGTCTTCCAGTTCGAGTCCTCGGGCATGCAGGGCATCCTCAAGCAGGCCAAGCCCTCCTGCATGGAGGACCTCATAGCCCTGAACGCCCTCTACCGCCCGGGCCCCATGGCCTACATACCCCAGTTCATCGACTCGAAGTGGGGCAGGCAGGCCATCGCCTATCCCGACCCCTGCCTGGAGGAGATCCTCAAGGAGACCTACGGCGTCATCGTCTACCAGGAGCAGGTCATGCAGGTCGCCCAGAAGATCGGCGGCTACAGCCTGGGCCAGGCCGACCTCCTCCGCCGCGCGATGGGCAAGAAGAAGGTCGAGGTCATGGTCAAGGAGAAGGAGAAGTTCGTGAAGAGCGCGGTCGCGAACGGCTTCAAGGCCGAGGACGC
>ENA-UOWG01002638-UOWG01002638.1-activated-sludge-metagenome-genome-assembly--contig:-NODE-2638-length-14905-cov-5.086061_pt1 | contig 14905 bp, 13 predicted proteins | sample MGYA00238147_ERZ761563 | MGnify/ENA primary metagenome ERZ761563 (study PRJEB28884, sample SAMN05720216) | anaerobic digester metagenome | isolation source: active sludge of municipal... | reverse complement strand
GGAACGGTCGGCGGCCCAGAAGAACCTGAACGGGGAGGGCGAGCGATTCCTCTCCCTGGGCGGCATACGGCTTCCCCTGTTGAGGTACGAGGAGGGAGTCTCCCTCTACGCGAAGATGCAGTACGTCCACCTCCTGACCGGACAGCTGCGCGGCGACAAGTCCCGTAAGAAGACCGCCCAGGAGGAACTCTGGCGGGGCCAATCCGGGGACGCCTACTGGTACAAGCCCGGGGGAGGAATCTACCGGCTTTCCCTGCGGAGGGCCGTGTACGAAGCCCTGATCGAGGCGGAAAAGACGACCCGGCAGAAGGGGGCGTTCAGTTCGGGCATCATCCAGGCGGATATCGACTTCGACGGAGTCAAGGAGATCCTTTTCCAGGGGACGGATATAAACGCCTATCTCCACGCCCGGGGCGGGGTGCTGTTCGAACTGGATTCCCTGAAGACCTCCCGCAACCTATCCAACACCTTCGGGCGGTACGAGGAGCTGGAGTATTCAGGACCTCTCGGCCCCCGTCGCAGATGTTTCCTGGACAGGTTCCAGGCCGGGCCGTCCGGACCGGAGGAGTCCGTCCGGTGCGGGACCGTGGACCTGGGCAACTTCGCGGATTCCTACTTCAGCGTCCGGGAACTGAAGCGCTCCAACCAGGAAATCGGTCTCATCCGGGACGGCCTGGTATCCCTGGGGGAGCGCAAGATCCCGGTGACCGTGGAGAAAGTATTCCAATTCCGGAGGACGGGAGTCACGGTGCGGTACACCATCACGAACCGGGGCTCCGACGACCTTTCCTGCGTCTATGCCTGCGACCTGAACCTGAGCCCCTCCTCCCGACCCCAGAAACTGGTGCTGGCCGCGGGGCTTTCGGACAGGACCGTGGAGCTGGACTCCTCCGTACCCGGGGATGTCCCCCAGGCCCACCGCCTGACCCTTGTGGACTTGGAATCCGAGGAACCCCTGTCGATCTCAGCGGATCCTCTGTGCAGGTTCCTCCAGGCCCCGATGTACACTCCGGTCGACGCCGGGGAGGGTGCGGAGCCTTTGTACCAGGGCTGCGCCGTTACCCTGGAATGGCCCGTATCCCTCCGCCCCGACGCATCCTGGAAAGCATCCATAACCCTCGGCGTCCGGGAATGAACGGCTCTCGTTGCAATGAACCGGCCTGATCGCTATCATGCCCCCATGGCAGGATCCCTAGTGCCCGCCCAGATCGCGGGACGTTCCATCCACATGGTCGGCATCAAGGGCACCGGAATGGCGGCCCTGGCGGAAATCCTCTCCGCCGGAGGGGCCCGCCTCTCGGGCAGCGACGTATCCGAGGTCTTCTACACCGACGCGATCCTGGCGGCCCTGGGCATCGAAGTTTTCCCCTTCGACCGGGGTAACGTGCGGGCGGGGATCGATCTGGTCATCCACTCCGCCGCCTACGTCCGGGGAGTCCACCCGGAACTTGCCGCGGCCGAGGACTTGGGCATCCCGATTCTGAGCTACACGGAAGCCCTGGGGGAGCTGTCCCGGAGATTCGACTCCTCCGGAATCGCCGGGGTCCACGGCAAGACCACGACGACGGCCTTGACGGGTACCCTCCTGCGGGGAGCGGGTTCCTCCTCGACGATCCTGGCGGGGAGCGCCGTGGCGGGTTTCGGCGACCGGTCGACCCTGATCCTTGGGAAGCGGTTCTTCGTGGCGGAAACCTGCGAATACAAGCGCCACTTCCTGTCCTTCTCTCCCGCCCGGATCGTCCTCACCTCCGTGGAACCGGATCATCAGGATTACTATCCCGACTACGATTCCATCCGGGACGCGTTTTTGGAATATGTCCTCTCCCTGCCGCCCCGGGGATGCCTGATCTACTGCGTCGACGATCCCGGGGCCTCGGACGTCGCAGGCCGCGCCTTGGCCCTTCGCCCGGACCTGGACGCGGTGCCCTACGGATGGACGGCCGAGGGACGGTGGAAACTGGAATCCTACAGAATCGGAAACGAGCGGGCGGAGTTTCGACTCTCGGGGTTCCCGGAACCCTTCCGGTTGCGCGTCCCGGGCCGGCACGTGGCCCTGGACGCAGCGGCGGCCCTGGCCCTGACGGAGCGGCTGGTGCGGGAGGAGTTCGGACGCCCCCTGGAGGGAACGCGGCTGGAGTCGGTCCGGGCCGCCCTGGAGTCTTTTTCCGGATCCCGGCGCCGCTGCGAGGTCCTGGGCCTGGCCCGGGGCATCCTGTTCATGGACGACTACGGCCACCATCCCACCGCAATCCGGCTGACCCTGGAAGGCATCCGGGAATTCTATCCGGACCGGAGATTGGTGGTGGATTTCATGTCCCATACCTATTCCCGGACCGCCGCCCTCCTGGACGGCTACGCGGACGCCTTTTCCGCGGCCGACGAAGTGATCCTGCACAAGATCTACGCCTCCGCCCGTGAGCGGCCGGACGGGACGGTGACAGGACGGACCCTGTTCGAGAGGATGTCCGCCCGCCGCCCTCGGGTCCGGTACTTCGAGGAACCCCTGGACGCTCGGGATGCCCTTCGTGCGGAGCTCGGGCCCGGGGATCTCTTCCTGACCCTGGGCGCCGGGGACAACTTCCGCCTGGGAAGAGCCCTCTACGAATCCATCAAGGCCGAGGAGGAACCTTCGACACCATGAAGAGCATGACCGGATTCGCGCGCCGGGAAATCGAGACCCCCTTCCTGAAGGGTTCCCTCACGATCAAGTCCTACAACAACCGCTACCTCGAGATCTCCGTGTACCTGCCTCCGTACCTGGCGGCCCTGGAATCCCGGTTCCGGGACGCGATAGCCGCATCGGTCATCCACGGCAAGGTGGAGGCGTCCCTTCGGGTCCGGGAGGTCTCCGAGCCCCCCCGGGTCCTGGTGGACGCCGCGGCGGCTTCGGAAGTCGCGTCCGCCCTGCGGACCGCCGCCGAGGCCGCGGGGATCCGGGAACCCCTCCGGCTCTCCGACATCCTCTCCTTCGACGGGGTCGTCACCTTCGAGCGGAACATCGACGCGGACACGGCCTGGACGGCCCTGGAGGAACCCGTCTCCGGGTGCCTGGCCGAATTCGACCGGGATCGGGAACGGGAAGGGCGGAGCACCCGGGCGGATATAGAGAGCAAGCTCGCCGTCATCGAGGAGTCCGTGGGAGTCGTGGAAGGGGAGGCGCCGGCCATAGAGGCCGCTATCCGGGGAAACCTCGCCTCGCGGTTCCGGGAGGTCCTGGGCAGCGAAGCGGACGAGAACCGGGTCCTGCAGGAGGTGGCTTCCTACCTGGCCCGGCATACCATCAACGAGGAGATCGTCCGTCTGCGGTCCCATGTCGCGGCGTTCCGCGCGGCCCTGGAGGACCCGGGCTGCGGGAAGAAGCTGGATTTCCTCTGCCAGGAGATGAACCGGGAGGCGAACACCATCGGCTCCAAGAACATCCTGGCCCGGATCGGGGAGGCCGTCGTCTCCCTGAAGGATGCCATCGAGAACGTCCGGGAACAGGTCCGGAACGTGGAATGAACCCGGGAGGAGCCATGGAACGATCGCCCTTTATCATCGCCGTGTCCGGCAAGAGCGGCTGCGGGAACACCACGGTGAGCGGCCTGCTGAGGGAGCGCCTGGGACTCCGGCTCATCAACTTCACCTTCCGCAGCCTGGCCGCGGAGAGGGGGATAACCCTCCAGAAGGTGCTGGAGCTGGCCCGGGACGACCCGGCCTGGGACCGGGAGGTGGACCAGCGCCAGGTGGCCATGGCCCGGGAGGGGGACTGCGTCATAGGGTCCCGCTTAGCCATCTGGATGATCCCGGAAGCCGCTCTGTCGGTCTACCTCCATGCCTCCCCGGAGACCCGGGCCCGCCGGATCTGGAACCGGGAAGGCGGGAAGTACGAGGAGGTCCTGGCCTTCACCCAATCCCGGGACGCCCAGGACACGGCCCGGTACGCGGAGCTCTACGGGATCGACAACAACCGCTACGATTTCGCGGACCTGTCCATAAACACCGAACGGCTGGGACCGGATCGGATCGTGGACATCATCGCCACCGCCGTGAAGGGTCTACGGGACGTCTGCCCCTGAACGGGATCAAAGCCAAGACAGGAAGGTACATTATGACAACACAGGGATCCGGAGACGTGGTCCTCGTGACGGGAGCGACCAGCGGGCTCGGCAGGGCCTGTGCCGAACGCCTGGCGGCCCGTGCGTACCGTGTCTACGGGACGGGGAGGAAACCGTCGGCGCCGGAAGCCGGGGGGGTGATCCTGCTGTCCATGGACGTCACCGACGACCAGTCCGTGAGGAAGGCTGTCCGGGAAATACTGGACCGGGAGGGCCGGATCGATGCGGTGGTCTGCAACGCCGGCTACGGCATCGCGGGCCCCGTCGAGGAGACGCCCCTGGCGGAGGCCAAGGCCCAGTTCGAGACGAACTTCTTCGGCACCCTCAGGACCATCCAGGCCGTGCTGCCCGCGATGCGGGCAGCGGGCCGGGGCCGGGTGCTGGTGGTGGGTTCCATGGCGGGCCTGGCGGGGGTTCCCTATCAATCCCTGTACTCCGCCGCGAAGTTCGCCCTGGAAGGCCTGGTCGAGGCCCTCCGGATGGAAACCCGGGCCTTCGGAATACGCTGCGCCATCGTGGAGCCCGGGGATACCAGGACGGGGTTCACGGACGCCCGGAAAAAGTCCGCGGCTCCGGGAAGCCCCTACGCCGCCGCGATGGAACGTTCCCTGGGGGTTATGGAGAAGGAGGAGCGGAACGGCTCCGATCCCGCGGTCATGGCTCGCCTCGTGGAACGGCTCCTGCGGAAGGACCGGCTGCGGGTCCGGTACATGGTCGGCCCGGGATTCCAGAAACTGGCCATGACCTTGAAGCGGGTCCTGCCTTCCCGTACCTACGAGTGGATCATGGCCTCGTACTACAGAGTCTGAGCGAGCCCGCGGACCCACCTACCGTCCTACGGCCGGGCCGGACGCCTTCATCTGGTCCAACAGCCAATCGATCCAGAGGTTGGAAGGCGCGTACAGGTCGTCCTGGGCCAGGAGGAATTCGAAGAAGGCCTCCCGATACTGCCCGGAATAGGCCAGGGCCTGGCCGCGGTAGAACCGGGCCCGGGCCGCGGCGGAGGGGCTGCGGTTCAGGGAAAGGTACCGGGCGAGCTCGTCCGAGGCCCCTTTCCAGTCCTTCCGGGCCAGTCGATCCCGGACGATCGTGCGCAGGGTGTATTCCTCGCCGCCGACGGCGGACAACTCCAGATCCTCGGGAAGGATGCGGAGTTCGGGAGGGGACGAGGGAAGGTTCTTTCCGCTCCCGCCGAGCCGGGATACGGACTTCTGGGTCTCCGGCCTCAACGGAGAGGCGGAGGGTGAAGGCACGGGCAAGTTCCCGGGCAAGGACTGGGATCCCGCCTCGACTCCCCGGGTCAGGGAGAGGTAGGGGAGGGGCAGGGACCGGGACGCGTAGGGAATTTCGGGCAGCCCGATACGGAAGCGGCCCGCGGGAACCGACACGCTTTCCGCCGTGACATTCAGCCCCACCGCGAGCTCCGGGCTTCCGGTCCGCAGTCCCTCGTCGTCCACCAGGGCGTAGAAGTATCCGATTCCGGGGACCGGGAAATCCAGGATGCCCTCCGGGGATTCCTCGGCGCTGGCCACCCAGGAGGCCGTCAGCAGGTCCGAAAGGGACCGGATGGGGGACGGCGACCGGTACAGCACCACCCGTCTGCCCGGACGCACGGGTTCCCAGACGACACGGATGCCGTCCCGTTCGGAGGAGGCGCGCACCGCGGGAGGGGGTTCCGGCGCGGGTTCGACGGGCTTGGGATCCGGTTCCGGCACCGGGGCGGCGGGAGGCACGTAGGTGACCGGGGCTATGCTGACGTTCTTGAGGGGTATGAAAACCTCGTATACCCCGCCCTGCTCGGTTCGGCCTAAAACCGCGTAATAATATCCCCGGGAATCCGGGGGTACGTCCAGGTATTGGAGGCTTCCCGGGGGCAGGTCCTTCAATCGCTCCGCCGCCGGGAAGGAGCCTCGGTCGATGGGGGAATCGGAGCGGAACACGGAATATCCGGCCGTGGGATCCGAGGCTTCCTCCCAGGTGAGGAGGACGCCGTCCGGGCGGGTGCCGATGCGGATGCGCAGGGGGAAGGGGGCGAAGATCCTCTCCTCCGGGGCCGGGGGGGGCAGGACCGAGGACTCCTTCGGCACGGGGGCGTTCTGTCCGTACAGGCCCAGGGATGCGAGCAGGAGGGCCGCGGCGACAAGGATATTTCTACGCACCATGATAGTATAGTATCGGACGGCTCCGGATTTGGAAATAGCCCGACCGGAGCGTCGGGCCATCTTTCCTTTGACACGCGGGACGCGTTCCTATACCATATCGATATGTTTGTAGCCGTAGTATGCGATCCCGGAAGCGAGGATTCCCGATCCGCCCTCTACGCCCTGCTCCCCCAGTACGGGTTCGAGAAGGTCCAGCGAGCGTGCTACGAATCCACCCAGATCGACGAGCGCAGGCTTTCTTCCCTGAAACGCGAGATCGACAAGGTGACGGATTATTACGACGTCATACGGATATACCAGTACCCCCTGGAGGGGAGCTTCGCCTTAACGACCCTGAAGAACAACAAATGGAGGCGCATCGTCGTGCGCCCTCCCAAGTCCTGATACCGAATCCGGAGGAACGACATGATCGAGGAACTTGCGGCTCCGATCCAGGAGCTGCGGCGCAATATCCTGGATATCTGGGGGCGTCTTTGACCCCGATGAGATCCGGAAGACCATAGCCGCCCGGGAGGAGGAGACCGCCGCCCCGGGCTTCTGGAGCGACCAGTCCCGGACGGAACGGGTCATGGGAGAGCTAAAGCTACTCCGGAACCGCCTGGATACCTGGGAGCAGCTCAAGAAGGACTCGGAAACCCTGGAGGAGATCTACGCGATGGCCCGGGAGGAGGGGGACACCTCCATGGAGGGGGACATCCGCTCCGCCTACCAGGACGCCAAGGCCCGCTTCGACTCGGCCCAGATCCTGGAGCTCCTGTCCGGGGAAGCGGACCGTTCCGGGGCCTTCCTCACGATCCACGCCGGATCCGGCGGTACCGAGGCCTGCGACTGGGCCTCCATGCTCCTTCGGATGTACACCCGGTGGGCGGAGCGTCATTCCTACAAGTACGAGATCGTGGACCTCCTGGAGGCCGAGGGGGGCGTGAAAAGCGCCACGGTGCAGATCGACGCCCTCTACGCCTACGGACGGCTCAAAGGCGAGTCGGGGGTCCACCGCCTGGTGCGCATCTCCCCCTTCGACGCCAACGCCCGGCGCCACACCTCCTTCGCCTCGGTCTACATCTTTCCCGTCCTGGACGACACCATCGAGGTGGAGATCCGGCCCGAGGACCTCCGGATCGACACCTACCGCTCCGGCGGCGCGGGGGGACAGAAGGTCAACAAGACCGACAGCGCCGTCCGGATGACCCACCTTCCCACGGGGATCGTCGTGACCTGCCAGAACGAGCGGAGCCAGTACAAGAACAAGGACGTGGCCATGAGCGTCCTGAAATCCAGGCTCTACGAGCACTACAGGCAGGAACGGGAGAAGGAGAACGCCAAGTTCGCCTCGGAGAAGAAGGAGATCGCCTGGGGAAGCCAGATCCGCTCCTACGTCTTCCAGCCCTACACCATGGTGAAGGATCACCGCACCAAGTTTTCCGTCGGGAACGTGCAGGGCGTCATGGACGGGGACATCGATCCCTTCATCGAGAACTGGCTCCAGTTCTCCTGGGCCGGAGGGTCTCCGGCTCCGGAGGGCGGGGACGACGACGAGGATTGACGGGTCCGCCATGACCCCCGGGAGATTCGGAGCCCTCGCGCTCCTGCTGGCCTCCGCGTCCTTCCCGGCTTCGGGTCAGGGGGAAGCTCCGGCCTGGATCCTCGGGGTGGCCTCCTTCCCCCCCGCGGCCCGGGAAGTCCGGCTGTATCCCGCCCTCGGCCAGCTGCCGGTCCAGGTGTTAGAAGGCGTCCGGGACCTGGACAGGAGGTTCCTGACCGAGGAGGAAAGAACCCGGATCCTGGAGAAGTCCCGGCTGGAGGAACTGTTCAAGGCGGGGGCCGCGGCCGCGGGGACCCGGGATCGAAGGGACGCCGCGGCCCTTTCTCCCGTGACGGGCCCCGCGCGGGCCGCGGAGGAGAGGAGGCTCGGAGAGGAGCTTGCGCGAGGCCCAAAAACCGGCTCCGACCCGACAGCGGGCGTATCCTCGCCGGGCGGACCTTCGCCGGGCGTATCCTCGCCGGATATCCGCAGAGTGGTTTTCTGGGAGGGACACTCCTCGGGACGCTTGATCGAGGCCGGGGCGGATCCCGGAAGCGTCTGTTCCCGGGAGAAACTCGACTACCTGGTGCTCTGGGAAGCCGGGGAGGTCTCCGGATATCTGCGTATCCGCATGACCGGATGGAACGCGGTCCTGAGCCGCCCGGACTTCACCTATACCGCCTACTGCCCGGTGGACGACATCCCGGCCGCGGCGGCGGAACTTTCCCGGGGGCTCGTCCGGGCGGCTGCCGGAGTGCCGTCCTCCCGGCTCGTCTTCACCGTGGACCCCCCGGAGTCCCGGATCCGGGTGGACGGCCGCCTTCTGGCTCCCGGGCGCCGGAGCCTTCGGGTCTACGAGGAACGGGAGCATCTCGTATCCTTGGAGCTCGGGGCCGGGACCCGGGAGGAATACAGCGTCCGGTCCGAGTTCGGCAAGGATGTGGAACTCTCCGTCCGCCTGGAGCCCCCGGACCCCGAGACGGTCCTCGTGGAGACGGACCCCCCGGGGGCTTCCCTGCACCTGGACGGGATCTGGGCCGGCACGACCCCCGGCCCGGCCCTTGTCTTCGGATCCGCCCGGGTAGCCCGCCTGACGCTTCCGGGGTTCCAGGACGAATACCGTGTGATCGAGCCGGGAACGGAAGGACCCGTGCTCGTGCCGCTCCGGGAGGCGGAGACCGGCGGTACTTCCCTCTTCGAGCGGCGGAAGGAACGGTTCTATCGGGCCCTGGGCGGCCTCGCGGTCAGCCTGCCCGTGACCCTCCTGTCCTACGGTGTCTACCTCCAGAGTTCGGCCCTGCACATGGAGTATCCCGCGGACGAGGCCTTCGCCCGAAGGAAGGACACGTCTCTCGCGGTATTCGCCATTTCGACCGGGATCACGGCGGGCCTGCTGACGGGCGCCGCGGTCCGGCTCGTGAAGTATATTCAATCGGCGCGATGAGGAGGTCCCGGAGTGGGAGCCCGTTTTTCCGATCGGCTTAAGGCGTTGCTGGGCATGGGCCCGGGAGACGAGTTCTACGAATGCCTCGAGGACCTCCTGATCGAGGGGGATCTGGGAGCCCGCGCGGCGTTGGAGGCGGTCAGCGAGCTCCGGGGACACTGCCGCCGGGAAGGGATCCTGGACGAATCGGGTATCCGGCGGGCCCTGAAGGACGTGCTTCTCCGGTACGGCAAGGAAGTCCGGATCGAGCCCTCCGCGGGCGGACTGGACGTCATCCTGCTCCTGGGGGTGAACGGGGTGGGAAAGACCACCACCGCGGCCAAGCTGGCCCACTGGTACCGGGAACAGGGGCTGGCACGGAACATCATCCTGGCCGCGGGCGACACCTTCCGGGCCGCGGCCATCGACCAGCTCAAGGTCCACGGCGAGCGCCTGGGCCTGCGGGTGGTGGCCCAGCAGCCGGGCTCCGACCCCGGAGCCGTGCTCTACGACGCCATCGAGGCCGCCAAGGCGGACGGTGCCGACCTGGTCCTGGCCGACACGGCGGGCCGCATGCACACGCAGCAGAATCTCATCCGGGAGCTCGAGAAGTTGGACCGGATCGTCGGAGCCCGGGCCCAGCCGTCCCGGTACCGGAAGCTCCTGGTGGTCGACGGCACCACGGGCCAGAACGCCCTACGACAGGCGGAGGTCTTCGGAGAGGCGGTGCGCCTGGACGGGGCGGTCCTGACCAAGTACGATTCCTCCGGCAAGGGGGGGATCGTGATCTCGATGGCCTACGAACGGGGGATACCTACGGCCTTCCTGGGCACCGGGGAGGGGTACGGGGACATCAAGCCCTTCCGGCTGGGGGAATACCTGGACGACCTCCTGGGAGGTCCGGGCTGAGCCTCCGGCGCCTCCGCGCGTCCTGGGTGCCGCTTCTTCTGTTGGCGGCGCCCGGTCTCCGCGCCCAGGAGTCCGCCCCCGCGGCCCCGGAGGAGATTTTTCGGTATGTCCTTGCCGCCGGCACGGTCACGGGAGCCGTGGTCACGACTCCCGAGGGCGTCGAACTCCGGCGGGAGACCTACATCCGGGACTCGGAAGGACGGGTGGTCGATGTCCGGATCTCCTTACCCGACGGCCGCTCGGTGCGGACCGGAGGCTCCGGCGGCCGGGAATGGCTCGGGTATCCCGAGGGGGACCTCTCCTTCCGCGTGTACCGGCCGGACGGGGTCCTGGAGCTCGAGGAATCAAGGAACGGATCGATCCTGCTCTTCCGAAGGACCTACACCTACCGTGGGGATTCCCGCTCGCCCTCGGTCGTGGAGGAGGACCGGCCCGGGGAGGGCTGGAAACGCAGGACCGAGTACGGCGAGCGGGGTCTCCCTGCGAGGGAGAGCCTCTCCACGGCCGACGGACCCGAGACGGTCACCCTCTACGAATGGGACGAACGGGACCGGCCGGTCGGCCTCCGCATCCTGGAGGGCCGGAGCGAGCGGCGGGTCCGCTTCTCCTACGGCGAGGACGGGACCGAGACGGAGGAACGCACGGACTCCACGGGTGCCCTGGTCCTGAGGATCCTTCGGAACCCCGACGGAAGCTCCGTGGAGGAGAGGTTCGACGGCGGGATCCTGTTCGCCCGGACCTTCCTGAAGGACGGCCGCCTGACCCGTGAGGAGATCTACAGGGAAGGTCGGCTGGCCCGGGTTCGGACGGCTCCATGAAAGGGACAGCCTCCTGGGCGGCCTTCGTGGCCCTCCGGTATTTCCGCGCCCGTAGAGTCAAGGGCGGAGCCGCGTCCTTCCTCCTGGCGGCCCTGGGGATTGCGGTGGGGACGGGAACCCTGGTCGTGGTCCTGGGGGTGATGAACGGGTTCCAGTCGGGCTTCATCGATTCGATCCTGGAGGTGGACAGCCACCACGTCCGGATCTCCCTGGCCGCGGAGGATCCCTCCGGACAGGAACCGGGGCTCCTTGCGGACCAGCTCCGCGAGGACCCGGCGGTTTCCGCGGCCCTCCCGTTCGCGGACTTCGAGACCGTGGCCCTGGGTCCCTCCGGCAGGGCATACCCGCTCCGCGTCAAGGCCCTGCCCGAAGACGCGGGGACGCGGGACCCCGCCCTGACGGATCGACTCGGTCTGGGCTCCGCACCGTTTCCGGGTTCCTCTCCCGGCGGCATCGTGGTGGGCGCGGAGCTGGCCCGCCAGCTGGATGTCCTTCCGGGGGACGAGGTCAGCCTCCTGACCGTCCGCGCCTCCGCCGAGGAGGGGGTCGAAGCGTCCACGGTCCGGGTGAGGGTTACGGAGGTGTTCCACAGCGGATACTACGCCTTCGATTACGGCCTGGGATTCGTGACCTTCGAGACCTCCCGGGCTTTCGGCGGCCCCGTGAACCTGGTCCTGGGCGTCAAGCTCAAGGACCGCTTCGGCGACGAGGGGTTCGCGGAAAGGCTGCCCTCCCGATACGGGCTTCCCGTGGACAGGATCGTGACCTGGAGGACCTACAACCGGTCCTTCTTCGGAGCCCTGCGCATGGAGAAGACGGCCATGATGCTGTTGGTGGGGCTCATCTTCCTGGTCGTGGCGGTAAACATCTTCCATTCCCTGCGCCGGACGGTCTTCGAGAAGATGGAGGACATCGCCGTCCTGAAGGCCCTCGGAGGCTCCGCCCGGACGGTTCGCTCCATCTTCGTCCTGGACGGCCTGGTGACGGGGTTTCTGGGGGCGACCTGCGGCCTGGCGGCCGGCCTGGCGGTCACGATGAACGTGAACGAGGTATTCGCGGCCGCGGAAGCCCTGGTGAACGCCGTACTCCGTCTGGGCAGCGCCCTATCCCGGGCCGGCGGAAGCGGGGACTTCCAGGTCTTTTCCCCCGCGTATTTCTACCTGGTCCGCATACCTGCCCGGGTGGTATTCGAGGAGATCCTGTTCATCTACGGCGCGGGAGCTTCCAGCGCGGCCGCGGCCGCCTGGGCGGCGTCCCGACGGGTGCTGGCGTTCCGGCCCGCGGAGGTCCTGAGGAATGAGTGAAGCGATCATCGTATGCGAGGACTTGAGCAAGACCTTCAAGACCGACGCGGAGGAGCTTCATATCCTGCGCTCCGTCGACCTGACCGTGGAGGCCGGTTCCACGGCCTCCATCACAGGGCCCAGCGGCTGCGGCAAGACGACCCTCCTGTCCATCCTGGGGGGCCTGGATTCCCCGGGGGGCGGCCGGGTCCGGGTGGGGCCCTGGAACCTCCACGAACTGGGGGAGGACGGGCTCTCGGAATACCGTTCCTCCTTCGTGGGTTTCGTGTTCCAGTTCCACTACCTGCTCAAGGATTTCACGGCCCTGGAGAACGTCGCCCTGCCGGCCTACATGCGCGGCCTGTCCCGGGCGGAGGCCTTCGACCGGGCCGCGGCGCTCCTTGCTGACCTGGGCCTGGGGGACCGGAAGAACCAGTACCCCGGGAAGCTCTCCGGGGGGGAACGCCAGCGGGCTGCCATCGCCCGCGCCCTGGTCAACCGTCCCTCGGTGATCCTGGCGGACGAGCCCACGGGCAACCTGGACGAGGCGAACGCCCGGGCCGTGGAGGACCTCCTCCTGGGCCTGGCGCCCGGGTACGGCGCCACCCTCGTGGTCGTGACCCACGACGCGCGCTTCGCCTCCCGGACGGACCAGCGTTTCCGCCTGACCGAGGGGGAGATCGAAGCCCCGTGAAGGCCGGCCCCGTCCTCTTCCTGGCCCTGCGGAACATCCTCGGACGCAGGAGCGACGAGCGGGACCTGGCCCGGCGGACCCTGCGCGGGGCCGTGCTCTCCGTGGCGGTCAGCATGGTGCCCCTCATCGTCACCCTGGTGGTGGCGGACGGGATGATCCAGGGCATCACGTCCCGGTACATCGAGCTGTCCTCCTACCATATCCAGTGCGTACCGTTCCGTGGCCAGGGGGAGAGTTCGGTCCGGGACGCCCTGTCCGCCCTAGACGGGCTGCCCGGGGTTCGGGGCGCCTGGGCGGAGACCCAGGCGGTGGGGGTGGCCTTTTCGAAGGGCCGGCGCGGCGGGGCCCTGGTGCGGGCGGTGGATCCCGGATTCCTAGCGGACGAGGGAACCCGTTCCTACCTGGGGATCCTGTCGGGTGAGGCGGCGCTGTCCGGTCCCAACGACGTGATCCTGGGCAGCGAACTGGCCCGGGACCTGGGGGCGGAGCCGGGGAGCACGGTGAGCCTGATCAGCGTCCGGTCCCGGAGGGGCGACACGATCGTCCCCCGGGTCAGCGTCTTCCGGGTGCGCGGGATCGTCTCCTCCGGGTACCGGGACCTGGATTCCCGCTGGTTCCTGGTGCCCCGGGATTCCTCGGGCCGCTACCTTACTTCGGACACCTCCCGGACGATCCTGGGGGTCAAGGTCGCGGATCCCTTCGCTCCCTTGGACATCGTCGTCGAGAGGATCCGTGCAGCGCTTCCCGAGGGGTGGGCCGTACAGCCCTGGCCCCAGACCGAGAGGAACCTCTACGAGTCCTTCCGGACCACCCGCTACCTCCTGCTCCTGATCATGGGGCTGACCGTGGCGGTCGCGGCGGTGAACATCTCCAGCGCCCTGGTCACCCTGGTGACCGAGAGATCCCACGAAATCGCCATCCTGAAGGGCCTGGGAGCGACACCCAAGGACATCGGAAGGGTCTTCGTGGCCGGCGGAATGATCCTGGGTTTCGCGGGATCCCTTTTGGGGACCGCCCTGGGGATCCTGGCGGCGGTGCACGTGAACGAACTGATCGCGTCTCTGGAGCGCGTCCTGGCCGGGGCGTCGGCCCTGTTCCACGCCCTCGCCTGGCCCTTCCTGGACGAGTCGGCCCGGGCGCTTCCGGCTCCCGTGGTCAGGATCCTGAATCCCGACTACTACCTGGAGAGCATTCCCGTGGTCCTGGACTACCGCGCCTTGGGGGGCATTCTGGCAGCGGCACTCTTCCTCTCCTACTTGGCCTCCCTCCTGCCCGCACGGAAGGCCGCGGCCCTATCCCCCCTGGAGATACTCCGCAGGCGGTAGGCCGGGCCGGCGATCCCTCCCGTCGGACCCGGAGCTCACCAGCAGGCGATGTTGCTGTCCGTCCGCCCTTCGGTGCCGCCGACCAGAGTGCCCCCCGGAAGTCGCAGGATGATCTGGCCTCGGCCGAAGGTGGCGGTGTCCCGGGATACGGCCACCTCGTGGCCCCGCCGGGCCAGCTCCTCCGCGGCCTCTCGCGGGAAGCCCTCCTCCACGAGGAAGCGCAGACCCTCGGTCCACTGCCACCGGGGGGCATCCAGGGCCTGCTGGGGGTCGAGGCCGTAGTCCAGGAGGTTCCGCACGACCTGAACATGGCCCTGGGGCTGCATGTAGCCCCCCATCACCCCGAAGGGACCGACGGCGCGGCCGTCCTTCATCAGGAAACCGGGGATGATGGTGTGGTAGGTCCGTTTTCCCGGCTCCAGTCGGTTGACGTGGCGGGGATCCAGGGAAAAATCGAAGCCCCGGTTCTGCAAGGCGATCCCGGTTCCCCTGACCACGACGCCGGAGCCGAAGCCCAAGTAGTTGCTCTGGATGTAGGAAACCATGTTGCCGTTCCCGTCGGCGGTGCAGAGGTAGACCGTGCCGGACCGTCCGGGGGCGGCGGGGGGATGGATCCGTGCGGCCTCCCCGATCTCCCGGGCGCGCAGGGCCCCGTAGTCCGGGGATAGCAGG
>ENA-UOWG01002637-UOWG01002637.1-activated-sludge-metagenome-genome-assembly--contig:-NODE-2637-length-14918-cov-5.202045_pt1 | contig 14918 bp, 11 predicted proteins | sample MGYA00238147_ERZ761563 | MGnify/ENA primary metagenome ERZ761563 (study PRJEB28884, sample SAMN05720216) | anaerobic digester metagenome | isolation source: active sludge of municipal... | reverse complement strand
ACAACTCCCTCATATACATACAATTCCGCATTCTTCCATCCATCCCATCCGATACCAGCCTTATCTCTTGATGTATATCCAAGAAACTGTTCAACATTCCATCCCTGTTCAATTGCAACCTGTGGCAACATAGTGCCGGCTCTGAAATCCTTCTTTATATAAATTCCATGCTTACCCAGGACAATTTCATCAGGAGATTTAATCCTTTGCATCGGCCCCAGAACAGTTATTTCTATTGTTGTTTCAGGATATTCATGCTTTGTCAGAGGAGGAAACCGGGGATCATCGAATGCTGAAGACAGGGCAGATGCTTTAATAACTTTATATAAAGGATCAGAGGAGACAAATCGTCCTATACAACCTCTAAGGTTTCCATCGATCTTCAATGTTACAAATGCACCATAATTCATTTTGAGTTTATCAGGAACCTTGTCAGGATCTCTTTCAGGAATATTTTCTCCGTTAAGACTGGCGTTTATGGCCGACCTGGCTATTTCGAACAGTATTCTCTTTTCGCTTTCACTGAATGTAAAACTATTGTCATCCTCTTTTTCTTTTCCGGTGTTTACAAGAGCTATTGCATTGTAGCCTACCACCCTGTCCTTATCACCATATTCACTGTCTCCTGAATTGCAGTAGTCAATCTTAATGTACTTAAGGTCTTTATCATTTTGAGACATGTACAGGAGAGTAAGGCCGGATGTCCAGCCGCACATGCTGGTGGCTAGACCATCTATATGCCGTGATGAGTTTTTTTCAATAGCATCCAGAAACTTTCCCGGATCACCTGTAACAATCCCTGTTGCAGTTGCACCGTCAGCGCTTACTGCATCATTGTACGAAGGATAATGAGAAAAATCGCTGCTGACAACAAAAAGATTATCTTCATTGAACCATGGCTTGAGGGCTTCTGCAATCTGTTTAAGAGTTGACTGTCTGTCAGTTCCGATTATGATTGGTACTATTGACTGTTGCTCTGTGAAATAGTACTGAATAAAAGGAACCTGAACTTCAATTGAATGTTCCTGCAGATGTGAGGTTACAGGAAAATCAAATACCTTGTTTTCATTTCTTAGTTTATCAGCTATTTCCCTGTTGACTTTAATTTTCCCAAGTGGAGTGATATAATCTCCGGTATTATATACAGAAGCTCCGTCAAATGCCATTACATGACTGGATCCGATAATAAAGACATTGTTGAATTTTTTGTTTTTGGGTACTGCCGAGAATGCGGAGGCGGCAATACTCCCTGAAAAAACATACCCGGCATGAGGAGAGATAAGTGCTCTTACGTCCATGTTCTCTTTAGGTTTTCTGCAGGTGATAAAGAGTTTTTCAAGGTCTTTTGCAAGAGTTTCCTTATTTGACGAATAGAACCGTCCTGCTGCTACCGGCTGCCTGTCGACCGTTTTGCTTTGTGAATAATTGTCCATGATGGCTGATATTAAAAGCAATATGACAAAACCTGTTCTCATGACAGAGTAATTGAATTGACAGAATAAAGTTAGGTCAAAAAATCGAGGTAAAGCAAAGGAAAATGATGAGAAAAGTAAGGTCTCAGATAAGTACAATTGACTCCTTGAGAATCTGACCGTTTGGGTCAGTGCCGTAAATTTTTATGCCAATGCTTATTGTAGGGTTGCCAATAATGTCAATTATCGGGCTAAGGGCATCTTTTATATCGTCTGAATCCATATTGTTGAACTCGTCAATATTGAAATACAGATGTATCAGAAGTGTGTTCTCAGCACTGTCCATTGAACTCAGGGCTTTTACTATCTTGGCAAGCCAGATTGAGGACGCAGTGTTAAAGTATTCAAGATTCAGCCTCAGGTTTGTAACCTGCCTTGGAGCCTGTGCATACTCATGTATCCATTTCAGAACACTGTCATACAGTTCTGCAGCATTTTCCGGAATAGATCTTCCTGAAAAGATTAGTTCTCCGTTGACATAATTCAGGTCAATTTGCGGAGTTTTTACTGTAGGTTCAATGAAGAGATTCTTAAGATCCACTTTTTTGAGTTCTGTTCCCCGGAGGAAGTTTATATAAAATATCCGAAATAAAAATATGTTTTCTTTTCAACCTGATGCAATACCTTTATCAAAAAGAATTAGTCAATTGTCAAATATTTTTGTCATTTAACATAAGTTCCGGGTCTTTTCTGATTTCCTCTCGTCCTAAATTGCAATTCTGTTGTTGTAAACCAAGAGTTTAAAATGTTATCTTTGGAACCTGATTTTTTAAACTGACATGGAATTAATTTTAAGGGACAAAATTAAGGAAGCTCTTAAGAATCTGTACAATTGTGATGTAAGTGAGGAATTGATACAGGTTCAGGAAACACGTAAGGATTTCAAAGGAGACTTTACACTCGTAGTCTTTCCGCTGCTTCGATTTTCGAAGAATACGCCTGAATCAACAGCCGACAGTATCGGTAAATACCTTGTTGAAAATTATGATGAAATATCACGGTATAATGTTATCAAAGGCTTTCTGAATCTTGAAGTATCTGCAGGATGGTGGCTTGATTTTTTTATCAGATCTGCTTCTGCCAGCCAATTATTGAGCACTAGCAAAGTAGCGACACCGGAAACGATACTTGTTGAGTATTCTTCACCGAACACTAATAAGCCCCTGCACCTGGGACATATACGAAACAACCTGCTTGGCTTTTCCATATACCGGATCTTAAGCACCTGCGGCCATAATGTAATCAAAACCAACATTGTGAACGACAGGGGAATTCATATCTGCAAATCGATGATTGCCTGGCAGAAATTCGGCAATGGCGAAACTCCGGAATCAAGCGGACTTAAAGGCGATCACCTTGTTGGAAAATACTATGTCATTTTCGACAGGGAATATAAGTCACAGATAGAAGGACTGATAAGTTCAGGCATCGATGAAAATGAGGCAAAAAACTCTGCACCGCTTATGAAGGAAGCGCGTGAAATGCTTCTTAAATGGGAGGCCGGAGACCAGGAGGTAATAGGATTGTGGAAGCTGATGAATTCATGGGTATATGCCGGTTTTGATGAAACCTATTTAAGGCTTGGTGTTGATTTTGATAAGATATACTATGAATCAGAAACATACAAACATGGCAAAAAGATAGTTCAGGATGCTCTGGAAAGGAAAATTCTGTATCAGAACCCCGATTCCTCAATATGGGCCGATATGACCGATGTTGGGCTTGACCAGAAATTGCTTTTGAGATCTGACGGGACAGCAGTTTACATGACTCAGGATCTGGGCACTGCAGTCGATCGCTATAATGAATATAAGTTTAGCAGGAATTTATATGTTGTTGGTAATGAGCAGAATTACCACTTCCATGTTCTGAAAGCCCTTCTTAAGAAAATGGGTTATGCCTGGAGTGATGGTTTGTTCCACTTCTCCTATGGTATGGTCGAATTGCCTGAAGGCAAAATGAAATCAAGAGAGGGTACTGTTGTTGATGCTGATGACCTTATTGATGAAATGATTGCTACTGCAAGGGAAGTTTCGCTTGAACTTGGAAAACTCTCTGAATTCTCGGAAGATGAAAAGGACGAGATCTTCAGAATAATAGGTCTTGGAGCGCTTAAATACTTTATCCTGAAGGTTGATCCAAAGAAAAACATGACATTCAATCCTTCAGAATCAATTGATTTTAATGGCAATACAGGACCTTTTATTCAATATACATACGCGAGGATCAAATCTGTTTTCAGAAAGGCAGAGGCTTCAGGTATTTCAGAGAACATAAACACTATGAGCAGTGCGAAGATGGGAGAGAAGGAAGCTGATCTTATCAAGTTATTCAGAAAGTTCCCCGAAGCTGTAAATGCTGCAGCTGCCGGATACTCACCAGCGCTGATAGCCAACTATTGCTATGAACTGGCAAGAGAATTCAACCAGTTTTATCACGATTTCAGCATACTTGGTGAAACAGATCCATCTCAGCGCAACCTCAGGCTTGCTTTATCAAGGGTTACAAGTGAGATCCTCTATTCAGGGATGTGGATGCTTGGTATTGAGATGCCTGAAAGGATGTAGAGATTATTAATTTATAAAATATTTTTTCCGGATTATGTTCGAAAATTTGAGTGACCGCCTGGAGAAGTCCTTCAGAATGCTGAAGGGGCAGGGAAGAATTACAGAAATAAATATAGCTGAAACTCTTAAGGAGGTAAGAAGAGCGCTGCTTGACGCTGATGTGAACTTCAAGATTGCCAAGCAGTTTACTGATATTGTTAAACAAAAGGCTCTTGGACAGGAAGTTCTGAAGTCATTGAATCCTTCACAGATGATGATCAAGATAGTTCATGACGAACTGGTTGATCTGATGGGAGGCGATAAGACTGATATCAATATCAAAATAAATCCCTCTGTAATTCTCATTGCCGGTTTGCAGGGTTCTGGTAAAACAACTTTCAGCGGGAAACTGTCAAAGTGGGTAAAGACTAAGAGAAGCAAGAATCCTTTGCTGGTAGCTTGTGACGTTTACAGACCTGCAGCTATTGAACAGCTGAAAGTTATCGGTACCCAGGTTGAAGTTCCCGTTTATACGGAACCGGGAAATATGGATCCTGTGGCAATTGCAAAAAATGCAATAAGGGAAGCCAAAAAGAATGGTAATGATGTTGTGATAATAGATACTGCCGGACGTCTTGCTATTGATGAGCAGATGATGAACGAGATCTCCGCAGTGAAATCGGCTGTAAATCCGGGTGAGATACTTTTTGTTGTAGACTCAATGACAGGTCAGGATGCTGTCAATACAGCAAAAGAGTTTAATGACAGGCTAGATTTTGACGGTGTTGTGCTGACCAAGCTTGACGGAGATACTAGAGGTGGTGCGGCTCTTTCAATAAAGTCGGTTGTTAACAAGCCTATAAAATTTGTCAGCTCGGGTGAGAAAATGGATGCCCTCGATATCTTCTACCCTTCAAGGATGGCTGACAGGATTCTGGGTATGGGTGACATTGTTTCTCTTGTTGAAAAGGCACAGGAACAATACGATGCGGAGGAAGCAAGGAAGCTTCAGAAGAAAATTGCAAAAGACCAGTTCGATTTTGATGATTTTATCAGCCAGATACAGCAGATCAAAAAAATGGGTAATGTGAAGGATCTTATGGCTATGATACCTGGTGTTGGTAAAGCAGTCAAGGACCTTGACATTGACGACAATGCATTTAAGGGAATCGAAGCAATAATCCGGAGTATGACTCCTGAGGAGCGCAGCAATCCTGTAGTTCTGAACGGAAGCCGTCGTAAACGAATAGCTTTGGGCAGTGGCACATCAGTGCAGGAAGTAAATAAGCTACTCAAGCAGTTCGATGAAACAAAACGGATGATGAAAATGATGACAAAAGGTGGAAATATGGCCAGACTAGCCGGTCGTAAATAAAAAATCTGATGTATACAATCATTGACGGAAGAAAGGTCTCTGCAGAGATTAAACAGGAAATCGGAGCTGAGGTAAAAGAACTGATCAGAAAAGGAAAAAAAGTACCTCATCTGGCAGCTGTTCTCGTCGGAAATGATGGCTCCAGTGTAACCTATGTCAACAATAAGGTAAAGGACTGTGCTGAAGTGGGATTCAAATCAACACTGTTAAGGTATGACGACAATATTACAGAAGCTTTTCTTCTTGAAAGGATTGCAGCATTGAATGCCGACAGCGATGTTGATGGTTTTATTGTGCAGCTTCCGCTTCCGGGACATATATCTGAAAATAAGGTAATTGAATCAATTGACCCGGCTAAGGATGCTGATGGTTTTCATCCCGAAAATATTGGCAGGATGATGATCGGACTTCCCGGTTATCTTCCTGCAACTCCTTATGGGATCATTGAACTTATAAAACGATATGGCATTCAAACTACAGGTAAGAACTGTGCTGTTATAGGAAGAAGCAACATTGTCGGAAGGCCTGTAAGCATTCTCATGTCACAAAAGGGAATGGATGCCACTGTAACTCTTCTTCACAGCAAAACAAGAAATATAAAGGATATTGTAAGGGAGGCTGATATTATTATTGCAGCAATCGGATCACCTGGATTTGTTACAGCCGATATGGTCAGGGAAGGAGCAGTTGTGATTGATGTTGGAACAACAAGAGTTCCTGCACCAGGTACAAAATCAGGCTTCAGGCTTGCCGGTGATGTGGATTTTGAAAATGTTGCTCCTAAATGTTCATTTATAACACCTGTTCCGGGTGGAGTAGGCCCGATGACAAGAGTTTCACTGCTAAGGAATACGCTGATGGCCGTAAGGCTTAGTTAGGCAGATCTATTCCTGTCAGGTAAAGATCGAAATTTCCTTTGCCTCCGGGCCGGTTTGAGGAAAAAATCAGGTATGCATTTGAAAAATCCTGTACAGAACCCAGCACAGGCCTGAATTCGTCTGAAGAGGTATTAATGCCTGGACCAAAATTCACCGGGGAACTCCATTTTTTATTTTTAAGCACTGAGTAATAAAGATCATAGCCCCCGAGTCCGCCGACTCTGTCGGATGCAAAGACAATTACATTTTTATGGAAGAATGGGCACTTGTCATTCCCCTCACTGTTAAAAATATCCTGAATAATTGATTCTTTAAAAGCTTTGCCGAACTGCTCACTTAACGGCTTGTCATTGTTCAGCGTATCAAGATAAATATCAAAATTGCCTCTTCTGTCTGAACAGTAATAAACGCTGTCCTGGTCAGTATCTAAGCACAAATAGGCTTCATCAGAAGTGGTATTGAATAAATTAATCGGGAAAGGTCCGCTTATTTCAGGTAATGAGGTACCCTGAACTGGCGCATTCCGGAGGTAATGAAAGTTAAGCTTGCCATTGGCATCTTCGGATGAAAGTATGAGATACTCAAAACCATCTGCAGTACTGAAAAACCTGTAAGGGCCGAAATCATTTTCTGTTGTAGCCGCCTTTGAAATAAGACCTGCTATGAACCCGTCATTTGTAATTTCTGCATTCAGTTCACATTTTCCTGTTGTCTGGTTAAAGTTGTAGTTTATCTTTCCCTGTTCAATATCAAACTGACCACCTGAGCTTTTCCTGTTACTCGAAAAAATAACAGAAATAGCATCACTTATTTCATAGACTGTTGTATTATAATCATCGTAAGCAGAATTGATGCCTTCCATGTTTATGATACTATCGGGGAAAGTACCATACTGAAAATTAATCGGATTATCTTCTTTCTTGCATGATAAGGCTAATGTAATCATCAGGCCTGTAGTCAATAATATACGGAGAGTGCTACTGTAAACAGCTGTCATTTTGAACAATTTGAGGGCATAATCACAAATATACCAATAATAACTAAAACGAAAAACCGGGTAGGGGCCCGGTTTTTCACAAGTAGAATTTAGGTTAATTCTAGGGTAATTATGGTGTTTAGGGTTTATTATGTTAATTACAACAATAAGATGCTAATTTGCCTGCTGAGGTTGCGTAATATCTGAAAAAAATGTAAAATATTTAAACAATGCCTTCTATTTATCATTAAGACAACTACTTACAAAGATAAATTATTGTTAATAACTGAAAAAATGTGAATGTAACGCTAATTAAAATAGTATTATTTTTGTAAAGTATATTATACTGGGATGGAAGAGGACAGATTCGGTTTTTCATTTGAGGAAGAGATTAAGCAAACAGTCCAGAAATTCGAGCGCATGAAAAAAAACAATGAACGTTGTTTTTTTGATGTAATAGAGTTCGAAACAATAATTGACTACTATATCGAAAGCAATAATTCGGCTAAAGCATTTGAAGCTGCAGCTCTGGCAAGTGAACAACACCCACATTCAGTATCAATACAACTCAGGAAAGCAAAGGTACTACTCGACAAAGGCAGGGCAGTAGAGGCCCTCCGCCTACTTAAAAAGCTTGAGAGCATTGAACCCGGAAATCATGAGCTTTTTATTGCAAAAGGGACTGCATACGGTATTCTTGGAGATATCCAGGGTGCAAAGAAGATGTTCGACCAGGCTCTGACACTTGATACAGATGATATTGAAAATGTTCTTTTCACAATTACTTCTGTCCTGCAGAACCTCAATTATTATGAGCAGATGATCCCTTACATGCTCAGGCTTATAGAGCTTGAACCTGATTTTAAGGCTCATCTGTATGATCTTGCTTATGCCTACGAGAAAATAGAGGATTTTGACAACAGTATACGCTGTTACCTTAAATATCTTGAGGAGGAGCCATATTCTGACAGTGCATGGTACAATCTGGGGATAATTTACAACAAGCTTGATATGCATGAACAGGCAATGGAGGCCTATGATTATGCACTAGCAATAAACTCAGAGAATACTTTTGCCTTGTTTAATAAGGGTAATATCCTGAGCAATATTGAGAAATATGCAGAAGCAATTCCTGTATATCATGAGTATCTTGAGAATGAGCCGGACAGCTTTGAAGCCATGACCTATCTGGCTGATTGTTATGAAAAAACAAATGATCTCAGGCTTGCACGGAAATACTATCAGGAAGCTATTGAACTGGCACCCGATTTTGCTGATCCTTGGTTTGGTCTTGGTGTAATTGCACTAAATTCTGGAAATATTGAAGACAGCCTTCTATATTTCAGAAAAGCTGTAAGGCTTGACGATGAGAATCCTGAATTCTGGTATCTGCTGGGGAAGGCACATATTGCTGGAGGCGAAAAGAAGGCAGCGATGCGTTGTTTCAGGGAAGCTCTCAAGCACGATGCATACTATAACGAGGTTTGGATAGACCTTGGACGTATTGTAATAAATGAGAAACTCGAGGAAAAGGCTCTGCCCTTCCTTGAACTTGCATATAAGGTGACAGGAGATGTACCTGGTATCAATTACCTGCTTTCTGCTTTCTTTCTTTATGCAGGAAATACAGAAAAATCTCTGAAGCATCTGACATCTGCCCTTGCAATAGAAAAAGAGGCATTCAATGATTTCATGGAACTATTCCCCGCTAATCTGTTCACAGAGGATATAAAAAGTTTACTTAAGGAGAATGATATCAGTTAATCATAAACAATCAACACTTAAAGGATGAAAATTTCTCTTCCATACATTCCCGAGCGGCCTGAAAAGCCAAGAAAATCAGGACTTACAATGGTAATGGATAAAGGTTTGAGCATTCGTGAAGCCGAAGATTTCATGTCGGTCGGCAGCGAGTACACTGATTTTGTCAAGCTTGGTTTCGGGACTTCTGTAATAACACCCGGATTTGACAGGAAAATTGAAATATATAAGAAATCAGGAACAGTACCCTATTTTGGAGGAACCCTCTTTGAAGCATATATTGTCAGGAAAATGTTTCGTGAATATGTTGAACTTCTTGACCGCTTTGAGCTTACTCTTGTTGAGGTCTCAGACGGATCGTACGATATAGATCATAATGTAAAGCTTGAATACATAAATAAGCTGTCAGAAAAAAGGGTTGTGATCTCCGAAGTAGGTTCCAAAAAGAAGGATATTGTTTACACGCCCGAACAGTGGGTGTCAATGATGAAATCTGAACTGGAAGCCGGCTCCTCAAAGGTTATTGCCGAGGCAAGAGAATCTGGCACTATTGGCATATATAATGATGACGGCTCTGTTAATAATGAGCTTATTAAAGCCATATCAGAACATGTGAAGCTTGATAATGTTCTGTGGGAAGCACCTTTAAAATCACAACAGGCCTGGTTTATAAAGAACTTCGGCTCAAATGTTAACCTGGGAAACATTGCCCCGAATGAAATTATACCACTCGAAACACTCAGGCTGGGACTAAGGGGTGATACGTTTTTCCAGTTCCTTCCAGGTGATCTGGTTTAATATTTACCGCCAATGAGAAAATATGGCCTGATAGGTTATCCGCTTGGTCATTCATTTTCACAGAAGTATTTTAGTGAGAAGTTCATAAAAGAATGGATCACTGATGCAGTTTATGACAACTATCCTCTGCGGTATATCTCAGATTTACCGCAGCTGATAAGCGAAAATGCCGGTTTATGCGGCCTGAATGTTACAATCCCTCACAAATCTGCAGTAATCAGATATCTCAATGAAATCGACTCCACGGCAGAGGAAATAGGCTCGGTAAATGTTATCAAAATTTCATGGCAGGAAGGCAGGCCTTACCTTAAGGGATTTAACAGCGATGTATTTGGTATTGAGGATTCCCTCCGGCCATATCTTAAGATGAATATCAGGCAGGCATTGGTGCTTGGTACCGGTGGTAGTTCAAAATCTGTCTGTTATGTGCTTAAAAACAATCAAATCAATATCATACAGGTATCAAGGGAAGTTAAATCCGGAGTTATAACTTATAATCAGCTTACAGATGAGATTCTAAGGGAGAGCAGGTTAATAATAAACACCACCCCGCTTGGAATGTACCCGGATATTGAAGGTCGGCCTTCAATAAATTATTCAGCGCTGGGCAAGGACCATATTCTGTTTGATCTTGTTTATAATCCTGAACAGACTTCTTTCCTGAGGCTAGGCTCAGATAATGGTGCAACTACAATAGCCGGTATCAAAATGCTTCATTCACAGGCAGAAAGAGCCTGGGAAATTTGGAATGATAACAGGTTCTGATTAGTTGTATAGGCTTAGCCGTCAAGGCCTTTTCGTGCCCCTTTCCTTCTGACCCAGTAGCGGGGATCGCAATCAGTGCATTCCTGATTCCAGTAACCTGGGGTGACAGGAGCCCCTGCAGGAGTCATGAGCTGTCTCTCATAGACTGCAAAAACTGGATTAAAAAGAAGATCGGAAACACCTATTGTATACTTTGGTTCCGCGTCAGGACTTGCGGAAGGTTCCTGCAACTCTATGACATCCAGGTTGTTCGATGAAAGAAGGTCTTTGAGAAAAGCAGCCCTTTCAAGTGTGATTCCTGATTCAACAATAGTGCATCTGACACCATTGATCTCACTTACAATATGTTTCGCATTATTAATAGCCATAGACTTCAGAATATCAGATACCGTAACTTATATTTCTTATTATTTCGAAAAGTATGCTTGCAAAACCTATTACAAATATGCCTGCAACGCATAAACCAAGTCCGAGTTTAGTGTAAAATCCGGAATTAACTTTTTCAATCGGAGTCTCACTTCTTGTAAGGAACATGGCTTTAACAATCAGAAGATAGTAGTAAAGTGATATTATTGTGTTCAAAACAGCTATCAGTACAAGAATGTAGAAACCTTTCTCTGCTGCAGCCGCAAAAAGAAAGAATTTGCCAAAAAAGCCTGCAACAGGAGGGATGCCTGCAAGGGAGAACAATGCCAGGGTCATAATAAGACTCAGTCCCGGATTTGTCTGATAAAGACCATTATAGTCATTAATATTTTCCTTGTTTGTCGCATTTGAAATAACCAGAACAACCCCGAATGCTCCAAGGTTTGAAAAGATGTATACAAGTATATAATATATTACTGATGCCATTCCGAGCTGGTTTCCGCCAATAAAACCCAGAAGCAGATATCCTGCCTGTGAAATTGAGGAGAATGCAAGGAATCTTTTGAGATTCTGCTGCCTGATTGCAAACAGGTTACCGATTGTCATTGTCAGAATAGCAGTGACATATATAGCTTTCTGCCATGTTTCAGTTATTACAGGGAAGACAGTAAAGAGTATAATTATGAAAATAAATGCTGCAGCGCCTTTCGAGATAACCGAAAGATATGATGTAACATTTATGGGAGCGCCTTCATAAACGTCAGCTGTCCAAAGGTGAAATGGTACTATCGAGAGTTTGAAAGCCATACCGGTGAAGAAAAAGATAAAGCCCAGAACCTGAAGATTGTTGTTCTGGAACAGATCAGCAACCTCATTGAAATAAAGGGTGCCGGTAGTACCGTATATCATTGATAATCCGTATAACAGAATACCTGATGAGAAAGCGGAAATCATAATCAGCTTTATTCCGGCTTCTGCTGACTGGTTTTTGTAACGGTCATAGGCAGCAAGCGCAGCAATTGGAATTGTAGCAAGCTCAAGACCGATGTAAAACATCAGGAAATGCCCTGATGAGATCATGAAATTCATCCCAATGACAGTTGATATCAGAAGTATAAAATATTCATGAATCTTATCAGCGTTTTCATCCTTTCTTAGCCAGTCTGCTGACTGAATGAGTATTATAAGCACTCCTACATTCAGAATGTTTTTCATTAACAGTTTTCCAGCTGTGGAATTATACATGCCTCCGAACATACTGCCCTCCGGTGAGGGAAGAAATCCTGCAGCTGTTATTACACCGAATAGTATCAGTGTAAATGAAATTATAGAATGCTTCTTTTTCGGATCCGCGAAGATCTCAGCTATCAGGATAATCAATGCCACTGCTGTAAGGAGCAGTTCGTGACGCATTATCAGAAAATTACTTGAGCTCATTTTTAAACTTTATCCGGAACAGTTATTAATCCATTTAATTAAAACAATCCTGCTGCTAATATCTTATTCACAATAGGCTGAAGACTTTTACCAATCATTGTTGACAGCCAGAAGGGCGCAAGTCCTATTCCTGCAACAGAGCCTATTAATGTTATAACAGAGACTTTCTCATACCATTTGGCATCGGCAAGATGTGCATGATGCTCATCTTTGACGGGTCCAAGAAGGAGAATAGCAACAACACGCAGAATATAAACAGCAGTTATTACAATTGATGAAACAGCTACAATTGTAACAACCCTGTGGAAAGTATCAGTATGCTGGAATGCACCGACAAATATTGTCATTTCTGCAACAAAACCACTAAGACCTGGAAGTCCGAGTGATGCAAGACCTGCAATCACGTATGCAACTGACAGAAATGGGATTATCTTCATAAGACCACCCATTTCATTTATTATCCTTGTATGCGTTCTGCCATAAATCATTCCAATAAGAGCAAAGAAAAGGGCTGTCATCAATCCGTGTGAAATCATCTGTATTACAGCACCATTCAACGCAGTCTGGTTCATCATGAGCACTGCAAAAAGAACAAGTCCGCAGTGACTTACAGAAGAATATGCATTGATATATTTGAGATCTTTCTGGACTATTGCCCCGAAAGCGCCATAAACAACGCTTATTGAGGTTAGAATAATGAAAATCCAGTTGAGCTCACTGGCAGCTTCAGGCATCAGGAAAATTGCAACACGGAATGCACCATATCCTCCCAGTTTCATAAGCACACCGGCATGTAGCATTGATACAGCGGTAGGTGCAGAAGCGTGGCCATCAGGAGACCATGTATGGAATGGAAATAAGGCGCCCAGAACACCGAATCCTATAAAAGTAAGCGGGAAGAAAAGTCTCTGAGCTGATACCGGTATTGTAACTTTTGATATTTCAAGAATGTTGAATGTGAATTGTCCGCCGTCTGGTGCAGAATTGAAATATATGCCCAGAAGTCCCAGAAGAATCAGGGCAGAACCTCCCATCAGCATCAGGGTAAGCTTCATTGCTGAATATTCCTTGGGGCCGCTTCCCCATATACCAATAAGCAGGTACATAGGAATAACTGCCAGCTCATAGAACAGGAACATTGTAAAAAGATCTATTGAGATAAAGAATCCAAAGACCCCTGTTGCAAGAAGTATAAGTGAAATAAAGAACTCCTTAGTGAGGAATTCTACTTCCCAAGAGGCAAAGATTCCCGCGAACACAACAATTGAGGTCAGTGCAATCATCGCAACCGATATACCGTCAACACCTATTGCATAATGTATGTTTAAACTCTTAAACCAGAGATAATCCTTAATAAAAAGCATTTCGTCATTAACTCCTGCTTTTCTTGCTGAAAGGTACATGAATACAAGGACTGCAGCCAGTATTAGCTGTATTCCCATACCGATGGCTGCTACAATCCTGACTTGTTTTATGTCCTTTACAAACAGTATCCCTGTGATAGTCAGTACTGGTATTACTACAAATAGCGTTAAAATATCCATATTGTTAATTCTTTACCTTTTTTCTATTTCCATAAATAAACTAACAGCACAACAAGGCTTATTGCACCTGTGATGAAAATGAAGCCGTATTTCTGAAGCTGTCCTGACTGAAATTCCCTTATCCTGAATGAGATAACCTGTGTAACAAATGCTATGGAATTCATTGTTCCATCCACAATATGCCTGTCAAACCATGCAATAGGAGTGGAGATGTATCTGAATATTATATTTTTTGTAACGAAAATATATACTTCATCAATATAGAATTTGTTGTAAGCCCATTTGTAGCTGTGTTTAAAAGTTGCCGCGACTTTATCAGGTATTGCTGTTTCCTTCCTGTACATGAGGAAAGCTATACCTATACCCACCAGTCCGATCAGAACAGAAGGAATAGCAACCGACATCTCAATATGCGATTCAAAGGCTTTTCCGTCAGAAGTAACAAGTTCATTAAATGGAATAAAGCCTGCAAATACTGATCCTGTTGCAAGAATAATAAGAGGTATTGTCATAGTTGCCGGTGCCTCATGAGGTGTGTGATGATAATGTGTATCTCTTCCCCAGAATATGTTGAAATAAAGTCTGAACATATAGAATGCGGTAAGTCCGGCAACAATATATTCAACAGCAAACAGAAGCTTGTTGTGATGTAAGGCAGCAGTCAGTATTTCATCCTTGCTGAAAAAGCCTGAAAGAGGTGGTATCCCGGCTATTGTAAGGCAGGCAATCAGAAATGTAAGATGTGTCACAGGCAGATATTTTCTTAAGCCTCCCATATCTGTCATATAATTGCTGTGTACGGCATGTATTATTGCACCGGCTCCAAGGAAGAGCAGAGCCTTGAACATGGCATGTGTGAACAGATGGAACATCGATGCCATATAGCCGAGGCCATCATGACCGCCATAGCCTGAGACACCAAGCGCAAGCATCATATAACCGATCTGTGACATTGTTGAATATGCCAGTACACGCTTTATGTCAGTCTGGGTGCAGGCAA
>ENA-UOWG01002636-UOWG01002636.1-activated-sludge-metagenome-genome-assembly--contig:-NODE-2636-length-14927-cov-6.292967_pt1 | contig 14927 bp, 17 predicted proteins | sample MGYA00238147_ERZ761563 | MGnify/ENA primary metagenome ERZ761563 (study PRJEB28884, sample SAMN05720216) | anaerobic digester metagenome | isolation source: active sludge of municipal... | reverse complement strand
AAAGCCGAGAGAAAGGTCATAAGCGGCACCACCGCAAGGTCCTGAAAAATAAGGATCGAGATCGCGATGCGGCCGTGCGGCGCGTCGATCTCGCCCCGGTCCATGAGGTATTTGAGCACGATCGCGGTGGAACTGAGCGCAATGACCGAACCGAGAAAAAAACTCTCATAGAAGGTCCACCCGCGCCACCAGCCGAAAACGGCTGAGACGGCGATCGAAATAAAGATCTGGAGCGTCCCGCCGATCACGGCGATATTCTGCATGCCACGCAAACGCTCGACGGAGAATTCCAGTCCGATCGTAAGCATCAGAAGCACCACGCCGAGCTCCGCAAGGATACGGATATGTTCACTGTTGGAAAGAATGCCCAACCCTTGCGGCCCGATAAGAACGCCCGTTAAGAGGAAACCAAGGATGGCGGGGAGGCGGAACCTTTCAAAAACCATGGCCACGGCGGTGGCCATCAAAAGAACCAGAAGGATCTCTTTTAGAAATGAAGGATTTGCCATGATCTTCCTTGATCGAAAAATAGAGATTTGGGCGTCATGACGCTCCTTTGAATGGGAAAGAAAACCGGAACTTATGACAAAGCGTAGTATACAAAATCGCAAGGCCGTTAATCCAGCGTTATGAATAAGTTGTGAAAATTTCAATCTTCGCGATTTAAAAGATCGGGGGCATCTCTGGAGTTGAAAAAATTCTTTCTTGGCCGTTACTGAAATAGAGAAAGGATTTTCGAAATTTTCGCTTCGAATTTCAATTTTTTAGACTTATGATTTTCGATATAAAAATGCTATAAATTGATATAAATAAGACTTTTTAAAATAAAAATGATTTTTTTTACTATTTAAATAAAGTTGCACCGCACCTGACGAAACTATAAACTTAATGGTAGGGATGGTATAAAGCGTCCCAAAAGGAGAAATGATGAAGGGGTTTTTGAGAGGACAGAGGGGGTTTACCATCATCGAGTTGATGATAGCGCTTTTCGTGACGGCGCTTGCGATCGCGGGGTACATCGGCGCCAATGTCGTGATCCAGAGGAACTCGGAGGAGGCCTTCGAGCGGACGGTGGCGACGCAAGACGCGCACCGGGTCATTGAAAGGATGCGGAGCGCGGCGCAAACCGGGATTTTCCCGGGCAACGTCACCACGGCCTTCCCGCAGAACGGCGCCGTGGCGGGCTTTGCCAATCTGACCGGCGAACAAGTCACGGTCAGTTATGTGAACACAGCGACCGATCCTTTGGACGCGACGGTAACGGTGACCTGGACTTCGAACACGCGAAGACCGTCAACGATGGCTTTAAGAACCTTGATCACGCAAAGGTGACATTTATGAAAATATTGGGAAAGAAGGGCGCAAAAGGTTTTACGGTCTCGGAACTCATGATCGTGGTGGGCCTTTCTTCCGTTGTGTTTATGGGCGTGCTTGCGATCCTGCGGGTCGGCACCGAACAATCCCAGCTCAGCCAAACCAAGATGCTCCTCCAGGATACGGCGCGCGAGGCCCTTTATAAAATGGTCCAGGAGATACGGCAATCCGCGCCAAGCCGCATCACGATCGCGGGAAACAGCGCCTCGATCCAGTTCGCGGTCCCCGACCCCGCTTCGCTGGTAAGCACCACAAGCTATACGGTAAATTGGACGGGAGCGCATCAGATCCAGTACGCGCTCGGTGGCGCCGGTAACCGTCAAATCCTGCGAACGGACCTGGCGACCAATAGAACTTCGGTGCTGGCTAACGATGTCACAGCGCTCCAGTTCACGGGCGACGCGGCTCAGCCGAATGTCGTGACGATCACGATCAGCGCCCAGCGGAACCTGACTTCGGGACGCCCCGTACCGTCCGCCCCATTGCAATTAACCGCACAAGCGGAGGTCCGGAACCCATGAACGCTTACGCGACGCGCCAAAAAGAAAAAGGATTCATACTCGTGGTGGTTTTTCTGGTGGTCTTGCTGGTGGCCATTTTTTCACTGGTATTCTTTTCCCGGCATAACACGTTCCTTCAAGCGTCCGAACGCAACCGCAATAAGATCGTGGCGTTCAATATGGCGGAGAACGGCGTTGATTTTGCCATTACCCAGTTGAACACGGACCTGAATTACGGCGGAACACCGGTCTATGTACCCATGAACGGGACCGCCGGACGCGGGGGCTTTACGGTAAGCGTCACGCGAGAAGCTGCCAATCCCATGGTCCGCATCATCCAAGCTACCGGCTTCGCGCCGGACAACAACAGCGCTTCCCGCGCCTACCAATCCGTGCCGGTCGTGGTCTACGGAATGTTCCGGCCAAGCAATCTTTTTGACTTTGCGGTGTTCGCCGAAAACACCCTTACGCTGACCGGAACGGATAAGATGGCCAGCGTTGACAGCTACGATTCCCGCCTCGGCCCTTATACTTCGGGCGGCAGCGACGGTGATATCGGAACCAATAGCATCGCGGCCGGGGCGATTACGCTCAATGGAAAAACGATCGTACAGGGAGACGCCTTGATCGGCCCCAGCGGAGACCCGGATGATGGAGTGGATATAGGGCCGAACGCGACGATCGCGGGAACGACCGGAACGCTGACGGAGCTTCAGGATTATCCGACGCCTTCCACAACGCTTCCCTCTTCGGGCGATCTGGCCGTCACCACCGGCACTCAAACGCTCATGCCGGGAACGTATCACTACGATTCTCTTTCGATCTCGGGAAATGGAACCTTAAGTCTTACGGGGCAAGTGATCATTTATGTAAGCGGACCGGTGGATATTACCGGCAACGGGATCGTCACAGCGGATAATCTGCCGACGAATCTTTTGATCTATGTGACAACCTCCGATACGGTAAAAGTGGCGGGCAACGGTTCTTTTTATGGCGGTATCTACGCTCCCAATTCCCTTGTCAAAAATGACGGGAATGGAGGTATTTTCGGGGCCGTCGTGTCCAAAGATTATGTCCAGACAGGCAACAGCTCCATTCATTTCGACCTCGCGATGACGGAAGTCGAAAGCGACCAGCGGCTGGTCTTTGAAGTAACGGCCTGGCAGGAACAGAACAGTTTGACTTGGAATACTTAAAGGGGGAAACAATGGACACAAAACGCCGTTTTCGTAAAGACCGCAAAGGGTTCATTCTGCTTACGACCTACCTGATTGTAACGCTAGTCTCGCTTTTCTCGCTGGCTTATTTTACGCGGGGCAATGTGTTCCTGCAGGCGTCCGAACGCAACCGGAACAAGATCGTGGCGTTCAATATGGCTGAAGCCGCGGTGGACTTCGCCGTCCGACAGCTTGTTTCCAACCCTAATTACACCGGCACAGCGACCTTTACCCCTCTGAATTCCGGTTCCGCGCAAGGGGGCTACACGGTTACTGTCTCGACGCCGCTTAATAATTCCAGGGTGCGGATCATTCAAGCCAACGGATTTGCCCCGGATAACAATACGGTTTCACGCGCCTATCAGGCGTCAAGCATCACGACTTATTTTGAGTTCAGCTCCAATCCGCTTTTTAATTTTGCGATCTTTGCCGCCGATTCCGTTAATTTGACGGGGAGCGGAAGATTCGCGAGCGTGGATAGCTACGATTCCCGAACCGGACAATACGCCAGCGGGAGCGCTACCAGTAACGGCGATATCGGCGTCAATAGCATCGCGGCGGGATCCATTACCTTAGGCGGACAGACGATCGTTAAAGGCGACGTGCTTATCGGACCCGGAGGCAATCCTTCCACGGCTGTTACGGTCGGGCCGAACGCAACGATCACGGGAACCCAGAGCACCTCCGCGATCACTTACACGCACCCGACGCCCTCTACAAGCGTTCCTTCCTCGGGAGCCCTGGAGTTGACCGGAGGAACGACCATTTTGATGCCAGGGACCTATCATTATTCTTCCCTGAAAGTTTCGGGACAGGGAGTCCTCCAGGCATCGGGCCCTGTGACGATCTATGTGGACGGAGCCGTAGAACTTACCGGACAAAGTGTGGTATCTCAAAATAATTTGCCGAAAAATTTTCTTATTTACGTGATCGGCTCCCAAACCGTTACGCTCGCGGGGCAAACCGATCTTTACGGAGCGATCTACGCCCCTAATGCCGAGGTTCAAAATTCCGGGAATGCGGCTGTGTTCGGCGCGGTGGTCGCAAAAAAATACACGCAAACGGGGAACGCATCGATCCATTTCGACCAGGCCCTTACCGAAGTAGCGAATGATCAAAGTCTTGGAACGCCGCGTGTCCGGGCCTGGCAGGAGCAAAATTCTCTGACCTGGGGGACATGATATGAAAAAGGATAAACCTCGTTCCGTAAAAAATAAACGAACGGAAGGGTTTATTCTGATCGCGACTTATCTGATCGTGATGCTCGTTTCGATGTTCTCTTTCGCGTATTTCGCAAGGGCGAACGCCTTTCTCCAGGCTTCGGAACGCAACCGCAACAAGATCATCGCGTTCAATATGGCGGAATCGGCCGCGGATTTTGCGCTCGCGCAACTCGCCGCAAATCCCGCTTACACCGGCACCGCCACCTTTGTTCCGTTGAGTTCGGGGTCCGCGCAGGGGGGCTTTACGGTCACCGTAACGACGCCGACCAATAATCCCAATATCCGCATGATCCAGGCGTCCGGTTTTTCCCCTTCCAATGTCAACACTTCACGGGCTTACCAAGCGTCCGCGGTCACGACTTACGGCAGGATCCAACCAAACAGTCTTTTTAATTTCGGGGTCTTCGCGCAGGATTCCATCAGCTTGACGGGTAATGCGGTCGTCGACAGTTATGATTCCAGGAACGGAGCCTACGGCGGCAGCAACCGGCTGAACAACGGCGACATCGGCACCAACAGCATCGTCAGCCAGTCCGTGACCCTGAGCGGGAACGCTTTGATCAAGGGAGACGCGGTGGTAGGCCCAAGCGGCAATCCGGGCTCCGTCATCCGGCTGAACGGGAACGCCGCCATCACGGGAACCAGTACGGCGGCGGCGCAGGCCAGCTCTTATCCGGCGCCGACCACAACGCTTCCGTCCTCCGGCGCCTTGAATATCAGCGGGAACAACACGACCTACCTTATGCCGGGAACTTATCATTATTCTTCGATCAGTATTACCGGGAACGGCAAGCTGAGTTTAACGGGCCCCGTGACGATCTATGTGGACGGCGACGTGAATCTTGCCGGCAACGGCGTCGCGACCCAAAACAACGTTCCCACCAATTTCATGCTTATGGTCACGGGAAGCGACACGGTCAAGGTCTCGGGGAACGGGAATTTTTACGGGGCCATTTACGCGCCGAACGCGCCCGTTAAAAATACCGGTAACGGCTCCATCTTCGGAGCCGTGATCGCGCAGGACTATGATCAGACCGGCAACGGCTCCGTCCATTTTGACGAAGCGTTCAAAGACGTTCAGGGAACGAGCGGTTCCGGACGGCTGGCCGTAACGGCCTGGCAGGAACAGAACAGCCTCACCTGGGGAACCTAATCCCTCGCGTCGTCCTCCCACGCGCAGACCTTGGGGATCTGAAGAAGACCGCTGTATTGCAGAAAAGAAACTCCGAGGAATTTTTTGCCGGTCGCTTTTTCTTCAAAACGGAAAACTCCGGGAACGATCTCCGCCGAACGCGCGTACTTCTCCCCTTTAACGATCTCCCCCATCGGAATGCCGGGGTCCCCCTGATCGTCGCGGCAAACGCGGTCAGAAACCATGTTCTGGCTCACGAATTGATAGAATTTCTGCGCCGGATGGTCTTTGGGAATGTCGGGGATTACCGGCGGCGGCGCAGAACAACCGGCAGCGAGCATTGTCAACAAAAGGAGCCTTCTGAGGGTCTTTACCATTTTCCGGTTTTCTCGATCTTGGGTTTCGGGTGATGTTGGATCGAAGCGACGGCCTCATGAAGCAAGGAATCGGGCAATGAATATTCTTTAAGCTCTCCGTTCAGGAACTTGTCGTATCCCGCCAGGTCCATAAGCCCGTGGCCGCTGTAACAAAAAAGGATCGTTTTTTCTTTTCCTTCTTCGCGCGCTTTGACGGCTTCCTCGATCGTGGTAGCGATTGCGTGGCTTGTTTCCGGCGCGCACACAGCCCCTTCCGTCCGGGCCCAAAGCATCGCGGCCTCATAACACTTGACCTGATCGATGGCGCGCGGCTCCAGAAGCCCTTCGACCACGCCCTGGCTTACGAGGGGTGACATGCCGTGATAACGAAGACCGCCGGCGTGGATCGGCGCGGGAATAAAACTATGCCCGAGCGTGTGCATGGGAAGAAGCGGCGTCATTTTCGCCACATCGCCGTGATCATAACTGAAAGGCCCGCGCGTCAGGGTTGGGCACGCGGTGGGCTCGACGGGAATGATCTTGATCTTCGCCCCGTGGATCTTGTCGCAAACAAAAGGAGAGGAAATACCCGCGAAATTGCTTCCGCCGCCGGCACACCCGATCACGATATCGGGCTGTTTTTCGCCCGCGAGCGCGAGCTGCTTTTTCGCCTCAAGGCCGATGATGGTCTGATGAAGCATGACGTGATTGAGAACGCTCCCCAGGCAATAACGCGTTTTTCCGGTCGGGTCGCCGACCGCTTCCTCGATCGCCTCGCTGATCGCGATCCCAAGACTTCCGGGCGTCTTGGGGTCTTTTTTCAGGATCTCGCGGCCGGCATGGGTTTCATGGCTCGGGCTCGCGACGCAATGGGCGCCCCAGACACGCATCAGACTTTTACGGAACGGTTTCTGATCGAAACTGATACGGACCATGAAGACTTTGCATTCAAGGCCCAGGAGCTGGGAAGCGAAAGCGATCGCGCTCCCCCACTGGCCGGCCCCCGTCTCGGTCGTCAGTTTCTTGATCCCGAATTGTTTGTTATACCAGGCCTGCGCGACGGCGGTGTTCGGCTTATGGCTCCCGGCGGGACTCACGCTCTCATCCTTGTAATAGATCCTGGCCGGCGTTTTGAGGTGCTGTTCGAGAAAGACCGCGCGGCGCAGCGGCGCGGGACGCCAGCGGTAAAGCATTTCCAGCACGCCCTCCGGAATATCGATCCAGCGTTCCGTGCTCATTTCCTGTTCGATCAGATTCATAGGAAAAACTTTTTCGAGCATATCCGGCGAGATCGGGTTCCCATCCGGCCCAAGCGGCGGCTGCATCGGCGTCGGCAGGTCGGCCGCAAGGTTGTACCACTGTTTGGGCATGTCTTTTTCGCTAAGCGTGATCTTGATGTTTTTCACTTCCATTCCTTTCCGGTTCTATGACTGAGATGATAAAGTTCACTTTAAAACGAAAGATCGATCAAAAAAAGGGCGCCTAATAGAACGCTTTTTTCGACCGTGTCCGCCTCGAGCGGAAAAGTGATCCCGAATGAGACGCGCTTCTTTTCTCCTTCAACGGTCCGCCCCGGGCGCCGGCTGATCTTCCCCAGGGTCACGCCGTTTTTACGGACACGGAAAGTCTCGGTCGAACCCGGGAACGCCTCCGCGACCTCATAAAGGACCTGGTTCGAAGCGTCCGCGACCCGGAAATGCCCCGACCCCGAGCCGTGCTTTTGCGCCGAACCGAGCAACTCCTCGGAGTCGTTGAAAACTTCCATTTTATTGGAAAAAAGACCGGCGCTTTTTTTGAAATAAAGGATCTCTTCGCCCTGGGCGTTGATCAAAAACAGCGTGAAGGCATGCGCGCTCCGGAGCGCCGCCATTCCGGCGCTCGCCCAGCCCTCCAGCACCGCATAATAAACTTCTTTTTCCGAAATATCCGAAAGGCAGCAAACCGGTTTTAACTTCCAGGTCTCGGGAACGCCCTCGTATTTCGTTTTTTCGCGCAAACTCAAAGAATCGAAATGCTTCAGTTGTTCCATGCCCGAACCTTGATCTGCCCCCGCAATTCAATCCTCCGACTCAAGAAAGCGGCGGAGCTTGAGGAAAATCGACGGCCGTATCGGCCACGTGATTGATGTAATTCGTAAAAATATTAAGCGCGACGGCCGCAATGATCTCAAGGACCTCTTCGTCGGAACACCCCGCCTTGCGCGCTTCGGCAAGTTCAGCATCCGTGATATTACCTCGGTTTGAAGAAAGCTTTTTCGCCAATTTGAGGATCGCGTTCGTTTTGGGATCGGCGGACTTTGCGCGCCGGCCTGATTCGATCTCCTCAGGCGTCAGCCCGGCAAGTTTCCCGATCGCCGAATGGGCTGAAAGACAATATTGACATTGATTGTCTTCTCCGACCGCAAGCGCGATCTGCTCCCGGACTTTGGCTGAAAGCTTCGCGTCGGCAAAAGCGCCGCTGAAGCCCAGATAGGCCTGGAGCGCCGTTGAAGAATGGGCCATCGTCTTGAAGATATTGGGAACCCGGCCGGATTTCGCCTTGATCGTAGCCAAAAGCTCTTTGACCTTGCCTTGCGTTTTTTCGGGATCTAACGGTTGAATGCGGCTCATAAAATACCTCCTTAAAGTTGACGGAATTTTATTTGGTTCTTAAATAACGGCGCGTCAGAGCGATCACAAAAAGCGGAATCAGCAAAACGCCCGAAAGGGCTTCGAATGCGGCGACAGCGCGTGTCCAGCCCATCGGAAGATAATCGCCGTAACCCACCGTTGTGTAAGCGATAATGCTGAAATAGAAAGATTCGAAAAGATCGATCTTCTGGACAAATCCGCCGATCAATATTTTTTCTGAAAAATGATAACAAAGAGCGCTTGCGATCATGATCATGCAGGCGATCCCGAAAACGCGGAACGGCAGTTCCCCGTAACCCCAGATCAAACGGTTGAGGGAACCGAAGATCCAGCTGAAAAAATTCGCAAAGCGGTCTTTCCAAGCAACGGTCTGGATCCCGACGGCCATAGGCCCTTGCGCCCGCCCGGGGACGAAGGTCCGCCACAAACGCAAAAGGCGGGCGTCTTTGGAACGGCGGTAACAGTAAGAATATTTCGTAAAATCCCCTTCTTTCTCATAAAGAAGGGCGGCTTCGCTGAAAAGGGTTTCGGCATAGCCATAGTCCTGGGCCTTAACAGCCTGAAGCGCCGCCGATTCGTTACGGGTCGCGGCGTTGCGAAGCGGCTGCCAACCGGTATGAATGTTCCAACAGGTGGCCGCGGAAGAAAAGCAGACCGCCGCCTTGAGCGGTTCGTTCGCCTCCTGAAAAAGCCGCGCCGCCTGGTCGAAGGTTTGAAAGGCCTGATCGATCTTGCGTTCACCGCGAAGGCGATGCGCCTCGCGCTCTAAAGCGATCGCCTGTTCGATCTTTGTCAGGGACGCCGGCGGCGGCGTATTGAAGTGAAGAGTTTTCGGATCCATGAGGACATTCTACCTCATCCGCCGCAGGGTTGCCAATCCGGGAGTTCCGCGTTGCGGGCAATATGTTTCGCGCGGCGCACACAATCCGTAATGCCAAAGCCAAAAAATCCGTTCCCCGCGAGATAAAGCCCCCGGTGCCGGCGGGTTTTCTCCTCGACCCTTGCCACCCGTTCAAGGTGGCCGGGCTCATAGCGCGGCAAGGCACGCGGATAACGTTCTACGCGGACAAATTCAGGAGGAGTTCTGACATGGCCGGTCTTTTTAAAAAAACAGAGGATCTTTTCCCGGATGACTTCATCATCATAATCGAACACTTCCGGTAAAAGGGTTTTCGAAATAAAAACCCGGAAAAGGCGGTATTTTCCATCCGCGCTCCCGCCCAGGCATTTCAGACTGCAAAAAGGACTCTTTTCGCCCGGAGCGGGTATCAAAAATTTAGGGTCCGCCAACTGAGCGGGAATATTTTCGGACCGATAAACCATAGGAACCGTGATGATCGAGTCATAAAAAATACCCGAAAGCTCCCGCGAAAGTTCCGGCGACGCTTCCTCGAGAAGCCGGGCGCTTTCCCATGCCTTGACGGCGAGGCATAACAGGTCGGCTTGAAGCGTCTCCCCTGTTTGCAACAAGATCTTCCAGCCTGCATCATAGAAACATGAGCGAACGGGCGTCGACAGCCGAAGTTCGCACGGCCTCAGTTCTTGAGCGAGTTTTTTAACCCATACTTCAAATCCGTTCCGGAAAGCAAAAAAACCGGGATTTTTTTCCTTTTTTTCGCCGCCGCGGCCCCGCCAGGATGCCGTCAAAGACCCGTAACTTCGTTCCGCCTCGACAAGACGCGGGAACACGGCCTTCACGCTCAGGTGTTGGGGGCCCGCCATATAAATGCCGCGGGCCAGAGGACCCGCAAATTCGCGGACAAAACCAGCTCCGAGGCGGCGGCAGATAAGATCGGCGAAACTTTCGTCCTTTTCTTCTTTTTTCCGTGACACAAAGGGTTCTCGGAGCATCCGGCATTTAGTCGGAAGGCTCAAAGGCGCGTTTTTTAAAAAGGAAATGGCTTCATGAAAAGAATCGGGAAAATCAAGGGCGGAGAAGATCCTTTCCCCCTTGAACATGGAAAAACGGCGGAAGGCCGGAGAGGCCTCCAGGAGCTCGGATCCAAGCCCCAACTCGCCGCAAAGATCAAGAACGTCCCTGTGCCCCGCATCAAAAGCGTCCGCGGCAGTTTCCATCCAAAAATCTTCATAGGCGATCGTTTGAAGCGCGCCCCCAAAACGGTCCGAGGATTCAAGCAGCGTGATCTTAACAGGAAAGTTCTCGCGAAGGGCTTTCTGACGGAGAAAATATGCGGCGGTAAGTCCGGAAATGCCGCCGCCGACGATCACAGCATGAGAGTGATGCATGGGGCCCCGCGAAGGGAGAGAGGATTAATTGTCGGAAACAATGATGGTAAAAGTTTCCCGGGGCGGGTCCGTCTCGGCTTCCCAGGACCGCCGGTAAATAAAATCGGCTTTGGTCTCGCCCGGGTTCAAGGCCTTGAACTTGAAGATCTCTTTCCCAGGCGCCCCCACTCTGTCGGTTTGAGCCGAGGAAAATTCGGAGCCGAGCGATCTGACCGTTGTGTCATTTTCCGGCAAGGTCATCCGCCAGGAATAACCCGTCGAAGGATTGCTGGTGAGCGAAATCGAAAACTCCTCCCCGACCCGCACCTGAATGGAAACGCTTGAGTCCTCAAAAACGCGAGGTTGCGTTCCTTCCGGAGGAACCGTTGTAACGCCGGAGGACTCTTCTTTCATTTCTTCCGGAACGATGACTTTCATGGTCACGGGGTCGCTCCAGAGAGGTTCGGCAACATCGCCGTTCTCGCTCATGCGCTTGAATCCGAGATGGAATGTGAGCGTCCCGGTCTGATCCTTGCCGGGGATATGGAGCATGATGTCTTTTTCGTAGGCCTCGCCGGGGCCAAGAGGAACTTCCTCGAGGGAATTTTCATCGCAAGTCCACGGCTGGATCAGGACTTCGGGGTTATCCGTGATCCAGTGTTTTTCATAGGAACAACTGTAAGCCCAGAATTGCGTGGAGGAATCCGGGCTCGGATTCACGACCCGCATATGGACAAGGAACATCGTGCCGGCTTGGACCGTGCTTTGATCCGGAAATGCTTCGATCTCAAGCGGAGAAACTTCGCCGCGGGAAGCGGCGGGGCAAAAAAGAAAAAAGACCAGAATAAGAACAAAAAACCGTTTCATTTTCATGGGCCGGTTCAGCTGATCTTGGTAAAGGTGTACTGGGCCTTGATATGCTTCTGGAAAAAAGCGCCGTGTGACGGAGCGGTCATCAGCCCGTGATAGACGCTTTCCGGCACCTCGCGATAACGGTAAACACCGCCGGCGCGGAAAACGACCTCCAGGGTCGAGGAGGCGTGATCGTAACCGATCAACGCAAGATCGCGCGACCTTACGGGTTTGACATCCATATCGATTTCCATAAAAACGCCTTTCTTTTGGATCCGATCAAAAAGTCCCGGACGCTTGTTTCTTCAGAGCTTCTTCAAGCTCATGGAATTTCTCGATGATCACATCGCGAGCCGGACGGTAACTGCCGTCCTCGAATTTAAAAAAAATGATGTTATTTCCAAAAAGCGAACGGTAACAATGTTTCTTTGCCCATTCTTCCGGACGCTCATTACGATAATTTGTCATCAGGTACACAAGGCCATAGGGATACGCGAACTGGACCGTATAATCGATCCCGTCATACTGGACGATGAGCGGCGTCGTCCTGAAATAGTTCAGGACACAGATCATCTTTGAAAGATCGCTTGAAGGTTTTTTGAGGAAGTCCTGATAGGCCTGGGAGGTCTCAAGAGGCGGCAGATCCTCAGCGGCCAAAACCGCCGGAACCGGCCCTCCCGCAAGCACGAAAGAAAAAAACAAAACACCGCCGACCCAGAACTTCTTCATCAACCTTATGATCCCTGACTTTTTAACCGGCTCTTTTCAGAGCTCGTCCATGTAGGAAGTATGACCCATGCTCTTCTTGTAATAATCCAGACATTCCCGGCAGATCCCGTCCCCGTGCACCCACTGGGGATGCTCTTTCAAGATAATGTCGATGATGTGATGGTCGGTATGCTTCAAGAAGACCATCAGATCATGTTCCATTTCCTCCCCGCAAACCGGGCATTTATATTTTTCCACTGGGATCCTTTTCCGGAAGACCTTTTTGATCCTTTCCGTGCCTGGAACATAGCTTAAACGAACTATACCTTTTCGTCAAAGCCCCAGTTGGCGTGCAGGAAGTATTCCTTGATCTCTTTTTTATGTTCTTTGAGATGAAAACGGAAATTGGCGATCCCGCCCTGGGGTAAATGGTCGGGATCCGTCGGGACGCTGGTCCCCAAGAGGGGCACTTTGTCCTTATTGAGGATCACCAGATGGGCCCGGATATTCTTGATGGGATGGCCAATATTATTGATCACGATGCCTTGAAGGGACGCGCCTTCGGCCTCATTGAAGTGAGTGCTGGCGCCTTTGATAATCACTTCACGCGGCAGTTTTTGAAAATTCTCGATCTCAGGAAAGGATTCGATCCCCATGGCCTTTATCCGCGGCATGATATACGTCATGCCCTCATTATAAAGACGGCTAAAGAAGGTTATTTCTATAATACTTTTTGAGCCCGAGTTTCAGGTTCGGGTTCGGGAGTAAGCGCTTCGAAAAATTGCTCGAATTCATCTTCGAGGGCCAGATAAGGTACGGGGCGGAAGCCCGTGATCCGTTCAATAGTGTCTAACGTCTTTAAATTGAACGGATCGCACATCGCGACACGCAAGGAGCCCTCCGAAACTCCGATCGGAACCACGCGATGATGAAAAATAAACTCCCGGTTGAAGAGATGGAAAGCTTCCGGGTCCGGTGTCCATTCTTTAAGACTGAAATAAGGGACTTTGAGTTTCTTCTCAAGCATCTTCCCGATATCCTGGCTCGAGATAAGGTCCATGGCGATCAGGGTTTGGCCGAGGCGTTGCCCCGTTTCGAGATGTTTTTTAAGCGCCTGGCCGAGCTCGTCCTCCGTAAGAAGCCCCGCGCTGACAAGGACCTGCCCCAGAGGATCCACCCGTTTCTTAGGTTTCGCCGGCTTGATCTCGGGCTCGAGAATGTGCACCGCATCGTCTAGTTTCTTGATCGGAGCCGACCGCCGGTCCTGCAAGTAGTGGCTGCCGGGCTGGGTTTTAAGGAAACTTTTCACTTCAGCGGCGTCCTGCGCGATCTCGCGAAGACTCGTATAGTTGCGATAGAGATTTGTGCATCCCGCCACAGAGCAGGACATGAGCGGAAAATTCTCCATTTTGTTGCGGCGGTTCTCCACCCGGATAAATCCCGCGTCCCGGTCGGCGCGGGTGTAATAGGTCGGAATGATCCGGTCAAAATCATCGATGAATTGGCGCGCGAAGACCTCTTCGAGTTCGACCGGAAGCACCACGATAAAATCGTCGCCTCCGATGTGCCCGATGAAACACTCCCCGTCCCCCGCGACAGCGTGGCTGGTCGAGACCAGAAGCCGCGCGGTTTGTAAGATCACGTCGTCGCCTTTTTGGAAGCTGTAATGATCGTTGAAGGCCTTGAAATTATTGACATCGATATAGAGGACCGAGAATTTTTCGTTGGCCTGGATCTTTTTAAGCACGATCTTTTCGATCGCGTGATTGCCCGGGAGATGCGTGAGCGCGTTGGCTTCCACGCGCTCCATGGTCTTCGCGATATTAAGATTCACGCGCAGCTGCAGCACGAGCGGACTGAACGGCTTAACAAGAAAATCGTCAAAACCCTTTTCATGCCCGAGCATCAGCTCCGTCAACTTATGCTCTTCGGTGATCATAATGACCGGAACGGCCATCAGATGAGAACGGGAACGGATGATCTGAATGAGCATTTTTCCGTTCACCGGCTCCATATCGCTTGAAAGAAGGATGAGATCGATGACTTCGCGTTCAAGGAATCGGACAACCTGGCTGCTCTTGGAAGCTTCGAAAACTTTGTGGTGGCGGGAGTGAAGCCGCATGACAATAAGTTCCCGCGTCGCGTCATCCTTTTCCGCAACGAGGATCTTCTTGCCTTTGATCACGCAAAGCTCTCCTTTTTGGAAGGGAATTTCTTTTTCCGGACATCCCGGCAAAAACGGCCGACCGCTTTTTGGATCGCTTCTTCTAGTTTAGCATAACGCCGCACAAAACGGGGGCTGACCCCGGAACGGATCCCGAGCAAATCCTGCAACACCAGCACCTGTCCGTCCGTAGAAGGCCCGGCTCCGATCCCGATCGTCGGACAACGAACGGCGCGGGTGATCTCGGCAGCTAGTTTGGCCGGTATGCACTCCAGCACGATCGAAAAAACGCCCAGTTGATCGAGCAACTTTGCGTCTTCGAAGATCTCTTTCGCTTCGGCGGATTCCTTGCCGTAAACGCGGTATTTTCCGTCGCCGATCCCCTGCGGAAGCATGCCGGCATGGCCCATCACAGGGATCCCCGCCGCGACAAGTTCCTTGATCTGATCGCGGACCTTTGAGCCGCCCTCAAGTTTGACAGCGTCCGCGCCAGATTCTTTTAAGAAACGGCGCGCGTTACGGAGCGCCGTCGCGGGATCGTCATA
>ENA-UOWG01002635-UOWG01002635.1-activated-sludge-metagenome-genome-assembly--contig:-NODE-2635-length-14937-cov-23.191238_pt1 | contig 14937 bp, 14 predicted proteins | sample MGYA00238147_ERZ761563 | MGnify/ENA primary metagenome ERZ761563 (study PRJEB28884, sample SAMN05720216) | anaerobic digester metagenome | isolation source: active sludge of municipal... | reverse complement strand
GCTGTTTTCCGAGAAGTCCTCGCGCGACGGCCTGCGCGAGGCGCCCGACGCCGCCGCGGTGGCCGCCCTGCTGGCGAACTGGGCTCCGGTGCGGCCCGCCGCCTAGTTAACCCGGCCAGCCGCTATGCTCGCGGCATGGCCACCTTCCGCTCTCTGTTCGAGGACAACCGCGAACTCCTGGACCTGGAGTGGCTCGGGGGGCGCGCCGCCGCCGACCGCGGGCTCGAGTCCCCGCTGACCACCGGGCGGGCCAGCGCCGACCTGATCGGTCACCTCAACCTGGTCCACCCCGACCGCATTCACGTGCTCGGCTCTGCTGAAGTCGCGTACTTCACGCGCATGGACCCGGAACGTCGTAGCCACTATGTGCACGACCTCATGGCCGGCCATCCGCTGGCAGTGATCGTCGCCGAGGGCCTGGAGCCACCCGCCGACCTGGTTCACCTGGTCGAGCAGGTGCAACTGCCGGCGTTTGCCTCGGCCCGCCCCGCGGCCGAGGTGATCGAGGTGCTGCGCATCTACCTCGCCAAGGTGCTGGCGGCACGCTGCACGCTGCACGGCGTCTACATGGATGTGCTGGGCATGGGCGTGCTGATCTCGGGCGAGAGCGGCGTGGGCAAGAGCGAACTGGGTCTGGAACTGATCAGCCGCGGCCACGGGCTGGTGGCCGACGACGTGGTCGACTTCGCCAAGGTGTCCCCGGACACGCTGGAGGGTCGCTGCCCGCCGCTGCTTGCCAACCTGCTCGAGGTACGCGGCCTGGGCCTGCTGGACATCAAGGCCATATTCGGCGAGACCGCGGTGCGCCGGAAGATGAAGCTGCGCCTGATCGTCGAACTGCGGCGCCGCTCGGCCACCGAGATGATGGATCGCCTGCCACTCGAGGGTCAGACCGTGGACGTGCTCGGACTGCCGATCCGCAAGGTCATCATCCCCGTGGCCGACGGGCGCAACCTCGCGGTCCTGACCGAAGCCGCCGTGCGCAACACCATCCTGCAGTTGCGCGGCATCGACACCATGCGCGAGTTCATGGAGCGGCAGCGCAACTCCATGAGCGACGAGGCCTACTGACCGCCCACGGGGCCGGGCCGTGGCCGGCGCGCTGCGTGCCCGCCGCGGGCGGCGGTGCGTCAACCACCCGTGATCTAATCCCGTTGAACTGCCACCCGGCGCTTCGCCGTGGCAGACACACCTCAGGGAGACCTCGAACATGCTCAAGTCACTGATCATCGCCGCCAGCCTGGCCCTGCCCCTCGCGGTGCACGCGGCCGACCCCGCCAAGGAAATGACCCCGCAGCAGCAGAAGATGAAGAGCTGCAACGCCGACGCCGGCAAGAAGAAGCTCGAGGGCGACGCGCGCAAGAAGTTCATGTCCGAGTGCCTGAGCGCCGACGCGCCGGCTGCCGCCGCCGGCAAGGAAATGACGCCGCAGCAGCAGAAGATGAAGGCCTGCAACGCCGACGCCGGCAAGAAGAAGCTCGAGGGCGACGCGCGCAAGACCTTCATGTCGGAGTGCCTGAAGGGCTGAATCCGCTTTGCCGTGCGCCGCACCGAGCGGCGCAACACCCTGGGGCGCAGCGAGGCTGCGCCCCTTCGCTTTATGGGGCCGCCGGGGCCTGCGTCCGTGCCAGAATCAGCGCATGCGTCTGGTCATCGTCACGGGGCTCTCGGGCTCGGGCAAGTCGGTTGCGATCCGGCAGCTCGAGGACAGCGGCTACTACTGCGTCGACAATCTGCCGGCGGGGTTCCTCGCCGAGGTCTGCGAGCACCTTGCTCGCACCGGCCATCCGCAGGTGGCGGTGTCGATCGACGCGCGCAGCGAGGTGTCCTTCCCCGACGTGCCGGCAATGCTGCAAGCCCTGCGCGACCAGGGCCACGACGCGCGCATGCTCTTCCTCACCGCGGCGACGGACGAACTCGTGCAGCGCTTTTCGGAGACGCGCCGCCAGCACCCCATGGCCCTGCGCCGCGCGCCCGGCGCCCCGGAGCCCACGCTCACCGAGGCCATCGAATCCGAGCGCGAGCTCCTCGAGCCCCTGGTGAGCGCAGCCCACGTCGTCGACACGAGCGGGCTGCACCCCAATACGCTGCGCGACTGGGTGCGCCAGTTCACCGACGCCGAGCGCGGCACGCTGACCCTGGCCTTCGAGTCCTTCGCCTTCAAGCACGGCGTGCCCGTGGCGGCGGATCTGGTCTTCGACGTGCGCAACCTGCCCAACCCGCATTACGACCCTGACCTCCGTCCGCTGACCGGGCAGGACGCGCCGGTGGCCGACTTCCTCCAGCGCACGCCCGAGGCGCGCCAGATGATCCGCGACATCGGCGACTTCGTGGCCCGCTGGCTGCCGGGATATCGCGCCCAGAACCGCCATTACCTGACCGTGGCGATCGGTTGCACCGGCGGGCGCCACCGCTCGGTCTACGTGGTCGAGGAACTGGCCCGCCGCTTCGCCGCTGACGGGCGCGTGGTGGTGCGTCACCGCATCGTCGGCCGACGCAACCAGGACCGGTGAGGCTGCCGCTGTTCCCGCTGCGCACCGTGCTCTTCCCGGGCGGCGTGCTGCCCCTGCGCGTGTTCGAGACGCGCTACATGGACATGGCGCGCGACTGCCTGAAGACCGGCAGCCCGTTCGGGGTGTGCGCCATCCTGGACGAGCAATCCGAAGTCGGACCCGGCGCGCAGCCCGCGCTCGTCGGCTGCCTGGCACACATCCGCCAGTGGGACATGAAGCAACTTGGCGTGTTGAACTTGCGCGCGGTCGGGGGCGAAAAGCTGCGGCTGCTCACCACCCAAGCGCAGGCAGACGGCCTGCTGGTGGGCGAGGTTGAACTCGTCGCGCCCGAAGCCGAGCACGAACTGGGCGCGCGCCACGCAAGCTGCCGGCGCGTGCTCGAAGGCCTGCTCGCAGCCGTGCCCGAGGCCGCGTCGCCCGACGAGCTCGGCCCCGCGATCGAGCCGCCACGCCGCCTGCGCTCGGCAGTGTGGGCCGGACATCGCCTGGCGGAATGGCTGCCGCTGCCCATCCCCGAGAAGCAGGCCCTGCTCGAACTGGAAGATCCACTGGCGCGGCTCGACCGCCTCGAAGCCCTGCTCGAACGGGCCGCCGGCGCGAACTAGCCGCGCTGCCCCGCCGACCACCCGGCCGGCTGCGCCTCGCTCAGGAGCAGGCGGTGAGGAGCCGGAAGCGCCGCATCCACCAACGCCCCGAGTTCCCACCACTCGGCGCCGGCGGGTTCGGCGAGTCGCGCCGCCGCGGCGCGCCCGCGCCAGGTCTGCAACTCCAGCCGGTAGTGAGTGAAGTCGTGATGGCGCCGAGGCAGCCGCTCCAGACCGATCACACCCAGCCCGAAGCGCGCCTGCACCGCCGCGCCAAGGGCGGCCGCGTCAAGATCCGGCTCGAACTGCGGCAGGGCCAGCAGGCCGCCCCAGATGCCCGCCGGCGGCCGGCGCTCGAGCAGGACCTGCGTTCCACGGGTGAGCAGCACGAAGCTCGCCGCGCGCACCGGCCGCTCGCGGCGCGGACGCGCACCGGGAAGCGAGGCCTGCCGACCCTCGGCGCGCGCCACGCAACTGGAGGCGACGGGGCAGTCCCCACAGGCGGGGCGCGAACGCGAGCACACCGTGGCCCCCAGGTCCATCAGCCCCTGCGTATAGGCCTCCACATGGCGGTCGGGCAGCGCCTCGCGCGCCAGACGCCATAGCTCGCGCTCCACCGCCCCTGCGCCGGGCCAGCCGGCCACGCCAAAGTGGCGGGCGAACACCCGCTTGACGTTGCCGTCGAGGATCGCGGCGCGCTCGCCGAAAGCGAACACCGCGATGGCCGCCGCCGTCGACGCCCCGATGCCGGGCAGATGCGCCAGCGCCTCGGCCGATTCCGGGAAGCGCCCGCCGTGCTGCGTCACCACTGCCCGGGCGCAGGCGTGCAGGTTGCGGGCACGCGAGTAATAGCCCAGCCCTGACCACAGCGCCATCACCTCCTCGACCGGTGCGGCCGCCAACGCGGCCACGGTCGGGAAGCGCGCCAGGAAGCGCTCGTAGTAGGGGATCACCGTGGCGACCTGGGTCTGCTGCAGCATGACCTCGGACAGCCACAGCCGGTAAGCGTCGCGGGTGCCCTGCCAGGGCAGGTCGTGGCGCCCGTGGCGCCGCTGCCAGGCAACGACGCGCTCGGCGAATCCGCTCACCAGCCGGCGGCTCAGGCGGCGAGCGCCTCGACGGGGCGCAGCTCGCCGCGCCGCGCCAGGATGCGCACGCGCTCGGCCAGGTGTCCGAGCATGTCGAGCTGGCCCTGCGCGTCCTCGAGCGCCGACTCGAGCTCGCCGATGCGCGACTCGAGCGACTCCTGCGCCTCGCGGATGCGGGCAATCGACTCGACCCGCTTGCGCAGCTGCGCGCGCTGCTCGCGCACCTGCAACTCCAGCGGCGGCAGCAGGCCGCGCACCCAGGCCTCGGCGTCGCGCGCGGCACCGGCCTGGATCTCGCGGCTGCGCGACACCACGGTGTCGAAGAAGCGCTCGATCATCGTCCACTTGTGGTGCGTGAGGACGGCCAGGGTGCCAAAGGCCGAGCTGAAGGTCCGTTCCGCGGCGTCGATCTCGTCCAGGCTGCGCGCCAGGTTGAAGCTCACCGGCGGCGTGAGCGCCCAGCCCAGCTCGGTGGCGAAGCTCTTCTGCACGCCCAGCACCATCTGCTCGATCTCGCCGAGCTTGCGGTTGGCGCGTTCGAGGTCGGCGCGCACCGCGCCGAAGAACTCGCGCACCGCGCCCGTCAGCTGCACCGACAGGGTGGCGGTGCTCATGCGGCTGCGCGTCTCGAGCACCCGCTTGCGCAACGTGTCGAGCCGCAGCGGCAGGTAGGCCTCGTCGGCCAGGCGCGTGAGCACCGCGCGGGCCGCCAGGAAGCGGCGCACCACGTCCTCGAACTCGCGCGCCTCGGCTTCGGCGCGCGTCTGCAGGCGGCTGACCTGGCTCTGGTTCTTGCCCTGCAGGGCGCGCAGTTCGTAGAGCTGCTCGATCAGACCGCGCTCGCGCGCGTCAAGCGCGTGGCGGGTCTCGCCGGCCACCCGATCCACCAGGCCGAGCGTCTGGTCGCGCACGATGCGCTGCTTGGCCGGCACGAGCAGGCGCACCAGGGCGTCCTCGAGGTCGGGCAGGCGGCTCGCAGCCAGCAGGTCCGGGTCGCTGTTGACCTTGGCCACCAGGCCCTTCTGCGCCGAAACCGCGAACACCCGCTCGGGCTCGAGTTCCAGGGTCGTGGCCACATGGCCGAGCTGGCGGCGCACCTCGGCCTCGATCTCGGCCTCGCTGCGCAGCGGATCCCACAGGCCGTCGATCTTGTTAAGCACGGCAATGTGGTTGTCGTGCTGCCCGCCGTCGGCCACGATCTGCCGCCACACGTCGAGGTCGCTGCGCGTCACCCCGGTATCGGCGGCGAGCACGAAGATCACCGCGTGGGCGCGCGGCACGAGCGACAGCGTGAGTTCAGGCTCGGTGCCGATCGCGTTCAGGCCCGGCGTGTCGAGCACGACCAGGCCCTGCTTGAGCAGCGGATGCGGAAAGTTGATCACCGCGTGCCGCCAGCGCGAGATCTCGATCGTGCCGTCGGCGTGCACCGCGACGCTCTGGTCGGGATCCTCCGGGTCGAACAGCCCGAGCTCGCGCGCCTTGGCTACCGGCACACGCAGGGTCTCGGCCACCAGGCGCAGGGCCTCGAGCATGCCGTCGGGAGAGCGCGTGTCGAGCGGGAAGACGTTCCACTCCTCGGCCATGCGCTTGAAGTCGGTGGTGGTGCCGGCGCGGGCGCGCGTCTCGATGGGCAGGGCGCGGATGCAGGGCGGCAGCGAGTCGTCGTAGAGCAGTTCGGTCGGGCACATGGTCGTGCGCCCGGCCGACGAGGGCAGGATGCGGCGCCCGTAGTCGGCAAAGAAGATCGCGTTGATCAGTTCGCTCTTGCCGCGCGAGAACTCGGCCACGAAGGCGACGGTCAGCTTGTCCTGCGCCAGGCGCTCGAGCGCCAGCGCGATGCGCGCCTCGCCCTCCGGCTCGGCCAGGCGCGACTCGCCCAGCCAGCGGCGCAGGTCGCCGATGGATACGGCCAGCGCGTCGCGCCAGGCGCCGTACTCCTCGAAGCTGGAAGCAAGTTGGGCCATGGGAAAGAACCGCCGATGAGGGCAGGCAGGAATCTATAGCACGCACCCGCCGCCGAGCGACGCGCGCCTCCCGCACTTGCGGAAGGCACGCGTGGCCTCTCGCCCACGCTCAGCGCCGCTGGCAGCGCGGGCACCAGTAGGTGGCCCGCTGGCCCTGCACGAGGCGCCGCACGGGGGTCCCGCAGACACGGCAGGGCAGGCCTGCGCGCCCGTAGACCGCCGCCTCGCGCATGAAATAGCCCTGCTCGCCTTCGGCCGACACGAAGTCGCGCAGCGTCGAGCCGCCCACCGCGATCGCCTCGGCCAGCACCTCGCGCACCGCCAGCGCCAGGCGCGCGCAGCGCGGCGCCGACAGCCGTCCGGCCGCCGTGCGCGGGTCGATGCCGGCGCGAAACAGGCTCTCCGAGCAGTAGATGTTGCCCACGCCCACCACCACCTGGCCGGCGAGCAGCAGCGGCTTGATCGCCACCGTGCGGCCGCGCGTGTGGCGGTGCAGCCAGTCGCCGTCGAAGCGCGCGTCGAAGGGCTCGACGCCAAGGCGCGCGAGTGCGGGATGCGCCAGCACCTCGCCCGCGGTCGAGGGGTGCCAGAGCACGGCGCCGAAGCGCCTCGGATCGGTCAGGCGCGCCAGCGCGCCGCGGAATACGAGATCGAGGTGGTCGTGGGCGCGCGGCGCCGGGGCGGGGCGCGAATGGATGCGCCAGACCCCCGTCATGCCCAGGTGCGAGAGCAGCGTGCCCGCGTCGAAACGCCACAGCAGGTACTTGCCGCGGCGCTCGAGCGCCCTGAGCACCGCACCGCGCAGCAGCGCGTCGAGCTGCGCAGGGACGGGCTGGCGCAGGCGCGGCTGGCGCACGACGACGGCCTCGACGGGATGGCCGACCAAGTGCGGCTCGAGCGCGCGGCGCGTGACCTCGACTTCCGGCAGCTCAGGCATGGAGCGGGCGTTCTGCTAATGTCATCGTCGACTCTCCCTCCTGCCCTTCCCCATGGTCGTTTCCTTCCGCCGGCACCGCCTGGCCGCTTGTCTCGCCGCCGCGCTGGCGATTCTAGGTGCGGCCGCGGTGCCTGCCCACGCGCAAGACAGCGCCGCGCCCGCCGCCGAGGCGCTGCCCGAGGTCGACCTCACCGGCCGGCTGCTGTTCCAGATCATGGCCGCCGAGGTCGCCGCCCAGCGCGGCGAACTGGGCGCGGCTTTCAAGACCTACATGAGCATGGCCAGCGAAACGCGCGATCCGCGTCTGGCGCGGCGCGCGGCCGAGATCGCTCTGGGCGCGCGCGCCAGCAACGAGGCGCTCGAGGCCATCGTGCTATGGCGTCAGCTCGCACCGCAGTCGCGCGAGGCGACCGAGGCACTGGCCACGGTCTACCTTTCGCGTGGCCGCTATGACGAGGCCCAGCCCCTGGTGGCCGAGTTGCTCGCGCAGTCCGACCGGCCCGCGGACGTGCTGGCGCGCACGCAGCGCGCCATGGCGCGCGCCGCGAACCCCGAGCAGGGCTTCGCGATGCTCGAGCGGCTCGCCCAGCCTTATTTAAAGAATGCCGACGTGCGCCTCGTGCTGGCCGCAGGCGCTCAGGCCGCCGGGCTGTCGGCGAGGGCGACCGCCGAAGCCCGCGCCGCCCTGGAGCTTGCCCCCGATTCGCCCCGAGCCGTCCTGGCGGCCGCGCAGGCGCTGCTCGGCACCGATCCCAAGGCCGCCGCCGCGCTGCTCGCACAGTTCCTGACACGCCATCCCGCGGCGGCCGACGTGCGCCTGGCCTACGCGCGCGTGCTGCTGGCGAGCGGCGACACCGCCGCTGCGCGCAAGCAGTTCGCCCAGCTCGTACAGGATTCGCCGCGTAACCCGGACCTGCTCTACAGCCTGGGCGTGCTCAGCGCGCAGGCCAGGCTAAGTGCCGATGCGCGCGACTACTTCACGCGCTACCTCGCGCTGCTCGAAACCTCGGACGGCGCGGTGCGCGACCCCGACTCGGTGTATCTGTACCTCGCGCAGCTCGCCGAGCAGGAGAAGAAGTACGACGAGGCCCTGGGCTGGCTGGCCAAGGTCGACGACGGCGAAAATGCCCTGCGCGCGCGTCTGCGCGAGGCGCAAGTGATGGCGCGTCAGGGCAAGCTCGAGCAGGCGCGGGGCCATCTGCAAAAGGTCCAGGCCAGCTCGGACGAGGAGCGCACCCAGCTGGTGATCGCCGAAGCCCAGCTGCTGCGCGAGGCCAAGCGCAACCAGGAGGCGCTGGCGCTGCTCGAGAAGGCGCTCGCCGCCTCGCCCAATGACCCGGAACTGATCTACGACACCGCCATGGCCGCCGAGCGGCTCGACCAGGTCGAGCGCATGGAGACCCTGCTGCGCCAGCTGATCGCCGCCAAGCCCGACCACGCACACGCCTACAACGCACTGGGCTATTCGCTGGCCGACCGTAACGTGCGACTGGCCGAGGCGCGCACCCTGATCGAAAAGGCCCACGCCCTGGCCCCCGACGACGCCTACATCCTCGACTCGATGGGCTGGGTGTATTACCGCCAGGGCGACCTGGCCAAGGCACGCGAGTACCTCGAGCGCGCCTACAAGCTGCGCCCCGAGGCCGAGGTCACGATCCACCTCGCGGAGGTGCTCTGGGCCCAGGGCGACACCGAGCAGGCGCGCAGGCTGCTGCGCGAGGCGCGCGCCCAGGAGCCAGACAACGAGCTGCTCAAGTCCACGCTCGCGCGCCTCAAGATCCGACTCTGATGCGCCTGGTCCTGCTCGCCGGGACGCTGGCCCTGACGGCCTGCGCGAGCCTCTCGCCCCCGCCACCGGAGGCGAGTTGGAGCGGGCGTTTTTCGGCCAGCGCGCGCATGCCCGATCGGACCGAGTCCCTGAGCGGCGGCTTTCGGCTCGAACAGCACGGCGACACCACCCGCCTCGACCTGACTTCGCCGCTGGGCAACACCCTGCTGCGGGTCGAGCAGGACAGCCGCGGCGCCCGGGCCGCCGGCCCTGACGGCGTGAGCGTCAGCGGCCCGGACGCCGAGGCGTTGAGCGAGCAGGTTCTGGGCGTGAGGCTGCCGGTGGCCGGCCTGCCCTACTGGATCGACGGCCGGCCCGCTCCCGACGCGCGGCGCGCCATACCGACGGGCAGCGAAGCCGGGTTCGAGCAGGACGGCTGGACCGTGAGCGTGCTCGAACGGGACGCCGAGGGCCAAGCGCGCCGCGTGCTGCTCGAGAGGCCGGCGCAGCCCGGCCTGCCGGCGCTGCGCGCGCTGCTGGTGGTCGATGCGCGCAGTGGCCGCAAGCATGAGCGCTGAGCCGATGCACATCGAGCCGCGCCTGATGCTTGGGCTGCCCGCGCCGGCCAAGCTCAATCTGTTTCTGCACGTGCTCGGCCGGCGCCCGGACGGCTACCACGACTTGCAGTCGGCGATGCAGCTGATCGACCTGGCCGACAGCCTGGACTTCGAACTGCGGCCCGACGGCGCGCTTGATCGCAGCGGCGACCTGGTGGGCACGGCCGAGGGCGACCTGTGCCTGCGCGCCGCGCGGCTGCTCCAGGCCGCCACCGGGTGCCGCCTGGGCGTGCAGATCCGGGTGCGCAAGCGCATTCCGGCGGGCGCCGGCATGGGGGGCGGGTCCTCCGACGCCGCCACCACGCTGATCGCCCTCAACCGCCTCTGGCGCCTCGGCCTGGACCGCGCCACGCTGGCCCGCCTGGGCCTGCAACTGGGGGCCGACGTGCCGTTCTTCGTCGAGGGCCGCAACGCCTTCGTCGAGGGCCTTGGGGAAATCCTCAGTCCGCTCGATCTGCCCGCCCGGCGCTACGTGGTGATCTGGCCCGGGGTGCCCCTGGCCACCGCTGCGATCTTCAGTGATCCCGGTTTGACACGGGATGGGCCAGCCACGAAAATAGCGGTCTTTTCCGCCGCGCTTGGCGACTCGCCCCGGGCTCTATTCGGGTCGAACGCGCTGGAGCCCGTGGCCCGGCGCCATGCAGCGGAAGTGGACGATGTGCTGAGCTGGCTCGGACGCTTCGGGCAGGCGCGCATGACAGGGTCCGGTTCAGCCGTGTTCGTCGCGGTCGAGTCGGACGACGCGGCCCGGCGGGCCACGCAAGGTCTGCCGGACGCTTGGCGGTCCTGGGTCGTGAACTCGCTCGACCGCCATCCGCTGTCTCCGTGGTGAGCCACCGCGGGCCAGGCGAAGGTTTCAGTGCTGGGGAGTCGCCAAGCTGGTTAAGGCACCGGATTTTGATTCCGGCATACGAGGGTTCGAATCCTTCCTCCCCAGCCATCTACAGCGCCGGGAGCATCGCGCAGGCGATGCCTCCCGGTCTTGTTTTTTGGCGCGCCCCTGGCGCATGCGTGATTGAGGCGGCCCGCCCGCACACGGTCGAGCGTGATCATGGTCCCGATGGTTCCGGAAAACCTGATGGTCTTCTCGGGCAACGCCAATCCCCGGCTTGCCCAGGCGGTCGTTCAGCACCTCAACATCCCGCTCGGCCGCGCCAGCGTGAACCGGTTCTCCGACGGCGAGGTGATGGTCGAGATCAACGAGAACGTGCGCGGCCGCGACATCTTCGTTCTGCAGTCGACCTGCGCCCCGACCAACGACAACCTGATGGAGCTGATGATCATGGTCGATGCGCTCAAGCGCGCCTCGGCCGGACGCATCACCGCCGCCATTCCGTACTACGGCTACGCGCGCCAGGACCGCCGCCCGCGCAGCGCCCGCGTGGCGATCAGCGCCAAGGTCGTGGCCAACATGCTGCAGGCCGCGGGCGTGAACCGCGTGCTCACCATGGACCTGCATGCCGACCAGATCCAGGGCTTCTTCGACATCCCGGTCGACAACATCTACGCCAACCCCATCCTGCTGGGTGACCTGTGGAAGCACAGCTATCCCAACCTGGTGGTGGTCTCGCCCGACGTCGGCGGCGTGGTGCGCGCCCGCGCGCTGGCCAAGCGCATGGACGCTGACCTGGCGATCATCGACAAGCGCCGCCCGCGTGCCAACGTGGCCGAGATCATGCACATCATCGGCGAGGTCGAGGGCCGCACCTGCGTGATCATGGACGACATCGTCGACACCGCCGGCACCCTGTGCAACGCGGCCGGCGCGCTCAAGGAGCGTGGCGCGGCGCGCGTGCTGGCCTACGCCACGCACCCGGTCCTGTCGGGCAAGGCGGTGGAACGCATCAACGCGTCGGTGCTCGACGAGGTCGTGGTCACCGACAGCATTCCGCTGAGCCAGGAGGCGGCAGCCTGCCCCAAGATCCGGCAGCTTTCGTGCGCCGGCCTGCTGGGCGAAACGATTTCGCGCATTGCGCGCGAAGACTCGGTGAGCAGTCTGTTCAGCGAGTGAAACCCGCCCCGTGGCTGGTCGCGGCCCGGGCGAACCATTAGGAGTCCAACATGAAGATCATCGCCAGCAAGCGTGAAGCGCAAGGAACGGGTGCGAGCCGCCGCCTGCGTCACGCCGACCTCGTCCCGGGCATCGTCTACGGCGGCAAATCCGAGCCGACCTCCATCGAGACCTCGCACAACGAACTCTTCCACGCCCTGCGCAAGGAAAAGTTCCACGCCTCGGTGCTCGCCCTCGAACTCGACGGCAAGGAAGAGCGCGTCCTGCTGCGCGCCTTCCAGATGCATCCCTGGAAGCCCCAGGTCATGCACGTCGACTTCCAGCGCGTGGCCGAGGACGAGAAGCTGCACATGAAGGTGCCGCTGCACTTCACCGGCCAGGAAGACTCGCCCGCGGTGAAGGCCTCTCAGGGCCTGGTGAGCCACGTCAAGACCGAGATCGAGATCGCCTGCCTGCCGCGCGACCTGCCCGAGTTCATCACCGTCGACCTCTCGGCGCTCAAGGGCAACGAGACCGTGCGCGTGCTCGACCTCAAGCTGCCCGAGGGCGTGAGCGCCGTGCTCAAGGGCAAGGAGAACCCGGTCCTGGTGAGCGTCACCATCAAGGGTGGCACCGCCGAGGAAGAGACCGGTGCGCCCGTGGCCGCCGCCGAAGTGCCGGCCACGGCCCAGAAGGCTCCGGCCGCGGCGCCTGCGCCGGCCGCGGCAAAGAAGAAGTAAGCCGATCCTTCCAGATCGTTCGAGGCCCGAGGGTCCCTGCCCTCGGGCCTTTCCGTTTTCTCGGCGTCGGTGCCCCGCATCGATCCCGCTGGCGCGCATCCCGCGCCCCGCCTGCCGCGCATGTTGCCGGCACGATTGCCCGAGGAGGGCCGCATGAACACTCCCCCCACCGACGCCGGCTTCGGCACCCTGGGTCTGGAACCCGCGCTCTTGGGCGCACTGTCCGCCCTCGGCTACGAGGAACCCACGCCCATCCAGAGCCAGGCCCTGCCGGCGCTGCTCGAGGGCCGCGACGTCCTGGGCCAGGCAGCCACCGGCACGGGCAAGACCGCCGCCTTCGCGCTTCCCATGCTGCAGCGCTACGCCCTGGGGCAGGAGCGCTCGGCCGCGCCGCGCGTGCTGGTGCTCGTGCCCACCCGCGAACTGGCGATGCAGGTGAGCGAGGCCTTCCACAGCTACGGGGCGAAGCTCGGTGCCGTGGTGCTGCCGATCTATGGCGGCCAGGAGTTCGGCCGGCAGGTCACCGCGCTGCGGCGGGGCGTGCATGTCGTCGTGGCCACGCCGGGACGGGCGCTGGACCACCTGCGCCGCGGCACGCTCGACCTGTCCAAGGTCGGCGCCATCGTGCTCGACGAGGCCGACGAAATGCTCGACATGGGCTTCGCCGAGGACATCGAGCTGCTGTTCGACGCCCTGCCCGATGGCCACCAGACGGCGCTGTTCTCGGCCACCCTGCCCCCTCGCATCGCCGCCATGGCGGACAAGCAGTTGCGCGACCCGGTGCGCATCCTGATTCCGCGCGAGAAGCTCGCCGCCGGCGAGGCGCCGCGCGTGCGCCAGGTGGCCTACGTCGTGCCCCGCGCCCACAAGGACGCGGCGCTCGGCCGCGTGCTCGACCTCGAGTCGCCCAGCCTCGCGATCGTGTTCGCGCGCACGCGCACCGAGGTCGATGCGCTCACCGAGCGGTTGCGCGGCCGCGGCTACCAGGTCGAGGCGCTGCACGGCGGCTTGTCGCAGGACCAGCGCGACCGCGTGATGAAGCGCGCGCGCGCCAACGCGGTCGACGTGCTGGTGGCCACCGACGTGGCGGCACGCGGCATCGACATCGACCACCTGAGCCACGTGGTCAACTACGACGTGCCCGCCTCGCCCGAGGCCTACACGCACCGCATCGGCCGCACCGGGCGCGCCGGGCGCGAGGGCGTGGCCATCACCCTGCTCGAGCCGCGCGAGCACCGCCTGCTGCGCAACATCGAGGCGATGACGCGCCAGAAGGTCGACATCGCCCACGTGCCCACCGCCACCGACGTGCGCGCACGCCGGCTTGACCTCACCCGAGCCGCGCTGCGCGAGACCATCGAGAGCGGCAAGCTCGACAGCTATCGCGTGGTGGCCGAGAGCCTGGCCGAGGACTACGACGTGCTCGACGTGGCGGCCGCGGCCGTGGCCCTGGCGCACAAGGCCGCGCTCGGCGAGGAGCGCGACGAAATCGACATCCCCCGCATCGAACTCGACCCGCGCGGCCGGCCGCAGCGCGAGACGCGCCCCTACGCCCCGCGCTCGCGCGAGGGCGGCGCGCCCGCCCCGTACCCGCGCGAGCCCGCCGGCGAGCGCCCGCGCCGCGCCCACGATCCCGACGCCGAGCGCCCCGCCCGAGCGCGCAAGCCGCGCGGCACGGACGCCGGCATGGTGCGCCTGTTCATCGGCGCGGGCCGCGAGGCCGGCATCCGCCCGGCGGATCTGGTGGGAGCGATCGCCAACGAGACCGGGATGGACGCGCGCCAGATCGGCGCGATCGAGATCGCCGACCGCTTCTCGCTGGTCGAGGTCGACGCCGGATCGGCGCACGAAGTGATCGAGGCGATGCGCAACACCAAGCTCAAGGGCCGCAAGGTCACGGTGCGCAAGGATCAGCCCAAGCGCGCCACCAGCGCCCGCGAGTGAGCTCCGGCGCGGGCCGGCGCCCGCGCCCGCGCTGCGGCACAATCGCGGCCCCGAGATCCCACCACCGCTGACCGTAGAACCGTGAGCAACACGCAAGATCCCGGCCTGCGACTGATCGTCGGCCTGGGCAACATCGGCGCCGAGTACGAGCGCACCCGCCACAACGCCGGCTTCTGGTTCGTCGACGAACTGGCGCGCGCGCACGGTGCGCACTTCAGCGCCGACCGGAAGTTCCAGGGCGAGACCGCGCGCCTGCGCGCGGGCGGGCGCGAGGTCTGGCTGCTCAAGCCCTCGACCTACATGAACCGCTCGGGGCAGAGCGTGGTGGCGCTGGCGCTGTACTACAAGATCCTGCCCACGCAGATGCTGGTGGTGCACGACGAACTGGACCTCGCTCCGGGCGTGGCCAAGCTCAAGCGCGGCGGCGGGCACGCCGGGCACAACGGCCTGCGCGACATCCAGGCCAAGCTCAGCACCCCCGACTTCTGGCGCCTGCGGCTGGGCATCGGCCACCCGCGCAGCCTGGGCTTCACTCAGGAGGTCGCCGACTTCGTGCTGCACCCGCCCTCGCGCGAGCACGAGGCCCTGATCCTCGAGAGCATCGACCACGGCCTGGCCGCCGTGCCGGCCCTGCTCGAGGGCCAGTTCGAGCGCGCGATGATGAAGCTGCACCGCGCCGCTCCCCAGCCGGCCGCCCCCCAGCCCGCTGCACCTGCAGCCGCTCCCAAGCCTGGCGCGCCCGCCGTGCCCGGCCTGCCCACCCCGCCCACCGAGGCGCCCAAGGGCTAGCGC
>ENA-UOWG01002634-UOWG01002634.1-activated-sludge-metagenome-genome-assembly--contig:-NODE-2634-length-14938-cov-4.240207_pt1 | contig 14938 bp, 14 predicted proteins | sample MGYA00238147_ERZ761563 | MGnify/ENA primary metagenome ERZ761563 (study PRJEB28884, sample SAMN05720216) | anaerobic digester metagenome | isolation source: active sludge of municipal... | reverse complement strand
GATGCGGTAAGCTATCGAGATCCTTTCATGCCTGAGATTAGAAAAGAAGAAAAGAAGAAGGGCGAAAACTTGCCTCAGGGAGTGCAAGAAGCGCCTCCAGAATTTGTCGTTCAGGGCATGATTTGGTCTAGTGATAATCCTCAGGCAATTATTGATGGACAGGTTTTGCGTCTGGGAGATGATATTAAGGAAGCTAAAATCATTGATATTTCAAAAGAAGGGGTCAAATTTTTATACAGGGGAAAGATTATTACGGCGAAGCCGAAAATTAATTTTGAGAAGAAATAGACATTATTAAGCAGGAGGTTGTAATGAAAAGATTTTTTGTAAGAGTGATTTCAATAGGAATATTTCTAGTATTTGTCATTCCTTCTGTTTCCGCGGAGATATCAAAAGGGATTAGCTTGCCTGATTATTCAAAGATGATCTCAATGGATTTTCAGGACGCCAACTTAAAAGACGTTTTGAAGATTCTATCCCAACAATCAGGTTTGAATTTCATAGCTTCTGATGAGGTCAAGAATAGGACGGTAACAGTATTCTTGGAGAATGTTCCCGTAGAAGAGGCTTTGGACAAGATCCTTTCTGCTAATAACTTAACCTATGATATAAAGGAAGGTAGTAGCATCTTTGTAGTCAGAGAACTTACCGCTGGTCTAAAGACTGTGACGAAAATCTTCTTTCTAAAGTATGCGTCAGTCTCAAGCTCCAGGATAAAATCTGAAATATTGGATGGTATGGAGAGAAAAGAGGATTTTGGCGGAGCCTCGGGTACTAGCGATGAAAGTACCTCGAGTACTAGCTCTACGAGTAGTAGTTCAGGACAGCAGCAGGCTGAAGTCACGAACATTAAGAAAATAGTAGAGAACGTCCTTACAGAAGAAGGCAAGGTTATAGAAGACTCAAGGACCAACAGTTTAGTCGTTACTGATAAGCCTGAACAGTTCCCTATAATTGAAAAGACTATTGCCAGCCTTGATATACCTACGCCGCAAGTAGTAATTGAAGTTGAGATGCTGGATGTAGCTAAGAATTTAGTTGATAAACTGGGAGTTAATTGGGATGCTTCTCCGTCGGATGATTCTTTGACTTTTAGCGGAGCATCAAGACAAACTAAATTCCCTTTTAGCGGTGGATACATTGGAGATGCTACTGGTATGGTGACCAGTAAGACGTTTACCATGGGTACGATAAGCGCTGCGGGTTTAGATATTGCTTTGAATTTTGTGGCTACCGATTCAGACACTAGGTATCTCGCAAGGCCACGCATATTGACACTAAGCAATGAAACCGCTGAAATAAAAATAGTTACCGATGAGGCGATAGGCCTTAAACAATCGGTGTCAGGAGAAGGCAATACGGCTTTATCAACTCAAGAGGCCGAGAGGTCAGAGACGGGTGTCGCTTTAAGGGTTACCCCACAGGTAAATAAAGAAACTGGAGATATCACAATGTTTGTTGAGCCTACCGTCAGCGAGGCAGCGACAAGTAGCCTTAGTACTAGTTTCAGGGATCCTGAAAGAAGGCAAACTAAATCCCTGCTTAGAGTTAAAGATGGGGAGACAATCGTTATCGGAGGGCTAATTCGAAACAGGGTTAATGACTCTATAACCAAGGTTCCATTTTTGGGAGATATTCCTATCTTAGGCAACGCCTTTAAATATAGGAGTAAAACCAAGGACGAGGATAGAGAATTGATTATATTTATTACTCCGCACATAGTCAAAGAAAAAGAAATTTCCAGCATAAAAAACAGATTCAGTCCGATATTGCCTTTCTCAAGAGAGCAGGAGCTTCCAAGGTCAAAGATGGCAGAGGTTAACAAGGCTCTATCAAAATTTGAAAACAAACGCCGTTAATGATATAATATCTATAATAAATGAGGTCGTAAATGGCAGTTCATCTTAAACTGGGAGAGATTCTAAGTAAGCGCGGCTTAGTGACTAAGGAGCAGCTTCAGAAGGCTATTGATCTTCAGAAGCAAGAAGGGCTCCGCATTGGAGAGGCGCTGGTAAAGTTAGGATCAATCAGCGAAGAAAATTTAATTGAAGCGTTGGGAAAGCAATTATCCATCCCGTACGCGACTAAAAGTTCCGGTTTGCTAGCCCCTGCGCCAGAACAGGGCTTAGAAGAATTGATTCCCAGGGACTTTGCCCAGAAAAATTTAGTCCTTCCGCTTTCCAGAAACCTGAATTCATTGACCTGCGCTGTTTTTGATCCGCTGGATTTAATATTAATTGATAATATAAAAAAGATGACTGGTTGCGAAATCAATTTAGTCATCGCTACTAAAACTGATATCTTAAGAGCCATAGAAGAATTCTACAGTAAAAGTTCTTTACTGGGCGAAGCGGTCAAGGATTCTTACCACATAGATAGGATTGTTATTGAAGAAGAAGGCCGCGAAGAAGAAGAGCTAAGCCTCGATAAATTGATTGCCAAGGCAGAAGAGGCCCCGGTTGTCAAATTGGTAGACCTGGTTATCCGGCAGGCAATCGACGAACGCGCCTCCGATATCCATATTGAGCCATTTCCCGAAAGAATCAGTTTAAGATACCGTATTGATGGAGTTTTATATGAGATTCCTCCTCCGGCGAAACACTTGCACCTGCCAATAGTCTCGAGAATTAAAATCCTTTCTAAGTTAGATATCGCGGAAAAACGCCTGCCTCAGGATGGTGCTTTTATTGTTAAGCTTGAAGATAGAATTGTCGATTTGAGAGTTTCTACGATTCCTACAATTCACGGCGAAAAAGTCGTCATACGTATTTTGGATAGAGGGCTAGCCCCTTTGGATTTGGTCAAGCTTGGTTTTGAGCCAAAGCAACTCGAAAATTTTAAAAAAGCGATTTACAGTCCTTATGGCTTAGTATTTTTAACCGGTCCCACTGGTTGCGGCAAGACTACAACCTTGTATGCAGCTTTAAAAGAGGTAATGGATCCCAGGAAGAATATTATTACTATCGAGGAACCTGTTGAGTATAGGATAGAAGGAATTAATCAGGTGCAGGCAAAACCAGAGATTGGTTTAACTTTCGCCGCGGCGCTACGTTCATTTTTACGTCAGGATCCCGATATAATGTTAGTAGGAGAGGTTAGAGATCTTGAGACAGCGCAGATATGTGTGCGTGCAGCCTTAACCGGACATTTAGTTTTAAGCACGCTTCATACCAATGATGCCCCTTCAGCTGTAACCCGGTTAATCGATATTGGAGTTGAATCATATCTTTTGATGCCTTCATTATTGTGTGTGGTAGCCCAGAGATTAATCAGAAAGTTATGCCCTAAATGCAAAGAGGCATATGAACCTAAGCAGAGCGATCTTGGTAGCATAAAAATTTCTTCCAATCAGCCGATATATCGCGCCAAAGGCTGCCCAAATTGTAATCAGATCGGATACAGAGGAAGATTGGCTATTTGCGAGGTAATGATGATAAATGATGAGATAAAGACTTTGATTCATAACAAGGCGGATTACGGTAAAATACGAGAAGTAGCAAAAAAAGCCGGGATGACAAGTCTTTTTGAGAGCGGTTTAAAGAAAGTGGAAGCGGGTGCTACTAGTTTGGAAGAGGTCCTTAGCGTAACTTTAGGAGAAGGTTAATGCCTTATTTTCGCTATATTGCCAGAGATAAAGATGGTAAAAAGAAGGCCTCTATTGAGGAAGCCCGTGATAAAGAGACTTTGATAGAAAGATTGCAGGCTCAGGGTCTATACGTGATTAAAGTTGTTCCTGAGTTAGCGACAAAGCCCCAGAAGACCTCAGGCAAACCTGTATTTAAACGCGGCCGTATAAAGTTAGAGGATTTAGTCCTTTTTGCCCGGCAGCTGGCAACTATGTTAAATGCTGGCGTCCCTCTTTTGAAAAGTCTTGAAGTCATATCTTCTCAGGTTGAGAGCCAGAGGTTTGCTCTGGTTCTGGAAAGAGTCAAGAGGGATCTCGAGAAGGGCTCATCTTTGAGCCAATCTTTATCACACCACCCTAAAGTGTTCAATCAGTTTTGGGTAAGTCTAGCCGAGGTGGGAGAGTCATCCGGTACTTTACCAGTAGTCCTGGAACGCTTAGCTTTTTATTTAGAGCAGAAAGCAGAATTTGAGAGGACAATACTTTCAGCAATGTTGTATCCCCTTATTCTTGTTGGAATTTGTATAATAGCTTTGGTGATCTTCTCGTTTTTGATAATCCCTAAATTCACAGAATTATTTGGCAGCTTTAATATGAAGTTACCACCGTTAACTGCAGCGATATTGGGAGTTTTTCAATATATACGTTCAAAATTCTTCTTGATCGCCTTTGTTGTATTTATTCTCATTTCCCTAGTTAAAAAATATGTTTCTACCCCTATCGGCAGGCGTTGGTTTGAGACAGTGTTGTTTAAGTTGCCTATAATAGGCACTTTTATGCGCGATCTTTATATAGAACGATTTACTTCGCATTTATCAATTCTGGTTGAGAGCGGAGTCCCGCTTCTTTATGCGCTTGAGATTTCTGAACGCATGGTTGACAATTTAACAGTTTCTGCTATAATAAATAAAATTAAAGAAAAGGTTCGCGAGGGTAAAGTTATCGCTGAACCTATGCAGCAGACTGATTTCTTCCCTCCGATGGTAATTCAAATGGTTACAATCGGAGAGGAAACCGGTGAATTGGGAGGAATGCTTAAGAAAGTCGCTGCTTTTTATGAAAGTATTATAGGGACTTTCTTAAAACGTTTTTCTATAATTTTTGAACCGGTTATGCTTATTTTTATGGGTGTCGTCATAGGAACGATTGTAATTGCAATGTTTTTACCCATATTTGATATAGTTACTTTAAGAGGAGGCAGTGTAAACTAACGCTTGCTCAGACAATTAGTTAGAATAGTTCAAAAAGCATGGCAAGTTTGTCGAAGGAGGTGATAGTTCTAACTAAGCAACAAAAAGAAGAAATTCTAAACTTAATTTTAATAATACAGGAGGTTAACAGATGAAAAGAGGTTTTACATTACTGGAACTAATCATTGTAGTAATAATTTTAGGCATACTTGTATCGATTGCTATTCCCAGATTCACTGGTGGAACTGAAAAGAGCAGAATTACGGAAGCAATTAGTTTATTGGGGTCATTAAGGCCTGCCAATGAAAGATATGCTGCAGGAAATAGCGGCAACTATTTGGTAAATGCTACTTGCACAGGTTTAGATACTACCTGGACTACCCTTAAGAACTTTGGAACACCAGTCTGTACCGATGCAGCAAACGGCGTAATAACTATGACAAGAACCGGCGGCGCGTATTCAATACAGATTAACGCAACCGGATGCTTATGCTGCAATAATCTTGTGGGAACGCCTTGCGCTGGCTACGGAATGGCAGTTTGCCCTGCTTGCCAGTAGTATCTGAAGGTACGGAGATTTTTTTCTTAACAGAGCAGAAAAAGTTAAATTGGCATATTTATAGATTTTTGCATGCTGGCTAAAAAGGTTCAAAAGTGTTTAACCGGGAAAGGGGGTCGCTATTAAAAACAAAGCCTTTACATTATTGGAATTAATCATCGTAGTAATTATCTTGGGTATAATCGTATCGATAGCTATTCCTAGATTTACTGGAGGTACAGAAAAGGGGCGCGCCACAGAGGCAATGAGTTTGTTGGGCGACTTAAGAACAGCTAATGAAAGATATGCCGCAGCAAATAACGGTAACTATTTAGTAGAAGCATCCTGTACTGGTCTGGATACTACCTGGACAACTATCAAGAATTTTGGAGCTCCGGCCTGTAGCGGAGCAGGAACGGGCACGATAACCATGACAAGAACAGGTGGTGCATATTCACTGCAAATTGATGCAACTGGTTGCTTGTGTTGCAATAACTTAGTAGGGACTCCCTGTAATTCGTATGGGTTTGCCGTTTGCCCTGCTTGCCAGTAAATAGAGTGTGGTAAATTAACAAATAATTTTGATTTTATCCAAATAATACAAGACTATTTTTTATTTATATAAGAGGCGTTAATAATAAGAATGCTTCGTTATAAAATAATTAAAAGCAGGGGTTTCACTTTAGCTGAGATACTAATCTCAGCTTTAATTTTGGTCATAGCTGCGTCTGGAGTTTTTGCCAGTTTTGTTGCCGCTAATAGATATGTGAATATGTCTAAACGGCGCATGGCAGCGGTGAACTTAGCCAGACAGGTGTCCGAAAGGCTTTATACCAGTGTAGCTGGAGATACCTGGACAGCTAGTGGTCTTCTTTATTGTGGTGTAAATAATTCCGCTTACCCTTGTAACAAGACTGCTGTGGCGGGTACGGATTATACCCTGGATGCCAACAATCCTTTAGCCCCAGCTGGATACAGCACGACCGTAACTTTGACAATTGACTTAGTTGGGGATAAGGTCGCAAATCCTAATTGCTACATTGACTGTCCGAGGAGCGTAAGCGTAGGAGTAAGTTGGAATGAATAGTTTACGTTTCATATTATCCGGTGACAAAAGATACAGATGTTTTGGTTTGACCTTGGCTGAGTTGATAATTGCTGCCGGGTTACTTATTATTATTGTTCTTGGAGCGGCTTCGCTAGATTTTGCCGCTAGAAAATTCTACTCCCGTACAGAAAAAGGCGCTGCCGCGCTTCAGGATGTCAGTTTGGCCATGGAATATCTGCAGAGAAGCGGGGAACAGTCAATTGGAGATATGACTTCCGGCAATGCGGCTTATGAGAGCGATGCTACCGGAACTGCTTTTTGCGCAGGATATTCAGCAGGTTGTCGTTTTGTAATAGATTTTAACCAAAATGGAATTCGTGAAGACCCAACCACAACAGATACTTATAATACTTTTTGTTATAGTGCTGCAAATCATACATTGACCTACCTTGAAAACGGCGAAGTTATTGCCAGAAGACTAGTGTATTTTGCCGAAGATGGAACGACAGTTCCGGGCGTAGTTTTCTTGCGTTTAGGTTCCAGGGATAATCCCTCCGTTGTAGCATCCGCAGATAATCCTAACGTGTATTTAGAAGCCAGAGTGTTTTTACGTTCAGCCTCGCAAAGATAGTCTCGGTTCCTTCCCTTTAAATTGCTATGTCGTGGAATTCTTTTCATTTGCAAAAATTTTAGGATTGTGTTAATTTAATAAGGTAAAAAATGGGGCAGTAGCTCAGTTGGGAGAGCACCTCGTTCGCAACGAGGGGGTCGTGAGTTCAAATCTCATCTGCTCCACCAGTCCTTTCATTGATGAAAGGATTGGTGGATGCCGAAACAATGTGTTTCGGCGCCACCCTTGATAGAAATAATCATGAGAAAACTTATATTAGGGATATTAGTTTTGTTTATTTTGTTGGGATTAGCACTGTATTCGTCTCTGCACAGCGCTTCAAATCAGGATTTAAAAGAAGCGATGTATTACCAGAAGCTGAAGGATTTTGTTGTTCAATGCCACCTTTGCCCGCGTAACTGTGTTATCCCAGATAAAAAACGCGGTTTTTGCGGAGTGCGGGAAAATCGCGGCGGAGTTCTTTACACTTTAGTTTATGCCAGGCCGTGCGCCGTGCATATAGATCCTATCGAAAAAAAGCCGTTATTCCACGTTTTGCCAGGAAACACAGCTTATTCGGTTGCGACTGCAGGTTGCAATCTAAGATGTAAATTCTGCCAGAACTGGGATATTTCTCAGGCTCTTCCCGAAGAAGTAGAATCTTTTAATTTAAGTCCGCAAGAATTGGTAGAAAGGGCTAAAAAAGCCGGTTCCCGGGTTATTGCCTATACTTATTCCGAACCTACGATATTTTATGAGTATATGTTAGATACCGCAAAGATTGCCAAAAAAGAGGGGCTGATGAATGTGATGCATTCAGCAGGCCATATCAATGAGCCGCCCCTAAGAGAACTTTGCAAATATTTGGATGCTGCGAATATTGATTTAAAGGGTTTCAGCCAGGATTTTTATAGCCAGATGAGCCTAGGAAACCTGGATTCAGTTCTGCAAACCTTAAAAATATTGAAACAGGAAGGTGTTTGGGTCGAAATAACAAATCTAATAGTGCCAGGTTTTAACGATGATCCCGAAATGATAAAGAATATGTGCGTTTGGATAAAAGATAATTTAGGTTCCGATACGCCTTTGCATTTCTCAAGGTTTTTCCCGATGTATAAATTGACTAATATTTCACCAACTCCCGTCGAGACTCTTGAAAGGGCTGAAAAAATCGCCAAGGATGCTGGTTTAAATTATGTTTATATCGGAAACATTCCTGGCAGCCTTGCAGAATCTACCTTCTGTCCGGTCTGCAGAAAACTGATTATTGGCCGTTCCGGATATACCATCACGGAAAATAATATCGAAAATGGAAAATGTAAATTTTGTGGCACGAAAATTCCTGGCATCTGGAAGTAGGGTTATAACTTTATTAGTTTTTTGTTCGATCCTATTAAGCGCCTGTTATTCGGGTGCTCAAGAGACGAAAAATCCTAATGTAAGCGGAAGCTTCTATCCTGCCGATCCAAAAGTCCTTTCCGATAAAATTGATTCATATTTGAAAGACGCGATTGTTCCTGGGGTCAATGGCAAGATAATCGGATTAATTTCTCCTCACGCTGGCTATGAATATTCGGCAGCAATAGCAGCGCATGGATATAAGTTAATTCAGGGGAAGAACTATAATACTGTTGTGGTCATGGCGCCGAGCCATTATTACGGTTTTAATGGAATATCTATCTGGCCAGAGGGGGAGTTTAAAACACCTTTAGGGGATATGAAAGTGGATAGCGAGTTTACAGGCCAGATATTAAAGCGTTTAGATCGGGCAAAATTCATTCCTGAAGCTTTTGCCAAGGAGCACTCTTTGGAGGTGCAGCTGCCGTTTGTGCAAAAGGTTCTGCCAACAGCCAAGATTGTCCCGATTGTAATGGGAAGCCCTAATCTGGCTGACTCGGAATCCTTGGCGGGTGTTCTCAGGGACATCATCGGAAAAAGGGAAGATGTTTTGATCATTGCTTCAACCGATTTATCTCATTATCATCCTTATGCCGAAGCAAACTCAATAGATAAAACTACCGTCGGATATTTTCAAGGTTTAGATTGTAAAGGTCTTTGGCAGGCAGATTTAGCAGGCAAGGCTGAATTATGTGGCATTGCGCCGGTAATAACTTTGCTTACTTACGCAAAAGACGTCCAGGCCAAGATAAAAATATTAAAACGCGCTAATTCCGGCGATGTCTTGGGAGATCTTTCTAAAGTCGTAGGATATGCCAGCGCCGTGATTTATCGGGAGGATGATCCGAAAGGAGAAACCATGCTTTCGAATGAACAGAAAAAGACATTACTTACAATAGCCAGAGAATCTATGGAGAATTATGTAAAAACCGGCAAACGCAAGGAATTTGCCGTCGACGATCCGGTGTTAAAAAGACACCAAGGTGCATTTGTAACATTGAATAAAAATGGCCAGCTTCGTGGGTGTATTGGGAGAATCGTTGCTGATGATCCGCTTTATGAAGTCGTGGCAAGCATGGCAATCGAAGCGGCAATAGATGATCCGCGTTTTTATCCAGTTACTGCCAAAGAGTTAAACGATATTGAAATTGATATATCTGCGCTTTCTCCAATCGAAGAGATAAAAGACGTAAATAAAATAGAAGTGGGAAAGCACGGCATCATTATACGAAGAGGGTTTTTTCAAGGGTTGCTTCTTCCGCAGGTTGCCACAGAATACGGATGGAACAGGGAAACATTCTTAAAACAAACCTGTCTGAAGGCCGGGCTTCCCGAAGACGCTTGGAAAGATAAAACCACTCAAATTTCAATTTTTAGCGCCGAAGTCTTCTCGGAGAAAACAATAAAATAAATGTTGAATTTAGTCATTAGCCTGTTTTTGAGCGGCGTCGCTTTAGGTATGGGGCCATGCATGGCAAGCTGCGGTCCTTTGTTGATAAGTTATTCCGCCGCCACTAAAACCGGATTAAAAGACAGCATTCGCTTATATCTAATTTTCTCCTTGAGCAGAATAATCGCCTATCTGATTTTGGGGGTGCTCGTCGGATTTTTAAGCGAATTATTTATTTATCAGAATTATCAAATGCATCTTTCTCGGTTTTTTTATTTTGCCGGCGGGATCTTCATATTTGCTATAGGACTATTGATAATTTTAGGGAAGGAACCACGTTTCAAGCTCTGCAGATTGCTAAGAAAAAACCTGATAGAGAACGATGCAAAAAGCATATTCATTTTTGGATTGGTCATCGGGATTTCCCCATGCGCGCCTCTTATCGGGGTACTTTCCTATATCGGCATGGTTTCTTTTTCTTGGGTTAAGGGTTTATTATTGAGTCTATCTTTTGGATTGGGTACGGTTATTTCGCCTTTGATTTTTTTAGTGGTTTTTTCAAGTTTCATCAATAAACTGTTTAAAGATAAGGAGCGTTTTTTTATTATATTTCAGAAAATCTGCGGATTTATACTTTGTTTTTTAGGGCTCCAACTTTTTATATCAGCCTGGAATTATCAGCTGGCGAGGTTTTAAATTATGCATAACCGGTTTTTCTGCCCATCGGAAAATATAAGCGAAAAAGTTATAACTATAAATGACAAAAAGGAAATTCATCATATCGTTGATGTTTTAAGATTTGGGATTGAGAGTGATATTACAATCTTTAATGGAGAAGGCTTTGAGTTCGAAGGAAAAATAAAAGAAATTTCTAAGAATAGCATAAGAATTATGATTGAGAACAAATATGAGTCAAAGAGAAGGCCATTTGAGATTACTTTAGCCTGCGCGGTTCCCAAAAAGGCAAAGTTTGATTTTATCGTCGAGAAACTTACTGAATTGGGAGTAGATAGGATAATTCCACTCGAGACAGAGCGGTCTGAAGTAAGATACAAAAAAGATAGAATGTTGGAAAAGGTCGGCCACTGGAGGCAAGTTGCTATCAATGCCTCTAAACAAAGCCAGAGAAGTTACATCCCGCAGATAGAGGAAGTGCAAAACTTTAAAAACGTTATTTCAAAACTAGAAAATTATGACTTAGCTCTTTTCCCAACGTTGGAGGGCGAAAGGGTTCATTTGGCTGAAGCCCTAAAAGGCTTTAAAGAAAGAAGAATTATTATTTTTATCGGCCCAGAAGGCGACTTTTCCGAGGAAGAGGCAGATTTAGCAAGGAAATCAGGTTGCAAGCTAGTGACTTTAGGAGAAAATGTGCTGAAGGTGGATACCGCAGCAATTACGGTAGTTGCTGTATTGAATTCTATTTTAGAATCAAAAATATAAAAACCTGCCTATAAAATGCCAACGATAAAATTCCATACCTTAGGCTGTAAAGTCAATCAATACGAAACTCAAGCTATCAGAGAAGCCTGTTTAAAAAGAGGGTTTAAAGAAGCAGGAAACGGTAAGGCAGACTGCTATGTCATTAACACCTGCACTGTAACTAGCGCCGCCGATAGGAAATCCCGGGAGTATATCTATCGTTCTGTAAGGGAGAATCCTAAGGCAAAAGTGATTGTTACTGGTTGTTACGTAGAAAAGGATAGGGACAAGATTACAGGTATTGAAGGGGTAGATTTAATAATATCAAATGAACAAAAAAATGTTATTTCCGATTTATTATTATCCAAAGAAATCAAGCCTGTCGGTAGAAACAATCAGAAATTTACTGATTTAGAGATAAGTAATTTCTTTGATCACGATAAGGCTTTCGTGAAGATTCAGGATGGCTGCGATAATCATTGTTCTTACTGTAAGGTTTCTGTTGTCAGGGGAAGATCAAGAAGCAGGGATTTTCAAAGCATAGTAAAAGAAACAGAGCGGTTAATCAAGAATGGTTTTCAAGAAATAGTCTTAACCGGGATTTGCCTTGGTGCCTACGGCAGGGATTTAAAACAAGGAACAGATTTAGTCAGCGTTATTGATTCGATTGAAAAGCTCGACGGTGATTTTCGCATCCGCTTAAGTTCAATTGAAGCCAAGGATGTTACGGATAAGCTGATTGATAGGATTGCCGGCTCCAAGAAAATGTGCCGACATTTACATATTCCTTTTCAAAGCGGCGATGATTCGGTTCTAAAAAAGATGAACAGGAAATACACCGCAGAATCCTACATAGAATTAGTCAACAGAATCCGCAAGGAAATCCCCCAAATCGCTATCACTACAGATATAATGGTCGGTTTTACTCAAGAGACAGAAAAAAGGTTTAAGAATACGGTTGGGTTTTTAAAAGAGATCAAGCCTTCAAGGGTGCACATTTTTCCTTTTAGCCCAAGGGAACATACGCCTGCCTATTGTTTTGGAGAGAGGATTGACAGCGCCACAACAAAAGCAAGGATGCTAATCCTCCAGGGCTTGGCAAGAGAAATGTCCTATCAATACAGAAAGAAGTTTTTGCATAAAATCCTGGAGGTGCTTGTTGAACAGCAAATTGAAAAAGAAACCGGATTTTTCCAGGGCTATTCAGATAACTATATAAAAACTTTTATAAATAGTAAAAAGCCTATTTTGGGCAACAAACTCAAGAAGGTTAAGATAACCGCAGTAACTCCCGATTCCTCACTTTCTGTGCCTGTCTAAGAATACTTAACTTATTTAATTTCTAAGCCTTAAGAATTGTTTGACATTGTTTATTTTTTAGGGTATAATTCTTTCTACTTCTTCAGAGGAAAGAGTACTTTGGGGTCCGCCTTAATCTAAAAACTATATTTCAAAATACGGAGGTATTTTATGTCACAGGAGAAAAAACCTGATGTTTCAAGCAGGCAAAAAGCCCTCGAATTAGCTCTGTCTCAGATTGAAAAGCAGTTCGGAAAAGGCTCGATAATGAAGTTAGGTCAAGAGACAAAAATGGATGTCGAGGCTCTGCCAACAGGAGCTATTTCGCTTGATATAGCTTTAGGGATTGGTGGTCTTCCCAGGGGAAGAGTTATTGAAATCTTTGGTCCGGAAGCTTCGGGAAAAACTACGCTTACTTTAAGCGTTATCGCTCAGGCCCAGAAAAACGCAGGCGTAGCTGCTTTTATCGACGCTGAACATGCTTTTGATTCAACTTATGCCAAGAAAGTAGGAGTTAATTTGGACGACTTATTGATTTCCCAGCCGGATACCGGAGAACAGGCTTTAGAGATTGCTGAAACCTTAGTTAGGTCTAACGCGGTGGATATGGTTGTTATTGATTCAGTAGCCGCGCTTACGCCTCGGGCTGAAATTGAAGGAGAAATGGGCGAAGCCCAGATCGGTCTTCAGGCAAGGTTGATGTCTCAGGCTTTAAGGAAATTGACCGGCGCAATCAGCAAGTCCAAGACCTGTGTCGTGTTTATTAACCAGATCAGGGAGAAAATCGGGGTAATGTTTGGTTCTCCCGAGACTACTCCCGGCGGCAGAGCGCTTAAATTTTACTCGTCTGTCAGGATAGACTTAAGAAGAATCGGCGCAATCAAAGTCGGCGAGCTGGTTATCGGAAGCCACGTCAGAGCCAAGGTAGTAAAAAATAAAGTTGCATCGCCCTTTAGAGAAGCTTTGTTTGATATTCTTCATGAGGAAGGCATCTCGAGATCCGGAACTGTTCTTACCGTCGCCGTTGAAAAAGAGATCGTTAAGAAGTCAGGTGCCTGGTTGATCTTTGAAGATGAAAAGATAGGCCAAGGTTTTGAGAATGCCCGTCAGTACCTTAAAGAACACGAAAAAGTTCTCAATAAAATCGAAAAATTGATAAGAGACAGCATAAAAGAATAGTTATCATATGGCTCAAGAATCGAGCAGTGACTTAACAAAAGCCAAAGGAATAGTTTTTCAGCTGTTGAAATTCCGTGCCAGGAGCCGTAAGGAAATAGAGGATAGGCTTAAGAGAAAGAAGTTTACCACAGCGACGATTAATTCAGCTATCGATTATTTTGACAAATTAGCATTAATTAATGATGAAGAATTCGCCGCCGGTTGGATGAAGAGCCGGCTGGCTAAGCCTTTGGGGTTGAGACGGATTTCTTTGGAGCTTAGGCAAAAAGGGATTCCTTCAGAAATAATCGAGCAGGCAAGAGACAGCTTAAAGGATAATTACAGCGAATACGAAGTTGTCTCGGAATTGGCCCGAGAGAAATTAAAAAAGTTAAAGAATATTGATTCCAAGAAAGCAAAAGCGAGAATTTACAGTTTTCTTATCCGCCGAGGATTTTCCATCGATGTGATAAACGAAGTTGTAAATGAGTTATGAAAGCAGATTTATTAAGAAAAAAATTCCTAGAGTTTTTTGCTGGTAAAAAACACAAGATTGTCGTAAGCGATTCTTTGGTTCCTGCCGGTGATCCTACAGTTTTATTTACATCTGCGGGTATGAATCAATTCAAAAAACAATTCCTGGGACAGATTACAGATTTTCGCCGCGCTGCAAGCAGCCAAAAATGTCTAAGGACTGACGACCTGGACAAGGTAGGCCAAACTCCGTTTCATCACACTTTCTTTGAAATGCTCGGCAATTTTTCTTTCGGCGATTATTTCAAAAAAGAAGCAATTGCCTGGGCCTGGGAATTTCTAACTGAATGGCTCAAGATTCCCCAAGATAAACTTTGGGTATCGGTTTATAAAGAGGACGATGAGGCTTATCAGATTTGGTTAAAAGACATCAAGATTGGTAAAGATAAGATTGTTAAATTAGGCGATAAAGAAAATTTCTGGCCGTCTGAAGCAAAACAAAAAGGCCCTAACGGTCCCTGCGGGCCTTGCTCGGAGATTTTTTATGATTACGGCAAGGATATAGGTTGCGGCAAAAAAGATTGCGATCCTGCTTGCAGCTGTGGAAGATTCGCCGAAATCTGGAATCTGGTTTTTACCCAGTTTAACCGCAAAGAAGGCGGCAGCTTAGAGCCGCTTCCCAATAGAAATATCGATACTGGAATGGGGTTGGAACGTTTAGCTGCTGTGATGCAGGGCGTTAAAAGCAATTTTGAGACCGATTTATTTGAGCCGATAGTCAAAGAGATA
>ENA-UOWG01002629-UOWG01002629.1-activated-sludge-metagenome-genome-assembly--contig:-NODE-2629-length-14962-cov-22.755149_pt1 | contig 14962 bp, 14 predicted proteins | sample MGYA00238147_ERZ761563 | MGnify/ENA primary metagenome ERZ761563 (study PRJEB28884, sample SAMN05720216) | anaerobic digester metagenome | isolation source: active sludge of municipal... | reverse complement strand
CGGAGCGCAGCATGGGTAATGCCCTTTTCGTGGTCTGGCGCGAAAGCCTCGAAGCCTTCCTGATCGCCGGCATTCTCTACGCTTGGCTGAAGGGCAACGACGCTACCGGGCGCGGCCGGCAGGCGCTGTTCATCGGCCTCGCCGCCGGCGTCGGACTGGCCGTGCTGCTCGGCTGGGCGCTACTCAGCGTTCAGGACGAGTTGACCGGGAACGCGCTCGAAGTCTTCCAGGTCGCCACGCTGCTCGTCGCTTCCGGTCTGATCACCCAGATGGTGCTGTGGATGAAGAAGAACGGGCGCCACATGAAGGCGCGTCTGCACGCCGACCTTTCGGCTGCCGCGCAGCGTTCGGGCTTCGTCGGCGTCGCCGTCGTCGCCGCGCTGGCGGTGGCCCGCGAAGGAGCGGAAACGGTAATCTTCCTCTATGGCATGGCGCAGGAGAGTTCGCTCGGCGCCGTTCTGCTCGGCGCGCTGGGCGGTATCGCCGGCGCCGCGGCGACCGCCTGGCTGGCCGCCAAAAGCCTGGCCCGGCTCAATATCGGCATGCTGCTGCGCCTGTCGTCGATCCTCTTGCTGATACTCGCCTCGGCGCTGCTGGTCATGGCAGTGGACCGGATGATCGGCAGCGGCTGGCTGCCGGCGCTGGTCGATCCGGTCTGGGATACTTCGCGGCTGATCGACGACACGACCAAAGGCGGCAAGCTGTTGGCGGATTTCTCGGGTTACCGCGCACGGCCGGCACTGAGTGCGCTGCTCATCTATTTCGCCTACTGGAGCGTGGTTGCGCTGGCCCACTGGAGAATTTCGCGTGGCTGAATACGTGCTGCGCTTCCAGCCGCAGGCCGCGCCCAAACCAGCCGGCCGGGTGGCCCGGATCGGTCTTTTCCTGCGCCGCAACCGGCGCCCGATCATCGCCGTGCAATGGCTGGTCGTCGTGCTTTATGCGGCAATGGTCATCATCCCCGCCTTCCTGCCGCTGCCGTCGGAAGATGCCCATATCTGGAACAACCTGCGCCTGTTCGCGCAATTCGCTTTCTGGGGCCTGTGGTGGCCAGGGGTCATGATCGCCACGGTGACCGTGGGCCGCGTCTGGTGCGGCCTGTTCTGCCCCGAAGGCGCACTTTCCGAATGGGTCAGCCAGTACGGGCGCGGCACGGCGCTGCCGCGCTGGCTCAAGTGGACCGGCTGGCCCTTCGTCGCCTTCGTCATGACCACGGTGTACGGCCAGCTGGTCAGCGTTTACGAATATCCGCAGGCAGCGCTGCTGGTCCTTGGCGGCTCGACTATTGCAGCCATCGTCATCGGCCTGCTCTATGGCCGCGAGAAGCGCATCTGGTGCCGCTACCTGTGCCCGGCTTCCGGCGTCTTCGCCGTGCTGGCCAAGATCGCCCCGCTCCATTACAAGGTCGACCGCGCCGCCTGGGATCGTTATAGCGGAGAAGTCGAACCGGTCAATTGCGCGCCGCTGCTCGACGTTCGGCGCATGACCAGCGCCTCCGAATGTCATTCCTGCGGGCGCTGCGCCGGTCAGCGCGATGCCGTCACCTACGCCGCCCGCTCGCCGTTCGCCGAAGTGCTCGATCTCGATACCCCGGCCCGCACACCGGATGCACTGACACTGATCTATGGCGTGCTCGGTGTCGCCACCGCCGCCTTCCAGTGGACGCTCAGCCCATGGTTCCTGCATATCAAGCTGGCGCTCGCCGACTGGCTGGTCGACCACGGGAATTTCGCGCTGCTCGACAACAATGCACCGTGGTGGCTGCTGACCCACTACCCGGATGCCGGCGACCTGTTCACCTGGCTCGACGGGGCACTGGTCCTCGCCTACCTGCTCGGCGGCGGCTTCGTGCTCGGCAGCCTGCTGCTGACCGGGCCACTACTCGCCGCCCGTCTGCTCAAGGACCAAATCCTCACCTGGCAACGCTTCGCGCTGGCGCTGACACCGCTCGCTGCGGCCAGCGTCATCCTTGGCCTGTCGATGCTGACCGTCACCCACCTCAAGGCCGAACACCTGTGGCTCGGCTGGCTGCCCGGATTGCGCATCGCGCTGCTGGGCGCCGGCTGTCTCGGCAGCCTGTGGCTGGCATTCCAGTTATCGGCGCGGTCGACGGCGAAAAATGGCCAGAAATTGCTGGCCGGCGCCGCAATGCTGCTGCCGGTCGGCCTGATGGCCACCGTGTGGACGCTGGTCTTCTTCGTCTGGTGAGGCTTTTCAAATCGCGGAGCGACGCGTAGCCTGTCGTTACTGACGTACCAATTCGCCGTACCGGGCATTTGAAAGGTTTGATTCAATGGGAAAAAGCAGTCTGTTGCCGCTGGCCTTGATCGCCGTCGTCGTGGGCCTCATCTACTATTTCGTGCTGCTGGCGCCAGCGCCCGAACCCGCAGTTGTCGCCCAAACACCGGCGCCGACCCCGGCCGTGGCGCCCGCGCAACCGGCGCCTGATCCCGAAGTCGAACGTTACCCGATCGTCGCGGCAACCCCTCCAGCCGAACCCGCGCCACCGATCAACCCCGACGACGACACCGCCTATCGTGACGGCTTGCTGCAACTGGTCGGCCCGGAAGCGCTGGCCTATTTCTACCCCGACCGGATGATCCGCCGCCTTGTCGCGACCATCGACAATCTGCCACGCGAGGAAGCACCGGCCAAAGTGATGCCGATCAAGCCGGTTGGCGGGCCGTTCATGGTTGAACGTCACGCCGGCACAATGACCGTCGACCCGGCCAATGACCAGCGTTACCTGCGTTATCTGAACGTGCTGGCGGCAGTCGACGCGCGGCGCCTGGTCGACCTTTATATCAGCCTCTATCCCGTATTCCAGCAGGCCTACCGCGAACTCGGCTATCCCCGCGGACACTTCAACGACCGCCTCGTCGATGCCATCGACAACCTGCTGGCGACGCCGGAAATCAAGCCGCCGCTTGCCGTGGTGCAGCCGAAAGTACTCTACAAGTTTGCCGATCCAGCACTCGAGAAACGCTCGGCCGGACAAAAGCTCCTGCTGCGCATGGGCGCCGACAACATGGCGCGCGCCAAGATTCTGCTGATCGCCATTCGCGGCGAATTGCTGAGCCGCTCGCCGGCCAAATGAATCCCGGAGACAGCAAGCACTTGCGATGGGTCGCAGCCGGGCAGGTCGTTTTCGGGTCGTTTTCCCGGTTGACCGTACCAGTGAACCACCATCCGATGACGTGAAAACTTGCCCTAGATCATCAAAAGCTGATACATAAAGGCGTAGAGTGAGGCCCTGTCCGGCGCCCGGCGCACTGGCCGCGACGCACCAAGAACACCAGAAACTGAAACATCCGTGACTACCTCCCTGACCCCAAGCAACGCAATCCTTCTCGTTGGCCATCCCAATGTCGGCAAATCGGTCCTCTTCCACCGCCTGACCGGCGCCTACGTCAACGTCTCCAACTACCCCGGCACCACCGTCGAAGTCACGCGCGCCAGCGCCCGCTTCGACCGCGAGGCGATGCTGCTCGACACGCCCGGCGTGCTTTCCCTGCCGGCGCGCAGCGACGACGAGCGAGCGACGATGCGCGCCCTGCTCGAAGAAAGGACGCGCTGCCTGGTCCAGGTCGGCGACGCCAAGAACCTGCGCCGCACCCTGACGTTGACCGCGCTGCTCGCCGAACTCGGCGTGCCGATGGTACTGGCGCTCAACATGCACGACGAAGCCGCAGCACGCGGCGTCACCGTCGATCTGCCGGCACTGGCCAAGGATCTCGGCATCCCGGTCCTGGCCACGGTAGCAACCGGCGGCGAAGGCGTCGCCGAGCTGATCGGCAGTCTACCCGAGGCCAGTCCGCCGCAAGCGCTGCTGCGCTATGACCGCGAAATCGAGGCCGACATCGCACGGGCTGCAGAAATCATCACCCGCCTTGCCCCGCATCCGTATCTGGCGGCGCGCGGGCTGGCCATTCTCTACCTCGGCGGCGATCCGGAAGTCAGCACCTGGCTGAGCGAACATGTCGGCGCCGACTACATCCTGCTCGAAGCGCTGCGCGAGCAGGCAGGCCGGCGCGCAGAGAGCAAGCTGCCGGCCCTGCTGGCGCGCGAGCGCACGCAGGCCGCCGACGTGCTGACCACCGCCGTCATCCAGCGCGCCCTGCGCAGCAGCCCACTGCTCACCCAGCGCATCGGCCAGTACGTCGTCGACCCGCTGTGGGGGGTCCCGATCTTGCTCGCCATGCTCTATCTGGTTTACCAGTTCGTCGGCGTCTTTGGCGCCACGACGCTGGTCGGGCTGATGGAAAAAGACTTCTTCGAAGGGATCCTCAACCCTGCGGTCAGTGATTTCGTCAACAATTCGATCACGACCCCGTGGATCGCCGAGTTGCTGGTCGGCCAGTACGGCCTGTGGACCATGGGCATGACCTACGCGCTGGCGCTGATCCTGCCCATCGTCAGCACCTTCTTCTTCGCCTTCGGCGTACTCGAGGATTCCGGCTACCTGCCGCGCCTGACCGTCATCGCCAACCGGCTGTTCGCGATGATCGGCCTCAACGGGCGCGCCGTGCTGCCGATGGTGCTCGGCCTCGGCTGCGTGACGATGGCGACGCTGACCACACGCATCCTGCACAGCCCGCGCGAAAGGCTGATCACCATTTTCCTGCTCGCGCTGGCCATTCCCTGCTCGGCGCAGCTCGGCGTTGTTCTCGGCATGCTGGGCGGCGTTTCATTCAGCGCAGTGCTGATCTGGGTGCTGGCGATGATCGGCGTTCTGCTCCTGTCGGGCTTCCTCGCCGCCAAACTGATCCCCGGCCGGCGCATCCCGCTGGTCACCGAACTGCCCCCGATGCGCCTGCCGATCCTTGGCAACGTGCTCAAGAAAACCGGTGGGCGCCTCAAGTGGTACCTGATCGAGGTCATCCCGCTGTTCCTGCTCGGCACGCTGATCATGTTCATCCTCGACAAGACCGGCGCCCTGCCCGGCATCATCCGCATCGGCGAACCGCTGGTTTCCGGCTGGCTCGGGCTACCGCCGGAAGCCAGCGCCGCCTTCGTCATGGGCTTCCTGCGCCGCGACTTCGGTGCCACCGGCCTGTTCGCCATGGCGCACGACCTGTCGCCGATCCAGGCCGTGGTCGGCATGATCACCATCACGCTGTTCATTCCCTGCTTCGCCAGCCTGATGATGATGGTCAAGGAACAGGGATTGAAAGTCGCGGTCGCCATGGTCGCCGTGATCGTGCCCTTCGCCTTCCTCGTCGGCGGCCTGTTCAACATCGCGCTGCGCGCCTTCTGGTCCTGACATGAGCCCGAAACACGAAGCCCGCCTGCCGCTCGCCTTCATCCCGCCGGGCAAGGAAGTTCGCCTCGCGGCATTCGGCGACGAAATCGACGCCCTGCAGCGCGAGCAACTGACCGCCTACGGGCTGGCCGAAGGGCGCCCGCTCAAGGTGCTACAGCAACGGCCGATGACCGTCATTCTCGCCGACGAAGTGGAACTGGCGCTCGAACATGCTGTCGCACGTCATATCTGGGTAGAAAAGGCCTGACGCATCCTGCCCGCCATTTTCACCAACCCCGGGAGAACCCCATGAAGGGCGACAAGAAAATCATCGACATCCTCAACGACCTGCTGGCCGGCGAACTGACCGCCGTCGACCAGTATCTGATCCACGGCGAAATGTACGCCGACATGGGCTTTGCCCAACTGGCCGAAAAGGCGCTGCACGAATCCGACCACGAACGCGAGCACGCGCGCGCCCTGATCCAGCGCATCCTCTTCCTCGAAGGCAAACCGAATCTCGCCAAGCGCGAAGCGCTCAAGGTCGGCAAGACAGTGCCGGAAATGCTGAAATCCGACCTCGCCGTCGAATACAAGGTCGTCGGCGAACTGAAGAAAGCGATGGCCGCCTGCGAACTGGCGCAGGATTACGTCAGCCGCGACATGCTCGGCATTCAGCTCGAAGACACCGAGATGGACCACGCCTACTATCTCGAAAAACAGTTGCGCCTGATCGACCAGGTCGGCCTCGAAAATTACCAGCAGAGCCAGATCGGCTCCGCTGGCGCGGCGTAAGGGGCGAACCATGAAAGGCGACAAAAAGGTCATCGCGGCACTGAATAAAGTGCTGAAAAACGAGTTGACCGCAATCAATCAGTATTTCCTGCACGCCCGCATGTTCCGCAACTGGGGCCTCGAAAAACTCAACGACTACCAGTACAAGCAATCGATCCGCGTCATGAAGGAAGCCGACGAGATCATCGAGCGCGTGCTCTTTCTCGAAGGCCTGCCCAACCTGCAGAACCTCGGCAAGCTGCTGATCGGCGAGGATGTCGTTGAATGCCTGAACGGCGACCTGACCTACGAGCGCGATATCCAGCGCCCGCTGCTAGTGGAAAGCATTGCCCTGTGCGAGGAACTGCAGGATTACGTCAGCCGTGACCTGCTGGAAGATCTGCTCGAACATTGCGAGGAAGCGATCGACTGGCTGGAAACGCAGCACAGTCTGATCGGGAATGTCAGCCTGCCAAACTACCTGCAGGCGCACATCGAGCCAGGCAGCGACTGAAACCTGGATCAATCTTATTGACAACCATTCGCATTCTTATAAAATAAGAATTGTTCTCATTAAACATTTCCCGATCTTTCACGGAGGCTTTTCATGTACGTCTGCGTCTGCAACGCAGTGACTGAGCGCCAGATTCGCGAGGCTGCCGCAGGCGGCGCGCGAACCTTGAAAGACTTGCGCCGCGAACTCGGCGTCGGCAGCGAATGCGGACGCTGCGCCTCCTGTGCCCGCGCATGCCTGCGCGAAGCCCACGCCAAGCATCCGCACCCGTCGTGTATGGAGCTGTGCGCGGCAGCAGCCTGAACGCAGTCGCGATCCGGCTTCGCCCCCATCTCACACTCCGGGAAACCGGAACGAATCATGCTCCAGTTCTTCCCCGAAGCCTGCGGTTCGGCTGGCTCGGCGAACCGGAGGTCAGTGTGGCCATCAGCAGAGTGGCGAGGCGCAATACTGACCAGACCGTGTCATGGCATTTTCTCCAGGCTCAGATAACCTCGATCGAAGGTTTGCCCTTGATGACTTCGCCGATCACCGAAACGTGCGAAAAACCCTGCTGCAAGAAAATCGACAGAACCTCGGTCACCGTTTCCGGCGAACAGGAAACCAGCAGGCCGCCCGAAGTCTGCGGATCGGTGAGCAGCGTTCGCTCGTTATCACCGAGCGTCTTGGCCAGTTTCACATCCTTGCCGAAGCTTCGCCAGTTGCGTAGCGAAGCGCCGGTCTTGAAACCGGCACCGATCATTTCCATCGCCTTGCCAAGTTTGGGGAGCGCCGCAAAATCCACTTTCGCCTTGGCCTTGCTGCCCTTGCACATGCCGAGCAGGTGGCCGAGCAGCCCGAAACCGGTAACGTCGGTGACGGCATGGACGCCGTCGAGGCAGGCAAGTACCGGCCCCGGGGTATTGAGCTGGGTGGTGCTGGCGAGCATGGACTGGTAGTCGGCGGTGCTCAGGTCGCCGCGTTTCAGCGCATTGCTGTAAACGCCGACACCGAGCGGCTTGCCGAGGATCAGCCGATCGCCCGGAAGGGCAGCGGCATTGCGCTTGAGGTGTTCGGGATTGACTAGGCCGATGACCACCAGACCGTAGATCGGCTCCAGAGAATCGATCGTATGGCCGCCGGCAACAGGTATGCTGGCCAGCCGGCAAACCGCCTCGCCACCTTCGAGTATCCGGCCGATGGTTTCGAGCGGCAGGACATTGACCGGCATGCCAACCAGCGCCAGCGCGAACAGCGGCGTGCCGCCCATCGCGTAGATATTGGAAATCGCGGTCGTCGCCGCGATGCGTCCGAAATCGAAGGGATCATCGACGATCGGCGTGAAGAAATTGGTCGCCGCGATGATCGCCTGCTGAGCGCTGATCTGATAGACCGCCGCATCGTCGCTATTATCCTTGCCGATCAGCAACTGCGGCGGGACGATGCCCGGCTTGATGCCGGAAAGTATTTTCTGGAGGATGTCAGGGGCGACCTTGCAGCCCCCACCGCCCCCGTGGGTTAGCTGGGTAAGTCTGACCTGCGCTTCTGACACGGTTGTTCTCTTTTGATTGTCTTGCGGCGATCTTAACTCATTCGGCATCGAAGCCGGCATCCTCGATGGCCGCGATCAGCGCACTGCGGGCAACGACCTGCGGATCGAACGAAACCCTTGCCTCACCGTCTTCAAGCGAGACTTCGGCCGTCGCCACCCCGGGCAAGGCAGTCAGCACGCCGGTGATGTTCTTGACACAACCCTGGCAGCTCATGCCGCCGACCTTGATGACGCTGGATTCCATAAACTACTCCTTGCCTACGAATGGATTATTCTTGAGAAATTCGACCAGCTCATCGGGCGGCAATGGTCTGCTGAAATGGTAGCCCTGCACCAACTCGCAGCCCATGCTGCGCAGGATGGCATACTGTTCGCGGGTTTCCACCCCTTCGGCCAGCACCTTGAGACGCAGGCTGCGGCCCATACTGAGGATGGTCGAGGCGATCGCCCGGTCGTCCGGGTCGACTTCCAGGTCGCGGACGAAAGAACGGTCGATCTTGAGTTTGCCAACCGGGAAGCGCTTGAGATAAGCGAGCGACGAATAACCGGTCCCGAAATCATCGAGTGACAGTTCGACGCCCATCCGGTTGAGCGCCGCCAGCGTGTCGAGGTTCAGTTCGGCATCGTGCATCACCGTGCGCTCGGTCAACTCCAGTTCGAGGAAACGTGCATCGAGGCCGGATAGCGCCAGCGCACTGGCTACGCTGTCGACGAAGTTCGTCTGGCGGAACTGTTGCGGCGACACATTGACCGCGACGACCAGCGGCGGCAGGCCGGCATCCTGCCAGGCGCGCAGCTGGCGGCAGGCTTCGCGCAATACCCAGTCGCCGATCGGATTGATCAGCCCGATATCTTCGGCGACATGGATGAACTGATCCGGCGGAATCAGCCCGACTTCCGGATTCTGCCAGCGAATCAGTGCCTCGACACCGATTGTCGCGCCGCTTTCGCTGTGGACCAGCGGCTGGTAGTGCAGAACGAACTCGCGCGCCACCAAGCCGCGGCGCAGACCGCTTTCCATCAGCAGATGTTTGAGCGTTGCCACGTTCATCTCGCTCGAATAGAAGCGGAAGGCGTTGCGCCCCGCTTCCTTGGCCTTGTACATGGCAGCGTCGGCATTGCGCAACAGGGTCTCGAAATCCCTGCCGTCGACCGGAAAAAGGCTGATTCCCAGCGATGGCGTCATGGCCAGTTCATGCCCGCCGACCGTAAACGGCGTGGCACAGACATCGAGCAGGCGACAAGCGACTTCGGCGGCGCCCGAGGTGTGAACGTCAGGCAGGGCGATGATGAACTCATCGCCACCGAGGCGTGCCAGCGTGTCGACTTTGCGTAAAGCAGTCTCCAGACGTCCGGCCACGGCGCACAGCAGTTCGTCGCCAAGGCTGTGGCCGAGCGAGTCATTGACCCGCTTGAAGTGATCGAGATCGAGAAAGATCAGCGCCATCTCGGACTCTTCGCGCTCTGCCGTCGCCAGCAACTGCGTACAGCGATCGCGCAACAGCCTGCGGTTCGGCAGACCGGTCAGCGGATCGAAATCGGCAAGCTCGCAGGCCCGCAATTCGGCCTCCTTTTGTGCCGAAACGTCAAGCAGGGTACCAACCGATGCCGGCTGTCCGTTGTAGGTCGCCGGCGAACCGAGAATGATGGCCGGAAAAGTCGACCCATCCTTGCGCAGGCACCTGATTTCGTATGGTTTCCCCGCCTCGCCGGCCGCTCGCCGCTGCATCTGTTCGGCAACCATGGCACGGTCCTCGGGAACGAGCAGGTCGAGCGGGCCAAGGTGATCGACCAGTTCAGCCTCGTCATATCCGGACAGCTTGGTCAGAAATGGGTTCACATAACGAAAGATACCGTTCTGCAGCAGGAAGATCCCGACCTGTGCCGCTTCCATCGTCGACCGGAACTGCGTTTCCTTTTCGTGGATCGCCTCCGCCGCCCGGATCCGCTCGCTGACATCGACGACGACGCCGAAAGCCGCCACCGGCCTGCCTTCCTGGTCGACTTCAAGCATCATCGAATCATGGCAATGCCGCAGTTTGCCATCGGCCCCAACCAGCCGGTAATGGACGACCAGCGAGGCGCGCTGCCCCGGTCGGCTCGCTGCCACTTCGGCGATCCGCGCCAGCGCGGCTTCATAATCGCCGGGCAACATATGGCTGCCGATCATGTCCATGCCGGCATCGCGGAGCGCTTCCAGCTCCAGCCCGAACAGACTGGACGCCGCACCGGAAAGGTATTCGAAGCGACCGTTCTCCAGATTCAGGCGATAGACGACCCGTGCGATGCTCTCCAGCAGCGCCTCGTAGAACGACAGTTTTTCGTTTTCGTCCAGACTATCCCTTCCCGCAACTAGCGACCACGCGGGCGCCAGCGCTTCAGCAACAGGGAATTCGACACCACGGAAACCGAACTCATCGCCATCGCCGCACCGGCGACGACCGGGTTGAGCCAGCCGAAGGCCGCCAGTGGAATCCCCAGTACATTATAGATAAAGGCGAAGAAGAGGTTTTGCCGAATCTTGCTCAGCGTCGCGTGCGAAAGTTCGATGGCGTCGTCGACACCACAAAGGTCGCTACGGATCAGCGTCAGGTCAGCGGCCTCGACAGCAACGTCGGAGCCGGCACCGATGGCGAAGCTGACATCGGCCGCCGCCAGTGCCGGTGCATCGTTGATGCCATCGCCGACCATCGCCACCAGCCCGCCCGCTTTCAACTCGCCGATCACGGCCGCCTTGTCGCCAGGCAGGATGCCGGCGCGGAATTCGTCGATCCCTGCTTCGTGGGCGATCGCCGCCGCCGTCGCCGCGTTATCGCCGGTCAGCATGACGACCCGGATACCGCGGGCGCGCAGGCGCTCGACCGCCACCCGCGAAGTCGGGCGTAACGCATCGGCGATGGCGAACAGGGCCAGTGCCATGCCATTCTCTTCGAGCACGACGACGGTTTTGCCGGCCTTCTGCAATTCGAGGATCGCCGCATCGTCGGTCATGCCGAACCAGGCCGGCGCGCCCAGACGCAGCGCACGCCCGGCGATCTCGCCGGCAACGCCATGGCCCGATGTGGCAATAAAATTTGTCACTTTTTCCGGGTTGACCGCAACCGTCGCGGCGCGCGCCAGAACCGCCCGCGCCAGCGGGTGTTCCGAACCCTGTTCGAGCGCCGCCGCCAGACGCAGCGCGCTGTCGGCATCGGTGCCGAGCGCGACGATGTCGGTCACCTGCGGTTCGCCACGGGTCAGCGTGCCGGTCTTGTCGAGTGCCAGCACGGCGATCTTTTCCGCACGCTCCAGCGCCTCGGCATTCTTGACCAGGATCCCGGCGCGCGCGCCCTGCCCGGTGCCGACCATGATCGCCGTCGGCGTCGCCAGACCGAGCGCGCACGGACAGGCAATGACGAGGACAGCGACGGCATTGACCAGCGCCTCGGCGAAATCGCCGGCATACAGCCACCAGCCGGCGAACGTCAGCAGCGCGATGACGCAGACGACCGGCACGAATACCGCCGAAATCCGGTCGGCCAGACGCTGGACCGGTGCCTTCGAACCCTGTGCTTCGCCGACCAGGCGAATGATGCCGGCCAGCAGCGTCTGTTCGCCGACGCCGGTCGCCCGGCAATGCAATACGCCCTGGCCATTGGCCGTCGCCGCGAACACCTTGTCCCCTGCCACCTTGCCCACCGGCATGCTTTCGCCGGTCAGCATCGCTTCGTTGATGCTGGACTTTCCGTCGACGACCTCGCCATCGACCGGTACGCTCTCGCCCGGGCGCACCATGAAGATATCGCCTGGCATCAGCGCATCGACGGCAATCTCGACCCACTGCCCGTCGCGCTCGATGCGCGCGGTCTTCGGCTGCAGGCGGATCAGCGATTCGATCGCTTCCGACGTTTGCGCCTTGGCCCGCGCTTCGAGCAGTTTGCCGAGCAGAACCAGCGTAATCACCGCCGCTCCGCCTTCAAAATAGACGTGCTGATCGAGTCCGAACAGCGTGACCACGGTCGAGAACCCCCAGGCCATACTGGTGCCGAGCGCGACCAGCACATCCATGTTGGCGCCGCCGCCACGCAGCGCCTTGTAGGCACCATCGTAGAAGCGCCAGCCGATCCAGAACTGTACCGGCGTCGCCAGCGCGAACTGCAGCCAGCGCGGCAGTTCGGGATGATGATGCCCGCCGCCGAACATAAAGAACATCTGGCCGACCAAAGGCAGGGTCAGCGCCACGGATATCCAGAAGCGGCGAATCTCGCGCTGGTAATCAGCCTGGCGGCGCGCCTTTTCGCGCGCCCGTGTATCCTTGTCGACGACGCTGGCGGCAAAGCCGGCCCTGGCCACCACGGCAATCACCGCCGCCTCGTCGGCCGCGCCGTCGAGCCTGACGCGCGCCCGCTCGGCGGCCAGATTGACATTGGCTTCGACCCCCTGCTGCCGGTTGAGCACTTTTTCCAGCCGCGCCGAACAGGCGGCGCAGGTCATGCCGGCAATCGAAAATTCGACCACACGGCCGCTCCCGGCACCTTTCTCTGAGGCGTTTCCGCTAATTTCGCTCATTTGACCAACAGCACCGGACAGTTCACCAGATGCAGCACACGGCTGGCCACCGAACCCATGACCAGTCCGGCGATGCCGCCACGACCATGGGTACCCATGACGATCAGGTCGCAGGCCAGTTCATTGGCGAGCCGGGCGATCACATCGGCTGCCTGGCCGACGTGTACATGGGTGGTATGAAAACGGCCGGCGGCATCGAGCACCTGCTGGGCGCCCAGCAGGTGCTCGCGGCTTTCTTCGAGATAGTGCCCATGCAACGTCTCCTTGCTGACATGGGCCAGCGCGCGACCGACCGGCACCGGCGGCTGCACGTGTACCAGGTGAATCTCGGGAATTTCCCGAAACCAGGCCGTGTGCGCGATCAGGTGGACGACAGCGCGCAGTGCGCAATCGGAACCATCCACCGGCAGCAGGATTTTCATGCTCATTGTGCCTCCTAGATCCAGTGCAGCAAACGCATCAGGCCGATCAATCCATAGATGCCGAAGCCGAGCACCAGCAGACCCGATATATTTCTGACCAGCGGGCGCCGAACAAATTCGTTGAACCTTGCCAGCAGGATGCCCGCCAGCAGAAGATTTGGCAATGTGCCCAACCCGAAGGCCAGCATCAGCAGGGCGCCCGGCCCGGGCGAACCGGCACTGAGTGCCGTCGCCAGCGCACTGTAGACCAGCCCGCAAGGCAGCCAACCCCACAGGATGCCGAGCGGAAAAGCCTTGAACACGGTGTTCGCCGGCAGGAAACGGCGGGTCAGCGGCTGGATGTAACGCCACAGACGCTGGCCGGCGCGCTCGCTAAAAGCCAGCACCCGGGTCACGCCGAGCAGATACAGCCCGAGCGCAACGAGCATCAGATTGGCCAGCAGATAGAGTACGAGGCGGATTGGCGCCGGCCCGTCAAGCGTCAGGCTGGCGGCGCCGAGCGTGCCGGCGATGGCGCCGGCCACGGTGTAGGAAAGGATGCGTCCGGCATTGTAGGCGAGGTGCATCGACCAGCGTGCCGGGGCACCCATCGACAACGCGCTGACAATGCCGCCGCACATGCCGACACAGTGGGTGCCGCCGAGCAGACCGACGAGGAACAGGGCGAGATAGCCAGAATCAGGCATCGGGAAGGAAAAGGACAGGGCCGGATATCACGGGGCAAGGATACATCACCGCCCTGCCCGCCCGAACTGCTGCCGCTCAGATCACCTTGGAATAGCGGGTGCGCTGGCGGTCGGCGCGCAGATAACGATCGAAAGCCATCGCAATGACGCGCACCAGCAGGCGCCCCGGCGGCAGAACGGTAATCCATTCACGCTCGACCTTGAGCAGGCCACCGCGCTCCATTTCCTTGAGGTCTTCCAGTTCGGCGGCAAAATATTGGTGAAAATTGATCAGGTGCGAACTTTCGATCGATTCGATGGACAGTTCGAAGTGACACATCAGCGCCTGGATGATCGAACGCCGAAGAATGTCGTCGGCGTTCAGTTCGATGCCGCGGAATGCCGGCAAAATGTTGGCATCGAGACGGTCGTAATACTCGTCCAGCGTCTTGACATTCTGGCTGTAGGTTGGACCGACCTTGCCGATCGACGAAATGCCGAACGACAGCATGTCGCTGTCGGCATAGGTCGAATAACCCTGGAAATTCCGGTGCAGGCGGCCCTGACGCTGGGCAACCGCGAGTTCATCGTCAGGCTTGGCGAAGTGGTCCATACCGATGAAGACATAACCGGCTTCAGTCAGCTTCTTGATCGCCAGCGCGAGGATCTGCAACTTGGTGTCAGCCGACGGCAGATCGGACTCGGCAATCCGCCGCTGCGGCTTGAACAGGCTGGGCAGGTGCGCGTAGTTGTAGATCGACAGGCGCTCGGGGTCCATCGCCAGCACGCGTTCCAGCGTCCGGTTGAAACCCATGACGGTCTGGTGCGGCAGTCCGTAGATCAGGTCGATGGATACCGACTTGAAGCCGTTGGCGCGTGCCGCGTCGATCACGTTGGCGGTTTCTTCTTCGCTCTGGACACGATTGACTGCGATCTGCACGCGCTCATCGAAATCCTGAACGCCGACGCTCATACGGTTGAAGCCAAGTTCGCCGAGCAGCGCGACCGTCGCGGTATCCACCTTGCGCGGATCGACTTCGATCGAATATTCGCCACCGTCGAGCAGCTTGAAGTGCCTGCGCGTCTCGCTCATCAACTGGCGCATTTCGTCGTGCGAAAGGAAGGTTGGCGTACCGCCGCCCCAATGCAACTGGATGACCTCGTTGCCACCGTCGAGAGCCGCGCTCTGCAGGGCGATTTCCTTGGCCAGGTATTTCAGATACTTGGCGCTGCGCCCGTGATCCTTGGTGATGATCTTGTTGCAGG
>ENA-UOWG01002628-UOWG01002628.1-activated-sludge-metagenome-genome-assembly--contig:-NODE-2628-length-14983-cov-3.488746_pt1 | contig 14983 bp, 10 predicted proteins | sample MGYA00238147_ERZ761563 | MGnify/ENA primary metagenome ERZ761563 (study PRJEB28884, sample SAMN05720216) | anaerobic digester metagenome | isolation source: active sludge of municipal... | reverse complement strand
AATGTTCAGCAATTCGGTACGCTCGTCAATAAAAAGATGGCTAAGCAAAACCGAACCATCAAAACGACTGAGCAAAGGGTATGGTTCCAGTTTATTGTTTTTGAAAACATAATTGCGTTTTGAATTGACAATAAGACCATCGTTGTTGTCGAAGTAAACATTATTGATTCGCTCGCCGGTATTAACCATAGCTCTGAAAAACAAATCGGCAGATGAAGGACCGATAGTCAGGTATTCTTGCATAAATAAACAAACTAACTTGCCAGATTTGTTGTTGATTATTCGTTTGATGAAAATATCATAAACTTTTTCAGATACAAACTCAATTTTTTTTTCTGAAATGCGAAAATGAGGGTGTCGAAATAAACCGATTTTGCTGTTTGCATTGCTTGAAATTACAAGAGTATTATCACTCAAAGTGAAGATTTGCTTGGCTGGTTGCAAATTGCCTGGTAATGGGAAAGTGTAGAAGTTGCTGTATTTATAAAGAATAGCCGAATTGTTTGTTGAAAACCATAATCCTGAACCTACTGAAAAATGAAGGCTGTTGATTCCTGTGCCGCCAAACATACTCTTTTCGTAATGCCTTTCACTCAGAAAATCGTGGTTGATCACATAAATCCCATCATCAGAGCTTACCCAGATGTTTTTTTCATGATCTTCAAGCAATCCTAATGCTTTCTTAATATCCAGATGTTTTATAACCTGGTTGCCCGACATACAATAAACTCCCTCTTCATAAGCGGTTATCCAGACCTGTCCTTCGGAATCTTCGATGATGGTGCGTATTTTGTTAACATCGCAAGGAACATTAACCTTTTCTTTAACAAAGTTGCTGCTAACTTTCAACAAACCCTGATCATAGGTAATTAAATAATACCGACCTTCATTGGCTGCGAAAACGCTCTTACATAACACATGACTGTCAATCAACGATATCTTTCGAAGTCTGGAATCAAATCGGTATAAACCTCCACTGGTCCATAAAATCCTTTCATCCAGTGATTTTTCATAAATTTGGTAAACACGGATATTTTCAAGCTCAAAATCTAATTTTGGCACTATGGTATTATTTTGAGTAAATAACTCTTGCTTCTGAATGTTGTTATTTTTATCAAGAGTAAAAACCTCTCTTTGCCAATTATAGAAGTTGATGGATTGATCTGATGATATATAAAAATCAAGGATAAAACCTTTGCCTTCGAGATATTTCAAAAACGGAGCATTTGTGGTATTATACATAATATTATTCTGGATGAAATTTACTGAAGAATTATAGCTAAAAAACCATAAACGACCATATGGGTCCTCTTTTATCCTCACAATATCGTTGCTGCTAAGTCCGTCTTTCTTCCGGTAGGTGGTAAAGTTAGTACCGTCAAATTTGGTAACGCCGGCATCCGAAGCAAACCACAAAAACTTTTTACTGTCCTGGTAAATCTGGTAAATAGTATTCGACGGCAGGCCATTCTGCGTAGTATAATGCTTGATGTAAGGGTTTTGTGCAGTTACCTGCAAAACCGGAAACAGCAAGATGAAAGCGACCAGGTGTCTTTTGGACCTTGTATTAATCAATGGTTAATGTATATTGTTTTATCCTCTCTCTGAATTCCTGTATTTTGCGACGGGAGATATCATGCCTGCTTCCATCACTCATTTCTGCAAAGTTGCCCTGAATACTAGAGTAGCCTGCCAGGAAATTGAGGTTAATGATTGTTGATTTGTGAATTCTGAAAAACTGCGGCATTTCCAGTATTTTTTCAAAATCGCCCAGCGTGCGCGTTGCCATTATTTTCTGGTTTCCGGTAACGCTTAATATAGTATAGCTGTTGTTAGCCTGCAAATACATGATATCTTCTACATTTACAATCCTGAATCCTGACTGCTCGGTGATTGTAATGCGCGAAATTACAGGAGAAGTTGCCCGCATATTCTCCTGCAAATTACTGAGTGATTGATTGTAAATATCGTTAGCTTCAGCGAATTTCTGCCTTAGCTCATGATTATAAATTGCTTTGGCAACTGCCTCCTTTAACTCAACAGGATTAATCGGCTTAAGCAGATAATCAACTGCATTGGCTTTGAAAGCCCGCAAAGCATGTTCCTGAAAGGCTGTTGCAAAAATCACACTATAATTGCCGGAGGGTATTGAGCGAAGAAATGTAAAACCATCTTCCCTGGGCATTGAAATGTCAAGGAAGATTATCTCAACCTTTTGGTTGTTAAGCAATATTCTTGCTTCGGCAGCCGAAGCCGCCATCCCGCATAAATCTATTTCAGGGCAGTACTGGCTGAGTAATATAGCCATCGCCTCACGTATATTTTGCTCATCATCAACAATGATTGCCGTGTACTTTTTCATCTGATAAAGATATAATTTCCATGTACTGAAAACTATTTTCTAAACTGATTTCTTTTGAAAGAATGCAATTCCGACAGCAGGTTACCACCAACAAGTAATTTCTGATTCATAAATATTACGATATTTGTGACTTACCTAAACTACGAATCATAACATTCTGATTTCCCAATAGTAATCTCTTCCCGCAGGGGCAAATATTCACAATCATGAAACATACCGATTTCATTTTTCCTGCCGATAGTAAAAAGAGCCTGAAAGATTTCGATCCTGCATCATCGGGGAAATACAAAAGCAAAAAAAGTGCTGAGAAAGATCTCGAAAGAGGCATTGAGAAACTGGCCAGGATTCAGGATTTGCTGTATGCACACGACCAATATTCGGTTCTGCTGATTTTCCAGGCAATGGATGCAGCAGGTAAGGATGGAACGATCAAGCACGTGATGTCGGGCGTCAATCCCCAGGGGTGCCAGGTTACCAGTTTCAAGGTGCCGTCGGCCGAAGAGCTAGATCATGATTTCCTTTGGCGATGTGTAAAGCAATTACCCGAACGCGGACGCATCGGTATTTTCAACCGCTCGTATTACGAAGAGGTGCTTGTAACAAGAGTACATCCGCAAATACTTCAAAACCAAAAGCTTCCGGATTTATCCAAATCGCCTGAAAAAGATCCGAAATTCTGGAAACAACGCTTCGACGACATCAATAATTTTGAAAAATACCTGCACAACCAGGGGACGGTTATCCTGAAATTTTTCCTGCACGTGTCGCCCGACGAACAAAAAAAACGACTGCTTGAGCGCATCGCCGACCCGGCAAAAAACAGGAAATTTTCAATCGGCGATGTTCACGAACGCGCGCTTTGGCCAAAATACATGGAAGCTTATGAGGAAATACTTAAACATACTTCAACCGAAGTTGCACCCTGGTATGTGATTCCTGCAGATAAAAAATGGTTTATGCGGACCGCCGTCAGCGATATCATTGTTGAACGGCTTGGGCAGCTAAAATTGCACTATCCGCTCTTAAACAAGGAACAAAAAGCCGATCTTCTGAAAGCCAAAGAAATACTTGACAACGAGGGAAATGCAAAATAATGTCCTGAGTTATTCGTTTTGCGACCAGTTAGTTCTCCTAAGCTTTCTCTTTTTTATACTTTTTACTGTTTAATACTTGCCATACAATGAGTCCTCGGCACAACAATCTTTATTACCGCAAGAAACGATGGAAGCTTTTCCTGCTGTTTGCTGCTGTGCTTATTGTTGTGGCATCGCTGTGGTACTCAAATATCCTGGTGCATAAAATTGCGCAGGACGAGAGAGCAAAAATTCAGACCTGGGCTAATGCCATCAATCACAGGCTTACCCTTGTAAACTCTACCAGCAAGTTTTTCGGGCAAATAAGGACCGAAGAAAGAAAACGTGTTGAATTGTATGCCGAAGCTCAAAAAAGAGCCAGCCAGGCATCCATTGATGATGAATCGCTGTCATTTTATTACCAGATTATTGAAAACAACACTTCAATACCGGTTATTCTAACCGATGAAGCCGGGAATATCAACACCACAAGAAATGTTGATTTTGATACCGATAAGGTGAAAAAGATGACTCCCGGGCTCAAAAAAGAATACTCGGTTTATCCGCCTATAGTATTTGATTATTACCAGGGCCACCTGAATTATATGTATTACAAGGATTCAAAACTGTTTACTGAAGTACAAAAGGTTTTAGATGATATTGTTAATTCGTTTTTTCGCGAAGTGGTTGAAAATTCGGCTGCCGTGCCGGTAATCATTACTGACAGTACCCGCCGGAATGTGATTGCCTCAGGAAATGTGGACGCCGAGAAACTCACAGATACTTTATACCTGAAGCGTCTTACTGCTGAAATGGCTTCGCAAAACGATCCTATCGAAATCATGGTAGCCGACCGGGGTAAAAACTTCATTTATTACAAGGACTCTTATACACTCACCCAACTCAGGTATTTGCCTTATTTTCTGTTTGCCATTATTGGCGTTTTCCTGCTTGTAGCTTATGTATTATTCAGCATGTCGCGCCGATCGGAGCAAAACCAGGTGTGGGTAGGTCTAGCCAAGGAAACAGCCCACCAATTGGGTACACCGCTTTCGAGCATGATGGCATGGATTGATTACCTTGAAACCAAAGGTGTTGACAACGAAACTATCAGTGAATTGCAAAAAGATGTCAACAGGCTGCAGACCGTCACCGAAAGGTTCTCAAAAATAGGCTCAACACCTGTATTAAAACCCGAAAATGTGGTTGCATTGGTGTATAATGCCATTGAATACCTCAAGACCCGCACATCGCAAAAGGTGCAGTTTTCAATAAATGTTACCGACGACAAGGTTATCATGGCTCCGCTCAACTACCAGCTTTTTGACTGGGTGATTGAGAACCTGGTAAAGAATGCCGTTGATGCCATGTCAGGGAAAGGAAAAATAAAGATTGACCTTTTTGAGGATGAAACTTCCGTGAGAATCGACATTCAGGATACAGGTAAGGGAATAGCGAGGAATATGTTTCAAACCATTTTTAACCCGGGATTTTCGAGCAAACAGCGTGGTTGGGGACTGGGACTTTCGCTCTCCCGGCGTATTATCAGTGAGTACCACAGAGGCAAAATCTTTGTTAAAGAATCAACCCTTGGAAAAGGAACTACTTTCAGGATTGTATTGAAGAAATAGAAGAAGACCCTGTATTCCATTGAATGGAAGCTTTCGGGAATGGTTAGTGCCTGTTTTGTACGTGTAAAATCGCTGGTTTTAAGGATAAAGAACTATTAACCGATAACTTATAACTTTATCTCCTATCCCTATGGCGGGTATTTACATACATTTTCCTTTTTGCAGGCATAAGTGCAATTACTGCAACTTTTACTCACTTGCCACTTCAAAACATCACGATGAACTTTTGATTGCCCTTTTAAAGGAAATAGAGTTACAGCAGGATTATCTTCAAGGTGAAAACATTGAAACAATTTATCTCGGCGGCGGAACACCGTCGTTGCTGAAGGCCGCTGAAATTGAACAGTTATTACATGCTGTTTACAAACTATTTACTGTTATTGATGAAGCGGAGATAACGCTCGAAGCCAATCCCGATGACCTTCGTGCACCAAAACTCCGGGAATTGAAACAAGCCGGCATAAACCGGCTCAGTATCGGGGTACAGTCGTTTCAGGATGAAGACCTCCGCTATCTTCAACGTATCCATACTGCAAACCAGGCACGCAACAGCATTAAGCGGGCGCAGGATGCCGGTTTTAGCAACATCAGCATTGATCTGATATACGGCATCCCCACTCTCAGTAGCACCGGATGGGAGTTTAACCTGCTTGATGCCATGGGTTTGGGTGTGCCACATATTTCAGCCTACGCACTTACCATTGAAGACAAAACACCAATGGCGCTGCAAATAAAGCGCGGAAAACTTCCTGATGTAAATGATGAAGACCAGTTGCAGCAGTTTATTATCCTTACCGACCTCATACAAGCAAACGGTTATCTGCATTACGAAATATCGAATTTCTGCACTCCGGGTATGTTTTCAAAACACAACACGGCTTACTGGCAGGGTAAGAAATATCTTGGTATAGGCCCCTCGGCTCATTCCTACAATACAACATCAAGGCAATGGAACATTGCCGGTATAGGGCAGTACCTCACCGCAGTTAAAAGTGGCAAATTGCCCTTTGAGCAGGAAATTCTAACCATACCGCAGCGATTCAATGAGTACATCATGACTTCACTGCGAACCATGTGGGGCTGTAACCTTGATATAGTTGAAAGGGATTTCGGGGTCGACTGGACGAATCAGGCACTTGCTGATGCTCAGCAGTTTATTGATAATGGCTCACTGATTCAAAAAGGCAGGATACTGGTGTTAAGCCAAAAGGGCTTATTTCATGCCGATGGCATAGCTGCTGAATTATTCAGAATTGACTGATTTGCCCAATCGGTTAGCCCCTACTTTAGTTTAACAACCATACCAACCGGCTGATGGTCGGAGTAATTGAATCCCGATTCAATGGTCTGAACAAAGCGCAGTTCGATGTTCGGCGAAAGCACAAAAAAATCCAGTGTTGTAACCGGCGTCTGGCCTTTATGATAAGGTTTATCAACATTGCGGTTGGTTGGTACATCAGGATCGTATGCCCATTCCCAGTTCGCAGGCAAAAAATGCTCAGCAATACCCGGTCGGATACAATATGCCTGGTTTTCTTTTATTACTGATGTTGAATCGAAAGGGAGCGGATTTTGATTCCAGTCGCCGCCAGCGATTACATAATTTCCTTTTGCAAACTCCTTTATCATCAAATCCTTCAAAGGATTCATTTCTTTCTCGCGCATTTTTAAAGCGTCATCAGAAGCTGAATTATGGAGGTTAATCAAAATTAATTGTTTGCCATTCGTTGTCTTAAAGCAGGATAAAATGAAGCACCGGTGGGGCATGAAAAGGCTTTTCGGCCAGCGATATGAAGAAGGATAAGCATACCGCACAGATTCTTCGGGCTGATACCGGCTGAGAGACAACTGTCCGGAAACTACTTTTCCGAGGGCGTGAAATAGCGGCAAAGGAAAATATTTAACATTGTGATTGATGGCATAAGCAGATGTAAACTGCGGGAAGCTTAATGCTATTCTTTTACACTGGTTATCGTTGTACGATCGTTTTGCCAGGCTGTCAACTTCCTGTAGCAGAATGAAATCAGGGCGGTCGAGCGTAGTTAATTGATAAACAACGCCTTCGCGATATTTTTTTGCCAGTTCTTTAGTCGGTCGAACCATTTTCCCGCCTTCATAAACGAAATCCATCTCTTTGCCAAGACCACAATAACCAATATTCCAGGTGTAAAATACCAGACTTGTATCCGTTGGAACCGCGTTGTGTTGACCTTCGCCAGAAGCAAGTATATTTTCAACTAAAGCTGGTTTGTAATCAGTTAATTCTGAATAAATTATGAAGCCAGCAACGATGGAAGCAATGGCAACAACCGGCCATAGTATTGCATGGGTAAGCACTCGTTTGTTGATTTTCATATAACAGGATCGAATATAACTTTCATAGATCTGATTCACATCAAGCCGATTACTTCAGCTGCGACAAAGGCGATGAGTAAGGCGAATTTAAAAAAATATTATTTTCGCTTTTCATTTGATTTTCAAAACAGCGACATCAATGCCCATTTTAGGATCAATCATCAAAGGCGCAATTGAAGTAGGCAGCCGCATTCCCGTCAATAAACTAAAACCGCAGGATCCATACAAAGCCCAGGTACGCACATTAAAGAAACTTTTAAGAACAGCCCAGCTTACCTTTTTTGGTGAGGAATATGGCTTTTCCCAAATGCTTCACAATGAAAATATTGTAAAGAGTTTTCAGCAAAAAGTCCCGACTCACGACTATAATTCGATGCATCGCCGCTGGTGGTACCGTACCCTAAACGGCGAAGCTTTTGTTTGCTGGCCCGGTCAGGTAAAGCATTTTGCATTAAGTTCGGGTACATCCGAGGCATCGAGCAAGTATATACCTGTAACTCCTGCCATGCTTAAGGCGATACAGAGAACAAGTATTAAACAATTGCTTTCGCTTGCCAAGTACGATTTCCCTCCCGAGTTTTTTCAAAAAGGTGTACTCATGCTTGGAGGCAGCACCCACCTGCAATTTAACGGCACCTATTACGAAGGCGACCTTTCGGGAATCACCACGGGCAATCTCCCATTCTGGTTTCAGCATTTTTATAAACCGGGCAACCGGATTTCGAAAGAAAGGAACTGGACAAACAAGCTGGAAGAAATTGTGAAGAAAGCTCCCGAATGGGATATCGGTGTAATTGTTGGCGTACCGGCCTGGCTGCAAATTCTGCTCGAAAAGATAATTGAACAGTATAACCTGAACACCATTCACGATTTGTGGCCGAATCTGTCGATTTATGTGCACGGCGGCGTATCGTTTGCTCCTTATATCAAAGGTTTTGAGAAGCTGCTTTCGCATCCTCTCACTTATATGGAAACCTATCTCGCCAGCGAAGGTTTTATTGCATACCAAAGCAGGCCGGGCACAAATTCAATGGAATTGGTACTCGACAATGGTCTCTTTTACGAGTTCGTACCCTTTAATGAACAGAATTTTGACGATGACGGCAACCTGAAACCAAATGCCGAACCATTGACAATAAACCAGGTGGAAGAAGGCCGCGAGTATGCATTGCTGCTATCGAGCTGCGCCGGGGCATGGCGCTACCTCATTGGCGATACCATCAAATTCACCTCAAAACAATTATCCGAAATCGTAATTACCGGTCGTACCAAGCACTACCTGAGCCTCTGCGGCGAACATCTTTCGCAGGAAAATATGAATCGGGCGGTTGAAATGCTTGAACATGAGCTCAATATCTCTGTCCGAGAATTTACGGTTGCCGGTATTAGTCACAGCAGCATGTTTGCCCATAAATGGTACCTGGGAACCAACGACAAAATAGATGTAATGCTTGCTTCAAATAAAATTGATGAATACCTGAAAATACTTAACGACGATTACCGGACCGAACGCCTTCATGCCATCCGCGATGTTTTTGTCGAAATTATTCCACCCGAAGTGTTCTACGACTGGATGCGCCTGCAGGGCAAAGAAGGTGGCCAACACAAGTTCCCACGGGTATTGAAGAATGCAAAATATGAACAATGGGAAGAATACCTCAAATCCATTGCAAAATAAACTCTTATTTACTCCGTTGAAACGACAGTGTTACTCAGCAGAATATGCAACTGTTTTAAAACCCTGATTATTTCATTAATTAAATAACCAAAAGCAATCAGTGAGATGCATCCTTTGATACAAGGCATGATCCTTGGGTTAACCCTGGCAGCCCTGTTAGGCCCTGCAGTTTTCACCTTGCTGCAAACCAGCATACACCGCGGGTGGAGATCGGGATTGTTCCTGGCATCCGGCATCATTTTGAGCGATTTCACGGTTCTCATGTTGGCATACCTTGGTGCATTACAGCTTATTAACAAGAAGGACAACTACCTGCTTGCCGGAATTATAGGCGGCATTATCCTTATCATGTTTGGAGTTTATACCTTTAACCGTAAAGTGCATTTTGACGAGAACAACAATCCGGTCGAAATCAGGGTTGCCGGTCCGCTTACCTACATCCTGAAAGGATATTTTCTCAATATCATGAATCCGTTTGTGTGGTTCTTCTGGATTTCGGCCATGGTAGGAGTGAGCTCAAATTTTGGAGAGGATAAACACGGAATTGTAATATTTTTTACCGGCACATTGGCTGTTGTTTATGCAACCGATATTCTTAAAGTGCTTGTTGCCAGTAAGTTGAAAAGCTATCTTAACAGGAAGATCCTGCTTTTCATAAACAGAATCGTTGGTCTGATTTTGGTTTGTTTCGGACTTTTTTTGATGGTCAGAACCATCATTCATTTCTGATCTGCTGATAAAACTTATGGTGGTGTATAGGAAGGATTTTCCGGTACAACAGGCATTGAATTTATTCTTCCGAAAACTGAATATCCTTGATATTTAGCTGGATAGACTTATTGCCATTCCATTCATTTTCCTCGATATGATAACAGATGTCCATAGGGCGGCCCCGCTGAATATCGCTGTATTTTTCGCCCTGCTGAAACGCAATAGCTGAAAAAGGATCACTGCGTACCGATTCCTGGAAAACGGTCATTTTCACATGGTTTTTACCCACGATGCGTGCATAGCCGGTGTCGCGCGTACGCGGGGTCACAAAAACAGGCGACATATTACCGGGGCCGAAAGGAGCAAACTGCTTTAGAATGCGCAGAAATTTTGGCGTAATCTGCCGCAGGTCAAGTTCGAGGTCAATTTCAACTTCAGGAACCAGCATGTGTTCTTTAATAGAGTTAGCAACAATATGCTCAAACTTCTTCCTGAAAGTCTCCAGATTCTCCGGCTTGAGCGACAAACCGGCTGCATAGGTGTGTCCGCCAAAATGTTCAAGCAGGTCACTGCATGCGTCAATGGCATCGTAAATATCAAAATCTTTCACTGAGCGGGCCGAACCTGTAATCAGTCCGTTCGACTGGGTGAGCACAATGGTGGGCCTGTAGTACGATTCGGTGAGCCTTGATGCTACAATACCGATTACGCCCTTATGCCACGCCTCATTAAAAACCACAGTTGACCTCAGCTCAGGGTGCTGTTTATCCGACGCAATCATATCGAGCGCTTCCTGGGTAATTTGAGAATCGAGGTCACGGCGGGTTATATTGAAATCGTTGATTTGCCTTGCAATGCTTTCGGCATCGGCAAGGCTTGCGCTGATAAGCAACTGCACTGAGTTGCGCCCGCTTTCGATGCGTCCGGCAGCATTAATGCGAGGGCCAATAACAAAAACAAGGTCGTTGATGGTAAGTTCGCGCGAGAAAATACCCGTATCATTAATTGGCAGGTTCTCAGATTCTTCGCGGCGCATAATATTTGCAACATTTAAAATTGCTTCAATGCCGGGTCTTGGACAAGTATTTATCAATTTCAAACCGTAATAGGCGAGTATCCTGTTTTCTCCGGTTATAGGCACAATATCCGACGCAATGCTTACAGCAACGAGGTCGAGGTATTCATAAAGATCTTCAAAAGCGATGCCTGTTTGTTGTGCATAGGCTTGAATAAGTTTAAAGCCTACTCCGCACCCCGAAAGTTCATCGAACGGATACGCCGAATCGTTGCGCTTTGCATCGAGCACAGCAACAGCTCTGGGTAGCTCATCGCCGGGCCGGTGGTGATCGCAAATAATAAATTCAATACCTTTTTCGAGGGCATAATCAACTTTTTCCACAGCTTTGATGCCGCAATCTAGAGCGATAATGAGACCAAATCCGTTCTCCGATGCAAAATCAATCCCTTTGATGGATACGCCATATCCTTCGCTGTAACGGTTTGGGATATAAAAATCGATGTTCTCGAATCCGTGTTTTTTAAAGAAAGTATAAACCAGGGCAACAGCGGTGGTACCGTCAACATCGTAATCGCCGTAAACGAGTATTTTTTCTTTGTGTTCCCGGGCTTTTAAAATGCGGTTTACCGCAACATCCATGTCACTAAGCAGGAATGGATTGTGAAGGTTGAGAAGATCGGGACGGAAAAAATCGCGCGCTTCTTCAAATGTATTTATCCCGCGCTGTATGAGCAATTCAGCCAGGGATTTCTCAATACCCAAACTACCCGCCAGGTTGTTAACCGGTTCAGCATCATACCTTTCCTTAAATACCCAGTGTTTTTCCATAAAATATTGTCGTATTCGCAAAGTTAACGAAAAGGCGATAGCACCAACAAAATTTGTTAAATAAGCCCATACTGACCTGCAAGGCTGGTAATAATCAATTGATATCAATAACCCATGATCTTCGAATTATCAGTATCCGGGTCAGTTAATAAGAATACCTGTATTTCAGAAGGTTGACCTCATGGCTTCAACCGGATCAAGACGGGAAGCCGACCAGGCAGGAAACAGCCCTGAAACCAGGCCAATAAATGCCGAAACCGACAATCCAAGAATGATATTTCCCGACGTAAGCATCAGGGGCATATCAATCATACGTGAGATAATTACTGTGCCTGAATAAATGATAAGCAGCCCGAGCGCTCCGCCAAGCAGAGCAAGGAAAACTGCTTCGAAAAGGAACTGCAGTAAAATGAAATAGTTTTTTGCCCCCAGCGATTTTTGGATGCCAATTTGAGCCGTCCGCTCTTTAACCGAAACAAACATAATATTGGCAATTCCAAAACCGCCGACAAGCAGCGAAAATCCTCCCACTATCCATCCCACTATGGCTATCACCCTGAAAATCTGGTCGAACCCCTGTGTAATAATGCTCATTTCATTTATGGAGAAGTTATCTTCAGCCGATGGTTTAAGTTTGCGGATCGAACGCATGATTCCGGTGAGTTCATCACGGAGTTCATCATTTGATATATTGGGTTTGCCTCTGACCAGTATTGCCGATTCGATATTGAAGCCGTTCATGTCAATGAAATTCCTGCCAAAATTTACAGGTAGCAACATCCATTTGTCCATGGACTGGCCGAAGTTATCGTTGCCTTCTTTCTTGAAAGTACCAATAATCTGAACTTTGCGGCCAAAAATAAGCATCTGCTTACCAATTGGATCAGCATTGCCCATGAGTTCCGAAGTAATATCATGCCCGACAATGGCTACAGGCTTACCTGTTTGCGATTCCTGAAAGGTAAAATACCGGCCTACGTCAATATTGAATGACTGCACTTTGTCATAGCTGTGCGAAACGGCCACCACAACCGCATTGTCATAACTGTTCCCCTGGTATTTTATACTTCTGTTTGTAGCAACATAGTAGCCGGCAGCGTCGGTGAGTGAGCTGCGTTTTTCAATTTCGGCAAGCTCGTTCAGGCGGGTTTCGGGGCGTTTCAAATATTTCCACCAGGGATAATCACTGCCCATGCTCCACGGCCATTTCTGTATGAAAAGCACGTTGCTGCCAAGCGACTCAATATTTTTCCTGATCGTAATCTCAATACTGTCGAAAACCGTCAGCACCGAAATCACGGAAAATATCCCGATGGTAATTCCCATGAGCGAAAGAAATGTACGCACTTTATTCACGGCTATAGCCTTGATGGCGAAAAGATAACTTTCGCGAAACAGTTTGAGAAATAGCATGTTAAATATTTTCTAATGTTTGCCGGGAAATAAATGAAAATCTGCACTCAAGAACTCCCGAAATGTAAAATTACTTCTTTTGGAATAAGTTTACCGCTTCGTATTCAATTTTTAACAACCGGCATACGGTAACGCCATTTTTAATATACTTGCACTCTTATCAAACAACGCTATGCACGACATAAAAGCCATAAAGTCAGCGCTTATTTCGGTTTATCATAAGGACGGGGTTGACACAATTGCCAGGATGCTTCACCATTTAGGTGTAAACTTGTATTCAACAGGCGGTACTTTCGATTTTATCCGGTCGCTGGGGTTGCCTTGCCTGTCGGTTGAAAGTATCACAGGATTTCCTTCCATATTCGGCGGCAGGGTAAAAACATTGCATCCGGCCGTTTTTGGCGGAATATTGTTTCGCCGCGATAATGCCGGCGACCAGGCTGAGCGCGAAGCCCATTCCATCCCGCCCATCGACCTAGTGATTGTTGACCTTTATCCCTTTGAAAACACGGTTTCGTCAGGCGCCGCGCACGAAGATATTATCGAGAAAATTGACATCGGAGGTATTTCGCTGATACGTGCGGCTGCTAAAAATTACAACGATGTAGTCATCGTTTCCTCCACCAGCCAATACGCAGAACTTATCCGGTTGCTCGACGAGAAAAAAGGCAGTACCTCATTGGAAGACCGATACAGGTTTGCAGCCCAGGCCTTCAATGTAAGTTCGCATTACGACAGTGCAATCTTTAACTATTTAAACCGCGAAGGTGAAATCGCGGCTTTCAAAGCCAGCATGCAGAAAAGCAACACGTTGCGTTACGGTGAGAATCCGCACCAGAAAGGGTTGTTTTTCGGCGACCTGAACCAGGTTTTTGATCAGCTTCATGGCAAAGAAATTTCGTACAATAACCTCGTTGACCTTGAAGCAGCTATTTCGCTGATTGATGAATTTGCGAAACCAGCCTTTGCTGTGATCAAACATACAAATGCCTGCGGGCTGGCAACGAGAAACTCGCTGTTACAAGCCTGGCTTGATGCCCTGGCATGTGATCCGGTTTCGGCATATGGTGGCGTAATTGCTGCAAATCGTGTGATTGATGAAGAAACCGCCGCCGAAATGAACAAGTTGTTCATGGAGATTGTAATAGCTCCCGGTTACGAAAAAAATGCACTGGAAATCCTTAAATCAAAGAAAAATAGAATACTTTTGCAGCGCAAAAATGCTGATTTTCAGGCTTCACAGTTTCGGTCAATCCTGAATGGAATTTTGGTTCAGGATAAAGACCGGGTTTCCGAAACACCTGAAATGCTGAAAGTTGTCACCCATTCGGCCCCAACGGCAGAACAGGTTGATGATTTGTTGTTTGCAAACATTGCGGTAAAACACCTGAAGTCGAATGCCATTGTGCTCGCCCGCAACGGGCAGTTGCTGGGCACGGGTTGCGGAATGACATCGCGGGTTGATGCACTTAAACATGCCATAAGCAAAGCCCATGAATTCGGCTTTGACTTAAACGGCGCGGTTATGGCTTCGGATGCATACTTTCCGTTTGCCGATTCGGTTGAAATTGCATACAACGAAGGCATCAATGCAGTGATCCAGCCAGGCGGTTCGGTTCGCGACGATGACAGTATCAGCTTTTGCAACCAACACAGCATGTGCATGGTTTTTACCGGAATAAGGCATTTTAAACATTAACAAATTAACAAGTTATCAGCAACAACGCTGGTAGTGGTTACAAAAAAGAAATTCATTACTCCCGATGGGCTTATTTTCCTTCCTCACGAAAGAAATTGCGATGGACCTTGGCACTGCCAACTCCATCATTATTTATAACGACAAAGTTGTAGTTGACGAACCAAGCATCATAGCCATTGAACGCAATACCGGCAAGGTGCTGGCTGTGGGCAAAA
>ENA-UOWG01002626-UOWG01002626.1-activated-sludge-metagenome-genome-assembly--contig:-NODE-2626-length-14987-cov-5.542325_pt1 | contig 14987 bp, 13 predicted proteins | sample MGYA00238147_ERZ761563 | MGnify/ENA primary metagenome ERZ761563 (study PRJEB28884, sample SAMN05720216) | anaerobic digester metagenome | isolation source: active sludge of municipal... | reverse complement strand
CGTTGGATATTGTTCTTGCAAGGATCCTTGCCGGTGAAACGGTTCGCAAGAGCGACGTGACATCCCTTGCGTACGGGGGGATGTGCATGCAGTGCGATGTGTGCCACTACCCCGCCTGCTATTTCGGGAAAGGGCCGTGAACAGGGAAGGAGAAAATGACAAAGATGCCGGGATCAAAAAAAAACCTTAATGACCTGTCGGTGGTAATAAAAGGCGCCGGCGAGATGGCTTCGGGCATCACCCACAGGCTTTATCAGGCGGGAATCCATCGTATCGCCATGCTGGAGATTGCAAGACCCCTTTCTGTAAGGAGGTTTGTTTCCTTTTGCGAGGCTGTTTATGACGGCACGGCAAAGGTTGAAGGCGTGGAGAGCGAGATGGTAACTGATGTCCCATCGATAAAAAAGGCCTGGGAAAGGGGCCGTATAGCCGTTATCGTCGATCCTGCCTGGAAGACAGTCAAAACGCTTTCTCCCGATGCGGTCGTCGATGCGACCATGGCCAAAAGGAACCTGGGGACAACAAAGACCGAGGCACCTTTTGTCATTGGCGTGGGACCGGGTTTTGAGGCGCCCCGGGATGTCCATGCTGTTGTCGAGAGCAACAGGGGCCATGATCTGGGACGGGTCATATATGATGGCACGGCGGAACCTTACACGGGGGTCCCGGGGGAAATGAAAGGTGTCGGCAAGGAAAGAGTGCTCCGTGCTCCGTCGGCTGGGATGGTGAAGCACATTCGTAAGATAGGTGATGCCGTGAAAGAGGGCGAGCCCGTTCTCTTTGTGGGTGACGCACAGGTTTGCGCCCCGTTCGACGGGATACTCCGGGGACTTATCCGTGAGATAGAAGTGGAAAAAAATGAAAAAGTGGGTGATGTAGACCCCAGGGCAAAGAGGGAATTTTGCCGCACCATTTCAGACAAGGCCAGAGCCATCGGAGGCGGTGTCCTCGAGGCCCTGCTCCACGAATATAATGAGATGGAAAAATAATAGCTTGAATATGCAAGGAAAGAAATCATGAACATATACAAGATCATTAAGGAGCATCTTGAAGCAGGCGGAAGCGGTGTGCTTGCGACTGTCATAAACCGGACCGGTTCGGCACCCCGTGATGCCGGGGCAAAAATGTTCGTGGCCGCTGACGGCAGGTCATACGGGACAGTCGGCGGAGGGGCCCTCGAGTATGAGGTGCTCAGGGAAGCAGGCGCCGAAAAAGAAAGAAAGAAGGCAGTCATTATCCATGTGAGGATGGATGCGAAGACCGTAGCGGATGAAGGGATGATCTGCGGAGGGAATGTGGATGTCCTGCTTGAGCCTGTAACGGACAAATACCTGGATCTATACAGCCGTCTTGCCATTATGGAAGATAGGGGCGGCAGAGGCGTCGTCATAACGGGACTTGAAGACGTGGTCTTTAAAAAAACGCTCATCGAAGACACCATTGATATTACAGGTGACCTTGTTGATGAAGCACGGGCACGGCAATGTCTGCAGTTTGTTGCCGGGGGGATACCTGTTGTTTCCCCGGACAGGACATTTATCATTGAACCCGTTGTCTCCCGGTTGCCCCTCTATGTGTTCGGTGCCGGTCATATCTCCCGGTACATAGTGAAGATGGCCAAAATGGTAGATTTCTATGTGGTTGTTGCCGATGACAGGAAAGAGTTTGCCAATGATGAACGTTTTCCCGACGCGGACGAGGTCATGGTCGGCGATCTCGCCGGGGTCTTTTCATCACTGACCTTTACAGGCAATGAATATGTCGTTATTGTAACGAGAGGTCACTCCCATGACGCCGATGTTCTGAAGGAGGCCCTTTCAAAAGATACAAAATATATAGGGATGATAGGCAGCAAAAGAAAAGTGAAGATGATATTCGACCTGATGAAACAGCATGGTTTTGATGAGGGTGCGATATCCAGGGTGCACGCACCGATCGGTCTTTCCATCAATGCCGAAACGCCTCAGGAGATAGCTGTCAGCATCGTTGCCCAGTTGGTACAGATAAGGAGAGGGTGAGCCCCGGTTGACCGTGGACGATGACAAGATCATGGAAACTAAAATTGTACCTGAACGGGTTGACACAGACACTTCTCTTCCCACCCCCTTCGATCCTCTGCGGAAATACCTTTCGGAAGTATCGCGCTACAGCGTGCTTTCCCGCGAAGAAGAATTTGAAGTGGCAAGAAAGGTCCATGAGGACAAGGACAGGGACGCAGCACAGAAACTCGCAATGTCGAACCTGAAACTGGTCGTGAAGATCTCCCTGGAATACTACAATACCTATCTTAATATCCTCGACCTTATCCAGGAAGGCAATGTCGGCCTGCTCCATGCCGTAAAGAAATTCAATCCCTATAAAGGAACGAAGTTTTCGACCTATGCCTCCTTCTGGATCAGGGCATATATCCTGAAATATATCATGGATTCCTGGAGCCTGGTGAAGGTTGGGACGACACAAAGTCAGAGGAAGCTTTTTTACCGCCTCAACAAGGAAAAACAGAAGCTGGAGGCGGCAGGGATATTCCCCGCACCGGCGCTTCTTGCTCACAACCTCGATGTCAAGGAAGGTGAGATCGAGGAGATGCAAAAAAGGCTTGCATTTACCGATGTATCTCTTGAGTCACCCATCCATGATGAGGGTGATGACACTATTATGGACATGATAAAAAGCGGGGACGATGTTGAAGAGATCGTTGCCGATAAGGAAAAAAGGGACATCCTTACAAAGAGGGTAAAGGAATTCAAAAAGGGCCTCAACGATAAGGAAACCTTTATTTTCGAGAACAGGATAATGGCGGAAGAACCGCTTACGCTTCAGGAGATAGGCGAAAAGTTCAAGATCTCCCGCGAAAGGGCGCGGCAGATCGAGAATAAGGTGATCAAAAAGTTCAAGGAGAGGTTCCAGAACGAATTCAAGGATCTCGACTTTTAGTTTTCCATCCAGCTTGGAACCCCTCAGCCTATCGTTGATGGATCTGGAAGAATGATAAGACTAAATCAGGAAGTGGTCATCTTTATCTGGTTGGTAACAACCAAACAAATCAGATAAACCAGAGACCTGTCTTTTAAAGGTCAAGGGACAGCAGGCTGTTGACCCACAGGCTTATCGCGTTGTAGTATGAAGTGACAAGAAGAAGGCCGATAGCGACGAGCATGACCCCGAGTACCTTGACGACATACCTGGCAACGAAACCGTATCGTTTCAACAGCGCCAGCAGTTTGTCAAAGACAAGCGAGGAGACAAGAAAAGGTATGGCAAGCCCCAGAGAATACATGGAGAGAAGATAGATCGCGTGGGTCATTTTCTTTGACATTGAGGCCATAAAGAGTATTGATGAAAGCGCGGGGCCAACGCAGGGTGTCCATCCGAGAGAAAAGGTGATGCCGATGACGAATGATCCTGCGAGGCCGATCGGTTTCTTTTCGAGCTGCATGACATACTGGCGGTTGAAAAGCGGTATCTTTATGATGTCGAGATAGAACAGTCCGAGTATGATGAGAACGATCCCGCCGATCCTCATGATATAGCCGTGGAACCGGGCGAAAAATGTCCCAAGGAGCGATGAAGAGACCCCGAGGGTCACAAAGACAAAAGAAAAACCGAGGATGAAGGACAGGGAATGAAAGAACACCTTTCTACGGTGTTCTTTACCGGGTTGGCCCATATTATCGAAGGTGATGCCGCTTATGTAGATGAGATATGAAGGGACAAGGGGCAATATACACGGTGTGAAGAATGACAGAAGTCCTGACGCCAGGGCGATAAGTCCGTTCACGTCAGTTATTGACAGATCGCCTCCCGGGTTCATGGCTGCTATAATATGTGTTTTATCGTAAGGTTGTCAAATGAAATATGCCGCCATTGACATCGGCACGAATACGGTGTTGCTGCTTGTTGTAGAGAAGGATGAATGCCTTCGCGACATAATCGATCTTTCGACCATCGTGAAGCTCGGTGAGGGCCTGACCAATTCCGGGTGTCTCAGTCGGGCCGCCATGTCCCGGACAATGGAAGCGCTGAAACGGTACGCCGACATCACTTCATCACACAATGTTAAAAAGCTCTTCTGTGTCGGTACAGCAGCCCTCAGGGAGGCACAGAACAGCGAAGAGTTCGCTTCTGCCGTCAAAGATGCCTTCGGATTCAATGTGGAGATAATCAGCCCTGAAAGGGAAGCTTATTATGCCTATATTTCCGTACGGGATGACCCGCGGGTGTGCAGCGATGACATGGCGATCGTCGATATCGGAGGAGGGAGCACTGAAGTTATAGACGGGAGCAGAAAGGTTTTTACCGGGTATGATTCATTGCCGATGGGAAGCGTCAAGCTCACCGATATGTTTATAACACGCGACCCGCCCGTTAGAGAAGAATTGGAAAGGGCCGTTTCACATATAAAGAAAACCCTTTCTCGCATCGTGTGCCGAGAAGGGAGCGTGCTTGTCGGTACCGGGGGGACGTTGACGAATATAGCCTCAATAATGATCGGCCTTCAAGAATATGACAAGGAAAGGATCCACGGTTTTTCCCTGGAGCTTCCTCAACTGGAGAGGCTGACAGCAGAGCTTGCCGCTTTAAGCAGCGCCGGCAGAAAAGCACTGAAAGGGATGGAACAGGGCAGGGAGGACATCATCCTGCAGGGGACGCTCATACTGAAAGAGATAATGCTGCACGGCGGATTTCAAAAGTGTGTTGTAAGCGCAAAGGGCGTGAGATACGGGGTGATCTATGAGAAATGCCGGGAATAGGGCCGAGAGTTAAAGAAACAAGAGAAAGAAAGGACCTCGCCAGGATCCAGAAAAAAGGAAAAGATACCGTTATGGAAAAACTGATCGATACCATTTTAGAAAAGCCGCAACTTTTTCAGGTCCTTATCGATAACATGCCCAGTCCCGTCTATTACAAGGACACCGATGGTATCTACCTGATCTACAACAGGGCATTTCGCGAATATTTCGGTTTGCCGGATGAGCAATGCGCAGGTAAAAGTGTATTCGAACTCCCCATAGGACATGATGAAGCGATGCTGCACCATAAAATGGACCAGGAACTCCTTCAGTCGCCGGGCGTTTGTGAATATGAATCAGCTTACACAAGACCTGATGGTTCTGTGCGCCACGAACTGGTCAAAAAGGCGACATTCTCCGGAACTGACGGCACCATCGGCGGCATTGTGGGGGTGATCATAGACATCACGGACCGCAGGAAGATGGAAGAGGACATCTTGAAGGCCAAGAACCTCAAGTCGCTGGGAACTCTTGCCGGAGGAATTGCCCACGATTTCAATAACCTTCTCATGGCGATAGTCGGCAACATTTCCCTGGCTAAAATGAATGCTCCCGATGACCCGGCGATAATGGGATATCTCAAGGAGGCCGAGCGGATCGCTTTTATGGGAAAATCCCTCACACAGCAGCTCCTTACATTTTCCCGCGGAGGAGATCCCGTAAGAACCATTGTACGCCCGGGACCGTTGGTTGTTAAAATTGCCGAGAAGGTTTTGGGCGCCTCCTGCGTCCAGCGCGTCTATGACATCCCCGATGATATACTCCCTATTGAGGCCGATGAGGGCCAGTTCGCACAGGTGGTAGAGAATGTTCTTGTCAATGCAAAGGAAGCAATGCCGGAAGGAGGAAAGGTCACTGTTCAGATCCGGAACATGCACATTTCTCCCGAGGACAGGCTCCCGCTTATCAAAGAGGATTATGTGAGAATATCGATCGCTGACGAGGGAAGCGGCATCGCAAAAGAGGACCTCTCCAAGATCTTTGATCCATATTACACGACAAAAGACATGGGGTCTCAAAAAGGTGTCGGTTTGGGCCTTGCCATTTGTTTCGCGATAGTCAAAAAGCATAATGGCCATATTTCTGTTGAATCCGCTGAAGGTGGAGGTACGATATTCCATGTGCATTTTCCCGCCTACAAACAGGCAGCGGCCGAGGAAGCAACACATGCCGGACATTCCAAATTGAAGCATAAGGGCAGAGTGCTTATCCTCGATGATGAAGAAATGATCCTCAAGATAGGAGAAGAACTGCTCAGGCACCTCGGCTATGAAGCAACTCCGGCCCGCAGCGGTGAAGAAGCCATTGATCTTTACCGGCAGGCAATGGAGCTTAAAAGCCCTTTCAATGCCGTTGTCCTCGATCTGGCGATCCCGAACGGGATAGGGGGGAAGGAGGTCCTGGGAGAGCTTGTGCGCATAGATCCCATGGTAAAAGCGATCATATCGAGCGGGTATCTCAATGACCCCATTGTTTCACGTTTTGGAGAATATGGTTTCCTCGATGTTTTAACGAAACCTTACGATGCCGTCGAACTTGACGAAAAGCTGCAGAAGATCATAAGCCAGAGATCAAATGATCAATTTACCAGTAATCAATAGCCAAATATTGGGACCAACATGAAGAAATTGAAGCCTGTTGAGTCATTGGCCATTTTTTTCGGTTATTTGAATATACCGGTCAATTGTTATGTCTATAAAAAAAACAGGGTTTTTTAGGGAAACAAGATCAGGATGCTTTAAAGTTTCTTATTCGCAAGAGCGCATGTCACAAGTTCTTTGAACCGCTGATAAGCGGCCCTGCCCAGACGAAATGTGGTCGGGATATCCGCAATGCAAAGCTCGGCATTGCGTGATTGTGCCGTCCATGACCTGACCTGGTGACGGTTTATCATAAGGGTCCGGTCAAGGACAACGAATGTGTTCCCGGGAAGGCGTCTTTCCCAGTCTTTAAGTGACACACGCACCATGAAATGATCACCCTTAAGGTTGATAACACTCGTGTAATTCCCTTCGGTGACGATCGCGGCAATGTTTGCCACGGGAAGGAAAAGTTTTTTTCTTCCCGTATTCAGAAAGACCTGGTCCGTCAGGGAAAGAAGGCCGCCCCCATCCTCAGGCAGGGCCGGTATCGTTAAGGTTTTTTTCAGCGATTCTTCAAGACGCAGTTCATCTACTGGTTTTAGAAGATAATCAAGGGCATTGACCTTGAAGGCCCGGATAGCAAACTGATCGAAAGCTGTAACGAATATTACGCGGGGAGGGTTTTCAAGCCTGTCCAGGAGATCAAAGCCGGTGCCTCCGGGCATCTGGATGTCCAGGAAAACAAGGTCCGTATCAGTCTCTTTGATTATTTTCTCCGCCTCAAAGATGTCCCCGGCTTCACCTGCAACCCTGACATACCAGTGTTTTTTCAGAAGGCTCCTCAATCTTTCCCTGGCAAGAGGTTCGTCGTCTACGATAACAGCACGCAGTTCGATATCAAGTTTATCTTTCATTTTATTCACCTTTTTAGCGGGACCTCAATGATGACTCGTACCCATCCGTTCTCTTCGCCCAAATCCAGCCGGTATCGGTCCGGGTAGGTAAGTTCCAGGCGCTTTCGGATGTTTTCAAGTCCCACTCCTGTCCTGTTATTATTATCGTTTTTCCGGGAGATCAATTTCCCGGTGTTTGCGATCTCGATCCTGAGTATATCATCTTCGGCATTTCCATGGATCTCGATCCTGAGCGGTGGTATTGTTGTCTGCATCCCGTGCTTGATGGAATTTTCAACAATTGGCTGGAGAAGCAATTCAGGGATGAGCATGTCCATTATGCGGGGGGATATATCGAAGGCCACATCGAGTTTCTCTTCGAAGCGGATCTTTTGTAAATGCAGATAGCTTTCCAGTGTTTCGATCTCTTCTTTCAAAGGAATGAAGCCGGAATCACTGGTTGAATAAGTAGAGAGCAGATAGCGCGAAAGATGTTCGATAAGTTTATGAATACGTCCCGGGTTGCTTTCGGAAAGGGCATCCAGAGAATTGAGCACATTGAAAAGGAAGTGCGGATTGATCTGGTAACGGAGGGCTTCAAGCTGCGATCTTATGGATCTCAGCTCTGCCTCTTCTGCCCGCCGGCGCTGCTGTTCCACCTTTCTGACATCCGTGATGTCATCAAGGATGCCCTGGATCTGGGTTATCTCTCCGCTATTGTCCCGGTCGGCCCGGGCATAGATCGACCCGATCCTTTCCGTTCCGTCGGGCCGGTAAAAACAAACCTCGAAATATTTGACAGTGCCTTTTGCCCTCAGGAGGTCAAGAAGGGCCGACCTACTTTCCGCAGAGTAGTATTGCGCAACATTCGAGCCGATTATCTGAGCGGGGGAGTCAAAGCCGAGGATGGAAGCGAGGGCCTGATTGGCGTTCAGCAGGCAGCCGTTATTGTCGGTGATGAAGATCCCTTCAACGGCATTCTCAAAGATGCCCCTGTACATACGTTCCGCTTCCTCCAGCGCCTTGCGGTTCTTTTCCAGGCTTTCGACCATGGCATTGAGCCCTTTGCCAAGCTGTGCGACCTCATCGCTTCCTTCGATCTTTAGCCTTTTGTCGAGAGAGCCTGCTTTGATCTCACGGGCGAAAGACATGCATTGCTGGAGCCTGAGGAGAAAAGGGTTTGCCATGAGGAACACGGAAAGGCAGATTGCAAGCAGTACCACTACCAGCATTATGACCGTGACCTTCCCCATGGTCCGAATGGGGGCAAAAACATCCTTCAGGGGCCTTTCGACAATAAAGAGAAACTCCGGATCTGACATTTTATAAAAAGCCGCTATCTGTGGACCTTCTTTGGAGGTATACCGGACAAACCCCTGTTTTTGGGACACGAAATCGGGCAGATCGGGAATGCCTGGCCTGACATAGGGTTTTGCCTTGATGACGTTCGGGATTTTCCACCCTTCAGGCAATGTCATGTTCAACCTCGGATCGTAAAAGTACGCCTTGCCGCCGTAAATAAACTCCTGGGGTCTTAGAAAAAAATTATTGAGGTAATCGAGATCAAGGATTGCCCTGACAACGGCCTTTATCACACCATTTTGTATGACAGGGGTTGATACGGCGATGAAAGGCCTGCCTGTTCCCATGCTGAGAAGGATCTGTGAAACGGAGGTTTTTCCTGACAGGGCGGTTTTTAAATCACTCCTCGTTTGCACGAATCTTTGCATAGTGACATAGCCAATCCGGTCCGGATACGAAGATGCGATACAAAGAGCATCGCTATTGAGGAGGTTGATGGATTGGTAAACTTTGTTTTTATTAACGAATTGCTGAAAATATCGATTGGTTTCGTTGACCAGCGCCTTGTTTTTGGGAAATCGTGTGATGGTGTGGATCAACTGCAGGTCAGCCAACAGTTCCATATCAACCTTAATGGTATTGAGGGCGATCTGACTTTGTTTGGTTATGAGGGAAACGGTCTGTTCCATTTCTTTTTTGGCTGCTTTTTCAAGCTGTTGTCTCGCAAAAAAATAGGTTATGGTAAACGACAGGACAACGCTGACAATGATGATCAGACCGACAACAGTAAGGAGTTTTGCACGGAAGCTCATGTTATGAAAACCTCAGGAGTGCATGACCGGAGGAACATTCTTTGATGCCCGTTAAATTTTAGATCATTGCAGACCGAAAGGCTGTTTTTTGTATTATCACGAACATTATAGGTTATAAAAAGGCAAAACTCAATTATATCCTCACGGTGTTCTTTTTCGTATCGGCCGTCATTTGTCAAACTGTCCCGCATAAAATTACTTTTGCGTTCAATCTACATTTTAAATCGGTGTTCAAACAGCAAAAATGATTTGATTCAACCAAATACGGATGTGAAACAACACGATCTTGTTGCATAGTTACTGATGTTCTATGTTTAACTTCTTTCCGTCAGTACAAACCTTCACGCAACCGTCGCGATCTGTCCGGTAGAGCGGTACAGACAGTGCTTGATATCTTTTTATGATCTCATCAGAGGGTATTCCCTTGATACCCGGGCCGGTGCTTAGAACGGCCGCCTGGGGAGCAACAGCCTTGATGAAATGGATACTGCTCGAATGACGGCTGCCATGGTGCGGCACCTTCAGAACGGATGAGCGAAGGGGTGCGTCCGAAAGGACAAGGAGTTCTTCTGTATCTGCCCCGATATCGCCGGTGAAAAGGAAGCTCCTTTCGTCGAAGGTCATTTTCAGGACAAGTGACATTTCATTCAGGTCATCGATAAAGGTGTTTTCCGGTGGATGGAGAACATCGATGACAAGGCCACTGCCGAACACAATAGAATCACCGCGCTTGAGCCATGTTGTGGATATTCCCTTGTTTTTCAGGGTTTGTTCAAGATGGCGGTATTGCGGCTCCCATGCCGTGTTTGCGGCTATGTTGAACCTGCCTACCCGAAAGTGACTGAGGATGTACCTTAGTCCTCCCAGATGGTCTTCATGCGGATGGGTGTTTATCACGTGATCGATAGTCAGTATTTTGCCGGAAAGCAGCAGAGGGGTCATGATTGTTTTGCCCGTATCGAAATCACTCATGTAGAAACCCCCCGCGTCTATAAGGAGCCTTTCGCCTCGTGGCGCCTCGATGAGTATTGCATCTCCCAGACCGACGTCTACATGGCTCACGCAGAGCTGATCGCTGTAAAAACGTTTATAGCAGATGATGGAAACGGTGATGATCGCGGCGGGCAGGATAAAGGCAAAGAAAGAGAGCCTGAGGAGCCTTTTTTTTATGAAGACAAGTGATATGACGACAAGCAGGTAAAGGAGCGCCTCGGGGAGGTTTGGCCTGATGACGGGATAGAGGTATCCCCAGTTGAGGTCGCGCAGAATGCCCACGGTCAGTCCGATAATGGAGCCGGAGAGACGCAGCAAATGGTCCCCGAATGGAACAAAAAGCCCGAGCAGTGCAAGGGGCATCGCGGCCATGGAGATGAGAGGGACGGCAACAATATTGTACAGGATCGCCAGTGGATTGATCCCGTGAAAATGATAGAGGACAACGGGCAGCGTTCCAAGCATGGCTGCCGCTGTCATAAGAATGAGAGACGCAAGCCACCTGACGGAGCGCCGTGATCTTGCGATCGGTGTGCTGAATGCACGAGCGAAGAGAATAATGAAAAGCATGCTCGTGAAAGTCAACTGGAATGTTGGAGAGAACAGCGAATGAGGATAGATGATGAGAATGACCAGGGCGCTCAGCATCAGGGTATTCTCTATGTGTTTACCGCGTTCCAGAAAGACGGCCATCATGAAAATACAGACCATGATCGTCGCCCTCACGACGGGTATTGTTGATCCGGAGGTGAACATGAAAAGAACGGCAAAGGGGACCGTTACCAGGGCAGCGTATCTTTGATCGCCGCCCCCCTGTCTCATGCGTGACGATCTTCTCAGGAGAAAGCGTGCCACAATAAAGAAGAAGGCTGTTATAATGCCAAGGTTTGACCCGGATACGGCAAGGATATGAGAGACCCCGGTTTCAAGAAAAAGCGTTTTTATTCTGTCGTTTACATCTGTGGTGTCTCCTATGGTGAGGGCTTTTATAATACCGGCGTGAGAAGGGCCGCTCGCGTCGATCCTGTCTGAGAGATATCTCCTCCATACATCGACAAGACGTTTATCTGTGGACGCCGAAAGTATTTCGCCTTTAATTTCAAGATATGTTCCTTCAAGTCTTTTCATACCTTTCCAGGAGATGGAATGAGGATTGTTAAAATTGGCGCGCAGCTGGCGCAATATTCCGGTTATGAAGACGCGATCGCCAATGCCCAGATCCATTCCGCTTCGCACAAGGGCACGCATGCCCGATAAAGACAAAGGGTCATCAAGACGTATGACCTTGGAGGTTTTTGACGATTCCACGATAACTCCCCGGAAAAGAGCCGCCTCTTCTGCAACGGGCAGGGTCGGCTGATGCAGGAAAACGACGGTCATCCTTAGCATGCCTGCCAGAAAGAAGGCTGTAAGAAGCAAGGCCCCGGTAAGGGCGGCAAGTCTTTTGTTCAATAAAAAAGGCAAGGCCGCGGCTATTGAAAAAAGGGATATAAGGATATGGGAGAGGCGAAAGTGACAGGGGTGAGAGGCCTCTATGTATATGCCGGCGATAAAGGCGATGACCGACGCTATGAACAAGCTTCCAGGACGCCTTTAAGGAATGAGCGTGTATTGGTCCCGAGATCGGCTATGTAATATCCGCCTTCAAGGATCGAAAAGAAACGGGGGTTTGCGGATGCCAGTGAAGATCCGATCCTGCGGTAATCCCCGGTGTTTAAAAGCCCTCCCCAGTCCCTGATGTAAGTGTCAAAACCAAGGGAACATCCGAGGATGTCGTAGTCGGCGGCATCCTTCAGTGCTTCGTCGAGGTATGAAAAAAAGGATTCTCTGGAATGGGCGTCTATGTTCCTGAAGGAAATGCGGGGATCGGACCGGACGATATCGTAGGTGCCGTTCCCGTAATGAAGATCGATGTCCACAATAAGGGCGTTTTCGATCATATCATGACCAAGAAGATCCTTCAAGGCGATGGCCATGTTGTTGAAGAAACAAAAGCCGCCGTTGAAATCATGGCCCGCGTGATGACCGGGAGGTCTGACGAGGGCGAAGGACGGTTCAACAAGGGCGATCCGTGCCGCCATTATAGCGCCGCCTGCGGCCAGAGAGGCCGTATCGAAGACCTCTTTTCTGCGTGAAACGGTTTCGATGAGTTCTTCACTGTGACAAAGAGCGAGGTCGGAGAGCGTGCATGGTTCGGGTTCGATGAATTCAGCCACGTCCTTTATCCCGGAATGTATGAACTTTATCCTGTCGGGGTTTTCGCAATCCACGGTAGGATAATCGGTAAGGAACGACGGACTGTAAGTGGTTTTTATCTTTTTCATATTTTTTATAAATCATAAGAGGGACGGCAAGTCAATGGGGAAAGGATGAATGGCAACCTGAGCGTGATGAAAAGAAGACAGGTTATCGGTCATGGGTCATTGGTCATGGGAAGATAGTTTTTCCTATAACCTATAACCCATTACCCATGACCGTTCTTCTCGCCTGTTTTTGTTCCCTGAACGCCTCTTTCATGTTATAGTAAACCGATCATGAAAAGGATAGTCATAGGGACGGCGGGACATATCGACCATGGCAAGACAACCCTTGTAAAAGCACTGACAGGCATAGACTGCGATCGCCTCAAGGAAGAGAAGGAGAGGGGCATCACAACTGAGCTCGGCTTTGCGCACTGGCGTCTGAGTGAAGACCTGCTCGCCGGTATAGTCGACATGCCCGGTCATGAAAAGTTTGTTCGCCACATGGTTGCCGGGGCCTGGGGGATCGACACGGTAATGCTCATTGTGGCCGCAGATGAAGGCGTTATGCCGCAAACGCGCGAGCATATGGACGTGTGCGAGATGCTCGGCCTGACGACCGGTGTTGTCGTGATCACGAAAAAAGATCTTGTTGACGAAGAGATGGTCCAGCTTGTCGAAGAGGACATCATGGAATTCCTGAAGGGCAGGGCCCTTGAAGGCGCTCCCGTCGTGGCCGTGTCCGCAGCTACCGGTGAGAACCTCGATGTTCTCAGGGATATATTGATCGAGATCTCTGCAGGAATAGAGGAAAGGTCGAGGGAAGGCATATTCAGGCTGCCGGTGGACAGGGTCTTTTCTCTCAAGGGCCTCGGGACCATCGTGACCGGCACCTGTATATCGGGGTCGCTTGGAGTTGGAGAGGAGGTTGAGATACTGCCCTCAGCGAAACATGCGAAGGTCCGGAGCATCCAGGCTTATCATGACGATGTCAGGGAGGCGGCCGCAGGACAGCGCATAGCCCTTAACCTCCAGGGACTGGACAGGATCGAGGTTGAAAGGGGGAGCATGCTGGCGAGGCCCGATACGCTCCTGTTCTCATCGCGGATCGACGCTTCCCTGAAGCTTCTCGATCTTCCCTTGAATCCTATCAGGCATGATAGTGTATTGCGTTTCCATATTGCGACGACACAGGAGGAGGCACGCCTGGTCATCCTCGATAAAGACCAGATCGAACCGGGCCAGGAGCTTTTTGTACAGTTCGTTTTTAAAAAACCTGTTGTTGTGCTTCCCGGCGACCGTTTTATCCTTCGCGGCCCCTATGCGGTGCAGACCGTGGGAGGCGGCATTGTTCTGGACATCATGCCTTCCCGCCATAAAAGGAAAAGTGAAGGCCTGGACAAGATATACCGGCTCTTGCACAAAGGCACCGATCTTGAGAAGGCCGGATACCACATCCGCAAGAACGGCTTCAAGGGGATCAGGCATCACGCGCTTGCCGCCCTTACAGGCAGGGACCTGGCCTCTACCGAAAAGATCGGCTCCAGTCTGCAGACCGGCAATGTGGTCAAAAGATTCGGAGCGATCTATATACACATGGAATGTTTCACGGAATACAAGGAGAAGCTCCTCATATTTGTCGGTGAGTATCATAGGGCGAACCCGCTGAAAGTGGGTATTCCCAAGGAAGAACTGCGCACACGTCTTCCGGCCACGGACGTCCTTGTGTTTCAGGCCGCCCTCGACGAATGTGCCGGCGAGGGACACATCGTCGTCGAAAAAGACAAGGTGCTGTCAAGCAAGCATGCGCAGGGGACAAAAGAGACTGGAAAGATGGAAGGCCGTGTCCTTGATGTCCTTCTTGCCGCAGGTTTTACCCCGCCTTATATAAAAGAGATGTCACCAATGATCGGGGTCACTGAAAAAAATCTGAGGGATTTCCTCGACCGCCTTGCTTTCGGAGGGGCTGTCGTCAAGGTTACGCAGGATATGTATTTTCACCGTGACGTTATCGATGACCTCAGGAAGAGGGTGACTGATTTCCTGCAGCGTCATAAGGAGATGACCCCCTCTGATTTCAAGACCGAACTGAACCTTTCAAGAAAATATCTCATACCGCTGCTCGAATATCTCGATCAGATCAAACTGACGATCAGGAAGGGAGACAAGAGGGTACTCAGGGGATAAACATGGTTTCAAAGTTTCAGCGTTTGAATGTTTCAAATTTTTGCAGATCGTGAGATGCAAAGGTAAGTGCATCACGCTTTTTTAACATTGAAACGTTTCACAAACGATGAAGCCTTGGAGCCGTCTTTATTTGATAACGTAAAATATTTTTCGCACAATTGAGCCATGGCAACCTCGAATCTGGTAA
>ENA-UOWG01002618-UOWG01002618.1-activated-sludge-metagenome-genome-assembly--contig:-NODE-2618-length-15009-cov-5.857697_pt1 | contig 15009 bp, 12 predicted proteins | sample MGYA00238147_ERZ761563 | MGnify/ENA primary metagenome ERZ761563 (study PRJEB28884, sample SAMN05720216) | anaerobic digester metagenome | isolation source: active sludge of municipal... | reverse complement strand
GACAATTGCCGTATTGAGCAAAGTTGTGTCCTTATGTTTGAATCTCGCAAAACCGTAAGCCAGGGATGATGCGAAAAGAAGGAGAACAATGGCAATCCATGTAAAAGACACCTTCTTTCTGGCCAGGAAAGAAAATAATACACCGTTAACGGCCACGATCAGAAAAGATATGAAGTAGGTCCCGGTAACGGAAACCACCTGGACAAGAGGAAGAAAGGAGTACTGCGAATGACCGAGGAAAGACCAGGGAAATCCGGTCATAACCGAACCGCGGGCATACTCCATGATGACCCATACCGGCGGGGCTGAAAGATACAACGGAACAGAGAACCTTCTTTCAAGGTACGCGCATGCAAAGGCGAAAAAACCCGTATAGATGGAAAGATAAAGAACAAAAAGGACAAGGATAAGGGCGCTCAGGGGAGTGTTGATGCCTCCGTAATGGTTCATGGCAACGATGACCCAGTAGATGAGCCCGAGATAGGCGACGACGCCCGCCGCAAAACCGCGCTTGAAAGACAGAAAGAGATCGTCCCTGTCGATGGTGCATAAAAGAGGTATAAGAGCGAAAAAGGCGAGCGGGTACAATGACACCGGCGGCTGCACAAGGACAAGCAGGACGCCGGATGCGGCCGAAAGCCCATAGCGCCCCAGGGCTCCGGAAAAACGGCCTCTCTTTTCAAACAGATCCATCGCGGACCCTTTCCGTCCTTTCATAACACTTCGATCCCGTTATATATCGACAAGCGCCCGGTATGCCGGCTGCGAACGCACAAGATCCATGAACCTGCGCTCCCGGTAACGCATCTTCCTCGCCTCGGACTCGCCCCGCAGGTGATCATAACCCATTATATGGACAAGTCCGTGAACAATGAGGGCGAACAGCCTTTCGTAAAAAGGTATTCCGGCCTCGCCTGCCTCGACGGCCGTACGTTCCACGGAGATTATGATATCCCCCATCGCCTCGCCGGGCATGCCATCGGAATAGGAAAAAGAGATCACATTCGTGGGGCGGTCTTTTCCGAAATACTCCCTGTTCAGTGCGGTGATCCCCCTGTCATCCACAAAAAGGATGCTCAGGTCCTTATCCTGAAGCTTTAAAGAGGCCAGTAACTCCCCGGTCACCTTTCTTATCGCTTTTTGGTCTGTTTTCATCGACCTTTGGGAGTTTTTTATCAGTACCGCCATTCTGTGTCCTTTCGGGATATTCTATGCGCTGGTGGAAAATGCCTATGAGGATCGTTATGAAGCTCTTCTGGATAGCGTGGAGGTCTTTGAGCGTCAGTTCGCACTCGTCGAGCTGGCCGTCGAGGAATATCTTTTCTATGATCTGCTGCACATGGTTCTCTATCCTTTTCGGCGTAGGCTCCTCAAGGACCCGGGATGATGCCTCGACAGCGTCGGCCAGCATGATGATGCCCGCTTCCTTTGTCTGGGGTTTCGGGCCGGGATACCGAAAATCCTTCTCCTCGATCACATGGAGCAACGGGTCTTCCAGGTCCTTGGCCTTACTGTAAAAATAGCTCACGATAGTCGTTCCGTGGTGTTCCTTTATGATCCGCGTCAGCCTGCTTCCTATCCTGTATTCACCGGCAAGCTCCACTCCCTCCTTTACATGGGAGAGAATAATGAGGGCGCTCATGTTCGGGGTCAGGCCCTTGTGAGCATCTTCCGAGCCGACCCTGTTCTCGATGTAGTAATGGGGCATCTTCAGCTTGCCAATATCGTGGTAGTAAGCGGCAACCCTTGTCAGGAGCGGGTGGGCACCGATGCTTTCCGCCGCCGCCTTTGACAGGCTGCCCACAACGATGCTGTGATGATATGTCCCGGGGGCATTGAGCATCATGTCTCCGAGCAGCGGATGTTCAAGGTTTGCCAATTCCAGGAGCTTGATGTCAGTCGTGTAATCAAAAACGCTCTCTATGACCGGCAGCAGGCCGAGGGCGATAAAACTGCCGGCAATGCCGTTGACCAGGACGAAGCCGATCTTGAGGGGAACATTGCTTCCCCATGTATTACCCGTGAAGATATCGCCTGCAAGCACAAAAAGGGCCATCAGGAATGCCGTGTATAAACCCGCCCTCAGAATGGTATTGCGGTTTTCGCACTTGCCCGCGAAAAAAGCGCCCAGGATGGAGCCGACAAAACTGTAGAGGAACACGTGGAGACTGTTCTCGAAAGAGAATGCCAGGGCGGCGGCGTAAAATATCGAAAAGATAATGGCGATCTCTGAAAAAAGAACGATCCGCACCACCATGGCAAAAAGAAAGACAGGTATGATATAGACCAGTTCGCCAAGGTGGCCCGGAGCATAGTATTCAAAGATCAGGTGAAAGACCTTGACGAAAAGGATGCACAGTACTGTGAAGGCACTGCAAAAAACAAGGTCCTTGCAGGAAAGGAAAAACTTTTTTATGTTCCTCTCGGCATATTCATAGAGTATAGCGATGAGGAAGAAAAGAAGGAGGAAAACGGCGATGAATTTCTTTATCGCAAACGTCTCCCGCCTCTCCAGGGTATTGTAGACGGCAAGCTTCGACAGGTGGTCTTCAGTAATGCGCTCGCCTTCACGCACTACGACCTCCCCCTTCTTGACCGTCGTTTCCGTGCCGGGTACGGCGAAAAGGACGGGAGCCCTTATGTTTTCCCTGGCGATATCGCCAAGCTGGTACTCAGCGGAGAAAAACGGGTTTTTGAGGCTTACTATGGCGGAAAGACTTACGGCAAGGCAGAAAAGAACGAGCAACTTCCCGTACTGGATTTGCGAGGGAGGTTTATCCTTTCCGTTCTGCATTTTTTGACTCCTCCAGTTCCAACCGGCGCGCCTCGTAGGCCTTGATTATCTTCTGCACAAGCGGGTGGCGCACAACGTCTTTTTCAGTAAAGTATACAAACTTAATGCCCTTTACGCTTTTCAGGATACCCCTTACCTCGACAAGACCGCTCGTTTTCTTATCGGCAAGATCTATCTGGGTGATATCCCCGGTAATGACCGTCCTGGACGAAAACCCGAGCCTGGTAAGGAACATTTTCATCTGCTCGGAGGCGGTGTTCTGGGCCTCATCGAGGATAACGAAGGCATCGTTGAGCGTTCTGCCCCGCATGAATGCCAGCGGCGCAATCTCTATGACGCCCCTTTCGATGAGCCGGGTCGCCCTGTCCATGTCCACCATGTCGTACAGCGCGTCATAAAGGGGCCTCAGGTAAGGATTGACCTTCTCATACATCGTGCCCGGCAGGTACCCCAGCTTCTCCCCTGCCTCGATAGCGGGCCGCGTGAGGATGATCCGCGACACCTCCCTCTTGTAATAGGCTGAAAGCGCCATCGCCATGGCAAGATATGTCTTGCCTGTACCCGCTGGGCCGATGCCGATGACGACATCGTATTTCTTCATGGCATTGACGTACTGCTTCTGATTGGGGCTCTTGGGCGTTATAAGTTTTTTAGAGCCTGCGATGTATATCTGGTCCTTCTCGATGTCTTCGGCGCCCTGCTGTGCGTGAACGATAAGTCTGACGGCATGGTCTATATCGGAGGCACCCACGGGAAAACCTTTCTTGACGATACCGTGGAGTTCATTTATGACCTTTCCCGTGTCCTCAATATCTTTTTTACCGCCGATAAGGGTAAGGTGGTTGCCCCGTATACTCGCCTTTATATTGAAGTACTTTTTCAGGTATTTGATGTTTTCTTCCCGCGGCCCGAAGAGGTTCCTGGCCACGTTTATATCATCGAAGGACAGTCGTAAAAATCCTTCCTCGGTCTTCTCGTCCAACAATCCTCTCTTTCCCCTTGTTTTGATACCCTAATATATACCATAAAACAATGATTTGCAAAACAGGTAAGAATTTTCAACGACACGCTTGCAAAGGGGCCTGTTCGATGGTATCGTTTTGGAAAAAAATCCACGAGGGCCCCTTCCGGCCCTCCGAAAGGAAGGCCCCTTGGCAAAGAAAACGCTGTCCTTCAAAGCAGTATTGACAATAGGCGTGATAATAGGCATCGCCGTGATCGTTATCGCCTATATCGCCATACACCTCCAGCAGCGCAAGACCCTTACGGCGTCCATTGAAGGGACCCTCCCGCGTATGGAGGAAAAAGACGGCTGGCAGAGCCTGGCAGCCGATCAGGAAGGCGAACACCACTACATCGTCGAAAAAAGGCCCGACCAGTCCGGCCAGATCGCCAGTGCCTGGGACAGGCTCACCTACTCCAGGGAAGGCAGGAACGCCTACGTGCTCAAGCGACGCAGGAACGGCATGTTCACCACGGGGATGGACACGCTGGCCAACCGGTATATTCTCTATGATTTCAAGTGCGCCGCCGAGCCGAAGCGGTATGCCATCATGAAGGTCTTCGAGGTATCGAAGGACAAAAAGACACTCGACTACGGCAAGGCGGGAAGCCAGAAAGACTGGGAGGACATCCCCGAAGGCACCATGATAGACAAGCTTGCAAAAATTTCCTGCCCGGAAAAGAAACAATAAACACATATATTTGTAACTTGTGAACATTTCGTATAGAATATTGGGTCATGCACACGGTCCTTATCATAGACGATGAACGGGACATTATCGACTCCCTTTCCGGGATACTTGAAGATGAAGGCTTCGCCGTATTGAAGGCAACAGACGGGAAGGAAGGCCTTGCGATCTTCGAGCGTGAAAAGCCTGACGTGGTGCTTCTCGACGTATGGATGCCCGAACTCGATGGCATCCAGGTCCTTAAAAAAATGCGCGGGAAAAGGGATGACGCAAAGGTGATCGTCATTTCCGGCCACGGCACCATATCAACAGCGGTCGAGGCCGTAAAGATGGGCGCCTATGATTTCCTTGAAAAACCCCTTTCCATCGACAAGGTCCTGGAAGTCGTATCGCGCGGCATCGGCGCGGCAGGAAAGCATGACGCCGGCACGTCGGATTTCAGGCTGGAAGTCTCCCCCGGACTCACGATGACCAAGCAGAAGACCATTGGGAAAAGCACCGTAGTTTACGGACTCGGGCTCCATTCAGGCGTAAAGACGGGCATGATCCTCCTGCCCATGCCGGAGAACACGGGCATCATCTTCGAGACCATCCCCGACGGCGAACGCATCCCGGCATATATCGACTATGTCTTTTCCGTTGGTTACGCTTCGTCGGTGAAAGGCAAGAGCAGCGTGGTCCGCACCATAGAGCACCTTCTTTCTGCCTGCCATATGTACGGGGTCACCAACCTCCTTGTAAAGGTAAGCGAAGAGGTCCCGATCTTCGACGGTTCCTCCATCGAGATCTGTAAAAAGATCGACGAGGCGGGCATCGTCGAGCAGGCAGACGGGATCGAGCCCCTTGTCATCACCGAGAAGGTGGAACTTGGCAGCCTGCAGAACGGTAAATACCTTATGGCGGAGCCATGTGATGCCTTCGAGATCGATTATCTCCTTGAGCAGACAAAACCCATCGGAACACAGCAATACCGTTTTCGCGGCGGCCTCAGTGACTACATCGCCGATATCGCGCCAGCCCGGACGTTCGGGTTCCTCAAGGATTTCGAACAGCTCACCAGGATGGGGCTTGGGACAGGGGGAAGGATCAACAATTTCATAATCTTAAGTGAAGATGAGGTCATAAACACAAAGCTTCGCTATGATGACGAGTTCGTCCGCCACAAGGTACTCGACCTCATCGGCGACATCTACCTGTTGAACAGGCCCATCATCGGCAGGATAACCGCCCGCCAGACAGGTCATGTTGAAAACATCGCGCTGGTAAAAGAGCTTAAAAAACGATTCCTCTGAAAAGACTGTTCAAGGTTCCACGGAAAAGAAAAGGGATCTCTGCTGCAAAAGCGACCTGAAACGTGGAACGGTCTTTATCTTTCCACCACATCTTTCACGCCGTCGGCCTTGTAGACGAACTTCGCGTCGCTGACGGGCGCGTTGACCCTGATGTCCGAAAACTCGATCGTGTTGACGTTGCCGGTGAACTCGACGATCTCTATCTTCTTGAGGAGGTTCTTTTTATCCACCCACAGTTTCGCGATGGTGACCGTGGAATCCTTCTTCGGGATGAGCTCAAAATATTCCATTTCACCGGCAATGCTGTGCTCCTTCACCTTGAAAATATCGTCGATACGGGCAATGTCCTCTATGAGGTCGAAGAAGGTGCCGCCCGTCTTTTCCCGGCTCACCTTGTTCTTGATAACGAACGACTTTCCCTCTTCATCCTGCCACATGTACCTGCCGTCATAGAGAAAGGTCTTCCATTTCGGCTTCGTATACTTCCAGAGGAACCCTTTCTGGCGTTTAAAAAAGAAATCGCCCTGAAAGTCCCTCATCTTCTTTATGCCCGAAACGAAGATCTTCTGGCGGAACGACGCCTCCAGCGAGTTCACCCCGGCGTAGGTCTTTTTCAGGGAATCAAAAGGTGACCCTGCCGGTGCGGACGCGGCCTGCTTTTCCTCCTTCGGTTGCGTCTGCTGCGCACTGAGGTCTGAAAGGGGCGCAAGCGATACCATCAGCGCCAGGCAGCCTGCCAGTGCGTAAAACAGCGCGAAACAAGTTTTGTTCTTCACACTCTTTTCCATTGCGATACTCTCCGGAATTGACATTATCGTTTTATCACCTCTCTCGGCTTTACACCGTCGGAAGGGCCGACTATCCCTTCCTTTTCCATGCGCTCTATGATCCTGGCCGCGCGGTTGTAGCCGATCCTGAACCGCCTCTGGACCATGCTGATCGATGCCTCTCCCTTGCCCTCCACAAACTCCACCGCCTCCTGGTACTTTTCGTCGTCGATCGTCTCGCCGCCTTCCTCTTCCTCTTTTTCCTCGAGGATCTCGTGGTGATAGGTGGGAGCACCCTGCTGCCTCAGGAACTCCACGATCCGCTTGATCTCACCCTCGGAGACGTAAGAGCCGTGGAGCCTCTGGAGCCGCCCAATGCCGGGGCTCATGAAAAGCATGTCCCCGTAGCCGAGAAGGCTCTCGGCGCCGTTCGTGTCAAGGATGGTCCGCGAATCGACCTTGGAGAAGACCTTGCACGCGACCCTTGCGGGGAAGTTCGCCTTGATGATACCCGTCAGCACGTCGACGGAAGGCCTCTGGGTCGCAAGGATGAGATGGATGCCCGACGCGCGGGCCATCTGGGCAAGGCGGGCTATGTATTCCTCCACCTCCTTGGGTGAAACCATCATAAGGTCCGCCAGTTCATCGATGACAACGACTATATAGGGTATCGTCTCGCCTTCCTCGCGGACGACCTTGTGGTTGTACTTCTCGATATTGCGCACGCCCTTTTCCGCCATCATGCTATAGCGCCGCTCCATCTCGTCCGTCATCCACCTCAGGGCCGTTTTCGCGTTCTTTGCGTTGGTGACGACGGGGAGCAGCAGGTGGGGGATCCCCTCGTAAAAGGAAAGTTCCAGCATCTTGAGGTCTATCATGAGAAAGCGCACATGCGCGGGAGTGGCCTTGAAAAGGATACTGCAGATCATGCTGTTGAGGGACACGCTCTTGCCCGACCCCGTTGCCCCGGCCACGAGCAGGTGGGGCATCTTCGCCAAATCCGCCACGTGGGATTCGCCGCTTATCGTCTTTCCCAGCACCAGGGTGAGGTATGACTGCGAGGACGAGAACACCTTGGATTCTATGATCTCCCTGATGTAGACCGTTTCCCTCTCCCTGTTGGGTATCTCTATCCCCACCACCGCCTTGCCCGGTATGGGCGCGATGATCCTTATGGAAACAGCTGAAAGGGCCATGGCAAGGTCATCGGCAAGATTGGCTATCTTGCTGACCTTTACCCCGGGGGCAGGTTCAAATTCGTACATGGTGATGACCGGTCCAGGCCTCACCTCCGTCACCTTCCCGTCTATACCGTAATCCTTCAGTTTCTTTTCCAGTATTGAGGCGTTCGCCTGTATGGACTCCTTGTCCACCCTGGTTTCCTTTTTCTCGATCCTGTCGAGAAGGGAAGGGTCCGGCAGCTTGTAGGGGCCAATCTCCTTGAAGAATTCAAATGATTCCTGCACGGCCGCCTTTTTCTCTTCGACCTTCGCGGGCGGCTCCTCCTTCTTCTCCTGCGTGACCTTGATCTCACGGCGGCGCTCGGCTTTTTTCCTCCTGACCATACGCTCCTCGATGACCGTGAGGATCGGTGCCTGGACTATCAGGAACGCCGAAATGAGCAAAAGTACGAGGGAAACAAGGATGGTCCCGAAGTTGCCGAAAAAGTTCATCAGCGCCTTTTCGAGCAGCGCCCCCATTAAGCCGGAAAATTCAACGGGAACACCGCGAATGTGGACCTTCCCGACGAGCACCTGGAAAAACACCGCCAGCGACAGGAAGAAAAGTACAAGCCCCGAGGAAAAGACGATGATGCTGGGAGGGTCCTTCTTCCTCACGTAAAAAATGCCGAAGACCAGCGAAAAGAAAACGAGGAGATAGCTCATGAGGCCGAAAAACTGGATGAAAAGATCGGAAAGGTACGAGCCCGCCTTTCCGCAGAGGTTATGCACTTTCCCGTCCGTGACGGTGTGGAACGAAGGGTCGAGGGGATGATAGGTTACGAGGCTGACGAAAAGGAAGAGGAACACCCCGATGAGGGCAACCCCGAGCATCTCTTTTTTCAATTCCTTCGACAATTCAGCCGGACCTCCACCGTTCTGGCAACGGCCGTCAACGGCCCCGGCCCGTGCCGAGACCCTCTCCTTTTGCCATGAGCCCTTCGATGCGGCGCCTCACATCGTCCATGACCCCGGTCTTTTTAGACCGGTCCATTCCTTCAAGGATTACAGGCTCCCCCACGTGAATGTATATTACCCCTTTTCTCCGGGGAATGAAACTTCCTTTTGGCTGGAGGGAGCTCGAACCATATATCCCCACGGGTACTACGGGCACCATCGCCCGAAGCGCGAGGGTAAAACCCCCTTTTTTGAAGGGGAGCAGTTCTCCGTCAGCGCTGCGGGTGCCCTCCGGGAAGATGATAATGTTCATCCCTTCCCTGATCTTGCGCGCCGCTTCTTCGATCGCCTTGAGGGCCTCCCTCGGGTTTTCCCGGTCAATACTTATGTAGCCCGCTTTTCTGAGCGCCCATCCGAACAGGGGTATGCGAAAGAGCTGCCTTTTGGCGATCCACTTGAAAGACAGGGGCAGTCCCGTCATAAGCGCGTATATATCGAGGGCGCTCTGGTGGTTGCACATAAAAACATAAGGAGGGGAACCGAGTCTCTCAAGGCCTTCCATGCGGGCATCTATGCCGGCTAGGGACAGGTGAAGCTTTGCCCAGAAACGGCCGATGCGATGAATGGTCTCCTCCCTCTTGTCGAAGAGGGCCACGAAAAGTGCAAACGTGGAGAGGATGATCGTCGAAAGGACATAGTTCACCAAAACAACTGCCCTTCTCATCACGCGAGACCCTCAAGGGCTTCAAGGATCCCTTCGACCTCTTCCCTGATCCCTTTGTCAAGGTCGAAAGGTGAAACGCCAAGCTTGTCGGCTTCGATGACCTTTTCGTTGTATGAAATGAAACCGAGAAAGGGGAGATCGTTCAGATTGTCACGGACAAGGGCTTCATCTTCTTTACCGGCGATCTTGTTCCCCACGACATACACCTTTTTTATGCCTATGTCATCGGCAAGCCTGCGCACCTGGCGAGCGGTCTGGAAACTCCTGCGCCCAGGCTCCACGACGACGACAAGGGCGTCTATGTGCTCGGTGGTACCTCGCCCCATGTGCTCGAGACCGGCCTCAAGATCGACTATGACGTAGTCGTCCCGCTCTATCATGACATGGGAGAGAAGGCTCCTCAGGAGTGCGTTCTCCGCGCAGAAACAACCTCCGCCGCCACGGGGTATGTTCCCCAGGACGATGAGCTTCACCCCGTCCTTTTGAAGAGAAAAGCGCTCAGGGATATCATCGACGCGGGGGTTCAATTGAAAAAAAGCCCCGTACTGCCCTTTTTTCGCGCCCGTCCTTTCGGCGATGAACTCTTCCATTTCTGCAAGGGGTTTTACCTTCGTCAGGGTGCCGTCGTCAATCCCGAGAGCGCTCGCGAGGTTCGAGTCGGGGTCGGCGTCGATGGCTATCACTTTTTTGCCCCGGCCGCCGAGAATTCTCGCCATCACCCCGGCAAGGGTCGTCTTTCCCGCCCCGCCTTTTCCGGAAACAGCTATCTTCATTGTATCCTTGTCCTTATATCCATCGGTGACACACTATCATCCTTTACAAAGCATTGTCAATGCAGAGTGAGGAGGCACGCGGGGTGAGGCTACAATCCGTTGTCCGCGCCGCCGGAGATGTGCTCGACAAGCAGTTCTTTTTCTTCCGGCGTGGCGATTATGATCATGCTCATTTTCCCCTCGACGATAGTGTCCGGATAGGGATTGTATATCCACTCCCCGCTGGTCTTCCGCGCCGATATGACCATGAGGTTGCCTATGGCTTTAAAATCGATATCTTTTATCGGCCTGCCGATATAGGGCGATCCGGGGGGAACGTGAACCTCTTCCACCCGCATCGGCGAATACTTGTCGCGCAGCATCATATCAAGGAAGGAGGTAACATGGGGACGTATCATTTCTGACGCCATCCTCAAACCGCCGATGAAGTTGAGAGCGACCACGTTGTCGGCGCCGGCCCTTTTTATCTTGTCGATGTTCTTCGTGTCGTTGCACCGTGAAACGATCCTCAGGGAGGGATTGAGCTGTCTCGCGGTAAGTGAGATAACAATGTTGTCGTTGTCGGAATCGGTCGTTGCGAAGAGGCCCTTCGCATGCTCTATCATGGCCTTCCAGAGCACCTCGTTCTCCGTGGCGTCACCAACTATAAGGTCCGCGTCTATGTTGTTGGCCCTGAAAACATCGAGCTTGCCTTCGTCGTTGTCGATGGCCACAAGCGGCCACTTCGTGAGAAACAGTTCGTGCACCACATAGAGGCCCACCATGCCGATGCCGCACACGATAAAGTGGTCTTTCATCTTCGCGATCCGTTTCTCCATTTTCCTCCTCCTGAAAACCTTTTTCAATTCCCCTTCGATGATGTAGGCCGCAAGCGTCGTGAAGATATAGGCGATGGTGCCGGCCCCGATAAAGACGTAAATGATCGTGAAGAGTTTTCCCAGCGGTTTGTTGTCGAGACCGATGACATCACCGTACCCGACGGTGGTGATGGTGATCGTCGTCATGTACAGGGCATCGAGAAAGCTTTTCTCTGAACCGCCGATGATCTTGAACCCCGCTGTCCCTATGAAGATGACGGCAACAACGATAAGCAGGATATTGCGGAGCTTCTTCGGTATGAACTTTAAAAACATGGCACATTATAGCACGGACATTAATGAATAGGAAACAGAGATCACGAGAGTTCGCAGCGGGGACCATGCAAGCGAGTTATGTTGTTTCTTTTGACGTTCAAGCTGTTCGAGCAGTTCAAGCAGTCTTTTCATATTTCCTTGCATCTATTGACTACCGGGCACATCTGTCTTATTTTTTCTTAGAAAATTTTCGCACCAGTCAAAAAACAAGATATTCGAGGTGACCGATATGACAACTGAACGGATGGAATTCAAGACCGAGGTCAAGGAGCTTCTCGACCTTATGATCCATTCATTGTATTCACACAAGGAGGTTTTTTTAAGAGAGCTCATCTCCAACGCATCCGACGCGATCGACAGGGCACGCTACGAATCGCTTACCAACGGCGATGTGCTGGAGGGAGACGGCGGCTGGAAGATTAAAATAATCCCGGATAAGGAGGCGGGGACCCTCACGATCAGCGATAACGGCATCGGTATGAACCATGATGAGATCATCGAGTCCCTGGGAACCATTGCCCATTCCGGAACGAAGGAGTTCCTTGCCGCCCTTCAGAAACAGGAAGTAAAAGACAACCCGGAGCTTATCGGACAGTTCGGCGTGGGTTTCTATTCCTCTTTCATGGTAGCAGACAGGATCACCGTCCTCTCCCGCCGGGCCGGTTCAAAAGACAAAAAAGGGGTCAAATGGGAGTCCGCAGGGGATGGCACCTTCACCGTCGAAGAGACCGAAAAGGAAACAAAGGGGACCGATGTCATCCTCCACCTCCGTGACGATGAGAAACAATATCTTGGTCAGTGGGAGATCCGCAGCGTCGTCAAGAAGTATTCAGACTTTATCGAACATCCCATCGTCATGGATGTCGAAAAGGAGGTCGACAGCGAACTGAAAAAGGGCGAAAAGGTCAAGGTCCGCGAGGAGGAAACCCTGAACTCCATGAAGGCCCTCTGGCTCAAGGACCGCTCCGAGGTGACACAGGAGGAGTACAACGACTTCTACAAACACATTTCCCACGATTTCCATCCTCCGGCAAAGGTCGTTCATTACCGTGCGGAGGGCACGTCGGAATTCGCGTCGCTCCTTTTCATCCCGTCCCTGGCCCCCGCTAACATGCTTTACAAGGACTTCAAGTACGGCCCCATGCTCTACGTGAAGAGGGTCCGGATCATGGACCATTGCGAAGACCTCATGCCGCAGTACCTGCGCTTCGTGCGGGGCGTCGTCGATTCCTCAGACCTGCCTCTTAATGTCTCAAGGGAGATCCTCCAGAATAATCGCCAGGTGGACATCATAAAAAACTCCGTCACCAGGAAGGTCCTCGATACCTTTGAAGAGATGAAAGAAAAAGAGTACGACGACTACCTGAAGATCTACGGGGAATTCGGCCGGGTCCTGAAAGAAGGCATCCACTTCGACCTGACCAGGAGGGAAGTCATCGCCGATCTCCTCCTCTTTTCTTCAACGAGATCGGAGGGAGGCAAACTGCGCACCCTCAAGGACTACGTCGACGGCATGAAGGAAGGCCAGGAGGAGATCTACTACATTGTCGGCTCGTCCCTTTCGGACGCCTCCAATTCCCCCTATCTCGAGGCCTTCAGGAAAAAGGATTACGAAGTCCTCATCATGACCGATGATATCGACGATTTCATATTCAGCGGTTTTGAATATAAAGGCAAGAGAATGCAGTCCATAACCAGAGGAGATGTATCCCTCGACAAAGACGGGGCCGCTGAAAAAGAGGAAGCAAAAAAGAAATATTCCAAACTCATCGACCTTATCAAAGAAACTCTCTCCGACGAGGTGAAAGACGTGAGGTTGTCAGGGAGGCTCACCGATACGGTATGCTGTCTCGTTGCCGACGAGGGCGACCTTGATCCCACCATGGAGCGCCTGCTCAAATCCATGGGGCAGGAAATTCCGCCCATCAAGCGCATCCTGGAGATAAACCCGGACCATCCGCTCTTTGCCGCCATGAACGGCATTTTCGAAAAGGATGAAACGGGCTCGCAGCTCAAGGATTACATACAACTCCTCTATGATCAGGCGCTGGTCCTTGAAGGGTCGAAACCGAAAGACCCTTCGTCCTTTTCGAAGGCGATAGCGAAGCTGATGGTGGAGAATGCAGAGGGAGCAAGGTGATGGGTGATGGGTGATGGGAAAGACAGTTTCAACCGCTTGAGCTGTTTCAACCGTTTCAACAGGAAAAACTAAAAAAGGGCTTACATAAAGTTTTTATACTTTACGGTTTCACGCGCTTTACGCTTTACAGTCTGTCTAACGATTGGAACGGCTGGAATTGTTGAAACGGCTGAAATGGTTTTCCTATCACCTATGACCTATTACCCAATTACCTGTCTTTATTCGAAAAATTCCATAAATTTTTCTTTGAAGCCTTTGCGCGGTTTCGGTGAGGAGTCCTTGAACTCCCCTGCCAGCTCTTCTATCAGGTCTTTCTGCCGCTCAGTCAGGTCAGAAGGAATGACTATGTTCAGGTATATGAGCTGATCGCCCCTCCCGTAACCGTTGGATTTGTTGACCCCGAGGCCCTTGAGCCTGAATACTCTCCCCTGCTGGGTCCCCGGCGGTATCTTCAGGGCCGATTCGCCCTCGATCGTGGGTACCGTGATCTCTCCCCCCAGACACAAAAGTGTGAAACCGACGTCGACCTGGACGATTATGTCGTCGCCGGCGCGTTCGAATATGGCATGTTCTTTTACCTGCAGCACAATAAAGAGATCGCCGGGCACGGTGTCCCCGAGCTGCTGCATCCCTTCACCCCTGAGCTTGAGGCGGGTGTTGTTGTCCACGCCGGGCGGTATCTTGACCTTCAGTTTCTTCTTTGTCCTTACGCTCCCCTTCCCCTTGCAGTGTTTGCAGGGATGCTTGATCACGCGGCCTTCGCCGCCGCAGTACTCGCAGGTCCTGTTGATGGTAAAGAAGCCGTGGCTCTGCCGGACCTGACCGTGGCCGCCGCAGTGCTTGCACACCACCGGCTCATGGCCCGGTTCGGTCCGTGAACCATTGCAGACGCTGCACCGCTCTTCCTTCGGTATCTCGATCTCTTTCTCTCCGCCGAAGACGGCCTCTTCAAACTCTATGGTCAGATGATACCTGAGGTCATCACCCTTCCGCTGGCGGGGCCTCTGATTCCCGAAAAAATCACTGAAGAGGTCATTAAAAACAGTATCGAAATTGCCCTGGAAACCGAAGTCGAAGACGGAACCAGCGTCACCCGCGGTCCCGAACCTTTCATAATGGTGCCTCTTCTGGGGATCGCCCAGGACCTCATAGGCCTCATTGATCTCTTTGAACATCTCCTCGGCCTGACGGTCACCGGGATTGCGGTCGGGATGGTACTGAAGGGCAAGCTTGCGGTATGCCTTCTTTATTTCCTCATCGGTGGCCCCTCTGGAAACATTGAGGACCTCGTAGTAATCCACTTGCCTGCCTCTCATGATATGCCTTTCTTTCTTTTACTGGATTTCGGGCTTCTTTGAGACCCCCACCCGGGAGGGCCTTATGAGCCTGTCGTTCAGAATATACCCCTTCTGGATCTCGGCAACGACCGTGTCCGCATCCATATCACCGCGTTCTTCCTGGTAAAGCGCCTCGTGGAAATTGGGGTCGAATCTCTGTCCGATGGCATCGATGGGTGTTGCGCCTGACTTTTTCAGGAATAACCATGGTAATTAAGCACAATTCAAGAATTACGTAGGT
>ENA-UOWG01002609-UOWG01002609.1-activated-sludge-metagenome-genome-assembly--contig:-NODE-2609-length-15043-cov-4.170470_pt1 | contig 15043 bp, 15 predicted proteins | sample MGYA00238147_ERZ761563 | MGnify/ENA primary metagenome ERZ761563 (study PRJEB28884, sample SAMN05720216) | anaerobic digester metagenome | isolation source: active sludge of municipal... | reverse complement strand
TTAATATCAGATTATCAGGCGGAGATTATTAATAAAGGTGAAATAACGATTTCAGCAAAAAAACTTTATGAAATGATTCGTGAAATACAAGGCGAAACAATTCATTTTATAAAAAGTAATAATGTGGTGAAAGTAACATGTCAGAGAGCGGTGTATAAAGTTCCCGGATTGCCGGCTGATGATTTTCCCGCGATAACTGATGATAGCGATATAAAACTACATGTTTTAAAAGGATCAGTTATTAAAGATTTAATTGCAAAAACATCATTTGCGATGGCGGCTGATGAAATGAGAAAAAATCTGAACGGCGTTTTTTTGGAGACGATTACCGAAGGAGATAAACACATCTGGCGCATGGTAGCAACGGATGGTCATCGTCTGGCTATGGCTAAACATGTCACCGATGAACAAACTCCTGATTTTGGTAAAGGAATTATTGTTCCCCGTAAAGGATTAATGGAAATAAGAAAAATAATTGACGAGAATGATAATATTGGAGTCGGTATACAAAAAGGAATGCTTATTTTTAAAACGGACGGGACTGTATTAAAAGTGAGTCTGGTAGATGCCGATTATCCGGATTATCGAAGGGTGATTCCGGCGGAAAAAGGCCTGGAAATTTTATTACAGAAAGAGAATTTTCTGCACGCGCTGAAAAGAATGAATGTTGTTTCATCAGAGCGTTACAGCGGTGTTATTCTGTCTTTTTCAGAAGGAAAATTAACACTGAATTCTACCAACCTTGATGTTGGTGAAGCGACAGAGGAGATAGATATAGTTTATAAAGGAGAAGATGTGGATGTGGGATTTAATGTGAATTATTTAATAGATGCAATTTCCGTTATTAATAATGAAAATATTTTATTTGAAGTGGGAATGGGATTAAAGCCATCCGTGGTGAAACCGGCGGAAGGAGACAGTTCTTTGTGTATAGTAATGCCTTTAAAAATTTAGCGAGACACGAATCACGCCTTATCGGGATTTGTTAGTCAAATAATCCCGACGAAGTCGGATGGTATGATACCAAGCCATTTAAGGAGGAATTAAGGTCTGGGAATTGCCCAGTGGTTCATGCCTGTGATTGTTAATATATTTTGTCAGGGAGTGAATGAGAAGTTATGACACATAAGTATAATGCGGATAGTATAAAAGTTCTCGAAGGTCTGGAAGCAGTGCGCAAACGGCCGGCGATGTATATAGGCTCCACCGGCAAAGAAGGTTTACATCATCTGGTTTATGAAGTTGTTGATAACAGCATTGATGAAGCAGCCGGCGGATACTGTGATACGATAACAGTAAAAATACGGGTGGATAACAGTATAGTTGTTGATGACAACGGCCGGGGTATCCCGGTGGATATGCATAAAACGGAAGGTGTTTCGGCGGCGGAAGTTGTTATGACCAAACTGCATGCCGGCGGTAAATTTTCCAACGATTCCTATAAAATCTCCGGTGGTCTGCACGGCGTGGGTGTGTCGGTTGTTAATGCTCTTTCTAAAATGTGCGAACTGGAAGTGCGCCGCGACGGCAATGCTTACATTCAGACCTACACCCGCGGTGTACCTAACGGTCCGCTGGAAATGGTGGGGAAAACCCGCGGCAAGGGGACGAAAGTAACGTTTCTGCCCGATGATGAAATTTTCACGGAAACGACGGAATTCAGTTTTGATATAATTTCCAATCGCCTGCGGGAACTGGCTTTTTTAAATTCCGGTGTCAAAATAATATTAAGTGATGAACGGACGGAAAAGAGCGCGGAATTTTTTTATAAAGGCGGCATTGTTTCTTTTGTCGAATATATCAACCGCAATAAAAAAGTATTGCATAAGGATCCCATTTTTGTCAGCGGCGCCCGGGAAGATTGCTCTGTCGAAGTTGCATTGCAATATAACGAGACCTACCTGGAAAATATTTTTGCGTTTGCCAACAGCATTAATACAACAGAAGGTGGAATGCATCTGGTCGGTTTCCGCTCGGCTTTAACTCGTGTCTTTAATAATTACGCAACCAATAATAAAATCATTAAAGATGGCAGGGAATCACTGCGCGGTGAGGATTTAAGAGAAGGGTTAGCCTGTGTTATCAGCGTGAAGGTAAGGAATCCGCAGTTTGAAGGCCAGACCAAAACAAAACTGGGCAACTCCGAAGTACGTGGCCTGGTTGAAGGTATTGTTTATGAAAAAATAGGCACATATCTGGAAGAAAACCCGTCTGTTGCCAGACAGATACTCAGTAAATGCATGGAGGCAGCCCGTGCCCGGGAAGCGGCACGACGGGCCAGGGAACTTACCCGTCGCAAGAGCGCCCTGGAAGTGGGAGCTCTGCCGGGAAAACTGGCTGATTGTCAGGAAAAAGATCCGGCGCTCAGTGAAATTTATCTGGTTGAGGGGGATTCCGCCGGTGGTTCCGCCAAGCAGGGACGTGACCGCAAAAACCAGGCGATACTGCCTCTGCGCGGCAAAGTTTTAAACGTCGAAAAAGCGCGCTTCGATAAAATGCTGCAAAATGAAGAAATCAAAACGATGGTTACCGCTTTCGGCGCTGGCATTGGCGCCGACGATTATGATATCAGTAAGCTGCGTTATCACAAAGTCATTATTATGACAGATGCCGATGTGGACGGCGCTCATATCCGCACACTTCTTTTAACGTTCTTTTTCCGCCAGATGCGCGAGTTGATTGAAAGGGGTTATTTGTTCATCGCCCAGCCGCCGCTTTATAAAGTTGTGGAGAAGAAAAAAGAGATATATCTGCAAAACGAAGAAAGCATGAAAAATTATGTTTTGGAAAACGGCGTAGACAAGGTTAAACTTTCCATGGGTGACGGTTCGCCATTTCCCGCTACCGGCAATAAATTATTTACTGTCATTAAAAAAGTAATGCGGACTGAAGATTTGATTGATCGCTTTGAAAAGGAAGGGCGCGACAGAAACGTAATCCGCATTCTGGCAGGCGACCCTGCTTTAACCGATGAGAGTTTTAAAAATAAGTCAATGCTTCAACAAGTTGCCCAGAGAACCGGTATGGCAATCGGCGGGCAGTTTGCCGGCTTTACAGTGGAAACTGATCAGGATCACGGCGGATTTAAAATTATCTTTAATGTAAAAAAAAACGGCCACAGCCATACTACCTGTATGAACAGAGAAATTTTCTGCACACCGCAATTTACGGAAATTAAGTCCCTGCTGTCTCAGGTCTCGATTATCGGAGAAGCTCCATATTTGGATTCGGGAGATGAAGCTTCGGCGCCCGTTGTTTTGGAAAGCGCCAAAGCCCTGGTGGATCATATTATTAATCTGGGTAAAAAGGGTCTGACCGTTCAACGCTACAAAGGGCTCGGCGAAATGAATCCGGAACAGCTCTGGGAAACCACAATGAATCCCGAAAAGCGTACACTCCTGCAAGTAAGCGTCGAGGATGCTGTTCTGGCCGATGAAATCTTTACGACACTTATGGGTGACCAGGTGGAACCAAGACGTGAATTTATTTTTCAAAACGCTTTGCATGTTTCCAACTTAGACATCTGACAGTGCCCGGAAAAATAAAACTGTTGAGCCGGTAATTTGTGACCGGTCCTGTGCAATAAGAAGAGAGGAAGGAATAAAATGGAACGTGATATCCACCAAAAGCAAACACTGGTGAATATAGAAGATGAAATGAAAAAATCGTACATGGATTACTCCATGAGCGTCATCATTGGTCGGGCGCTGCCCGATGTGCGCGATGGGCTCAAACCGGTGCATCGCCGGATTTTATATTCCATGTATGAAATGGGTTACCGCTACAATAAACCATATAAAAAATGCGCCCGTGTGGTCGGCGATATTATGGGTAAATATCATCCGCACGGTGATATGGCTATTTACGATACGCTGGTGCGGATGGCGCAGGATTTTTCTTTGCGTTACATGCTGATTGACGGACAGGGCAACTTCGGTTCAATTGACGGCGATCCTCCCGCGGCTATGCGTTATACGGAAAGCCGCTTATCGCGTGTTGCCGATGAAGTAATGGCTGATCTGGAAAAAAATACAGTTGATTACGTGCCCAATTATGACGAATCCCTGATGGAACCATCCATTCTGGCAACGCGCTTACCGTTGTTGCTGTTGAACGGAACGTCCGGCATAGCCGTAGGCATGGCGACCAACATTCCGCCCCATAATCTGACGGAAATCATTAACGGCACAATTGCCATTATTAAAAATCCGGAGATTACCGTGGAGCAACTGATGCGTCATATTCCCGGACCGGATTTTCCCACAGCCGGATTTATCAACGGTCGCGAAGGAATTTTATCCGCTTACAAAACCGGACGCGGTATTATTCGTGTTCGGGCGCGCGCATTGATTGAAAAGAATGCCCGTAACGACAGGGAAACAATTGTCGTGACGGAATTGCCCTATCAGGTAAATAAGGCGTCGCTCATTGAAAAAATAGCCGAACTGGTGCGCGATAAAAAAATCGCCGGCATTGCCGATTTGCGTGATGAGTCTGACCGTGATGGCATCCGTGTTGTCATTGACCTAAAGCGTGATGAGAATTCCGCAGTCCTGCTTAACCAGCTTTACAAATTCACCCAGATGGAAATCTCCTTCGGCATTAATATGCTGGCGATATCGGAGGGACGTCCGCAGGTTTTTAATCTCAAAGAAGTGCTGGAGAAGTTCATTGCTTTCCGGCAGGAAGTTGTTGTCCGCCGCACCCAATTTGAACTGGCCCGTGCCAAGGAACGGGCGCACCTTTTAGAAGGATACATCATTGCTTTAAACAATATTGATGAAGTCATCAAGGTAATCAAAGCTTCGAAAACAGCCGCCGAAGCTGCCGTCGCCTTATGCAGAAAATTTAAGTTATCGGAAATTCAGGCCAAGGCCATTCTGGAAATGCGCCTGCAGCGCTTAACCGGATTGGAGAGAACGAAAATAGATGAAGAATACGCCGAAGTGACGGCCCTTATTGCCAGGCTGGCCGGTATTCTGGCTGATCCGAAAAAAGTCTTGCAAGTCATTATTGATGAACTCACCGAAATCAAGGATAAATACGGCGATGAGCGCCGGACGGAAATAGTGGCCAGCACCGAGGATATCAATATAGAAGACATGATTGTCGAAGAAGACATGGTGGTTACTATTTCGCACAGCGGCTACATCAAGCGGAACGCGGTAAGCCTGTATAAAAGTCAGCATCGCGGCGGTCGTGGCAAAGTCGGCATGGGCACCAAAGAAGAAGATTTTGTCGAAAAAATATTTGTCGCTTCAACACACCATTACCTGCTTATTTTTACCAATGCCGGCAAGGTTTACTGGCTGAAAGTTTATCAGATACCGCAGGCGGGACGCGCAGCCAAGGGCAAAGCCATCGTCAATCTGGTAAATCTGGCGCCGGGCGAACGCGTCAGCGCGACATTACCGGTACGTGAATTTGCCGCCGATAAATTCGTGGTGATGGTTACGAAAAAAGGCATTATTAAGAAAACAGATTTATCTGCTTATTCCAATCCCCGTACGGGCGGTATTATTGCTCTTTCCATTGATGAGGGCGATGAACTGGTAGATGTAAAGCTGACCATGGGCAATCAAGATATTTTTCTGGCTACCAGGCTGGGTATGGCCATCCGCTTCAAGGAAGCGGACGTGCGCGATATGGGCAGAACAGCACGCGGCGTAAGAGGGATTAATCTGGATGAAGGTGATGAAGTAATAGGAGTCGATATTCCGGCGCAGGGGACTTATATGCTGACCATATCGGAAAACGGTTTTGGCAAATGTACGCCGATTGATGAATATCGTGATCAGAGCCGCGGCGGCAAGGGAACAATCAACTTAAAAACAGTGCCCAAGGTGGGTAATGTTTCGGGGGTTTTGCAGGTTGTCGGAGAAGAAAACATCATGCTGATCAGCAACGCAGGTAAGGTGATCCGTCTCAAAGTGCAGGAAGTGCCGGTGAATCATCGTGTTACTCAGGGCGTGAAGCTGATTGATCTGGAACCGGAAGAAAAACTGGTCGGTGTAGCCCGCACAACCTCGGAAGCGGATGAGGAAGGCAATGATGATGAGTCGGAGGGCAATGGCGCCGATATAAAAGATATTGATATCGCCTCTGATGAAGACGGCGAAAAATAGAAAGGTATGATAAAAACTAAAAAGCCGTCCCTGAAAAAAGAAGCGGCTTTTTATTTTCATATATGATTTTGCTTAAGTTGGCACCTTGTTTTTTTTGAATCATGCTGAGGCTTGCCGGTCGTTGCATTAATTTCTGCATTGAATCGCCCAGCAGAAAGGCAATGCAAAAGCGCTTAATATCGTCCCAGGTCTTTTCTTCCAACAGCAAAGATATGATAATCCTTATCAGCAATTGTTTTTTGGTGAACTGCCTTCACTGTTACATAACAGAGATTGCCCCGTCCTCCGGAGCAGGGAGGCATATAAGCTCCTTCTTTATCCCACAACACACCCTGGTGTTCGGATATCAGGAAAAAATTTTGCGGAAGATCAAAGGAATGTAAAGCAGAAATTATTATATTTTTTGCTTATGGCTGGGCAAGCGGTAACCGATCTTGCCATGCCCGCCATTATCCATCGGGGGCCAGCTTTGATCGCTGAATGCCAAAATAATTGCGTTGGCTTCAGCCGGAATGCCTTTAATTATCAATGCCGGAGTGGTCCGGCGTTGTTCCGCCGAACCTGCTGCATTGCTGTCCCTGTGGTATATTTACGCCATCCCAGGATTTATCGGCAAAAACAACATCCAGAGTTTTAATGCTGGTTTCTATTTTATAATGTCTGCCCATGGCAGAAGGGTAAAGCGCATAGTAAAAATAATAATAAAATCATTAACACCGAAGTTGTTCGCACCCCAGGTATTACCTCTATTTATTTTATTGCTGAAAGACAGTCTTCTTTTTTTGCGGCTTGCTGAAACGGACATAATCCACTTCCGCCTGAACTTCATAGGGTTTTCCGTAAATATTTGTGACAATTCCCACCTGCAGCAACTCGGGAAGGTCAGGACGGCTAAAGTATTCAGGACTATCTTCGGCCATCCATTTTGTTTCATTCTTCAGCCAGTGATAAAGATAGAATTTATCTTTAATACGGCAGATCAACAGGCGCGCATCTTTTAGCTGTTCTTTATCAATAGCCGGAGTTTGCAGAACCGATACGGAATTGGCTGTGGTTTTTGTTTCTCTGCCGATAGCGCCATGTTGCCTGCCGACGTTATACATAATCCAGTTTTCTCCGCCGCCATTTCCAGGATTGCGAATCGCGATGCCTGCGGAATTAAAATTGCCGCCCGGCGCCTTGTCACGATTATTCGGATTTATCGCGCTTAGTTTTATTTCTACGGTAAAGTCTCCCTTGATGTTTTGATAAAGGTAAGCGCCGGTTGCATCGTTATACCAGTAATTACCGCTGACCGGTGCTGGAGTTAGCACAAGATTCCCCTTGCCATCTTTAAGAATTTCCGCTTTGGCAATTTTCTGCTTATCGAGTATTTGCCAGCCGGCCAGAGGTTTTACGTCGGAAAATTCATTGCGGAGAGCTTGCTTGACGGAATCAGATTTTAAAAAGGCAAATGATTCGACCAAAACTTTTTCGGGCTGTTCAAAGTGAACCAGCATGCCGCTTTCCGGTAGAAGCAAAATACGCCAGGCAGCAGCCTTGCCGCCAAGGGAGTTTTTAATGTTTTGCGGATTTACGTTATTATCGTTCTGCCCCAGCAAAACAAGCACAGGCTGCTTGATGGAATTAATGTTTGCTAAAATATTATCGGCTTCAGTAAGCGCCGAAAAAGTTGTCTCCCGGACAGCTTTCATGGTTAATTGCCAGTCCGGATGCCGGATTAAACGCAAACGCTGTTGAAGAAAATCTTCGGCATAGGGATTCCATTTATAAACCAGAGAGTGAAAATACGGAGTGAAGCGCGCCGGATCGGTATAGGTAATACCCATAGCATTATCGTAATTGCGCTTGTATTGTTCCAGCCAGACGACTGGGATAGAAGTTAAGCCCAATGGCGATAACAACATGAGCGAATGCACCAGAGAGGGTTCCTTAAGGGCAACCGTCAGCGCAATAGTTGCGCCGCTGTTATGACCTATTAAGGTTACTTTCTTCAGGGAAAGTTTTTTACTGAATTCAATTATTGTTCCGGCGTGAAAGTCAACCGAGTAGGGTATAGCCGGTTTGTCGCTCTTGCCGTAGCCGATCATATCCAGTCCAAGTACCCGATATCCTTTTTTGATAAATTCCGGATACAGCATATGAAAATTATTCAAATCAGTGGAGACGCCGTGCAGGAAAATCACCGTAGCTCCCGCGCCTTCATCAATATAGGCCATCTTTTGTCCATTGATGGTTAAATATTTTACGGTATAGGGATATGACACATCCGCATAAGAAAGCGCTGTTTCGTTCGCATGACAGCTCATTATTTGTCCTCCACTGACAATTAATCCAAATATAAATAGCGTGAATACAACTATGTTTAATGATTTTATTTGCATTTATTTCTTCCCCGCTTGCATTAAGTATTTGTTAAAAAAATTGATTGTTCTTTCCAGCGAGAGCTTGGCGGCGGCTGCATTAAACCACATAGCATAGGATGGGTAATTGAAAGCATGCTGTTGGCCTTCATAAATGAATATTTCAGCTATTTTACCATTGGCTTTAAGTAATTTATAAAATTCTTCCGATTCTGTCACTGCAGCTACAGAATCTTGATTGCCATGATGAAGTTGTATTGGCGGCAAATTTTTTATGGATTTATTCAGATAATAAGGACTTTCATTTTCCTTTTTATTGTAAACCTGCGGCAGAAACCAGTTGCCTTGCGGATTGGGGCCGTAAAACGCAACGACGGCTTTCACATCGGGAATTCCAGCGGCTGAGGTAACAGCCAGAATTGCCCCCTGTGAATATCCGACAATACAGATGGAATGCTTTTTAACATAAGGCAACGTTTGTAAATATGTGACGGTATCACCGACAATGCTTTGAAATAAGCGCCAGCGGGCAAATTCGGGAGAACGGCCGCCCTTTGTATAATAATTGATAACAAGCGCAGCATAACCATTTTCAGAAAGGCTTTGGGCGATTTCGTAGAGTACCGGATTTAAACCGGCCACTCCATGCAGCAGGACAACTGCAGGATAGACGCCCTGTGCATCCGGCTTGTACATAGTTCCCTGCGGAGTTTCAATTTTTTCCGCAAAACAATCGGGCACTAAAGCAGCTTCGTGTAAAAGCACAACTGCACAGACCATAAAAATTAGACGGAGAATAGTTTTTCGATAAAGTTCTAAAAAGTTCATTTATTAATCTCCTTAATAGCAATTAATTTGCCGTAAAAGCGGCGATTTCCGAATTATCGTCCTGCAAGTGAACATAATTTTGATTTTGCAGCGTATTGTCAGGCGAATCATGGCTGCCGACAGTTATAAAATATTTCTGGCCTGCTTCCAAAGCAACCGATAAGGGAAGTACAAAAGAGGTTTCTTTAATCAGGTCATCTTTTTTAAAACTGCCAATGAAAATGTACTGATCCGCCTGCGCGCTATTGCCTTTTTCACCTTTAAATACGGAAACGCGATAGCCTTTCTGGCCTTGTGTTCCCGTCCAGGTAACAGTGCGGGTACTCTGATTATATTTTATTTGTGTGGGATAACCGATTATCGGATCTTTTTCGCCGCGAAAGTTGACTAGCGAAGTTTTGGTGACACCACTGTCGCTGTAAATCGCTGCTGTATATAAGCCCTGCGGCGGGAGGGTTACGGTATTGAAATTGATATCGTATCCTGTCCAGACAGTAAGATTTTCCAGCGTGTAGGCCTCTGTGCCTTCAGCAGAAAATGACACATAAGCAACCGCGCTGTTGGGTATGGATTTAAAAACGGTTCCGTCCTGTCCGAGAATTTCCACTTTCTTAATCGGCGCCGTTGTGTTGAGCAGGCTTCCTTTGCTGTCGCGAATAACAATACGAAAACTCAAAGTGCCATCCGGAATAATTGCCGCGGAGGAGCGTTTAAAAATTCCCAGATAAGTTCCGTCCGCCGGGATGAAAGGACCTTCATAATTCGCTGCCCACATCTTTGTTTCCATTAATAGCAAAAAAATAATAATAACCGCTGTCACTGCTAAAAATGTTTTTTTCATATTATTTCCTCCATAATTTTTTATAAAACTAAAAGGTGACGGTAGTTATATAACGCTTATTATATAATGTCAAGGAATATTGCCGGAAATTATTACTAGAAGGAATATTAAGTTATTTCAGCGGCATGAGTTATCAAGCAAAGGGTGTCGTTCACTTATTTTCATGAATTTGTTTAAAGCCCGTCCAGATAGACAGAATGCTTTCCGTAACAAACTTGATGATATTTTCATCCTCTCGAAAAATCGGTTTTATTGCTTTTTTAGATTGGGCATGCTCGCTATTAACCATGGTGCATAAGCCGCGAATGAAAAACCAGACAATGTAAAAGTATTGTTCGCGGTCTTCCGGGGAAAGATTTCCTTCGTACGATTTTAGCTCTTCCAGTATTTGAGCAAATTTTTTCATAAAAAACGGCGAGACCAGAGAATGATTGCGAGTGTCGTTCAGAAAACGCCAGAGATGAATTTCATTTTTCGCAAACAAAACATTGCCGATGCTGCGGTCGGTGCCGGCATGCCCCGTATATTGCTTTGTTTCATAAGAGGTTAATAAAGCAAAAGTCCTTTCCGCAATTACTTCCTGCAGATTTTTCATCGATTCTAGATAAGAGTAAATCGGTTGGGTGGATGAATTCAACTGTTTGGCGATATTGCGGGCGGAGAGGGCGTCCATTCCCTGAGAGCGCACAACCTCAAAGGCGGCATTAATGATGTCTTCCTGCGAAAATCGTGTTTTCGGCGGCACAAAAAACCTCCTGACGATGAATACTGAAATAACATACGTTATACGATGCTGTTTGTCAACGTCCTTAAAATTCTTGTTCTTGTTTTAGAAGTTGTTTATAGTCCAATTATGACAAAATATAAGATATTGGATCATACGGCGGATATCGGCATAGAAGTCTGGGGCAAAACGAAAAAAGAGCTTTTTGCCAGTGCCGCCCTCGCCATTTTTGATTTAATGATTATTAACGGCGAAGCCGAAAAGACTGAAGAAAAGACGATTGCAGTGACAGGCAATGATTTACAGGACTTACTTGTTAATTTTCTGCGCGAAATTCTTTATCTGTTTAACGGTAAAAGCTGGCTGGTGAAAGAATGCCGGATTAAAGAAATGACTGCCCATAGACTTGTCGCGCAGGTGGCGGGGGAGCGTTTCAACCGGCGTAAACATGAGATTAAGAAGGAAATCAAAGCTGTTACCTATCACAGTTTAAGCGTAACAAAAAATGTTCGGGGCTGGAAGGCAAAGGTGATTTTCGATTTGTGACGGCCTCGGAAAAAGTCCATATACTGCGTTACGCTGCATCCTGCGAAATTGCGGCGTACCCAAAAGTACGCCTCATTTCTCAGGCTTTGCGTGCCTCGTCTCTGGAGCTTTTTGCGAGGTCGTAGAAAAATATCGAGGATATAATGTCTGAAATAAAATTTGAACGCATAGATGCTAACCGTTTGTTGCTGCCGCAATCTGGCGGTATGAGAGTTCCGGGAATCATTTACGCCAATGATAAATTAGCGGAGCTGCTGCAAGGTGATGAAAGCGCCAGACAGGTGGCCAATGTGGCGCATTTGCCGGGCATTGTTTCTTATTCTCTGGCGATGCCGGATGTTCACTGGGGATACGGATTTCCGATAGGCGGTGTAGCAGCTTTTGATCTGGAAGAGGGCATCATCTCTCCCGGCGGTGTCGGTTATGACATTAACTGCGGCTGCCGCCTGATTGCCACTAAATTAAACTTCGGTGATATTAAAAGTAAAATTGCCGATCTGACCACTGCTTTATATCAGCATATACCATCAGGCGTCGGTTCGACGGGGGCCGTTAAATTATCCGGCAAAGACCAGAAAAAAGTTCTCGAAGAAGGCGCTTTATGGGCGGTGAAAAACGGTTTCGGTTCTGATGAAGATTTGGAGACAACCGAAGATGGCGGCGCTATGCTTGGCGCCGATCCCGAAAAAGTATCGGCGCGGGCGCTTGAAAGAGGCAAACAGCAATTGGGGACATTAGGTTCTGGCAATCACTTTCTGGAAATTGAAGTTGTGCAGGAAATATTTGACGAAAATGCCGCTGTTGCTTTTGGCCTGCAAAAGGGGCAGATCGTAATAATGATTCACACCGGTTCGCGGGGCCTGGGCTATCAGATTTGCGACGATTATCTGGCGTTGATGGTCAAACATATGCAGGAAACAGGCATTGTTGTTCCCGACCGACAATTGGCCTGCGCTTATCTTAGTTCACAACGAGGAAAAGATTATCTGGCGGCCATGGCCTGCGGCGCCAATTACGCCTGGGCCAACCGGCAATTGCTCATGCATCGCACGCGGGAAGTATTGGAAAAGAGACTGCGGTTGTCGCCCCGGGAGTTGGGGATGCGGCTGGTTTATGATGTCTGCCACAATATCGCCAAAATCGAAACTTTTTCGGTGCAAGGTAAAGCGCAAAAATTGTGTGTTCATCGGAAAGGCGCAACACGGGCTTTTCCCGCCGGGCATGAAGCGGTGCCAGCGAGATACAGAAGTGTCGGCCAGCCGGTACTGATTCCCGGCGATATGGGAACGGGCTCGTATGTTTTGGTTGGTGAGCCCAAGGCAATGACAGAAACATTCGGCTCGGCCTGTCATGGCGCAGGTAGAGTAATGAGCCGTTCACAGGCTACCAGGCAAAGCCGCGGCCGTTCCATTACCCATGAAATGGCGGACAAAGGAGTTGTTGTGATGGCGAGCAGCAAAGGAACGCTCAGCGAAGAAATGCCCGAAGCCTATAAAAACCTGCATGATGTTGTGCAGGTAATGCATGAAGCGGGTATTGCCCGCAAGGTTGCACGGCTGAAAGCGCTGGCGTGTATTAAAGGTTGATATATATTTACGATATTTGTTATAGGATAAAAGAAAAATATAATATGTTTTAATCCAACAAAATCGGAGATTATTATGGAAACAAAAAAATTTATTTATTATCAAGATGAAAATATGTTTATCGGCTGGCTGGAAGAGTATCCGGATTATAAAACACAGGGCGAGACTCTTGACGAACTGAAAGAAAACCTGATGGACATTTATGAAGAGTTAACCAGTGGCAGAATATCTAACGTTTTGCATGTCGGGGAATTGCGCGTAGCATGAAACGTAAGGACTTAATTCGCGCCATTGAGGAAATAGGATGTGTCTTCATTCGTCATGAAGGCCGTCATGATTGGTATCAAAATCCAGAGACAAAAATATCACAACCAATCCCTCGTCATAATGAAATTAAAGATTTACTGGCAAAGCATATTCTTAAGATGCTAAAAAGAAAGATATAACTCACACATTATTCGAATGTAATCATCCGGATTAACTATATAGTTACAGCTTAGTAAATAAAAGGCGGAGCATGTATGGTCGAGCTGATATTTGATGAAAATGAAGATTGGGAAAAGAGAGTTCTGTGCAGCGATGGAAACTGTATCGGCACAATAGGCGCTGATGGGCGCTGCCGGGAATGTGGCAAGCCTTATGAAGGTGCATTAAAGGTTGGCGATGTTGAAGCAAAAGCTGATGACTGCCAGGTATTGAGCCAGCCAAAAAACTTAACGACCAATAATGACGTCAGCGCACCAGACGATGAATGGGACAAGAGAATATTATGTTCGGACGGCTGTTGCACGGGAACCATCGGCCCCAATGGTCTCTGCCGGGAATGTGGTAAACCTTTACAATGAGAAACGACTGTTGCCGGCAGAACCTCTGATAAAAAAGTAAGCTATTCCCGGCAATCCCTCAATCCTTAAGCTTTAGTCAGTGATAATTTTGCCCGTGACGTTGTCAACTATCACGGGGGTTGCAAAGTAGGTCACTGAAGGTAAAACACCATATTTACCGAGAATGAATTGTTGCCATTCCTCTGTACAGAGGCGCTCGGCGTCTTCCTGTGAATTCCACAGATAAACTCCACCGGCTGTCTTGCCATCCTGCGTCAGAAGGTAATACTTGCGAATCAGGCCGGGAATCTCTTGATACTTTGGGGCAGTACTCAAAAAAACCTCACGTGCCTTTTCGCGGGAAAACTTTTGTGGAAGATTGAACTGAACTAGTGCTGTAATCATGGTAATTCCCTTTCTGAGTTTAATGAATTGGCTGACGAAAAAATCACCGGCCCGAGGAGCGCGGAGCTGGTAGAACGGCTGGATTGTTTTTGTTATCAATTTTTATATTTTATATGCAGGTTGTCAGCAACTTGTGCTAATTTCTTATCAAGCGTCCAGATTGGAATGCCAGTTAATACAGCCGATGCAATCAGCTGGGCATCCACATAGCCGATACCTTTTCCCATCAGACGGTTATTCTCAATAAATGCCAATACTTCTTCATGTTCAGCTTCAATGCTCGTTGGCAGCAATTGAAGAAAAGAAAGAATAACGGCTCTGTCTTTAAGATTCCCGCAAGCCAACTCCCCGACGATTAATGGGTGGGATAATACCCGTCCATCATTAAGCAAGTCTGCTAACTCAGTATTCCCATCCCGCAAATGCGAGACCCAAACAGAAGTGTCCACGAGAACCATGAGCTATCACGCTCCTTTTCTTCGTGGTATTGTCTGAAGCTGTTTTTGAGTGCCACCCAGCTTTGCCAGCCTCCGTGCGCTTTCTCTGGCAATAAGTGCTTCTAGCCCTAGCTTAACAAGAGCCGTCTTTTCTTTAATTCCGGTAATTTTTGTTGCTTTATCAATCAAATTATCTTCGATGTTCAGCGTTGTTCTCATATTATTACCTCATACAAATGTGATGCCTTAGTATGCACATCTTATGCATATATGTCAAGGTTAGGTTTTGATAACGGAAAGCGGAACCGAAGCGAAGCAATTGAGCAATTAGGTTTATTTTTTGTGTTAGACAAAATTAAATCAA
>ENA-UOWG01002601-UOWG01002601.1-activated-sludge-metagenome-genome-assembly--contig:-NODE-2601-length-15065-cov-4.986875_pt1 | contig 15065 bp, 20 predicted proteins | sample MGYA00238147_ERZ761563 | MGnify/ENA primary metagenome ERZ761563 (study PRJEB28884, sample SAMN05720216) | anaerobic digester metagenome | isolation source: active sludge of municipal... | reverse complement strand
TGCGCTCGAACTGCTGGCCTAAGGGGTTGCCCACCACGATGGCGTACTCGCCCAGCGTCAAGTCGTTCGCAATGATCCCCTCGGGCGTGGGCTGGTTCACCGTCATCTGCTCGGTCGTGTTCATCAGACGGTCGGTCGTGATGTACAGCAGGCGCTGCTCGGTGTAGTACTCCTGCACGAGGTCCAGCACGGTGCGCGCGAGGATGAAGTCCGAGCGGTTCATGTTGTCCATGACCTTGGCGAGGTTCGCCTGCCCGCTCTGCTTGTTCGTCTGCACGCTCTTGGCCGCCACGTCCTCGCGCGCAAAACCCTGCATGTAGTCCGACACACCCGAGATCGACTTGATGTGCTCCTCGGCCTTGTACGACACCCGGTCCAGCCCCGAGGGGGTCTGGTTCGGCTGGATCTTCTCGATGTTGTTGATGTCGTCCAGCTCGACCACGAGACCGGACTGCGCGCCGCGCGTCTCCAGCTCGGCGGTGGACATGTTCGTCAGTGCGTTGCGCTTCACCTTCCAGCCCGAGTTGGCCGAGGTGTTCACAACGTGCAGCTCTTGGCTCGAGACCTTGTTCAGCAGCTCCTGCGGGCCGAGCAGGTTCTCCACGAGGCCGAGTGTGCGGCCACGGCGGAAGTACGGGAAGTACGGCACCACGGTGAAGTGCTTGTACGGGCTCCAGTCGTCGTGCAGCACGACGTTGTCGGCGATCACCGTCCACTTGATCCGGCGCACGAGCTTCGTGATGACCTGGAACCCGTAGCGCTCCGTGAAGAACGCGATCTTGTTCCGGTCAAAGTCCACCGGGACGGGCCGGGTGTCGCCGTCCTGACTGACGAAGTGCTTCTGCTTGTCCAGCACCCGGTACTGGCGCTCGATGATCCGGATGTTCCGCAGCACGTTGCTGTGATCGTAGTCGCCCATGTACATCGGGTTGAACCGGTCGCCGAACCGGTCGCGGTGGCTCTGGATACTGTCGTAACCATAGGGGAAGAAGCTCTGTTCCCGGTTGCGCAGGATTTCAGCGTCTTCCTTTGAGTACAGGACCGCGATGTCGTCGGCGGTAACCCACTTCGTCGTGAACACCTCGCTCCAGGTGTCCGGATCCATGTCCTCGGCGTCCGGGTCAGGGATCACGTTCTTCGGGTTCAGGCCCTCGATGCGCACCTCGCCGCCCATGCTGTCGTTGTAGTCGATCCGCACGTCCAGATAGCCCCGGCTCGTGATGATCCCGTCGGCGAACATGTCGCTGCGCTTCCAATCCAGCTGGTTGTTGTCACTGATCTGCTTGAACACCTTCGTGAGGACTTCAGCAGTCTCGGCGGGCGCGCCGGATCGTGGCCGGAACGCCGTCTCGGCGCGGTTGTAGATCTGCTCGCCCATCACGTTGCTCACGGTGGACAGAATCTTGTTGATCGTCAGGGCCGGGCGGCGGGCGAGGTCGAGTTTCGCCTTGTCGTTCTTGTCCCACTGGTCGCCCCGGAAGAAAGCATCACACTTGTCGGCCTTCTGGACGTACTGGGCATGCCCGTTGTCGCGGCACCATGCGTACCGCGTCCATTGCTTCATCGCGATCTTGGTGTCAATGGGCATAGTGACTCATTTCAGGAACTTCAGCTTGTAGATCGTTCGCGCGGTGAGGCCGATCAGCCCGTCCATGATGTTCTCCAGGGCCGGATCGCCTCCGCAGCACGCGGCATAGTTGTCCTTGAGCCAGTCGTGGTATTCAGCCAGCGCATCGGCCGGCGGGGTTGTGAGATCAGTGGCCTGCGCGGGTGGGTAGTCTTCGATCAGGCCCTGGGCCTGGTGAATCTCGACAAACTCATCGACGGCTGGGATCAGGTCGTCGTAGAAACTTCCGAGGGCTACGTGCTCCGAGTACGACCGCGAGCGCAGATGCGCGAGGTGGGAGAACGTACGGACCGCAAACGACCGGACGACGAGCTCGGCGACGGGGTTCATGCCGCCATGTGGCTCACTTGTCCGCCCAGGCCCTTCAACTTGTCTCGCCATGACTTTGTAGCCTCCGTCTGCCGCCTACGCGGGGCCTCTCGGCCGACCGCCATCGTCGCCATCCAGGCCAGCGCGTCCACCTGATCGTCGTGGACCCCGGCCGGAAACCGGAGCATCTCGGCGCGGGCGGTGTCGTACCACTCCGCGGAGTCATGGAAGCTCACCATCCCCTGCTGCATCCGCCCCTGCAAGGGTCTTGCCCGGGCCAGCTTGTCGGTGATGGGTTTCAGCAGGGTGATCGGCGGGTAGAACTGCCGCTCGCGCATGCGCTTCTTGAGAAGCGACTCGAGTGCGCGGTAGATCTGACCGTCTTCACACCCCAGCATCAGGCTCGGACTATACCATTTCTTGCAAAGATTCAAGATCGATTCGACGATATACAGCCCGTCGCCCGACTTGAACCGCACGAGGTCCACGACGTGCAGCACGTCGTCCTCGTCCTGCAGCCCGACCACACCGACCGTGTAGTCGTTCTGCTTCTTCTCACTGATCGCAAAGTCGAACGCCACGAACACGTTACTGCGCAGCGTATTCGGCGGCGTCGCGCGCCGGAACTGATCCTTCGTGAAGAACGCCCCGTCATCGGGCACCGGGTTCTGCTGGTACAGCGCCGCCCAGAACCTGTTCGGCAAGGTCTTCTTGATTCGGTTCAGCTTCTGCAGGTCGTACCGGTCCGGGTGCAGCGCCTCGCCCTTCTGGCGCAGCAGCCGCCCGTTCTCCGGCGCCTCGTCGTAGACGATCAGGTCCGTGTCCTCGTCCAGGTACTCGTCCGACTCCGCGATGGCCGGGTACTTCACGACCACGAACTGATCCGCGTCCTCGTCCGCCGCCATCGCCTGCTTCAGGCGCCCGGCCAGGTCGTCGTCATGCCAGTGCGTCTGGATCACCAGCACCCCGCCGCCGGGAGCCAGACGGGTGTACGCCGTCGAGCCGTACCAATCCCAGAGCTTCTCGCGCGTCTCCGCACTGTCCGCCTCCTCGGCATTCTTGATCGGGTCGTCGATGATCAGGATGTGACAGCCGCGGCCCGTGATACCACCGCCCACACCGGCAGCAACGTACCCGCCCCGGTGCCCGGCGATAGCCCACTCCTCATTCGACCGAAAGTCCGGGTGCAGCCGGGTCTCGAAGACACTCTGGTAGTCCGGACTCTCCAGGGCTTCCTTCACCTTCCGGCTGAACGTCATCGCCAGCGACACGTTGTAGCCGCAGGAGATCACTTCGTGGTCCGGGTGCCGCCCCAGGTGCCACGCCGGGAACATCCGGCTGGCCAGCTCACTCTTCCCGCTCCGTGGCGGCATCAGGATCATCAGGCGGGGCGACAGGCCCTTCTCGACGTCCTCACTGAACCTCTCCAGGCGCCGGCAGATGTCTTCATGGACCCATCCGGCCAGGTAGTTCGGGTTCAGGCGCTTCACAAACGGCAGAAGCCGGCGCTTGGCCAGCACCCGCTGAGCCATCTCTGCTATGGCCTTGGGATCTGCGGCCTGAGCCTGCGGTAACGCAGAGGGAGTCGACAAGGGCTGCGATTTCTTCGGTCGTCCGGGGCGCTTCTTGGTTGATGGTTGACCACCAGTGGAGGCGCGAGATTTGGTCGTTCCGCGCTGTGTCCGCTTTTTTACGGAGGAGGAGCGCGGCGAGGTCTTCGTAGTCGTAGCCATCAGAGCCCCTGATCATCCTGTGGCTCCTCCAGCAGCCCCTGCGCCTGCCCCCCTTCGATCAGGCGCATCAGTTCAGCGTCAGACAGGGCATTCATCCGGCCCATGAACGTCTGGCCACTCACCCCGATGTCGACCTGGATCTTCCGGGGCTCGTAGTAGCCGCACATTTTCCCGATCTCCCGAGCCGCCGAGACCATCGTGGCCGGTTCCGCTGCCAGCTTGGCCATGTCGTAGCTCTCCAGCAGCATGTCCATCACCTTGCGGCGCGACATCTGGTTGTCTGCCTCGAATTTCGCCCGCTCTGCGTCAATCACCCTGCAGATGTTCGGCATCTTGACCATTCGGTAGCCGAGCGAGTTGTCCTTGTCAGAAAAACCTGCGCGCGCGAGTGCGACGGGCACGGAATTGCCTTTTGCAATCTCGATGGCGAAGTCTTTCTGGCGCGCGGTCAGCGGCTTGTCGGGGCTGACGGCTCGGGCTGCGTCCATGGTGCAGGTCTCGGGGGCCGAACGAGCTTTGGCACCTTGCCTTGTCGATCCCCTGGAGGCTGTGGGGCGTGGTTTCACTGGGCCTGGCATGGTCGTCGATTGTAGATGAACGATTTCGGACGTGGGAATTTTTGCAAAATTTTTTGGGACGTCGGTGCGTAGACACTCCCTCCCCCGTCGCAGCGCCCCGTACCCCGGTTCGGATTCGCTGCGCCCGGGGGGATAAGGAGTCTCTTCACTACGATACGCGGCAACGAGTTGCCGCGATGAAGGCGTTGTGTGAGCGATCTTGCTCGTTGATCAACAGGAGTTTGTGATGTCTGCTTCTTCTTCCACCACCTTCGGTACCACCATCGGCTCTGCCATCGGCAAGGGCGCGGCGTACGCCGTCCACGGCGTTGCGCTCTCTGCACAGGCCACCGGTCGCTTCGGCGCCGACGTCGTCGCTGGCAGCAGCGCCGCGTACACGGCCAAGGCCGCCGAGTTGAAAGCACGCCGTGAGGCTGCAATCGCAGCACACCGTGCACAGGCACAGGCTGTTCCGGTCGCCGTCAAGCGCGGCAAGGCCGTCGCGGTCAGCGCCTGATCCAGCGCCCCCGGGAAACCGGGGGCCGGATGCGTCGGGGCCCAGGACGTATGGGCCAAGTGGTTCTGTTCCGGGCAGCAAGCTGCCCGGATGAACGCGTTAGTTGAGGGCGCTGTTTGCCCTGTTCATTGTTTGGAGGCCGTCATGGCACGTACGACTGTTAAGGCGCTCGAGGAGCGCATCGCCGCGCTCGAGGCGCGTCTGGAAATCGCCCGCCGCGTGTATTGCGACCAGCGCGGGCGCATCGGTGAACTGGAAGCTGCGCTCAACACGCGCGGTGTGAAGCCCGCGTGCGCGTTTGAGCACCGCGTCACCGAATTCACGAAGCGCGATGGTTCGCGCTGGGTGAAGGAAGTGGTCGCGCCCGGTCGCGCGGTCATCCGCCCTGCCGCCACCGAGGAGGTGGTGTGATGGACGACGTGCAGTCAGGTTACATCCGGCTGCGCGTTCCATTGCCGGATGGACAACGGGCGTGGGTGTACGGGGACATGGTGCAGTTCGACGATGGGCGAGTCGTCAAGATTGACGACTTGCCTACTGACATATTCGACTGGCTCGTCCACATCGACGCTATCAAATAAGGAGCATGGGTCATGATCGAGACCGTTTTCGTCTTCGGACTCGTCAACATCGTCTTCGAATTGGTGTTGATCAGCATGGTGCCCGTGAAGCCGCGTCTGCGGCTTTTGGGGAGCAATAGTCGCAGCCTATTGCACGTCGCGATGCTATTGGCAAACCTTATCGTTCACTGGGGTACGGTCATTGGGACGATGTCCTCAATCGTCGCCTTCTGTGCGTCGATCTTGACTGTCAATATCGCGCGCAAAGCGTTCGGGTTCATCGAGTCCGGGCGCTATTACACGGTCGGCTGGATCAAGTACAGCGTGAAGGAGTTGACATGATCCTACGTATCAATAGCTGGTTCACTCAGCTACTCCTCAGACTGCCCTTCGCGCGCGCAGAAAACGCGCGTGTCGGACAGAACATGCATGACTACGTCCGCGTGTACTGGAGCTGGCGATGACTCCACGCACTCGGTCCTACCCCTACAAGATTTATCCTGCACCCAGCTCGAACATCTTCGTTCGATTGTTGCGCCACATTTGGCGCTGGTTTTAACCCATGGAGAACATCATGTCTGAACTCGAACTGCTCAAATCCTGCCTCGAATCTTGTGTCGAAGCCCAGAAAAACCTCGACACCTATTCATTCGAACTCAATGAACTGATCATCGATCACAACGAGGTGAAGATCACCGTCCACGGTTTGAAAGTCATGTTTACCAATCAGGAGAAAGCAAATGACGAAGATTAAGATTTCTCGCACCACCACGATCGTCGAAATCAGTCTCGGCGATGTCCGTGATGAGGACATCGGCACAGCACCCGATGTGTGCGATGACCTCATCGCGCGCGTCGAGGCTCTGGCTGAAGCACTCGGCGTCACCGAAGAACAGGCTGAACACCTGATTCTCGGTAACGGATGACAGCCTACTGGGTAGTGACAGTGCCCAGTGTGAAGTCATCCGACTTCATTTAACTTTTCAAAGGAAATTCACCATGACTACCAACCACTTGTATTTCGATCTGTTCGATGCAATCGAGAACATCCCCAACGTCGACGTTGCTGCGCAAGCTGCGCAAGGCGTCGCATGGAAGATCGACACGATGATCGTCGGCGCCACACGCCAGATCTACAAACTCGTGCGCGAAACCATCATCGAAGCTGGCAACGGCCTCGACACGGCTGCGGAGATCAACACTGCGTTGTGCGAAGCTCAGGCTGCATCACGCTGGTTCGACGCCAGCGGCGCTCAGAATGACGGCGCATTCACGCAGTTGCGTGAACTGTTGTCCTTCCGCGAGAAGGCGCATTCCACGGCTGCTCAATTGACCGCGCTTACAGTCGACTGGACTGGTCGTCCGCGCCACTACGAAATGCCGGACATCGACGACCTGTTCCTCGCACCGGTCAACCTCAAGATGAAGGCTTCGACGCAAGCCAAGATCAAGATGGTCGTCGATCTCGACGCCAAGGCCTACAGCTTGGACGACGACGCCAAACAGGCCATGGTCAAAACCGTGGTCGATCGCGAGCGTGCCAAACTTGCTGACAAATCGCAGGCGCTCACCGAACAAGGCCCAGTGATGCTCGAGATCTTCCGACTCATCCAGCAGAAAGCCGTACGCATGGAAGACGTCCGCTTCGACATGCTCGATCTCAACATCCAGCGTGCGCTCATCACCCACGCCATCACGTCGGCACAACGCGCACGTGAGTTCGCACTCTCCAACGACAACATGGAGATGATTGAGTTCGTCGCACTCGACGCTTGCGTCCGCGCAACGGTCGGCGAGCTCCAGCGCGTACTGAAGAGCACCAAGTTCGTCCGCGGCACGGCTGAACAAACCGGCGATTAAACTGACAGAGAACGGCACCCTGCAGAGGGTGCCGGGCTCTCGTCCAGCGCCAGGTCTTACGGGCATGACACTTACACTCGCGCGCCAACTACTAAACTCTATTTGGCTATATATACTTAATACTACTCTTTATACTTTTTTTCTAAACTAAAGTTTAGTAGTGTAAGAATGTAAGAATGTAAGGTATATAAAGGTAGAGAAGTAGATAGAATTTAGGCCTCCACCGACTGTTCTGCCCGGACAGATCCATCATCTTTGAACGAGTGCAACATGAACCTTTACTTCCTCGAAGCAACAGTTCCCCTGACCAAGTCATACGGCAAATCATCCACCGGTCAGCTCGTCAAGACGCCCTACCCGTTCGTGTGGGAGTTCACTTCAATCGAAGAGTCTTGCACTTCCCTCGTTCAATTCGAACGTCTTCTCACTCAGCATGCAGCACAGGGTCACTGCCTACTCAAAGGCACCATCGGTCGTGACCTCGTCCGTGAATCACGCGCCGGCAGCACCGACACCAACGCAAGTACCGAATGGCTCGTGCTCGATCTCGACGGACTTCCCGAAACGATCGACTTCACCACACCTTCCGGCCATACCACTTCCGCTCCACTGACCATCGACCTGTTCCTGAAGGAACTTGGCCTGGAGGACATTTCCTACATCGTTCAATGGTCAGCGTCCTACGGGATTGAGAACTGGCGTCTGCGCGCGCATGTCTTCATCCTTCTGAACAAGCTCTACGCAGCCCCATTGCTCAAACAATGGCTCATTCAGAAGAATCATGAAGTTCCCTTGCTCAGTCGTGCCATGTCTCTGACCAAGACAGGCAACTCCATCTCCTGGCCTCTTGATGTCAGTGCATGCCAGAACGACAAGCTGATTTACATCGCTCCTCCCGCCCTCAAGGGCATCAAGGACCCGATGGCCAAGACACCTCGCATCCAGCTGGTGCGTCGCAAGCACGAAAAGCTCGCCCTCACCACCACAATCAACTCATCCACCAAGAATCGCGAGCTCACACACAAGCGCATCAAGGAATTGCGCGAAGAAGCAGGCCTCCCCGAACGCAAGATCACCTACAAGATGCATGGCACGACGGAGGTCATGCTCAAACCCGACGAGGCTGTGATCACCGAGACCAAAGTTGAACGCGGTTTCGTGTACTTCAATCTCAATGGCGGGGATTCATGGGCTTACTATCACCCTGAAGACAATCCCGACTACATCCACAACTTCAAGGGTGAGCCAAGCTATCTCACCAAGGAACTCCTGCCTGAATATTGGCAGCAACTCACCGGCACCGGCTCTGCCACTCGAACCTCATCATCCGGCCTGACATACCTGGCCTTCCTGGATCGTCAGACTGGCGTGTACTGGCGTGGCACCTACGAGGCTGCGTCCGACCTCCTGGATATCACGCCTGCACGCAACGAGACCCAGCTGCGCCACTTTGCCAAACAATATGGTGTGCCGCTCGGCGACTTCATCCCTGAATGGGATCTGGTCTTCGATCCACACGATCTCGTACGTGTCGATGTCCAGAACCGTCGCGTGAACAAATTCCAGCCGACGCCCTACATGCTCAACACTGGCACCAAACCGCCCAAGGCTGTGCCCAAGGTGATCTCCAAGGTCATGAACAACGCCCTGGGTGACGATCCGGAAATCGTCGAGCATTTCATCAACTGGCTGGCCACGATCGTCCAGACACGCGACCGCACCCGTACCGCCTGGGTACTCCATGGGACTCAGGGCACCGGTAAGGGCATCCTGACCAACAACATCCTTAAGCCTTTGTTCGGTACCCATACAGCCACCCGGCGGATGGAAGAGCTCAACGAAAAGTACAACCACTTCATGGAGGGATCATTCCTCGTCTTTGTAGATGAGGTCGAAACGAAAGCACTCCAGAACGAACGCGGCGTCATGGCCAAGCTCAAGAACTTCATCACCGAGCCCACCATCGCGTTGCGCCAGATGTACGCAAACGCGGTGGAGGTCCGGAACTACACCAACTGGATCTTCATGTCCAACAAGACAGATCCAATCATCATCGACAAGGAGGATCGTCGCCATAACGTCGGCAAATATCAACCCAATAAACTCGTCATCACCGATACCGAAATCGCTCAGATCGAAAAGGAACTTCAACCCTTCTACGATTACCTGATCAACTATCCAATCGACCTCGAACGTGCCGGCACCGTGATGCACACGACAGACCGCAGTACGATGATCTCGATCAGTGAGTCGTCAGTCGACACAGTCGGCTCAGCGCTCCTGGAAGGGAACATGAACTTCTTCATTGAGCAGCTGCCAACTGACACACCAACTCGAAACGCGCTTCAGATCAATCGCGTTGCCGATTACCAGCAACTGCTCAAAACCTTGATCGCGCGCACCCAACCCAACGGACGCTGTGTCATCGGCCGCGAAGAACTTCTTGTTCTGTTCGACTTCACGGTGGGCAGCATGCCGACCTCACCGAACAAGTTCACCGCGCTTCTGAAGCACCACCGCATTCACCTGGAGGTCGTGTGGCTCAATGGCAAGGCGGTGCGCGGCATGAAGGTCGACTGGAAGGACTTTGCATCGTTCCCGGGCTACCTCAACCAATATCTGCCTAGTGCAGCCGCGCCTGCTTCAGGCACGCCGAAGAAGCGCGCAAAAGCTGTGGTGTAATACCGTTTTTCTTTCAACGAGTGGACTCATGAAACTTCGTCTCTTTGCCCTGCGCAACACTTCCACCGGCCGTCTGATTGACGGCTACTACCCCGACAAACCCGCTGCCAAGAAGGCACGGGATGAACTCAATGCCCAGGGCGTCGACAAATACGTCGTCACGCCCGGTCCTGATCACCGCCGCTACAAGGTGCGGTGATGAGCGCCGAACTTGAACCCAGCCTCGCACAATTTGCTGCGAGGGTGAAGGCTGAATTCATCAAGAAGGCGGATAAGGTATTCGATGAAGAACAAGCCAAACTTCTGACGAAAGAAATCATCGGCGATCTGAACAAAGCCAAAGCATCGGCATTGAAAGCCCTGCTCGGTATCGAGCAGAGATACAACGGGCAAATGGAATTCGACCGTTACAACGGTCGACAAGGAGCAATCGACCAGATGCTCACTGATATTGCCCGGCCTGTTCTGCTCGAATGGGTTCGTGCATCTTTCGACGAGTTCAGAAACTCTCCTGCCTTCGCTGCGGCGCGCACAGCTGCCAAAAAAGCAATCATTCGCCAAGTCAAGGAGCAGATGGGTTACTCCGGCGAGGTTTACGACATAGCCGGTGAAATTGCGCGCGAGCTCAGGAAACAGGCAGCGAACGAGCTCCGCAAAGAACTCGGTATCGCTTAGAAATAACTCAATCTCATAGGTGGACAACATGAAGCCTTCCAAAGTCAAAGAATCCCTGACCCATCTTGCCCAGCGCAAGCGCCCCGTGTTTCTCTGGGGCCCGCCCGGCATCGGCAAATCTGACATCGTGCGCAGTGTCGCTGCCGAGATGAAAATCGAACTGCGCGATGTGCGCCTGTCCATGCTGGACCCGGTCGATCTGCGTGGATTCCCCACAATCTCCGACACCGGAAAGGCCAAGAGCATGGCCTGGGTGCCACCGAACTTCCTGCCCACGAAAGGTTCTGGCATCCTGTTCCTGGACGAGCTTAACAACGCCCCCCAGGCCGTCCAGGCAGCCGCGTATCAGCTCATCCTGGACCGCCGACTGGGTGACTACGAACTACCCCCTGGATGGGCCGTAATCGGCGCCGGAAACCGCGCTGGTGACCGGGCAGTGGTACATGCAATGTCCACAGCCTTGCGTAACCGGTTCGTTCACATCGACGTCGAAGTGGACACCGACGAATGGTTCCTTTGGGCGACCAAAAACGGCGTATCGGACGTCACACGCGCGTTCATCAAGTTCCGTCCGGGCCTGCTGCACAGCTTTGACCCATCGTCTGACGAACGCGCATTTCCGACGCCACGTTCCTGGGTGTTCCTGGACGACATCGTTGTGACTCATTCGTTGGGCGCTGATGTCGAACTTGAGCTCATCAAAGGCACAGTTGGCGAAGGTGCTGCGGCCGAATACCTGAGTTTCGTACGCGTCGCGCGGGATTTGCCGACGACCGAACAGATCCTGGCTGATCCTGCCAGTGCTCCGATTCCTGGATCACCCGCCGCGCAGTACGCACTGTGCACGATGCTGGACAAAAAGGCCACGCCGACGAACCTCGAGAAACTGTTGGTGTACCTCGAGCGCTTGCCGCGTGAATTTCAGATTTTGTTCATGCGCAGTGCGATCCAGCTGAACAACAAACTGGCCGAAACGAAAGTCGGCATTGCCTGGCTGATCAAGAACAAGGATGTGTTGTTATGAGCCTCCAGGAAAAGGCCATGCTGGTGAATCTCACGATCCATCAATGGACTGGCCGCAAATTCGATCGTGCTGCTACGGCCAGCGTCAACAATCTGGCCAATGCGTCCAGTGACGCCGGCCGATACAACAAACAGCTGGTGCGCAAAGAAACACTGGCTTCTATCGCGCTTTACGCGTCGCGTATTCGGAACCAGCACTACCACATGACCTTACCCTGGTCTGATGGTGGGCAGCGTCTGCTGCCTGCAGCGTTCTTCATGAACTATCGCGACAAAATCAGCGGACTGAAACAACAGTTCGAAGAAGCTGTCGAGGAGTTTCTCAGCTGGTACGGTTCAAACCGACAGCACGAGGCCGTTCGGCTGGGTCATCTGTACGACCCGAACGACTATCCATCAATTTCAGATCTTCGTTCATGTTATGGCATCAGCACGGAATTTTTTCCGGTGCCTGCTGCCGAAGATTTCCGCACGTCGATCGGTGCAGATGAACAGGATGAAGTGCGCCAACAGATCGTCGCATCGATTGCTGACCGGCAAAAGAAGATCTTCGAAGATTGTCAGGCGCGAATCCTGAAGCTTCTGAATAGTTCGGTATCTGCATCTTCTTCAGGCGTATCTGCCGAGAAACTTGAGACTCTTTCTATTCATCTCGACGGACTGAACGTCATGAATGATCAGAAAATCGCAAGCGCAGCGCTGCATCTGCGGGCAATGGCTACACACATTCGCTGGGGTGTGTATGCACACGCACAAAACACAGCGGAGACAATCCGATGCATTCTGACTTCAGAGTGAGTTCTATCACACCCAAACAACGCGAAGCAGCACGCGAAGGACCGATTCGTCTAGGTGGAATAAAAGTACGCCTTGTACCGACAAACAGCCACCGATGCAGTGTCGGAGATATAGATTCAGGCACGCTCATCATCTGTGTATTTTTTGATGGCGATGCATGTACTAACGACTGGATTGATTGCCCGACAGCTGAAGTCTGGCTCACTGAACCAGATTTCACATGTCATCTCAAGAACCAACTGACGAATCCACAATGTACTTCATGAAAGACATTCCACAGGAGACGCTCGAGCTGGCTGACAAGCAATTCGTTGAAGTGTTTGGTCGGCGAGTTCGGCGTATCAGGTCAGATTTTTTCGAGACCTGTCATCCTCACGGCATTGTGTGTCCGTTTAGCGGCGCTGAAGTGAACTGTGTGGACGGATGCGACAACAGGATATTTTGGGTAACGGAAGAAACTTATCCGAAATTTCTTGCTCGTCAACTCACTAGGCAAACATCATGACCTATGAAGTCGGAGTAGAAATCGGAGTACAAGGGAAAAGAGTCGTTCCGATTAAATCGCTTACATGTTTCAAAGGCAGCATGGACTGCGCATTCTTCCGTGAAGATTCTTGCCCGTTTTGCGGGCCATACATGTTTATCCGCCCACACGACTTCGCTGCTTATCTAACCAAACAACTCGTCAAGGAGGTAACGTGAACGAAAAAGCTGCGCAAAAGTTGAGTTTTGCACGTACAAAGCTGATTCTCGAGCATGGGTTTTTCGGCCTGCTCGCGCTTCGCCTGCAGTTTGTCGAACGCGTGGATATCCCGACGCTGGCCGTCGATGGAAAACACATCTTCTACAACCCGGATTTTGTGCTCTCGTTATCTGACAAGATCACACAATCCGCTGTTGCGCATGAAGTCATGCATTGCGTCCTGGCACACATCGGTCGCCGCGGCTCACGCGATCCAAAGAAATGGAACGTCGCCGGCGACTACGCACTCAACCAGATTCTGGTCGACTCGAAATTCACACTTGGCGACGACTGGCTCATCGACGACAAGTTCAAGGGCATGTCAGCTGACGAAATCTACAACCTGTTGCCGGATGGAAGCAGTGGCGAAGGAGGTGAGGAAGCACTTGATGAAATTCTCCCCGGTGATACAGCAGAATCGGCCGTCATGGAGACCGAGTGGGTCCTTGCAACTATCCAGGCGGCAAACGAAGCCAAGAAGGCCGGCAAATTGCCACAAACACTCGAGCGATTCATTGAGCAAATCACAAAACCCCAGGTTAACTGGCGCGAACAACTGCGCCGGTTTGTGAACCAACTCAGCCGTGACGATTACAGCTGGATGCGTCCGAACCGTCGGTATCTGTCTGCAGGTTTGTACCTGCCTGGCATGTATTCAGAAAAGATGGGACCACTGGTTGTAGCCATCGACACATCTGGTTCAATCGGCCAAAAAACACTTGATGTGTTCGGCACAGAAATCGTTGCAGCCTGGGACGCAACCCGACCTGAAAAGCTCTACAACGTTTACTGCGACGCAGAAGTAAATCATGTCGATGAATTCACAACAGGTGACGTACTGAAGTTCAAGATGCACGGCGGCGGTGGCACTGATTTCTGCCCTCCGTTTGAATACGTCGAAGAGAAAAACATCACACCGGCGTGTTTCATCTATCTCACCGACGGTTATGGCAACTTTCCGAAGACGCCACCGAACTATCCAGTGCTGTGGTGCATGACAACTGATGTCATTGCACCGTTCGGCGAAACAATCCGAATCGAGGACTGATATGGGCTACAGGTCAGACGTGCGAATGATCATCAGTGGGCCGAAAGACGAGTTGCTCGCCGCATTCGCTTCGTTCGCGTTGGAGGGCGTTCAGAAAGAATGGCTTGACGAGTTCATCATTGCCGATGATGGTCCTGGATCGGCCGTCGCAATTCTTGGCTATGGTGGTACCAGCTGGAAGTGGTACGACGATTACGAAGATGTACAGGCGTATAAGCGAATCTGGAGCTATTTCGAAGGGCGCGATGATGTCTTTTCTGGCGCGTTCATTCGAGTCGGTGAAGATTTCGAAGATGTCGAACGGCACTATTTCAACTATGGAAGTGAGTTGGCCTGGACATCATCTCAAATCGTCAGTGAGTACGACGACCACAAGCTGATTGATATTCGCAGCTCTGCGGCATAATCATTCTTCTTCTAACGACCAAGGATTCAGCATGGCAGTCAACTCCTGGAGCTACTCGAAACTGCAAGACTTCGAGAAGTGCAAGTTCCTCTGCTATCTCAAGCACGATCAAAAGATCCCGGAGCCTGAGCGTCCTCTTCCTCCTGGCAAAACCGAGCACGCCAATGATCGCGGTACTCGCGTACATGAATCATGCGAGCTTTACATCAGCGGCCAAGATGACAGTCTCGCACATGAAGCCGAGAAACATTTCGGTCCTGAAATCGATCTTCTTCGCACGATGTACGAAGATGGCCTGGTAAGCCTGGAAGGCGAATGGGGCATGAATGCACTTTGGGAGCCGACCGATTGGGAGACTGCCTGGCTGCGTTTGAAACTCGATGCGATGGTCATGCATGATGACCGCACGGCTACCGTAATCGACTTCAAGACCGGCAAGAAGTTCGGCAATGAGATCAAGCATGGTGAACAGCTCGCGCTCTATCAGCTGGTGACATTTCTTCGCTACCCAAAGCTGGAAACTGTCTA
>ENA-UOWG01002599-UOWG01002599.1-activated-sludge-metagenome-genome-assembly--contig:-NODE-2599-length-15075-cov-7.949467_pt1 | contig 15075 bp, 10 predicted proteins | sample MGYA00238147_ERZ761563 | MGnify/ENA primary metagenome ERZ761563 (study PRJEB28884, sample SAMN05720216) | anaerobic digester metagenome | isolation source: active sludge of municipal... | reverse complement strand
AGGGCGCGGGCGACGACTTCGGGCCCGATCCCGCGAGGATCGCCGAGGGTGACGGCGATCCGCGGCCTCACTGTTCGCGCACCTCGACGTGCGCCGACCGGCGAAGCTGCTGGACGTACCTGGCCTCCGCGAGCTGCGTGCTCAAGAGGTTGCGGATGGCCTCGCGGACATCCTCGTAGGCCATCTCCCCTTCCGCCACCCGTGCGGTGACATACGCCACCACGTACTTGCTGCGGTTGTTGGGGGCCTCGAGGGCGAAGACCGGCACCACGGTGCCCGAATCGGCGGTGGCGAGACCCTGCTGGTACGCCGGCGGGAGCTGCGCGAGGGACACCTGCTTGGCCTCCCGCTCCTCCGCCTGGTCGTGGTACACACGTTGGAGGGAATCGAAGGGCGCGCCGTTCCGCGCCTCCATGGCCACCTGGTCGGCCAGGTCACGGGCCGCCTGGGCGTCGGCGGCGGTGATGGCCGGCATGATGAGGATGTGCCGGACGTCGATTTCGGCGGGCTGGGCGCGCTTCACCTGGATGATGTGGAAGCCGAACGGCGATTCCACCGGATTGGAGATGACTCCGGGCTTGAGCTGGAATGCCACCTTCTCGAATTCCGGCGCGAGGGGCGGGCCGCGTCGCAGCCAGCCGAGGTCACCGCCCTGCTCGCGGGAGCCGGGATCCTGGGAGAACCGCCGTGCGGCGGTCGCGAAGTCGGCCCCCTCGCGCAGCGCCACTGCGATCGAGTCCGCCAGGGCGTAGGCCCGTGCCTTCGAGGCGGAGTCCGCCTTCGGCGCCACGACGATCTGCTGGAAGGAGATGGTGGCCGGGCGCTTGCCGAGGCTCGCCTTCCGGGCCTCGTAAAAGTCCTTCATCTGCTGTTCGGTCGGCGCCACGGGCTTGAGCTTTTCCTGGTCTCGGAGGGCGGTCTTCAGGGCCTCCTGCAGCGCGAGCCGCCGCTGCTGGTCGGTCAGCCAGCGCCGGTATTCCTCGGGGCTGCCGAATCCCGCCTTCTTGAGCTCGTTCCGGTAGTCCACCTCGCTCGTGAACCCCGCGCGAACCCGCTTGACCTGCTGCTCGACCCGCGCCGCCACCTCCTGGTCGGTCACCTTGATGGCGGTGTCCCGGAGCGCCTCCTGCACCAGGAGTTCCTGGTTGATCAGGTCGTTCAACACCTCCATGCGGAGGGCGTGCATGGCCGCGGAATCCCCCTCCGGCAGCTTGACGCCCTGCGCCTGGCGGGCAAAGAGATCCTCGTCGACCTGCGAGGCCAGCAACGGCTTGTTGCCGACCACCGCCACGACCCGGTCCACCACGACGGACTGCCCCTGTGCGGCTGCCGGGGCAGCCGCCAGGAGGGTGAGCCCGGCGAGGAGGAACGGGACGCGCATTACGGCTGGCTGGACGGCGGCGCGCTTACCGGCGGTGGGCCGGCGGCCGGGCTCACGCCCTGCGGAGGTCCACCCTGCGGGCCACCGGCACCCGGACCACCCGGACCACCCGGTGCGTTGAGCGCCGCGGCAGCCGCGGCCATTTCAACCGCCCGCGTAATCCCGGGCTGGATGATCTTGCCGCCTTCCTGGTCCCGCAGCACCTGCCCGAGCGCGCCGGGGAGCGGCCGGAGCCGCGCCGTCTGGGCGAACACCTGGTTGAAGAAGTCATCCACGCGGAGCTGCGCCACCTTCTCCCGCTCGGCGAGAGCCACGGCGGAATCAGTGACCTCGGGTCCGAGCCCGATGGTGAGCTTGAGCGTGTCGATCACGCCGGCGTAGCTCGCCTGCATGGCCGCCCACTGGTCGGCGGGCAGCACGATGCCGGCGGAGTCGGCCTGGGCCAGCAGGAGCTGGTTGGTCGAGAGCGCCCTGGCGAACTGGGTCAGCTGCTCGTCGCTGGCTTCCTTGACCTGAGCCCCGAACTGCGGGGGCAGGGCGCTGAGCCACCGGAGATATTCGCCGACGGTGAACTTGCCGCCCGTGTACTTGGAGATCGCCTTCTTGGACTTGCGCATCCCGCTCTTGTCGGCCAGGCCGGCGCGCATCAGGGCCGGGGCGTCCGCGGAGACCTCGAGGTCGTACTGGATGGCCAGGCTGTCCATGTAGATGCTGTCGAGGCGGCGCGCGGCGTCCTGGGTCAGGTAGGCCAGCACCCGGTCGCGAGACTCGGTCATCGTGGGACGGCGGATGATGTGGTAGCCGAAGGGCGTCTCGACCAGGCCGGTCATCTGCCCCGGGGCCAACCGCCACGCCGCCGAGTCGAACGCGGTCACGTAGGCGCCGGGCTTGGCGGGCGGCAGCCAGCCGCCGTTCACCTTGCTGCCTGCGTCGTCGGAGAGCTGGGAGGCCAGCAGCTCGAAGTTGGCGCCCTGCTGGAGCTGGGCCAGCGCGAGCTGCGCCTTCTTGCGGGCGGCGGCGCGCTCCTCGGGGGAGGCGGTCGCCTGGACGCTGACGAGAATGTGCTGCAGCGCGCGCACCGTGTCCGCGAGGAACGAACTGTCGGCCGACGCCGGGGACGCCTGCTCGCGCCGGGCGGCGAGGGTGTCGTACCAGATGGCGCCCTTCGCCTCGGCCACCTGCGGCCAGAGGACCGTGGCCACCGTCGCCGAGTCGGTCTTGAGGGTGCCCCGCGCGACCGACTGCGCGAAGAGCGTGTAGTCGCTCCAGACGCCGGCGATGAACTCGGCGGTTTCCGCGTTCATCTGGGCGCCCTTGGCCTTGCCCATCATGGCCGCCAGCTGCTCGGCGGAGAGGGACTGGCCGGCGGCGGTGGCGGCCACGTCGGCGTGCGCCGAGAAGAGGTCGCCGAAGTTCGAACAGCCGGCGAGGACGAGCACGCTGGCTGCCAGTACGATCCTGCGCATGATTTCTCCAGTTTGGAAGTTCACCACGGGCCCTAGGCCCGGACCATTTCGAGCGCGCGCACCAGCGCGGGGAGCAACGCTTCGCCGCCGAGGCGGGTCAGGCGCAGGGAGAGCGGCACCGTCCGCCGCACGTCGGCGGCGAGCTGCACGTCATCGAGCGCCGCCGCCAGGCCGGCCATGCGGGGCGCGGTCCCGGCGCGAAAGGTGAGTCGCGCCTCGTCGCCACGGGCCACCACGTGCTGCAACCCCAACCGGGCGCCAACCGCGCGCAACCGGCTCAGGTTCAGCAAGGTTTCCGCCTCCGGCGGCAACGGCCCGAAGCGTTCCCGCAGTTCCACGCCAAGCCCCTGAATGTCGCCAGATGACCCCGCCCGCGCCAGTCGGCGATAGATGTCCAGCTTGGATTCGTCGTCGGCCACGTAGGAGTCCGGCAGGCGTGCCGGGCTGTCGAGCACCACCTCGGGAGGAACAGGATCCTCCACACCCCCCTTGCCACGGAGGGACTGCACCGTCTCCTCCAGCCACCGCATGTACAGGTCGAACCCCACGGCGTGCGCGTGGCCGGACTGCTCGGCGCCCAGGAGGTTCCCCGCCCCGCGCAGTTCCATGTCCTTGAGTGCGATGCGGTAACCGGCCCCAAGGTCGCTGTTGTGCTCCAGGACCTTGAGCCGCTCCTCGGCCAGGAGGTCCACCTCGTCGGGAGCAAGGAGGTAGCAGTAGGCCCGCCGGTGGCTCCGCCCCACCCGGCCGCGCAGCTGGTAGAGCTGCGCCAGCCCGAAGCGGTGCGCGTCGTGCACCACCATGGTGTTCGCGTTGGGCACGTCGAGCCCCGACTCCACGATCATCGTGGAGACGAGGATGTCGAGCTCCCCCGCCACGAACTTCTGCATCACCGACTCGAGCTCGTCCGCCGGCATCTGGCCGTGCGCCACTCCCACCCGGGCCCGGGGCGCCAGCGCGCGGACCCGCGCCGCGTAGGTGTCGATCGTCTCGATCCGGTTGTGCACCATGAAGACCTGGCCGCCGCGGTCCAGTTCCCGCGCAAAGGCCTCCTCGAGCAGGGCGTCGTCCCACGGCTCGACGAAGGTGAGGATCGGCGAGCGGTCGCGCGGCGGCGTCTCGATCTGGGTCAGGTCCCGCATCCCGGAGAGCGAGAGGTGCAGGGTGCGCGGGATCGGCGTCGCGCTCATCGTGAGGACGTCCACCGCGAGCCGGAGCGCCTTCAGGCGCTCCTTGTGCTTGACGCCGAACCGATGCTCCTCGTCCACGATGAGCAGCCCGATGTCCTTGAACGTCACGTCGGGCGACAACAGCCGGTGCGTGCCGATGACCACGTCGGTCTCCCCCGAGGCCAGCCTGGCGAGCGCCGCCTTCTGCTCCCGTGCGCTCCGGAACCGCGACAGGACTTCCACCTTGACCGGAAAATCGGCCAGCCGCTCCGTGAACGTCCGTCCGTGTTGCTCGGCGAGAATGGTGGTCGGGACGAGCACCGCCACCTGCTTCCCTCCCTGCACCGCCTTGAACGCGGCGCGGACCGCGACCTCGGTCTTGCCGTAGCCGACGTCCCCGACGAGCAGCCGGTCCATCGGGACCGGCTGCTCCATGTCGCGGCGCACCTCCTCGATCGCCTTCTTCTGGTCCGGCGTGTCCTCGTACAGGAAGCTCGCCTCGAGCTCGCGCTGCCACTTGGTGTCGGGCGGGAAGGCGTACCCCGCCTGCACCGTCCGGCGCGCGTAGAGGTCGAGCAGTTCCGCCGCCATCTGGCGGATCGCCTGCCGAGTCTTTTCACGGGTCCGCTTCCAGGCCGGCCCGCCGAGGCGGTGCAGCTTGGGCGGCGGCCGGTCGCCGTCTTCCCCCGCGGATCGGTAGCGCTCCAGCTGGTCGAGCCGGTAGAGCGGCACGTTCAGCCGGTCGCCCCCCTCGTACTCCACCACGGCCACCTCGAGGAGCCCGCCCCCGACGGTGATGGTGTCGATGCCGCGGTAGATGCCGATACCGTGGTCGAGGTGCACCACGTAGTCGCCTGCAGCGAGCGCGCCGGTGGCCGCGGTGGGCGCCGCCTGACGGTAGCGACGAGGCCGCCGGAGGCGGCGCGCGCGCCGGAAGATTTCGTGATCGGTCAGGACGCGGAGCGCCGGCATGACGAACCCGCCGTCGAGCGCGCCGACCGCCATGGAGGCGTGCGGCCCCCGGTGCCCCTCGCTGAGCAGTTCCTCGAGCCGCTCCAGCTGCCCCTCGTTGTCGCAGAGGAGGAGGGTCGGCTGCCCGCCCGCGAGCAGGGCGCGGAGCCGCGGGATCTCGCGGTCGATCCGCTCCGGCGGCAGGAAGCCCACCTGGAGATCCACCGCCTCCTCGCGAAGGAGGATCCGCGCAAACGCGGCCCGGCGCTCCCGCCACCGCGCCGGCGATTCGTACAGCTCGCCGCGGCCCGGGACATCCTCCCCCATCCGCCGGGAGAGCTCGAGGTGGTGCTCGGCCTCCGCCCACGCCCGGTCCACTTCGTCGGCGTCAGGGCCCTCCGCCTCCTCCACCAGGAGGGTGTCGGCGGCGAGCAACTCGAGGAGCGAGCTCCGGACGGGCGCCCCGCCCTCCGGCGCGGCGGTGCCGCGCGGCGCGCCACCGACCGGCAGCACCGTCACCTCGTCCAGTTCCTCGAGCGATCGCTGCGTGGTGAGGTCGAAGCCGCGGAGTGACGCGAGGACGTCGCCCCACCATTCGCAGCGCGCCGGCGTGCTCATGCCGAAGCCGTACACGTCCACGATGCCGCCGCGGACGCTGAACTCCGCCACCTCGGTCACCGTCGGCACCCGGCGGTACCCCATCGACTCGAGCGCCGCCACCACCGCGCTGAGGCCCGCTGTGTCGGTCCCTCCCGGGCGGAGCCGGAGGGTGGCGGCGCGGAGCCACGCCGGCACACCGGTGCGCTCCACCGAGGCGCGCGCCGTCGTCACCAGGATCCGGATCCGCCCCTCGACCAGCGCCTGCAGCGTCTCCACCCGCTCCCCGGCAATTTCGTGATGCGGCTCCTCCTCGCCGAGGCCCTCGCGCTGGGGATAGAGCGCGGTGGCGACATCGGTGAGTCGTTGCAGGTCGCTGAGCCAGCGCTCGGCCTCGGCCGGCGTCGTGGCCATGACGGCGAACAGCCGGTCGGGAAAGCGACGCGCCAGCCACGCCACGAGGGCGGCGCCGCTCGAGCCGGGCAGGCCACCGAGCGCGAGTCGACTCCCGCGCGCCGGGAGGCGCGCGGCCACGTCGAGCGCCGTCGGCGTCCGGTCCAGCGTGTCGAGGATGAGCGAGAGGGTCATGCGGCCCGCCGCCGGGCGCTCGCCAGCGCCACCTCGACGAGACCGAGCAGGAGCGCGAGCCACAGCAGGGGCCCGCGGAGGTGGCCCTGCGCGCCCGAAGCGAACGCCGCCTCGCCGACCCGCGCGAGCGGAACAGCACGAACCCCGGGCCAGAGCGCCTCGAGATCCGTCCGGTTCGCTGCCGACAGCTCCGATTCCCTCGGGTCGAGGTTGACTGCGACCGCGCCGAGGGTGTCGGCGCCCGACCGGAGGAGATAGATGCCAGTGGCCGGCGGTCGCCACGACGCTCCGCCCTCGACGCGCCAGGCGCGGACGCTGTCCGTCACCTGCTCGACATCGTCGGGAAGCCGGACCGGAGTGCCGGGAAATCCCGACAGGAGAGCCTGTTCTCCCCGTACCAGCCGGTTGGCCAGTGCGTCCACCAGCGGCACAAACCCGGCGGAGGTGGGCAGGTCGGTCCACGCCGGATCGAGTCGGCTGCCGAGCAGCACGACGTCGCCCGCGTGGACGATCCACGGCTCGCCGCCTACCGTCGCCGCGATGCCCCGCGGCGCGCCGCCGACGTACGTCAGGCGGAGGCGCCGGGAAACCCGGGCCGGTGGGCCGAGCGGTCCGCTGTCGCTCGCCTGCGGCTGCACCACCGGCCCCGCGAACCGCCAGGGAATCCCGCGGCGTTCGAGCGCCCGGTTGAGCGAGCCCAGCGACGCGAGATCCTGGGGCGGCGCCACCACGGACGCCGCGGGGCCGAGCCAGCCCAGCGTCACCTGGCTCCCCTGCTGGAGCCGCCCACCTTCGAGGAGCGTCATCGCCGCCGCGGAGAGGTACAGGTCCGCCGGGTCCCACTGCGCCCGTGCCACCGGCAGCACCCGAAAGAGGGTTCGGCGGCGATCGTCCGCCCGGAATTCATCAGGATCGAGATCCGCCGTAAGGGACCACCACCCCGAAGCGACGGCAGGCAGGAGTACTTCCACGGTTGTACCCACGCCGGCCAGCTGGGGGCGACCCGTGCGGTCGCCGAGCTGGACCGACAGCGGCGATGTGCGTCCCGAGTCCCCCGCGAGCCGGACCCGCACCCGATTCTCCCCGGGAGACCACGGCTGCGGACCTGGTTCGAGTGTGGCGACGCCGAGGTTGGGGGGAGGGATGAGGTCCGGCATGCCGACCAGCACCGGCACCGTCAGGCGCACCGCAGACAGGGCGCTCCGTTGCAGGTCGGAGAGCAGGACGATTTCGCCGGGGCGGTCAGCGTTGGTCAGCAGGTCGCCGGCCTGCGCCAGCGCCACGCCCAGGTCGAGCCGGATTTCCGACGGATGGAGCGAGTCGATCGCCGCGCGCAGCCGCTCAACCGGGGCGCGACGTGCCAGCCCGTCGGAGGTGATGAGCCAGACGGCGTCCTCCGGAGTCGCCTTGTCGAGGACGGTGCGGGTCGCCGAGCGCAGACGGTCGAGCACCGGCGTCCCGCCGGAGACCGCACCGCTGCTTGGCGAGTTGTCGAGGATCAGGACCAGCGCGGCGGGGGCGTGGCTGGCGAGGCCGTCGCGGGCCACGGTCGGACCGGCCGCGGCGAGGATCAGCGCCAGCACCAGGAGGGTGCGGACCAGGAGAAGCAGCCAGTGCTGCAGCTTGAGGCGGCGCTGGTGGTCGCGGGTGACCTGCTGCAGGTATCGGACGGCGGGAAACGCCACCGTGGGCGGCTGCCGCCGGGCCACGAGGTGCAGGATCAAGGGAAGCGCGGCGGCGGGCAGCGCCCAGAGCCAAAGGGGGTTGAGGAAGCCGCTCACGCGATGCCGCCCGGCCGAACCAGCGCCTCACGCAGCGCGCGGCCGAAGGGGAGATCGGTCCGCACGGGGTGGTACCGGATCCCCTCGCGGCGCAGGGCGAGGCGCCACCCGGCCACTACGTCTCCCACGGTCTTGCGGTACACCTCGGCCCAATCCCTCGGGCGGAGCACCACCGCGGCGCTCGACTCGGGATCCTCGAACCGCACCTCGGCGGGACCGTCGAGCTCGAGCTCCGCCGGGTCGAGCACGTGCAGGACGAGCACCGAGTGGCCGCGGTGCCTGAGGAACTTGAGGGCATGCAGGGCGGGAGACTGGTCGAGCAGTAGGTCGGATATGAAGACGACGAGGCCTCGGCGCCGCAACCGTTCGACCACGCCCTGAAGGGCCGGGGCGGCCGCGGTCGTGCGACCTGGCGTGGCATTGCCGAGCGTGGCGGCAATCCGCATCCAGTGGGCGCGGCTCACCCGCGGCGGGAGCGCGGCCCGGACGGTGTCGTCGAACACCACGAGCCCGGTAGCGTCCCGCTGACGGAGGAGCACCAGCGCGAGGGCCGCCGTCAGGCGGCGCGCGTAGTCGAACTTGGTCAGCCGGGCCTCGGGAAGTCCGGACCAATCCATCGAGCGGCTGGAGTCGAGGACCACCATCGCGCGGAGGTTGGTCTCTTCCTCGAACTGCTTCACGTAGAGCCGGTCCTTGCGGCCGAGGAGCTTCCAGTCCACGTATCGGGGCTCGTCGCCCGGCTGGTACATCCGGTGCTCTGCGAATTCGACCGAGAATCCGCGGCGTGGCGAGCGGTGGAGCCCGGCCAGGAATCCCTCGACGAGGCCTTCGGTCACGACCTCCAAGCCGCCGAGGCGGGATACCTCGAAGGGATCGAGCAGGTCGAGCCGGGCGGCGCCGTGGGTGGTGGCCATGCGGGCGGCAACGTACCGGGGAGTGACGCGCGAAGTCAACGCGGAGCCCGTCTGTACCCCGGGGGGGACATCCGGACCACTCGAGGGCGGGTCCGCAGGTGACGCAAATGCTTGTGCAGGATAGTATTATGAGCCAATCGATGGGTGGCACGAGGCCTGCTAGTCGGTACAGGTCTCGACGTGGTTGTCCTCCAGGAGGTTTCGTGCTGTATCCCTTCTTGATTCTCTCGCTCACAACGGTCCAGCTCCCGGCTCCGAAGCCGGAGGTCGAGGCCCCGCGTGCGGTGCAGGAGAGCAAGCAGGATCCGGCCAAGCCGGCGCCGAAAACCACCCCGCAACAGGGCCGGAAGGCTGACAAGCCTCCAGCCCCGAGCCGTGCCGCCCCCAGCCGACCGAGTGCAGGCTCCGCCGGACCTCAGGGCGGCGGTTCCCGCCCCAGCCCCGGCAGGTCCGGGTCGGCCCCCAAAGCCACCGGCGAGCCCAAGCTGAAACGCCGCGGCTCCTGAAACTCTCCGTTCCATCCCGCCGTAGCGACTCCGGGCCCGGCATGCCTAGTTTGCCTGCCGGGCCGTCCCGTTCCCCTGACTCACCCAGACCGAGACCACGCATGCGACACCTGCTCACGCTCGCCCTCTTCGCCGCCTCTCCGCTCGCCGCGCAGGCGCCCGCCGCCGTCGTCCCGCCGCCGTCTTCGGCGGTGAAGAAGGCGGCCGCGACCATCACCGCCCCGGACGTGGCGCGCCGGGTCAACATCATCGCCGACGACTCGATGATGGGGCGCGACACGCCCAGCCCGGGCCTGGAAATGACGGCGCAGTACGTCGCCGACCAGTTCAAGTCCTTCGGGCTCAAGCCCGGTGGCGAGAACGGCACCTGGTTCCAGCGGTACGACATTCTGCAGGTCCAGTTCGACGCCGCCGAATCCCACGTCGGGTTCATGGCGGGCGGGAAGCACGTCCACGCCGAATTCACCACCGATGCGCGCTTCATGGGCGGCACCACGCCCGACAAGGAGATCGGCGGCCCGGTCGTGGTCCTCGGAGGCAAGCCAAACCGGGACGCCCTCGCGGGCATGGACGCCACCGGCAAGGTGGTCGTGGTCGTCATGGACTACAGCAAGGGACCGACGGCGGGCGGCATGGGCCAGATGATCGGCGCCGTCTACGCGCTCCACCCGCTCGGCGTGGTGATCCTCTCGAACCGTGACTCGGCCGGCTGGGCCAACCGGATGAAGGCCCCATACCGGCCGGGCATCCGCCTCGCCGGCGCCGAAGGCCGCCCCCCGGTCGTCGAGGTCAACGACGCGGCCCTCGCCGCGGTCCTCGCGGCCGGCGGCGTGGACGTCGCGAAGATCCGGGCCGACACTTCCATGGTGATCCTGGCCGACCCGGGCCTCAAGGTGATGATCGACCTCAAGGAGACGGTGCTCAAGAAGAGCTCCGCGCCGAACACCATCGGCATCCTGGAGGGCACCGACCCCAAGCTCAAGCACGAATACCTGGTGTACTCGGCGCACATGGACCACGTGGGCATCGCGAGCGGCAAGCCGGACAGCATCCACAACGGCGCCGACGACGACGCCTCCGGCACGGTAGGCGTGGTCGAGCTCGCCGAGGCGTTCAGCCGGCCCGGCGCGCGCCCGAAGCGCTCCATCCTGTTCATCACGGTGAGCGGCGAGGAGAAGGGGTTGTGGGGGAGCAACTACTTCGTCAACCACCCGACGGTGCCCCTCAAGGACATGGTGGCCGACATCAACCTCGACATGATCGGCCGCAACTGGCCGGACACGATCGTCGCGATCGGCCGCGAGCACTCGGACCTCGGCAAGACGCTCGAGGCGGTCAACGCGCAGCATCCCGAACTCGGCATGGCCGCCATCGACGACCGCTGGCCGGAAGAGAACTTCTACGGCCGGTCGGACCACTACAACTTCGCGAAGAACGGCGTGCCGATCCTCTTCTTCTTCAACGGCGTGCACGCCGACTACCACCAGGTGTCGGACTCCCCGGACAAGATCAACGCCGACAAGGAGTCCCGGATCCTCCAGCTCCTGTTCTACCTCGGGCAGGCGGTGGCGAACAATCCGCAGCGCCCGCAGTGGAATCCGGACAGCTACGCCAAGATCGTCCAGCCGCCGAAGCCGGCGTCGTGAGGCTGAAGCTCGCCAGCGCGCTCGTCGCGCTGGCGGGCCTGGCGGCGGGCACCCCGCTCGCCGCCCAGGCCCGTGACGTGACGAAGGCCGCGGCCTCGATCACCGCCAAGGATGTCTCCCGGCGCATCCACCTCATCGCCGATGACTCGATGATGGGGCGCGACACGCCGAGCCCTGGCCTCGAAACAGCGGCCGCGTATATCGCGGCCCAGTTCAAGTCCTTCGGCCTCCGCCCCGCAGGCGACAGCGGCACCTACCTCCAGCGTTTCCCGCTGGTCCTCCGGCAGTTGCAGGTGGATCGCTCCTACGTGGAGTTCACCGAGCTGAACGGCCAGGGAAGCATCCTCCTGCCATACGCCACCTCGGTGGTGCAACACGCCGGGGAGCAGGACGGCAAGCCGATCAGCGCCCCGATCCTGCTGCTCGGCGGCCCCCCGAATCCGGACCGGTTTCCCGCCGACAGCGTCGTCACCGGAAAACTCCTCGTCTGGGTGGTCAAGTGGTCCGAGGTGCCGCAGTTCGCGAACGCCATTGTGCTCAAGGCGGTGGCCGCGGGCGCGGCGGGGATCATCGCCCTCAGCGACCGCGACACGACGGTCATCGCCGCCCTGGCCGGTCAGGCGGGTCGTGTCCAGGTGTCGCGCGACGAGGCGGCCGCCCGGACGGGGGGCATACCGCTCGTGGTGGAAGTTCCCCAGGCCGCGATCATTGCCCGGTTCCCGCAGGCGCAGGGCGTCTTCGACCAGCTCAACGGCGCGGGCGAAATGACGGTGCTCCCCATGAGCGGCTGGGAAGCGACCGTGATGGCGTCGGACACCGTCCTGGGCACCGCCACCGCGCCGAACGTGGTGGGCATCCTGGAGGGCACCGACCCGACCCTGAAGCACGAATACGTGGTGTTCTCGGCCCACATGGACCATATCGGGATCAGCCCGGGGAAGCCCGACAGCATCAACAACGGCGCCGACGACGACGGCTCCGGCACGGTCGGGATCCTCGAGCTGGCGGAGGCCTTCACCCGGAAGCGCGCCGCCACCAGGCGGTCGCTCATCTTCCTGACCGTGAGCGGCGAGGAGAAGGGGCTCTGGGGCAGCGCGTATTTCACCGCCCATCCACCGGTGCCCATCGACCAGGTCGTGGCGAACCTGAACATGGACATGATCGGGCGGAACTGGCCCGACACCGTCGAGACCATCGGCATGACCTTTTCGAGCCTCGGGCCCACCCTCGATTCCGTGGCGGCGGCGCATCGCGACCTCGGCATGACCCCGGTCAACGACCTCGCGCCACAGGAACGCCGCCTGTTCCGCTCGGACCACTACAACTTCGCGCGGGCCGGCGTCCCGATCCTCTACTTCACGAGCGGGCACCATCCCGACTATCACGAGCCGAGCGACTCGCCGGACAAGATCAACGCGGAGAAGGAATCACGGCTGTTGCAGCTCGTGTTCTGGACCGGCCAGGCGGTCGGCAACGCCGCCACGAAGCCGACCTGGAACCCGGGCGCCCTGGAGCAGGTGCGCCAGGCCCGCTAGCCAGTTCAATTCGATGGGACTTGTTACCATTCAGGAGGCGCGGCTGGCCTCCTGAATCGTTTCTGCCAACCTGCCCCGCTGCCCCGCGGCCCCGCCGCATTCGCTCCCTGCCACGCCGAGCTTCTCATGTCCGACGCCGCCCCTGGCTCCCTTGCCGAGTTCCGCGCCTTCCGCGAGCAGATGAACGCCTCGATCCTGGGCGCGGGCAACCTGACCATCAACCGATTTTTCGCGCTCGACGGGCGGGCCTACGAGGCCGGAGCGCTCGGGGTCAAGACGAAGGAAATGCTCGGGCTGGTGTCGAGCATGGTCCTCCGCTGCGACGACTGCATCACCTACCACATCGTCCGGTGCCGGGAGGAGGGCGTCACGCAGGAGGAGTTCCTCGAGATCTTCAGCGTGGCGCTGATCGTGGGCGGCAGCATCGTGATTCCGCACCTCCGCCGGGCCATGGCGCGACTGGAGGAACTCGCCGGCTCGGCGTGACCCGGGCTCCGTTATATTTGCGCCCATGTCCCAATCCCGCATCCGGAATTTCTGCATCGTGGCGCACATCGACCACGGGAAGTCCACCCTGGCCGACCGCTTGATCGAGACGACGGGTGCGGTCCAGAAGCGCCAGATGCGCTCGCAGCTCCTCGACACGATGGACCTCGAGCGCGAGCGGGGCATCACCATCAAGCTGAACGCGGTCCGGATGTCCTACACCGGCCGGGACGGCGTGGAGTACGAGCTCAACCTGATCGACACCCCCGGGCACGTGGACTTCACCTACGAGGTGTCCCGCTCGCTGGCCGCGTGCGAGGGCGCCATCCTGGTGGTGGACGCGTCGCAGGGCATCCAGGCGCAGACGCTCAGCAACCTCTTCCTGGCGCTCGACGCCGGACTCGAGATCATCCCGGTCCTGAACAAGATCGACCTGCCGGGCGCGGAGCCGGAGCGCCGTGCGCAGGAGATCATCGACCTGATCGGCGCCCGTCGGGAGGAGATCCTGAGCGTCTCCGCCAAGGAAGGCACCGGCATTCCGGAACTCCTCGAGGAGATCGTGGCCCGCGTGCCCCCGCCCCGCGGCCGGGAGGATGCGCCCTTTCGCGCGCTCATCTTCGATTCGTACTACGACCGGTACCGGGGCGCCGTCCCGAGCATCCGGGTGGTGGACGGGACGGTCCGGGCCGGGATGAAGATCGCGTTCGGCTCGCACCCGGCGGACGAGTACCGGGTCGAGGAGGTCGGATACCTCCAGCTGGGGCAGCGCGAGGCGCCGGTGCTCGAGGCGGGCGAGGTCGGCTACCTGGTGGCCAGCCTGCGGGACGTCCGGGACGCGCGCGTGGGCGACACCATCCTCGACGCCGAGAACCCGGCCACGGAGCTCCTGCCGGGCTACCGGATCGTCAAGTCGATGGTCTTTGCCGGTGTGTACCCGACCGACTCCGACCAGTACGAGAACCTCCGCGACGCGCTCGAGAAGCTGCGGCTCAACGACGCTTCCCTGAACTACGAGCCCGAGGTGTCGACGGCGCTCGGCTTCGGGTTCCGGTGCGGGTTCCTCGGCCTCCTGCACTTGGAAATCGTCCAGGAGCGGCTCCAGAGGGAGTTCAACCTCGACCTCATCACCACCGTGCCGACCGTGGAATATCACGTGTACCGCACCGACGGCGAGATGATGGTCCTGTCGAACCCGACCAACCTCCCCGACCCGGCGTCCATCGCCCGGATCGAGGAGCCGTACGTGAAGGCCCGGATCATGGCGCCAGCCGACTACATCGGCGCGATCATGAAGCTCGGGCAGGATCGGCGCGGCATCTACAACGGGATGCACTACCTCGACACCTCCCGGGTTGAGTTCGACTTCGAGTTTCCGCTGGGGGAGATCGTCCTCGACTTCTACGACCGTCTCAAGTCGATCAGCCGCGGCTACGCGTCGCTCGACTACGAGATGTCGGACTTCCGCGACTCGGACCTGGTCAAGCTCGACCTGCTCCTCAACGGCGACCAGATCGACGCCTTCAGCGTCATCATTCACCGCGACAAGGCGTACGAATTCGGCCGCAAGATGGCGGAAAAGCTGAAGGAGCTCATCCCGCGGCAGCTGTACGCGGTGGCCATCCAGGCCGCCATCGGGCAGAAGGTCATCGCCCGCGAGTCCATCAGCGCCTTCCGCAAGGACGTGCTCGCCAAGTGCTACGGCGGCGACATCACCCGCAAGCGCAAGCTCCTGGAGAAGCAGAAGGAAGGCAAGAAGCGGATGAAGCAGATCGGCGCGGTGGAAATCCCCCAGGAGGCGTTCCTGGCCGTGCTGAAGGTCGACTAGCCCCCTCACCCACAGATGCCCATGCGCCCCGGACCCGTGCTCGTCATCCAGACCGCGTTTCTCGGCGATGTCGTCCTCACCACCCCGCTGCTCGCGCGGCTCGCGGCGCGGTTCGGGCCGGTGGACGTCGTCACCACGCCCGCCGCCGCCGAGCTGATCGAGACGCATCCGGCGGTGCACCAGGTCATCCGCTACGACAAGCGCGGGGCGGACCGGGGCATCGGCGGCTT
>ENA-UOWG01002595-UOWG01002595.1-activated-sludge-metagenome-genome-assembly--contig:-NODE-2595-length-15092-cov-4.147436_pt1 | contig 15092 bp, 8 predicted proteins | sample MGYA00238147_ERZ761563 | MGnify/ENA primary metagenome ERZ761563 (study PRJEB28884, sample SAMN05720216) | anaerobic digester metagenome | isolation source: active sludge of municipal... | reverse complement strand
TACTTCCCCTTCTCGATCGCGATGATCGTCTGCCGGCTCACCCCGACGCGGGTCTCCGAGTGTCGGGGACCGCGCATTCCCGGTGTCCGGCCCGATCCCCGTACCCTGCGACGGTGACCGAGATCGATCCCGAGGACCTGCAGACCTGCCTGCGGGTGCTGGCCGAGGTGACCGCGCTGCCGCCCGAACATCCCGACGCGCTGAGCGTGCGCCGGGCCACCGCGGGCCTGTTCAAGGCGGTCAAGCGGGCGCGGCGGCACGCCAAGCGCGACGCCATCGCCGCCGCCGACCGCGCCGTCGTCGCCGCCACCGCCACCGGTGCACCCGGCCGGATCGACGACGAAACCCAGGGCCTGCCGCTGGTGTCCACCGCGGTCGGCGCCAGCGCCGGCACCCTGCTGCGTTCGCGCCCCTGCTACATCTGCAAGCAGCACTACACCGTCGTCGACGCGTTCTACCACCAGCTGTGCCCGGACTGCGCGGCGATCAACCGGGCCAAGCGCGACGCCCGCGCCGATCTGACCGGGCGGACCGCGTTGCTGACCGGCGGGCGGGCCAAGATCGGCATGTACATCGCGCTGCGGCTGCTGCGCGACGGCGCGCACACCACCACCACTACCCGTTTCCCCAACGACGCGGTGCGCCGGTTCGCCGCGATGGAGGACAGCGCCGACTGGCTGCACCGGCTGCGGGTGGTGGGCATCGACCTGCGCGACCCGGCCCAGGTGGTCGCCCTGGCCGACGAGGTCGCCGGCCGGGGGCCGCTGGACATCCTGATCAACAACGCCGCGCAGACGGTCCGCCGCCCGCCCGGCTCCTACGCCGCGCTGGTGGAGGCCGAACGCACCCCACCTCCGGAGCTGGTGGACGTCATCACCTTCGACCACGTCAGCGACGCCCACCCGCACGCCCTGGCCGGAAGCCTGGGCGAGCACCCGGCCCCGCACGCCCTGACCGGCGATCATCTCGAACCGGACGCCCTGACCGAACTGTCGCTGACGGCCCGCAGCGCCTCCCCGGAGCGGATCGCCGCCGGGCTCGCGATCGACGCCGGCGGCCTGCTGCCCGACACCGCCTCGATCAACAGCTGGACCCAGCGGGTGCACGAGGTCGACGCGATGGAACTGCTGGAGGTGCAGCTGTGCAATCAGACCGCGCCGTTCATTCTGGTGAGCCGGCTGCGTCCGGCGCTGGCCGCGGCGGCGGCCCGGCGTAAGTACGTCGTCAACGTCTCGGCGATGGAGGGCCAGTTCGGCCGCGGCTACAAGGGGCCCGGGCATCCGCACACCAACATGGCCAAGGCCGCGCTGAACATGCTGACCCGCACCAGCGCGGCGGAGATGCTGGAGTCCGACGGCATTCTGATGACCGCGGTGGACACCGGCTGGATCACCGACGAGCGCCCGCACCCGACCAAGCTGCGGCTGGCCGAGGAGGGCTTCCACGCGCCGCTGGACCTGGTCGACGGCGCCGCCCGGGTGTACGACCCGATCGTGCGCGGCGAACTCGGCGAGGACCTGTTCGGCTGCTTCCTGAAGGACTACGCGCCCAGCCCGTGGTGACCGCCGGCCGAACCGGCGACGGCTACCATCGGCAGCCGTGAGCGAAACTGCAAGCGCGGTCGGCGGGTCGGGGACACCCGACGGGGAACTGAGCACCGAGGTCCTGGTCGTCGGATTCGGCGCGGCAGGGGCCAGCGCGGCGCTGGAGGCCCGGGCCGCCGGCGCCGAGGTGCTGGTCGTCGACCGGTTCAACGGCGGCGGCGCGACCGCGATCTCCGGCGGCATCATCTACGCCGGCGCCGGCACCGCCGTGCAGCGCGCCGCCGGCGTGCAGGACACCGCCGAGGGCATGCTGACCTACCTGCGGGCCGAGGTCGGCGACGCGGTGCGCCCCGAGACGCTGCAGCGCTTCGTGGACACCAGCCCGGCGATGATCGACTGGCTCAGCGCGCACGGCGTGCCGTTCGACCCGTCGGTCTGCCCGTACAAGACGTCGTATCCGAACAACCGCTACTACCTGTACTACTCGGGCAGCGAGGCCTCCGGGGCGTTCCGGGAGCTGACCCCGCCGGTGCAGCGCGGGCACCGGGCCAAGGGCCGCGGCGCCTCCGGCAAGAAGGTCTTCGGCCCGCTGGCCGCCTCGGTGCAGCGCTCCGGTGCCCGAATTCGGTTGCACACCAGGGTGACCGGGCTGATCGTCGAGGACGGCCGGGTGGTCGGCGCCGAGGCGGTGACGCTGGCCGACGCGCCCGCGCGGATCGTCCGCCGGTTCGCGAGGATGGCGGCGCTGGCCGCCAAGCCCGGCATCTACTACCCGCCGATGCGGCGGGTGCTGGAGTCCCGGATGGCGCGCCTGGAGGCCAAGTTCGGCCGGCGGATCCGGATCCGCGCGAGCAAGGGCGTGATCCTGTCCGCCGGCGGCTACATCGCCAACACCGAGATGATCGCCACCCACGCACCGCAATTCGCCGGCGGCCTGGCGCTGGGCACCACCGGCGACGACGGCGCCGCCATCGCGATGGCGGTCGCGGCCGGCGGGGTCACCGACCACCTCGACGACGTGTCGGCCTGGCGGTTCATCACCCCGCCGAGCGCGTTCTTCGGGGCGATCGTGGTCGACGAGCAGGGCAACCGGATGATCGACGAAAGCCGCTACGGCGCGGCCTTGGGCCGCACCCTGGTTCGCGACCACGACGGCCGCGGCTGGATCCTGGCCGACGCCGCGACCATGCGCACCGCGGCCCGGCAGTTGCCCCGCGAATCGCTGTGGTTCCAGCTGGTGCTGACCCTGGGCCTGGTCTCCGCCGGGCGGGTCCGGGGCAAGACCCTGGCCGAGGTCGCGGGTAAGGCCGGCATCGATGCGGCCGGACTGACCGCGACCGTCGCCGCCCACAATGCGGCGCTGGCGCAGGGCCACCCGGACCCGATGGGCAAGCCGGCCGATTTCACCCGGGTGATCGGCGACGGCCCGTACACCCTGCTCGACATCTCGGTGCGGCCCAGCGTCATCTACCCGTGCCCGATGTTCAGCCTCGGCGGGGTGCGGGTCGACGAGGAGACCGGCGAGGTCACCGACGCCGACGGCGCGCCGATCCGCGGGCTGTACGCGGCCGGGCGCACCGCCGTCGGGATCTGCGCCAACTCCTACGTCAGCGGGCTGTCGATCTCGGACTGCGTGTTCTCCGGGCGGCGGGCCGGGGCGCACGCCGCCGCGCAGCCCTAGGCCGCGGCGGCGCGTTGGATCAGCGCTTCCCATTCCGGCACAACGATGTTGGCGGTGTCGATGGTCTCCACCGGGACACCCCAGCTGAGCATCGCCCGGGTACCGGTCACGCACAACACGGTGGCGCCGAACGCCGTCCAGTAGTCGCGCTGCGGCACCGAGCGGCCGGTGAGCTGTTCCCAGCGGTCCCAGGTCTGCTGCGGCGACGGGATTCCGATCGCCGGCCGATCGGTCAGCAGGCGGGTGAACGACTCCTGCATCAGGCAGTACCCGATGTCGGCGGCGGGGTTGCCGATGTAGGCCACCTCGAAGTCCACCAGTGTGGTGACCCGGTTGCCGTCCAGCAGCGCATTGCCCAGCCGTGCGTCGCCCATGCACAGTGCCGGCTGCTCGTCGGCATCCTGGGGAAGGTTGTCGCGCAGCCAATCGATCGCCGCGAGCTGGCGGGGCACCCGGCCGGCGGGCGCGGCATCGAGCAGGGAGCCGCGCCAGTAGTCCAGGACACCGGCGGGCCCGGGGGTGTCGTAGTGCGCGGGAATGCCGTTGGACGGCACCGCGTGCAGGGTCGCCAGGGTGTCCAGGAAGGACCACCACACCGCCTGCTGGACCGCGGGGTCCTCGTCGCGGAACCAGCCGTCGCCGTGGAAGCTGGCCGGAGTCGACTCCGGGACGGTACGGCCCGCGATGCGCTCCATCACAAAGCACGGCCGGCCGACCGCCGCGTCGGCGTCGTCGATGGCGACCACCGCGGGCAGCGGGGCGCCAACCCGGTTGGCCGCGGCGAAGATTTGGCCCTCCCGGGAGGCCCGGCAGTCGTAGACCAGCCCGGTGTCCGAGGTGGTCTTGAGCACCAGCACCCCCGGTCCGGCGGAGGTCCGGAAGTCCAGTTGCCAGGCGCCGCTGCAGTTGCCGCCGCCCATCCGGGTCACCGTCAGGCCGGTGATGGTCGGGTCGACCTCGGCGCCGAGCCAGCGCTGCAGCCGGGCGGTGTCGAAGTCGTCGGTGCTCACCGGGCGCCCGGGCTGATCAGGACCATCAGGTCACCGTAGCCCCACCGGCACACCGTCACCGGATGATTCGGCGGGGACTCTCAGCCGGCCCAGACGTCCTCGACGTAGCGGTCTGCGGCCACCAGTGACTCCAGCCATTCCCGGGCGGCGTCCTCGTCGGCGCCGGTGCGGGCCCGGTAGATGTCGCGGAACGTCGTCCGCACCGCCGGGGCCATCCGGGCCCCGTCGCCGCAGACGTACACGTGGGTGTCCCGGGCCGGGTCGCCGAGCAACTCCCACACCTCGTCGGCCTCGGCGGCGATCCGGTCCTGCACGTAACGCACCCCGTTCTGCGGGGCTCGGGAGAACGCCGGGCGCATCCGGATCAGGCCAAAGTGCTCGGCCATCTCGAAGGTGTCGCGGAAGATATAGTCGACGTCGGGATCGCGAACACCGAAGAAGCACAACGCCGGTGCGTAGGGTTGGCGATTTTGCCGGGCGGCCAGCCGGTCGCCGAGGAAACCGCAGAACGGGGCGACGCCGGTACCGGCGCTGACCAGGATCACGTTGCGCTGCGGTTCCGCGCCGGCCCGGAACGCCTGGCGCGCCGGGTCGATCCGGGCCCGGATCTGCGCGCCGGGCGGCAGGTCGGCCAGATGGTTGGAGGCCACCCCCTTGAACAGGCCGTGGCCCGAGCGCGCCGGGGTGTCCAGCACGCTGACCACCAGCGCCACCTCCCGCGGGGACAGCCGCGAGGACGATGCGATCGAATAGTGCCGCGGGGTCATCGGTTCCAGCAGCTCCAGCAGGTCCGCGCCGGTCAGCGCGCACGCCGGGAACTCCTGCAGGCACTCCAGCGTGCTGAGTTCGCAGGCCGCCGGGCCGTCGGCGAGCTCGGTGAGCCGCTGCCGTTCGGGCGGGCACGGGTTGGCCGCGGCCAGCCGGCGCAGCTGGCTCGGCGTCGCGGGCTTGCGCAGTTCGACGAAGTGGGTCAACAGTTCTCGCACACTGACCTCGCGGTCCAGTGCGATCACCCGGCGCGAGGTGCGCCGCGGGTTGATCGACAACCGCAACTCCGGATCGATGTCGAGCAGCTCGAGGGCGGCGTCGACGGCCTCGGGCGGATTGTCGGCGAGCACCGTCAGGTGATCACCGGTGCGGTATTCGACGCCCTCGGGAAGGCTCACCCGCACATAGCGTTTGGCCTGTCCGACGGAGTCCTGCGCGGCGACCAGTTCGTCGTTGAGCACCACCTCCATCGGCTGCACCCGGAACCGGGCGTCGATGGCGGCGGTGACCGGCCCGGTGATGGTGCGCAGGTCGTAGAGCGGTTCGTTCTCGTCGCTTCGGGGGACCGCGTCGGGGTCACCGAAGCCGGCCGACAGGGCGCCGGCCAGCGCGGTGCTGAACTCCTCGACGGCGCCGGTGAGATCCCCGGAGGTGTCCGCCGAGGCCCGCGGCAGCAGCATCCGGGCGCCGAGGGCGCTCAGTTGCTCCTCGAACCGGATCGGCACGGACTGGTAGGTGTCGGCCCAGTTGTGGTCCCCCACACCGAGGATCGCGAACTGGGTCTGCGCCGGCACGGCGGCGTCGGCGCCCAGCAGCCAGTCCTGAAACGCGCGGGCGTCATCGGTCGGTTGCCCGTTGTACGACGAAGCCACGATCAGCACCACGTCGGCCGCCGGGAAGCCGCCGGCCGCGTCGTCGAGCGCACCGACCGTCGCGGCGCAGCCCAGGTCGGTGATCTCCTCGGCCAGCAGCGCGGCCAGTGTGCGGCAGGTACCCAGGTTTGAGCCGTGCAGAACCGCGACGGTGGTTCCGGCCCGCACCGGTGTCACCGCGCCCGCCCCGGCGCCGGTCGCCGGGGCCGCCGCGGCCTCGACCGGGACTCGACGGTCCTGCGGGGTGCGGCGGGCCAGGTCCAGCTCGAAGCCGACCGGCCGGTGGCTGATCGCGCTTTCGGACTGCAGCACATAGTGGTCCGAGTCGATCAGCCGGTACCGGTGCACCACCCGGGCGATCAGCATGGCGGCCTCGTGCAGCGCGAACTGGCGCCCGATGCAGGACCGCTCGCCGGTGCCGAACGGTTTGAACAGCGCGGTGGGTCGGGCGGCGACCCGGTCCGGCTCGAACCGGTCCGGGTCGAAGAACTCGACGTTGTCGCCCCACTGCGGCTGGCGGTGCAGCGCCCCGGTCAGCACCGTGACGGCCTCGCCCCGGCGCACCGGGTACCGGTCGCCGATCACGGTGTCCTCCAGCGCCATTCGGTCGAAACCCAGCACCGGGGGAGACAGTCGCAGCGTTTCGCTGATCACCTGGCTCAGGTAGCCGAGCTTGCCGATGTCGTCGTAGCTCGGCAGATAGTCGTCGTCGGGGCCGAAGACCGCGTCGACCTCGCGGCGCACCCGGTTGAGCACCGCCGGATGACGGACCAGGTTGTACATCACCGAGGGCATCAGCTCGGAGGTGGTCAACTGGCCCGCGATCAGGAACGTCATGATCTGGTTGACGACGTTGTCGGCCTCGAGCACCGGTGTGCCGTCGGCGTCCTCGGCCAGCATCAGCGAGAGCAGGTCGTCGCCGCGGCCGTCGGCGCGGTGCTCGGCGATCATCTCGGCGAAGTAGCGGTGCAACCTGTCCCGGTCGCGCTCGAAATCCGCTGTGACGCCGTTGTTCACCGACTCGATCAGCGCGTCGGTGAAACACCGGGGGATCGGCGCCAGGCCGTCGTGGGCGTAGGAGTCGAAGCGGGCGCCGAACCCGGCCAGCCCGACGGTGTCCATCGCGAGTTTCTGCAGATCCCCGGAGACGTCGACGCGGTGTTCGCCCACGGCGGCATCCCAGCGGGCGATCAGCTGGGCATTGATGTCCAGCATCGCGCCGTGATAGTTGCGCAGCCCGGCATAGCTGAAGCCGGGCAGCAGCACGTCGTGCGCCTTGCGCCAATTCGGTTCACCGTAGAAGGCGGTGAACAGCCCGTCGCCGGCCAGCGGACGCACCCGCACCAGTGTCCCGGTCAGGTTCTTGGCGAACCGGCTCTCGTCGCACACCTCGGCCACCAACTCCAGCGAGCACACATACAGCTTGCGGGGCCCGTTGTAGTCGGCGTAGAAGATCGGGCCGTGCAGCTCGCCGAGGATGTCCACCGGGATCGCGTACGGCCGGCCGAGCAGGGCGTCGGCGCCCGGCAGCGTGCCCGTCGCCGACGGCACGTCGTCGAGCATCGGTGGCGGCGACGTCGCGAATTCCGGCATGCGCGCAGCCTAGTCCGGCCTGCTGAATCGGCCGGGCTGCACCGATCCGCGGCCGGCCTGGATCAGCCGAGGCCGCGGTTGGCGATCCAACTGCGGTGGCGCATGGCCGCCTTGCGGGCCTGTTTCGCCAGCTTCGCATCGGGCAGATGCCGGCCCAGGATGTCGAGCACCTCGGCGGTTTCCGGCGCCCGGTGCCGCCAAAAGAACTCCAGGGCGTCCTCGGGGTGGTGGCCGGCGAGAAACAGCCGGCACAGTTCGTCGGGTTCGTCGACGAGCAGCGACAGCATGTCGAGCAGCACCGCGGGCGTGATGAACCCGCTGACGCTGTCGGCGTCGGCCAGGCCCTCCTCGAGCAACCAGATCGCCGCATGCCCGGCCGCGGTGCTGTCGAGCAGTTGCCGCATCTGTGACTCGGCCACCGCGGTGTCGAACATGCCGAGCAGGCGCAAGCCGACGAGCCGGGTGTGCGCGTCGTCGGCCTCGGCGATCAGCGCCGAGACCAGCGCCGCGCGCTCGGTCGCCGTCAGCGCGGGGCGCCACTGCTCCAGCAGCGCCGAATGCTGTTCGTGCGGCACGTCCGCCATGACGTCGATCAGATCTGCCAGCTCAAGGTCGGTGACGTCCTCGGCGCTGCGCAACTCGATGCCCGCCGCCGGCAGCAGCGGGGGCAGGGCGTGCCGGCCGAGCGCCGTCATGGTGATGGTGCCGCCGGTGTCGTAGGCCGGTCCCCATTTGCTTTGCGTCTGCGTTCGATCCGTCCAGGCCACCGCGCCGGTCAGCGCCAGGACGCTCACGATCCGGCTCAGGTCGCGGGCCAGCCCGCCCTCGTACTGGTAGTACTCGGCCGTATAGCCGTCGAGCTGTTGAGACAGCATGTGCTGATGCAGCTCGAGCAGCTTGTCGAATGGCAGTGCCAGTCCCGGATCCAGCAGCCGGGACAGCCAATGCGGGACCCCGTCGTCGAGAAAGTCGTGCATCTCGCCGTAGAAACCGGTCGCATGCGAATTCATTGACATCACACCGTATTCGAGCACCGTGTCAAAGAGCTTGGACGCGGCGTCGACGGGGGCGCGCCGGGCCCACGCCTTGACCGGGACGAGCCGGTTGTTGACCACGCGGACCGCGCCTGCGGCGTCGGCGACGGCCAGCAGATAACTGAGGTAACTCAGGTCCGCGGTCGAGCGGGTGCGGTAGATACGATCGCCGAACGCCGGATCCATTTCGTCGCCGGTGTCCAGGATCTCGACCAGCGCCCGCCCGTCGGCGAGTTTCAGGTTGCCCTTGGCGGTCAGGGTCTTGCCGTTCTCGCCGAGATAGTCGCGCAGCGCCTGGATCCGCGCGGGCAGCTCGGCCGATGCGGCGGCGGCGGCCACCTCTGCCTCCGGCGGCGGCACATGCAAAAACGGCAGCTCCAGCGCAGCCGGCGGAGCGTCGAAGAACGCGTCGGTCGCGGCCCGGCGCTGCTCCAGGGGCAGCGCATTGTGCTCCTCGACGCGGCGCGCCAGTGCGGCCCGCAGTTCGTCCTCGGACATCGACTCGGCGCCCACGATGCCGGCGAACAGGGTCTTGCTCATGCCCCAATTGCTCGGGTCGGCCATCGCGGCCTGCATGGCGTCGGCCAGGTCGAGGGTGACTCGCGCCAGCGGCGCGGCGCGGCGCGGCAACCGCCGGGTCTCAGCCAGGAAGTCGATGAAGTCGGCCAGGGCGCCGCAGATCTGGGCCGATTCCTCCGGGGCGGCGGACAGATGCCGCGGGCACCAGCGCAGCAGAAATTCCCGCAGGTGCTCCTCGCCGAGGGACGACAGGTCACCGCGGCCGGCGCCGTCCCACCAACTCAGGAAGGTGTCGACGCTGTTCACAACGTTGTCGGCGTCGGGAGTTCGGTGAGCATCGACCCAGCGGGCGAACTCGTCAAGCAGGTCGGCGGCCATCGGATCATTGTCCCGCAGCGCTGCGGCGCACTTGCGGCCTACACCCCCGCCGGCACCCGCTCGGCCGCGGTCATCTCCTGGCGCAGCGTGGTGAACTCCGAGATCGTCTTGGTCACCACCGAGGCCACCGGGCGGGCGTTGCGGCCCTGGCCGCCGCGCTTGGACACCATCACCACCGAGTCGATGTAGGGCTGGATGGTGGTGGCGTTCTGCACGGTCGCGACGATCACCAGCTGGAAGCCGAACTTCCGGAACGCCTGCAGCGCCTGCTGGGCGAACTGCGGATCGGACTTGGAGAACGCCTCATCGAGCATCAACTGGGCGAACACCGGCCGATTGGCCTGCTCCCCGTCGGCGCTGCCGGGCGCGGCCAGGTTGAAGCTCAGCGCCCCGGCCAGGCAGAACGCCATCAGCTTCTCCTGCTCGCCGCCGGAGTTGTCCCCGGCGTTGCTGTGCGTGCGGATCAGCTCGTCGCTGCGCGCGTCCCACTCCGCGCAGTCGAAGGCGAACCGGTTGCGCACATCCAGGGCGTCGCGGGTCCAGGCCCGGTCCTCCGGGGCGGTGGAGGCCAGCCGGTTGCGCAGCCGCAGGATGTCGGCGTACTGGTCCAGGATCGCCTGCTTGTCGCCGAGCCCGACCTCCGCGATGCGCCGCGAGATGGCCCGCACGATGTCGGTCAGCTCGGCCACCGCGGTGAGCGGGCGCGGGGTGGCCCGCAGGGTCAGCCGGGTGCCGGAGTTGAACTCCACCGCCCCCAGGCCGGTGTTCACCCGGGCGATCTGGTCGCTGATCCGGCGGGCCTCCTGCTCGGCGACCCGGTGCAGCGTCAGGATCGCGTCGGGCGCCTGCTCGGTCACCAGCCGCATCATCCGCTCGTAGGCCTCGGGCAGTTCCCGCTCGTCGATGTGCCGGCACAGCGCGACATAGTCGTGCACCCGCTCGTCGAACACGTCGCTGTCGTTGGGGATCGCGTCGGGGAAGGCGGTGTCGAAGGTGGCCAGGATGCGGGCCAGCTCGTCGTAGGACCGACGGCGACTGTCCCGCAACTGATCGCGCTCCCGGCGGATCGCGCCGAACAGCGCCTCGCGGTGCGGCTCGGGGCTGAGCAGCTCCAGCGACACCGGCAGCTCGGCGGCGTAGCGGTGCAGCAGTTCGGTCAGCGGCTCGGAGACGAACGCCGGGCTCAGCCGATCCTGCAGCTCCAGCAGCCGGGTGCGGCGCTGGTCGAGATCGTCGCGGCGGGTGGCGATCGCCCCGCGGCGGGTCATCAGGGTCTGGATCTCGGTCCAGCATTCCTCGGCGCGGGCCGACAGCGCCTCAATGTCGGGGTGATCGGCCAGCAGAATCTCGAACTGCTCGCGCAGCCGGTCGGCGTGCTGGTCGGCGGTCTCGACGTCGACGTGATTCCACTGCGGGAACTGCTCGCAGATCGCCTTGCCGGCGCCGGCCCGGTCGCGCCATTGCTGCCGCTGCGCGGCGATGTCGTCGGCGGCCCGGCGGGCCTGCTGATAGGACTGCTCGGCGTTGGCCAGCTCGACGGTCAGCGCGTCGATCTTGGCGGCCACCTCGCCCTGGTAGATGTACTCCGAGGGCCGCAGCGGACGGCGGTCGTCCTTGATCGCCAGCCGCTCGGAGTCCTTGTGCAGGCCGGTGTCGGTGACCGCGCGGCGGAACCGGACGAAGACGTCCGGGCTGTCGACGCAGATGTGGTCGCCGGCCGCGGCGATGATGTCGGCGGCCTCGGCCGCGCACGGATGGCCGGGGTCGACGACAAACAGCTTGCCGGCCAACGTTTTCGGCTCGGCCTCGGCCGGGTCCGCGCCGACCAGCGAGGCCCGCACGTGGTGCAGTTGCAGCCGGCCGCGCATGTTCGTCTCGTTGACGAACCGCAGCACCGCGCCGTAATGCTTATCGGGCACCAGCAGCCGCAGCCCCACCCCGCGCAGCACCTTCTCCACCGCGACCCGCCACCGGTTCTGCTCCGGTCGCAGGTCCAGCAACTCGGCGACATAGGGCAGCTCGGCGGGATCGAGCCCGACGGCGGCGCAGATGTGGTCGCGCACGGTGATCGCCGACTCCGGCAGCGCAGACCCGACCTGCTCGACGCGCGCGAGTTCCTTGGCGGCCTGGTCGCGGGCCAGCCGGGCCGACTTCTGGGTGTACTCGGCGTCGGTGGAGGCCTCCCGGCCGCGGTCCAGCCGGGCCAGCAGCTCGGTGGCCTGGCCGGCGAGTTCCTCGCGCAGGTTCCAGAACTGCTCGGCGGTCTCGGGGACGTCGAGCTGCTGCGCGGCCAGCAGGGTCTCGTACCCGGCGCGGCGGCGGGACACCTCCTCGGCGGCGGCCTCGGCGGCGGCCACCTGCGACTGCAGCGGCCCGATGCTGGAGCTGGACCCGCTGATCTGCCCGTTGAGCGAATCCGCCTCGGCCTTGGCCAGATTCAGCGCCCGGGTGATGTCCTCGTACTCGTTGCCGAGCTGGTCGATGGTCTGATCCAGCGAGGCGATCTGCCCCGGGCAGGACGCCAGCCGCAGGTGATCGGTGTAGGCCCGCACCATCGGGGCGTCCACCAGGTCGATGATGCCCAGGTCCGAGGACTCCGAGGCGTAGCGCTGCTGGATCTTCTCGATATCGCCGAGGATCTTGCGCTTGCGCTGCGCGACGGCCAGCAGCTCGCGGGCCTCCACCAGCGGGTCGATCTGCTTGAGCGCCTCGGGCAGCCGGGCCAGGCTTTCGGGCTCGTCGAGCATGAAGTCGCGGACGAACTGCTCCAGTCCGCCCACCGACTTGAGCGATTTGGCCTTGCCGAGCAGCTGCTGGGCGGCATCGGAGCCGCGGATGCCGATGGTGGCGTACAACTGGGCCAGGTACTGCGACTCCACCTTGGTGGAGAACCGCCAGTCGTCGTCCTTGAACACCGGGGCGGCGAAACGTGCTGCCGCCCAACGGTTGCAGACGTCCTCGATGTCCCGGTCGCCGTCGGCGAGCACGAACCGGCTCGAGGAGTCGGTGCGCGATTCGCCGGTCAGCCATTTGAGCACCAGCCCGGTGACGGCCCGGCCGCTGTCCCCGGTGTAGGTCACCGCCACCGCCGACCAGGCGGTGCCCTCGCCGCGCAGGTACATCACCTTGGCGGTGCCGCCGTCGCTGCGCTGGCCCCAGGCACCGCGCACGTACTTGTCGACGGTGCGCCGCCCGGCACTGGAGCCGGCCGCGGTGTGATCGCCGGAGGCGTTGAAGTTGCGCCGGTTGAACGGCAGGAAGCCCAGCGAAATCGCATCGAGCAGTGAGGATTTGCCGCTGCCGGAGGCGCCCGCGATCAGCGCGCCGCCGGCGCTGAAGCCGATGTCGTGGTAGCCGTCGAACACCCCCCAGTTGATGATCTGCAGCCGGGACAGGTGAAACTGTTCAGACATCGAGTTCGGCTTCCTCGTCGGTGGGCGCGCCGGCGGAATCGACCGGCGTGCCGCCCAGCAGCGCCTCGAACTGCTGCTGCAGCTCGCTGATCACCGAGGCCGTCAGCACCGCGGAGATGACCGGGCTGACGGTGTAGCTGTCCTCGTCGTCGCGGCTGCGGCGCAGGATCTCCAACGACGTCAGCCGGGCGATCGCGGCGTCGATGCGGGCGGTGAACGCCACCGCGTCGCGGTCCACCTCGTTGAGCACCCCGGCGAACAGCCCGTGCATTTCGTCGCGGCTGATCACCACGTTCTGATCGCCGGCCGCGCGCATGAACTGGGCCAGGTGCAGCGCCAGGATGGAGTCGTAGGTGCCCAGTGGTTCGCGGCGCAGCAGCTTGACCCCGCGGGCGGACTCGTAGCGGGCCTGCTCGACGAACGCGACGCCGCCGCCCTCGACGATGCCGTCGGCGACCCGCAGCATCAGGTCCAGCTCGGAGAGCCGCACGGTGAGCTGCGGGCGGTACTCCAGCACCCAGCCGTACAGGTCCCGGTCGGTCTCGGCGGAGATGTAGCGCCGGGCCAGCAGGTGCTGCAGCGCCCAGCAGGCCCGGTCCGGCAGCTCGGAGACGTCGCCCTCGAACCGCGGTCGCCGCCGCGCCGGGGTGCGGGCACTCTGGTCGACCTCGGGCAGCGCGGCCAGCGCGGCGTAGTCGGTGTCCGGTTCCAGGGTCACGGTGCGGCTCCCAGCAGCGTCGAGATCGGTTCGGTGAACAGCAGCCGGGGCACGTCCATCAGCCGGTCGCCGCCGTCGAGGGAGCGGAACCGCACCCGGGCCGATTCGGGGGCGACCGGGTCGGCGCCGGGCTGCGCCAGCGCCCAGGACCACAGCACGATCACGTGACCCAGGTAGGCCGACTCCAGCCGCTCGACGGCATCGGGCAGCGACAACGGGCCGTCGGCCAGCGCGTCGTTGATCATCGCCGACATCGCCGGTGCGTCGACCTGGCTGGTCAGCGCGGAGAACCCGGACAGATCCAGGTCGGCCTCGGCGGCCAGCGCGGGCTGCGGCTGCGACAGCTCGCCGATCCGGAAGCTCAGTGCCCCAACGGAACTTATGGTGTGCCGGGCCAGCGGCAGATCGAGGTCCAGCCGCGAGTCGGTCAGCGAGGCGCGCAGCAGATTGCGGGCGGCGCCGATCGCCTCGTTGAGCTGACGGGCCACCCCGCGGCTCTGCTCCAGGGTGCCGAATGCGGTGAACCGCTTGACCCGCTGAGCGCAGCGCTGCTGGATGCGTTCCACCTCGTCGATCTGGTGGCCGACCAGTTCGAAGAACCCGGCCATCACGGTGCGCAGCTCCGGGTCCAGGGCGGGCAGCGCCGCGGCGACGGCGGCCACGTCGGCCTCGAACTCCGCGCGCTGATCCGGGTCGTTGATCATCCGCAGGAACGCCCGGTGACTGTCGCGGCCCTGCGAATCCCAGGCCGCCTGGTAGTCGGCGTACATCTGGCGCTGGCGGTCGCGGTATTCGGTGTTGGTGTCGATCGGCTCGTCCAGCGCGGCGGTGGCGGCCTCGATCATCGCCCCGTACTGGCCGATGTCGGTGATCAGCCGCTCCATCTGCAGCGCGATGGCGCGGGCCTCGTCGTAGGAGTCGGTGAGCTCGGCGTCGGTGGCGGCGGGGCCGGCGGCGGGCCGGTCGGCCAGCGCGTCGAGTTCGGCGTGCAGGGCGGCGATCTCGGCCTCGATGCCGGCGCGAAGCCGATCCGGGTCGGTGCCGACCCGCAGCGCGACCTGCTTGAGCCGGGCCGCGATACCGCCGATCGAGCCGCCGGTGGCGATGGTGTCCCCGCGCCGCAGCCCGCGCAGGAAATCCAGCGCGCGGCGGGCGTCCTGGGTCAGGTAGCACAGGTTGCGCTCGTGGCCGGCCCGGCTGTCGGCGACCCGGTGCAGCCAGCCCTGGCTGGCCCACGTCTTGATCAGCGACAGCCCGGACTGGCCGTCGGGATGCCCCAGCTCGGCCAGGTCGCGCTCCAGGGCGACGACGAGCTCGGTCTCGGCCATCACCCCGGCGGTCAGGTGCCGCTCCATCAGGGTGGCGTACAGGCCGAGATTCAGGGTGGCCAGCAGTCGCAGCGCGGGGGAGCCCTGGATGTCGCGGTACTGCTCGACCAGTTCGGTGACCGGGGTCACGGCGGCGGACGCCGCGGTACCGGGGTGATCCACGAGCCGCTCCCTTCTGCGCCGCGTCGATGTCGGACGGTCCAAGATAGGGCACCGGGCCGACATCGCCCGAGC
>ENA-UOWG01002594-UOWG01002594.1-activated-sludge-metagenome-genome-assembly--contig:-NODE-2594-length-15092-cov-4.224513_pt1 | contig 15092 bp, 15 predicted proteins | sample MGYA00238147_ERZ761563 | MGnify/ENA primary metagenome ERZ761563 (study PRJEB28884, sample SAMN05720216) | anaerobic digester metagenome | isolation source: active sludge of municipal... | reverse complement strand
GACGCCCAATGTCGCGATGATATCCTGGCGACTGAATTCCGAAACGGTCAGAATCCGCGCGGCCCGCGCCAGGGTGCGTGGCAACTCGCGATGAAAATAGCGCAAGCGCTCCACCGGGTGGTATTGCGGGTAATGGATGGTTGACAGGTCATGGATAGTGGTCACCGCCACGGTATTGATCGGCTTAAGGATATGGTTTGGCTCGTGGTAAATCGCATGCTCAGTTGCATGACGACCGACGCCGTACCAGAAAGCCGCTCGGCGAACGGCCCGCAGGCCCACGACACTCCACGCCAGCTTGCCGACGATCCGCTGCGGTAGCGACCGCCGCAGCGCAGATGCGGGGGCGGTCGGCTGGATATTCTTTGTTGATGTCGCTGGCACTAGACGGGCGCCACAAAAGCAGCGTGTGGCGACGTCATCACGCGCCAGCAGGGCTTCAAGCAGGCAGGCCGTATAGTGGCCAACCCCCGTCAGTGGTCCGGCATGGAGCGATTCCACGTTGTAGAGAACCGGAATGATGGTGTCACCCGTCTGGATGCTCATTCCCGAGGTTCCCCCGGGTTTTGCGTGGTCGCAAGTGGATTGGGATAACGCTCGACGGAGAAAGCCACCGCCGTGTCAATGGCGGCTCTGTGGCCAATCTCCCTGGCCCAGGCGCGGTCACTGCACAACCGCCGCAACTGGCGCACCGCGTCCTCAATATCGGGTTCGGCCCAGCAGGTCTCGGGGTGATTATAGGTAAATTGCGGGTCCCTTGCCGGCACAAGCCCGAACGCCACTGGACATGAGTTTTCGGGGGTCATGTAGTCCATGTTCCCGGACCAGCCGGTAGCGACAACGGGAAGACCGTGGAGCATGGCTTCCGCGATAAGAAGACCGAAGCCTTCCGCGCGGTGCAACGAGATGACCGCATCGCATTGTCCATAAAGCGCTGTTAACTCCACCCGGCTCAAGGTGGCTTCAAGGATCTCAATATTGGAACAGCCGGCAATCGCCGCCCGCAGCGCCCGTTCCCCATCAACATAAGCCGTACCATTGGAGAGCTTGATGACCATGTTGCAACCTGGAACGCTCTCACACGCCCGACGAAAGGCGATAATGGCCGAGAGGGGGTTTTTTCGCGCGAAGCTGGACGCCATATCAAACATGGTTAGTAGGGCGAAGCGGCAATCGCTTGGCCGCCGCCAAGGTGGAACCGCCGCCCGCACCGGCGCTGCCGCGGCCAGCGGATGTGGCACGACGCGCGGCGGCGCTGGCGAGAGCGCCGCGACGGCACGGGCGGTGAAACGGCTCGGCACCCAAATCTCGTGCACGAACGGCAGGCCAATTCGCCATTCCTCCGGCAGTTGCGGCAGCTCCCACGCCCAATAGGCAATGATCCGCTTGCCAGCAACGAAACGGCGTCCGAGCCGCAGGAGGGCAAGTGGTACGAGCGGTCCGTTTACATGCAGGATCACGGTCCCTGGACCGGGGTAGGCAGCCGTGACCTCGACCGGAAAGTTCAACGAGGCTGGCTGCATGAGCGCTGGACCCACATCAATGGCCGCCGGTTTCAAGCCCTGGGCCATTAAAGCCTGGTAGCACAATCGCGCGCTTTCGCCAAGCCCGCTGGAGGCTTGCATCGCACCCGCGACCAGCAGAGGCGCGACGGCGGAGGCGCCGCCGGGCCGAGGCGCAAGGAAGGCCGCCGCGCGCCACAACAACTGCCTTCTTTGCGCTTGCGGCAAGTACTGCCAGATTAAATGGGCGACCGACCTTGAGCGAAACAGCCGTGTTGGCACGCTAATTCAGGTAAGGGTTTGAGAGACTGCTTGGAGCGCGGCCAGCGCGCGGGTAGGTTTCGATGAGGCGAGACCTCGATGTATCATCTGGTCAAAAAGCTGGTTGGTGCATTCTTCCCAGTCTGGCCAGTAGAAGTCAGCGATGTTCCGTTTGTGCGATGCATAAACCGCATTGTCTTGCATACGGACCAAGAGTTCCCTGAACTGAGTTTCCCGCTTTTCGTAGAATAGCCCGAACCGGCCCAGCACTTCGCGACTGATCGGAGTGTCGAGCGCGATTACCGGACAACCAAAATGCAACGACTCGATCATCGGCAAACCAAACCCTTCAGCCTCCGAGCCGAACACCAGAAACCGCGCCCGCCGGAAAGCGATCACGAGGTCGTGGTCGTTCATGTCGGTGAACCAGAACAGTTTGCTTCCCTTGCACGGATGCTGATTGATGGCTTCAACCACCATTTCCCACATCCAACCCTTGCGACCGACGATCAGTAGTGGCAATTCGTAACCGGCGTCCCAGAGTATCGACAATTGCTCGATAATGTAGCCGTGACCTTTCTTGGGTTCGATTGAACCAACCATCATTAGGAAGGTTGGATGGTCCATCAGGAAATCGCGGAGGTTGGCGCTAGTCGGGATCGCCTCCAAAGATAAGGAGTCAAGCGCGCCCAAATCGTCCAGTCCATTGATGGCTATGCCAACACTCGGTGTTGGCACGCCGTGCGCCTTGGCGAAGTCGACAACACAGTCACGGGTGAATTGGGACACCGCGAAGTGCGCATCGGCATAGGAAAATGTTGCAAGGAGGTTCTGGGTAAAATGCTCGCGCCACGGGTAGTGGTAGTATTGCGGATAAAGAATCGGCAGGATGTCGTGAACGAGAATGACAATCTTGCAGCCGCTGGCACTGATATGCCGGTAAATCATCGGATCGATGTCATGCCAATAGGCTGGTGAGAACAGGATATCCCCTTGCCGCGGCACGATCCGCTTGTAATGACGCTCGATCAGGTACGGAGCCACTTGCATGATATACAGGTATGCCTTGAGGATGCGGTTAATACCACTATCCAGTTTCTTGCCTTCAATGAAACAGAGATGACCGACAGCGCTGAGAATATGAAAAAGGATCTTGCGGAAACGCTCGATAATATTATGCAATCCTTGCGCCAAGCAACGCAGGATAGCCTCGGAAGTACGTGGTCTAGCGTATTCCGCGGCAAGCTCCGACGGCATGAAAAACGGCAGGATCATCTCCTTGCCGTAGAATACGACTGGATAGATTTCGTAGCTATTCCGCTTTCCCCAACGTGCACCATGCCTTAGGTAGTTGATGACGACACGTGGGATACCGCTTGGAATATTCCGGAAATCGATCAGTGAACAGTCAATTAAAATCCTCGGCATTTGTAGATGCCCTATCTAATCAATGGTAACCCAACCACGGTTGAACGGGTCCTCGGGATGGTATTCGAGTCTGCCACGAAACCCATAAACCCCTTCGAAAGTAAAGTCCCTGGCATTGTCGATGAGGTCGTCACGGATGAAGAAGGCATTGACGCCATTGGCATAGATGAGCGTGTAACCCTTCGAGCGCCCCAATCGGTGGAGCGAGCGCAGGCTGGCGCCATACCACCGCGTGCCATCCCACATATAGTTGACATTGAAGGGAATCGTCTTACTTTCATCCGGTCCCAAATGCGGGTTATATTCGATGATGACTACCCGCGGATTGAAGAGCAGATTGCTCCACACCCAGAAATCCTGGCCGTCGATGTCGATCGACATCAGATCCATCTCATACGGAACACGGTATTTGTGGAGTAGTTGGTTGATATTGAGGGCGGAAATCAACTCGGTCTTGACTCCCGCCTGCCGTGGGTAAACGTTGCCATCCATCATCAGGCCATTCCATCCGCGTTCGACAAGCAGGCGGGTATTGCACTCGAGCCCGCCTTGCTCGTAGGTGTAACCGGTGGGGGGACCGACGCCAAACTCGACAAAGCAACGGTTCAAGGGTGGCATCCGCGAAAAAATGTATTCGATGATGCCGTCTTCATCGTTCTGGCTGTAGGCCTTTCGGCGGTATTTCTGTAAAGCGGTGTCAAATAGTGCCATGTTGGGCTTCGTTCCTACCCGACAACAGAATGATACGCATCGTTGCCACCTTCGATGGATGCGATGCGGTCTGCGATGACGCCGCTCACGAAAGCGGGATCGACCGGTCGTAGCGTGGCGATATCGTCGAGAATGACCCGGCTTTCGGGATCACAAATGATGATGGCGCCCCGACGGAACGAGTCTTCGTCGGCGCCTCGGCAAGCCGGGTAATAATATCCGAACTCTTCCTTGATCGCGTTTCGGACGTAGGGCAGCGAGAGGCTGCCGATCCCGGGATAGACATCGAAGCCATAGTCCGGATCATCGTGCACGTGGAAGTCATCGATCATCGCCACGAAGCGGCGATAATCGCGGGTCACCAGCAGCATCTCTTCATTCAGCGGCAGGTTATTGTACCAGTGCGCGTCCAGATAGAAGAACACCACGCCCCGGCCATCGCCGAACTGGCGCGCCTTCAACACATCGACCGAGTTGCCCTGAATCATCTCGACATGCGGAAGATGGTTTAGCCGAATCGCGGCAATGGCGTGGAGTATCTCGTTGAACTCGATACCGTACAGGGGGACCTCTTTGGTCGCGAAATATTGAGAGGTGTTACCGATGTGGGTTCCGGTCTCGACGATGGCGACCGGCTGAGTCCGCGCAAGCAGATCATCCGCCATCCGCTTGCGGAAGCTTTGCTGGTTAAAAGGGATGGTCGTGTAGTAGCGGAGATGATGGATGGCACTGTCACGCAGTTGACCAACTTCCTGGCGCAGAGCGCAAAGCTCCCCATCAAGGCGCATCACCGTCTGCTCCAGGCGTGCCACCGTTTCGGCAACTTTATTGAAATGATGTTCTTGTGGAACACGGAACAAGCGCGCGATAGTGGATCGGATCAAATTAGCTGCTCCTGTTCAGATCGTCACCCACGGCCGATCATGGGGGTCGGGTTGAATGTGCTCCAGCCGCCCGCGGAATCCGTGGATACGCTCGAATGAAAACGCCGAGGCGTTGCCCAGTAACTCATCGCGGACAAAGAAAGCGTTGACGCCGTTGGCGTACACGAGGGTATAGCCACGTGATTCCCCCAAGCGTTGCAGCGCCCGTAGGCTGGCGCCATACCAACGCGTGCCGTCCCAGGTGTACGTCGGATCAAAGGGAATGGTCTTGCTCTCGTCGGGACCGAAAGCTGGATTGTACTCGACGATCACGACTCGCGGTGAATAGGACAGATTACTCCATACCCAAAAATCCTGTCCGTCAATGTCGATTGATAACAAGTCGATTTCGTGTGGTACCCCATATTTGCGAAATACTTCGTTCGCGTTCATCGGGGTGATTCGCTCGCGCCGAACATCGTGTTCGGGAGAGTACTGATTTCCGTCGATGAAAAGGCCCGACCAGCCTCGCTCCCACAGCAAGCGACAGTTGCATTCCATGCCGCCGATCCCCAGTGTTTGGCCACTGGCTGGCTCGGCGCCGATCTCAACAAAGTAACGGTAGCGCGGAGAAATCACGGAAAATAGATACTCAATGATACCGTCCTCGTCGTTCTGGCTATAGCGCTTACCGCCGTGCTTATGCAGATCCGGGTCCAGAAAGACCATGTCCTTTGTCCAGTGGTCGGGCAGATTCCTCAGCAACGCCAACATGGCACGCTTCAGCGTGTGGCGAGCGATGATACGGATACTATGGAGCCATGGCCGCAGCAAGCGAGCGAACTGCGGGTGACGCTGTAGATGGTTATGCAATCCCGCCACAAGCCCAGACAGAAGCGCCTGTCCGCGCGAATGATCAGCGGAACCCAACATAGGGATATCAGGCTTCATTATTTTGGCTCCGGGTGGTTCTGAGACACACGACAACCTTTCGATTTTGTAAAGTTACTGATTGAAGGATTATTTTATAAGTCATTAATTTGAATGGAATGCCAATACTCCCCACTTCGGGATTTCAACTCGCGCTCGCATGATCGCCATGGTAGAAGGCAATTGTATCGGCCACCGATCCATCGGCGACGATCTGGCCATCCTGGAGGCAAATGGCGCGATTGCAGGCGCCCGCGAGCAGCCAGTCATAATGGGTCGCGAGGACTAGGATGCGGGATTGATCAACCAGGCTATTCATCCGTTGTCTGGCTTTCTCAACAAACGCGGCGTCACCGACGCCGATCCATTCGTCCAGAAGCAGGATGTCGGGCCGGACGGCGGTGGAGATGGAGAATGCGAGCCTGACGTGCATCCCGCTGGAATAGGTACGCACCGGGCACGCCAGTTGCTCCGGGGTGAGACCACTGAATTCAGCGATTTCGTCGGTCAATGCCCGGATTTCGCGCAAGGTCAAACCCAGATAGAGGCCGCGCAGGATGATGTTATCCCAGCCACTGGCTTCCAAATTCATGCCCAGCGAGACATCGAACAGCGAAGAAGTGAATCCCACCCGTCGGATTCGCCCGCGCACGGGCTTGAAGGCGCCGGCCATAACCCGCAGCAGGGTGGTTTTCCCGGCTCCGTTGGCGCCGACAATGCCAAGGCGATCACCATCATTGACCCGCAGGTTGATCCCCTTGAGGGCGACGACGCGGGAGATTTCATCGTTAACGTCTCGGGCCAAGCGCCCGCGCGAAGCCAAACCAACGAAAGTTTTTTTCAACGAGCGGTTGGCAATCCCATAGATGGCATATTCGACCCACACATCATCAAGCAGGATGGTCGCGGTGGTCACGGCTTAAACCCAGTATGCGATACGGCTGTGGAACCGCCGATAGAACAGAAAGGTTCCCACCCAGCCACCAAGGGTAATGACCAAAACCACACTCCAGTTCATCAGAGTGGGGGGGTGGCCCAGCAGCGGGGCGCGTATCAGTTCGATGAAATGATAGAAGGGATTGCCCTCGACCAGTAGTGGCCGATTGGGAATCGCTTCCGGCATCCAAATGATCGGAGTAATAAAAAAGGCGACTTGCAGGATGCTGGCGACGATCTGCGGCAGATCGCGAAACCGGGCCGAGAGAATGCCAAGCAGGGTGGTGGACCAAATCGCGTTGGCCAGTAGCAGAAACAGGCCGGGAATGACCAATAGCAGCGACCAGCCAAGGGTGACATCGAATACCACCACCACCACCACATAAATAACGGCATTGTGGAGGAAGATGATGAGATTGCGCCAGATCACCCGCAGTGGAAACATGGAAAGAGGCAGATCGATTTGCCGAATGAAGCCCTCGCTTTCGATGAAGGTCTGGCATCCTTCGCTGAGTGCGGAAGTAATCAGACCCCAAACCAGAAAACCGACAGTCAAAAATGGCAGGTAACGGTCAACATCCATGCGGAAGAGTTGGCCATAGAAAAAACCCAAGGCAAATACCATGACCCCCATGCTGATGGTCAACCAGAAAGGGCCGATCATGGAGCGCCGGTAGCGGAGCATGACGTCCTGCCAACCCAGGCGAACCCAGAGCGGCCAATAGCCGATGCCCAAGGAAATGTCATCCGTCGCCGAACGGGTATAGTTATTGTCCCACTCCCAAACAGTACGCCTAATTGTTGGTCGCGCCACGGCGCTGATGCTTATTGTAGTTTCGGTCATGAGGCAGAAAAGACTCTTTATGGATCAAAAACGCCCAACACTGTAGTTTTTGAGTGATCAAGCCGACGAGGCGGTATGCGCCAGATCAGGAACGCTCGCAAGGCCGGTCCCGATCCGTAAGGGGGTCATTGCTGACCGTATTAGCAGGCCGATATGGCTGAGCAACACCGCATAGATTAGCATGTTCCTCTCCTGCTAGTAGATCGTGATAAAGTTCCAAGGTCGCCTCGCACACCAGCGAGGAAGCAAATTCCGTTTCCGCGCGCCGCCGCCCACTCGCTCCCATACGCTGGCGCAATGAAGGATTCTGGATAAGCGTTGCAAGCGCTTCGGCCAACGCTTCGGGGTCCCGGTTGGGTACCAGAAAGCCGTTGTCGCCGTGGCGGACCGCCTCACGACAGCCCGGGGCATCCGTCGTCACTATGGGCCGCCCGGCGGCTAATGCCTCGAGCAGCGACTTGGGAAGCCCTTCTCGATAGTAAGAAGGAAGACAGGCAATGTGGCTGTCAGCCAGTATCTCTGCGACGTCAGAGCGATGGCCCAGCCACTCCACCACCTTTTCTCGGTGCCAAGCCTGGAGCTGCGCCGGGGGAATGGCGGCTGGATTTCCCAAGTCCGGCGCCCCCACGAGTAAGAAGCGGGCTGCAATCTTTCGATCATGCAGCCGCCGCGCCGCTTCAACGAACTCGCTGATTCCTTTTTCCCAGAGCATCCGCGCTACGAGTACCACCTTGGGTATGCCGTCTGGTTCGGGTCGCGGCTGAAAACGGGTGATATCCACACCCGCGCCGCGGATGAGCATTGCGGCCTGGGGCCGCACCAAGCCACTTTTAACCGTCTCAGCAAGATCGTCAGCATTCTCAAACACCACTCGGCTGCCGGGTGGATTCAGCAGGGCGTGCAAGGTTAGCCGCATCGCTGGCCGTATCAAGCGGGCGAGTCGCGAAGAAGAGGAGAAAATGAATCCCATGCCCACGGGGGCATTGACACAATGCTTGATAGCGGTAAGCCTTGACGCAAGGGTGCCGTAAATAATGGGTTTAAGTGCGAAGTGATGGACTAACTGGGGTCGTTCCCGGCGGTAGATACCAGCCACCTGCATAATTGTTGAAAATTCTTGTAAGGGGTTCAATCCCTTACGTTCGATCTCAATCGGTATAAGCGACAGACCCGCAGCTCGGATACGATTCCCATGGTCGCGAACCCGGGTCAAAACGGAGACCTTATATCCCGCTTGTTGCGCCGCGACGGCCCGTTCGATGAAGTGCGAACAAAAGAACCAATCCTCGGTGACGAAATACAGGAGATGTGAGCGTTTAGAATTCATGCAACAGCCTTGTCACGGTACGATACTTTGAGCAGCTTTTAGCCAATTCCAAAGGCATATACCTATTAAAAATCAATAACTTAGGAATTTTTCCATGCCATAACAAACCCCAAGCATGGATTTAATACCTGTTTTGAACCCTACCCCTTTGATTCAAGGGGTCCAAAACTGTCCGAACTATTGACTAATAGGAATTGCCCCTTGGCTTGTTTATACAAAGAACCGTCAAAGGATTGAGTTTAGCATCAATATCAGGCAAGTTGAAGCCCAGCTTTTTCGATAATTCTTAGAGCGTGTTCGCGGCTAACTACAAATCTTTCATTTGAGTAAATCGCATATTTATCCCGCTGAGCAGCAGGGGTAAAGTTGACCGTGATAACATTCGCACCGGCGTTTAGACCCATAATCTGTCCATCACGATGGACTTTCTCCAAAGCACTCACCGTGGGTATAAGGCTGGACGGGTGAAGAAGGCGGTTAATGGCCATAGTGTTAAGCGTAATATTAAAATCACCCTCTGGCATATCTTCGTAAGGAGTGTTCTGATTAGCAATGAAAGGTGAAGCACTAATAAATTCCGGCTGCATCTCTATGCCCAGTAAGATATCTTCCGCCAGACTATCAAAACTTTGGCCTGGCAAGCCTATAATATTACCAACACCGATTTGCATACCCGTCTCCTTAATCCAACGGGCGCACTCCAACCGTGTACCTAATGATGTATGTGCAGTTTCCATGTAAAGATCAGGGTCAGAGGTCTCAAATTTGAGAATATAAGAATCGGCTCCCAAATCACGATAGTGTTGATAAACTTCCCTCGGTTTTTCTCCAAGACAAAGAAGTATCGATACGCTTAACTCTTGTTTAAGCTTGGGAATAACCAAATCCATTATGGGATCACATTTGGGATCCTGGCCAGCTTGAAGAAATACTATACTTATACCCAGTTCCTTTATCTTGTACGCCAATTCCATGATTTCTTCAGGTAACATACGGTAGCGATTCAAATTTTTGTTAGGCGCACGTATAGCGCAATAATTGCAACTTTTTTGACAGTAATTTGATAACTCGATTACCCCTCGCAAGTATACTTTATCTTTACCATAGGCGGCTCGCACCTCTCGCGCCTTCCGGAAAAGTTCCTGCTGAACTTCTCCAGTCGCGTTTAGAAGCGACAAAATATCAGCCTTCTCAACTTGCTGATTCAGCAGGCGTTCAATTTCACCAATCTGTAAAATATCATTCATGGGTTTTGAATCTTAGCAAGATCACACATGGGCGGTATCATAGGGCGCAGGGCGAGAGGACGGCCTTTCATTTCATTCAGAGTATTGTTCTGCGAGGCAGTCAATAGCTGGTTTACTTGCTTGTGAACATCATATTTGATTCCCTGCATCTTCTTGCCAACAGTCATCATGACCATACATGGGTCATTGGGATGACTTTGATTCAAATTTTCTACCAAGGACCGAATCTGATCTCCCATATCGCGACAAATACTTTGGATTTGCTGCGCCTGAGATGAATCAGGTCCAATGCCGAGACGGTCCAAATCCCTAGTATTAGACATTATGCTACATGGACCTTCAATCTGAAGCATGATCTGTCTTAGCCTATCGATTTGTTTAGGCGTTAAAACCCGACCAATCATTTTTTGGCCTGATTCAACTTGCTGCATAACTTCATCATTGGAATGATGTGATGACTCCCGCATCGTTGAACGGAAGTTTCGGCCAATACTAGATAAATGACGGATTTGCGTGTCCGTCAAATTCATGTCTTGCTGTACCTCGCGGCTATTCATCAACAGATGAAAAGGATCAGCGCCAGGCATACTTGCACCTGGTATATTATTTGCTAAAGGACCTGGAATACTTTGAATGTTCCTGGGTAAATCCTTTGAATTTTGCGCAAACAAAACCACGGGGTTTAAAAATATAAGAAACCCCATGATTTTTAAGCCTCTGAATATTAATCTTATTTTTTTGCTAACATTCATTATCAATTTCTCCAAAGTCAATACCATAAAAATGGCAAGATTCTAAAATTAAGATTCTAAATTTGATTACTATCAGCAGGATGCAAAGGACCATAGACATAATTTTCTTCAGGGAACGGCAAAAATTTTGGACTATGAAATTGCTGCACCACCTCATCCGCAAAGAAACAACCTAACTTTGTAAGTTTAATTTCCTTTTCACTTTCTTCGATCAAGCCATACTTTTTAAGTTTAGAAAATTTCTCCACAAACTTGCCTTCGATTGATTCACCTGTTGCCCGATAAAAATCTCGCTTACGTATTGATCGATTTTTTAATGGCAAAATAGTCGCCCAGCGTACTTGTTCTTCATGATTCCGGACTAACCCACGGTTGACCGGCAGATTTCCATTTTCGATCATTGAGTAATATTCGTCGAAATACTGCGTATTCAGCACGAAACGATCACGCAGACTACTAAATGTCGCAAGCCCAAAACCAACCTCATCATAAAGTTTACAGCACTGATTATGAGCATAGTGTGAATAATGTTCCGGCTTACGAGTAAATACCCTCCGTAGATTTTCATGATAGCCGTGTTGGGCCAAGATATCAATGGCGCACTGTTTCATAAGGAGTGTTTCATTGAAAGTAGGAATTTTCTCTGGATGCTTGGATTTAATATTTTTAATTGGCCCCTGGTAATCCCCATAGGCATCCACTTTAAGGCGATAAAACTGAATTTCTTCGACATCCAAAGTCACTGACTTTTCAACTACCTCAATCCAATTTTCCAGGGTCTGCCCAAGATATCCAAAGATAAATTCTATATTTATCTGGAAACCCATCTCTTGTGAAACTCGAATGGATTCGATGGCTTCCTGAGCAGAATGGTGCCTGTTCATCAGGTGCAATATTTCATCGTCAAGCGACTGGATTCCTATTGTCAAGCGATTAACGCCATTCTCCTTCATAATTTCGAGGCGTTCTCTACCTTCTTCTCCCAACAGAGTATTTGGATCCACATCATAACTAAATTGCGTGCCTTCAGGAATTTCTACATTAGCTTTCAAAGACTTAAAGAAAAACCTAAGTTGGTTGGGAGAAATAAACGTTGGCGTGCCACCACCAACCAGGATAGATCGCGCGACAAAACGATCAACTCCCAGTCGAGCGCGATAAAGGGCCATTTCCCTATCCAGGGCCGCCAAGTAACGATCTTTCTCCTGGTCCTGGTTGGTTCCAAGCTTTAGTGGATAATGGCAAAAAAGGCAACGTTGAAGACAAAATGGTATATGAACATAGATATCAAATAAACCATCGGAAGGTAGTGTATATCCAGCAAAAAGCTCTTCCTCGGTAACCAGCGGATACTTGGTGATTGGAGGATAATGAACCCCAGAGGGGAAAAAATCGCCATTTTTTTCGACAAGGCCTAAATCCCGAAGACGAGCGAAATCATCAAGCCTGGCCGCCGCATTTTCAATTATTTTGTTCACGTGAGTCTCCAAATAATAGCTATACATTTATACCATACTGTTGGAAGGTCAGTATACCAGGTTACCGAGAATCCAACGGTTAGAGCATTTAAATTTAGTTATAACTTGAATAGGTTCTCAAGGCATAAACCTCTCAAAAAGGTGACCCCAAAGGGAGATAACTTCGAGCTTCCAGATTTCAAAAAAAACCTGCGCTTAACAGTTTGACCAGCCATTGTTGAGTAAGTTTCTCCGGCGGAGCCCATTTTGTCTGAAGGTTGCAACTATCATCCATAGCTTGTTCCACAGTGTCAAGTCAGAGCAAATTGCCCAATTTATTTAAGCTTTTATTAGAATTCATTATACTTTACGCCACTGGCAAGTTACTATCGTGTTAACTGGTATTTGACAGAAAACCTTATTTTTTAAAACCCGGCACCAAAGGCTATCGCAAGAGATTTTTTAGTGAATATTCTTCTATAAAGTTCTATTAACTTGAGGGCTATTTGTCAATGAATTGATCATTCCACTCAACTGCTCTCAAAAATCGGCGTCACTAATTGAGCAAGAGTATAATGATGCTAAAGGGATCATGAGAGATCGCCATGCCAAAGCTCCTCATCCCGGAAGGTGAGGCGTTACGCCACGCCTTCCAGTGGCTTACCGAACAGGGGCATTGCACCCACCAGACCGTCGAGCAAGCCAGTCTGCGGTTCGACCTGACGCCACGGGACGAGGAATTTCTGCTGCGGCAGTTCGTCCACCATCGAGGTGCAATCAGCGACGTCATGGCCTCAGAGCAATAGCGGGTTGCCGGTTAGACGCCGGGCGAAATTGACCAGCATGGCGGCGGTCGCGCCCCAGATGAAACGGTCTTCATAGGGGATCACGTAATAGCGCCGCTGCTGACCCTTGTACAACATGCCGCGGCGCTCGTGATGGTTTGGATCGAGAATGAACGCCAGCGGTACCTCGAACGCCTCGGCGACCTCGAACTCATCCAGCGTCAACTCGAACGGCGGCGTCACGAATCCCACTACCGGCGTGACCAGAAAGCCGGTCACGGTCTGGTATAAATCCAGAAAGCCGGCGATTTCCACCACGTGCCGGCGTTGCAGGCCGATCTCCTCCTCCGCCTCGCGCAACGCAGTTTCGACCGGGTTGGCGTCCTCCTCCTCGGCCCGGCCGCCGGGAAAGCTGATCTGTCCGGCATGATGCTCCAGATGAGCGGTGCGTTGGGTCAACAGCACTGTGTAGCCTTCCGGCCGCTCAACCAGTGGCACCAACACTGCCGCCGGGGTCAGCGTGCGCTCCTCGGCCGCCATACCGGCCACCACGTGATCGCCGGTGATGGTTTCCACCTGATGGGTGGAATGCAGGCACCGGCGAATCCGGTCGCGCAGGTCCGCGTGGTTCACGCTACCCCCCCGGCACGCCGAACAATCGCCGATAATTCGCGGTCGTGACCGCCGCTACCTGTTCGAGCGTCTCGCCGCGCAATCGGGCGACGCATTCCGCCACATGCCGTACCCAGGCCGGATGGTTGGGTTTGCCCCGATGCGGGACCGGCGCCAGATAGGGTGAATCGGTTTCGACCAGCAACCGGTCGGCGGGCAACCGCCGGGCCGCCTCTTGAATGGACTGAGCGTTCTTGAAGGTCACGATGCCGGAAAATGAGATGGAAAAATTCAGCGCCAGCGCCCGCTCCGCCATCGCCCAATCCTCAGTGAAACAATGCAATACGCCCCCCACCTCGGCCGCGCCCTCCTCCGCCAGAATTCGCAAGGTATCCTCACGGGCGGCGCGGCTATGAACGATGAGCGGCTTGCCCAGATTGCGGGCGGCGGCGATATGGATGCGGAACCAGTCCCGCTGGCGGGCGGCGCTGTCAGCTCCGTAATAGTAATCCAGCCCGGTTTCGCCGATGGCCACCACCCGTGATTCATGGCCCAGCGCGATCAATTCCACCATGGTCGGTGCTCGGCCACCGTCTTCGCTGGGATGCACGCCCACCGACAGGGCGATTTGGGGATAGGGCTCAGTCAGCCGGGCCAGCGCCGGCCAGCTTTCCAAATCCGTCGCCACGCTCAATAATCGGGTCACGCCATTCGCTGCGGCAGTCTCCAGCACGCCCCCCACCGTGCCGCCAAAAGGCGTCAGATCCAGCCGATCCAGATGGCAATGCGAATCAATCAGCATGGCTGGTCCAAAGCGCAATCACATGGTATTGGTGGCCTGCTCGGCGCGGATGTAGCCTGCCAACTGTGCTTCGACTTTTTTCTGAAGGTTGGCGCCTTCCACCCCACTAAACTGAATGCCGACGCCCATCTGCCGCCCCCCGGGCGTGGTTCGGTGATTGATCCAAACCACCTTGCCAGTAATAGCGAACCGCTCCGGGTCGTCCAGAATGGTCAGCAGTAAAAACACCTCGTCACCCAGTTCGAAGGTTTTTTCAGTCGGAATGAAAATGCCGCCGCCCTTGACGAAAGGCATATAGTTGGCGTGCAGCATCGCCTTGTCCTTGATGGACAGGGAAATGACGCCTTGTCGTGGAGCCGCCATGTCGTTCAACCCTACACAAACAAACCAGGAATCAACAGAACGCATCCCCGAGAAACGCTTCCAGCAGCAAGGAGGCGTTGACTTGGGTAGTGGCGCAAAGCGCATGTAATCGAACCACTGCATCCAGGCGTTCGAACAGCGCGCGCGGCGGTTGGCGGTCGGCCCAACGCCGCAGCGCGGCGCGCAGGTCCGGATTGCTCAGGCGCGGAGGTTCGGGATTCATCTTAAGCCGAATCAGATCGGTATGCCAACCGATGAGCCAGCGCAGATTC
>ENA-UOWG01002589-UOWG01002589.1-activated-sludge-metagenome-genome-assembly--contig:-NODE-2589-length-15100-cov-6.611898_pt1 | contig 15100 bp, 13 predicted proteins | sample MGYA00238147_ERZ761563 | MGnify/ENA primary metagenome ERZ761563 (study PRJEB28884, sample SAMN05720216) | anaerobic digester metagenome | isolation source: active sludge of municipal... | reverse complement strand
TTTTATCCCCGTCCCCCTCACGAATACGGTCCCGTCGATCTCGGGCGCGTCCATATACGAACGCCCAAGGAAGACGCCCTTATCCGAGGGATCGGGCTCATCTATGAGGACATCGAGCTCGCGCCCGATGATGCTTCTGTTAATCTTCTCCGATATCCGCTGCTGGATGCTCATTATCTCGTTCCAGCGGGATGCCTTGGCCTTTTCGGGGACCTGGCCTTCCATCCGCGCGGCCGCGGTACCCTCTTCAGCCGAATACTTGAACGCGCCGAGCCTTTCGAAACGGGCCTCCTTCACGAAATCCTTCAATTCGCCGAACTCCCTCTCCCCTTCACCGGGGAAACCCACAATGAGGGATGTCCTCAAAGCGACTCCGGGTATCCTCTTTCTTATCCTGGATATCAGATCCCTTATATGCGCGCCCGTTGCCGGCCTGCCCATCGCCTTAAGTATCTTTCCGCTTATATGCTGGATCGGGATATCCAAATATTTGCATATATGCGCTTCCTCCGAGATAGCCGATATAAGTTCATTCGTTATATGGTCCGGATGGCCGTATAGCAGCCTTATCCAGTTGGCTCCCTCGAGGCGCGACAATTTCCTTAACAGAGGCGCGAGCGAGTATCTTCCGTAAATATCCTTCCCGTAGATGGACGTATCCTGCCCTATGATGTTTATCTCCCTGACGCCTTTTGCTATAAGGCAGCGGGACTCTTTCAGGACTGAGCCGGCCGTGCGGCTCCTGTGCGGCCCTCTAATTGCAGGTATGATGCAGAATGAACATCTGTGCGAGCAACCTTCGGAGATCTTTACATACGCGTAATGCTTTGGCGTAAGGCTGAGCCTCGGGCTCCTGTCATTATACAGGTACCTTGGCTCACGTAAAATTATATCCGATTTCCGGCCCAAGGCAAGACTTTTTATCAGTGACGGCAGCCTGTTCGCGGCGTCGACGCCTATGAAGCCGTCCACCTCCTCCAGCTCTGCGGATAATTCCTTACCGTACCTCTGGGGAAGGCATCCCGCGACGATGATCCCCTTCAATTTTTTCCTGCCCTTGAGCTCAATGAGGTCCAGGATGGCCTCGATCGATTCTTTCTTCGCGTCCTCAATGAACGAGCAGGTATTCACTATCGCAATATCCGCGCCCGACGGGGAATCCGTGATCTTATAACCCGACTTTTTTAAAGTCCCAAGTATCACCTCGGAATCCACCAGGTTCCTCGCGCATCCGAGCGAGATAAGTGCAATTTTTATAGTCATTTAGGATTGTGTTATTTGGGTAGTTTAAGGCCCTTGACCGCGCCCTTGCCGAGCGCACCGATGTCGGCGCCGTTGAGGCCTATCGACAACGCTTCCGCTTTACTTGTGGATATTTCGAAGGAATTCTTCGCTTCCCACCTCTCTTCGGACCCCTTCTTTAGCGTGCCGTCAAAGATGACCATCCCGTCGGACCTGACCTTCAGGTATGCGTCGGCCTTCGATCTTACCGAGAGGACCAACTTCTCGCCTTTAGGTATCTGCGCAGCGGCAGGTTCTTTAACGGCTTTTACCGCCGGTTTTGGCGCCGGTTTGGCTTTAACGGGCTCTGCCTTTTTTTCGGCTTTCGGCCTTGACTTAAAGAATGCGGCTGTCTTGGAGATACCGAACGAGACAAGTTTTACGCCTGCGATCAATACGACAACAGCCACTGCTGCAATGATGATTTTTTTAAACGGGAATCCTCCGGCGCTGCCGCCGGAGGCATCGTTCGCCAGCACCGATATCTGCTCCCTGAATTCTGGTTTATGGCCTGAGAAGCTTTCCGCCATTTCATTCCCGTCGAGGCCGAGATAGTTCGCGTATTTTTTTATGAAACTCTTCACGTAAATAGGGCCTGAGACTATCTGGCTGATCTTGTCCGACTCAAGCGCCGAAAGTATCCGCGAGCTTATGCGCGTGTCCTTCTGTGCCTGCTCAAGCGATATGCCCTTCGATTCGCGCGCCGACCTTAATCTCGAACCGATTGATTCCATTTGGCTTTTACAGCCTCCAAATTATCTATTAGTATCTCCCTCGGTTTCGAGCCGTTATAGGGCCCGACAATGCCTTCCGCTTCCATCGTGTCGACAAGCCGCGCGGAACGCGTATATCCGAGGCCCAGCCTCCTCTGCAGCATAGATACCGAGGCCTGCTTCGTGTCGAGGACCATTTTTACGGCCTCCTCGTACATATCGTCCTTCTCGTAGGTCTTGCCGCCGTGGCCCTTCTTTTCCTGTTCTTTAAGTATCTCCTCGTCATATTCGGCGGACCTCTGCTCCTTTATGAACTTGATGACCCTCTCTATTTCAGAGTCCTTCACGAGGCAGGCCTGCGCGCGGGTCGGTTTTGCGTCCCCGGGCTTCATGAAGAGCATATCGCCCTTGCCGAGCAGCTTATCCGCGCCGTTCATGTCGAGGACGGTCCTGGAGTCGACCTTAGAGGCGACCTTGAAAGAGATCCTCGCTGGAAAATTCGCCTTTATGACGCCGGTAACGACATCTACGGACGGCCTTTGCGTAGCGAGAATTATATGTATACCTACCGCCCTCGACAGCTGCGAGAGCCTTGTTATCGCGTTCTCGACCTCCTGCGCGGCGACTATCATAAGGTCCGCAAGCTCGTCAATGATGACGACTATATACGGCAGGACCTCCGGGACGTCCTCCTGGTCCTTGAAATCGCCCTTATTCTTCTTCTCGTGGAAATACTCGATATTCCTTACGGCAAGCCGCGCGAAAAGCCTGTAACGCGATTCCATCTCGTTGACTACCCAGTTCAGCGCGCCCGATACCTTCTTATGGTCCGTAACCACGGGGCATAACAGGTGCGGCAGGCCGTTGAACATAGCGAGCTCGACCATCTTCGGGTCGACCATAAGGAACTTGACCTCGTCGGGCGAGGCGTTAAAGAGCATAGAACTTATTATCGCGTTAACACAGACGGTCTTTCCGGCGCCGGTAGTCCCGGCAATGAGCATATGGGGCATTGTGCTGAGGTCGGCGATCACCGGGACCCCCGCTATATCCTTACCGAGCGCCAGCGTAAGCTTCGACTTCGCGTTCTGGAACTCGGATGACTGCAATATCTCCTTGAGGTATACGAGCGCGCTCGATGAGTTCGGGACTTCAACGCCGACCCTCGCTTTCCCGGGTATAGGCGCGACTATCCTGACGCTTTGGGCCTTCATCGCGAGCGCAATATCATCGGAGAGGCTCGTTATCTTCGTCACTTTTACTCCCGGCGCGGGCTCAAGCTCATATCTTGTTATCACGGGTCCGCGTTCGACCGCCGTGACCTTTACCTCTATTCCGAAATCGCGGAGCGTCTCTTCGAGTATCTTAGCGCTCGCGTCGAGGTCGTCGCTGATCTTGCGCTCTTCCATCGGGGGCGGCGAATCCAGCAGGCTCATGTCCGGCAGCTTGTAATCACCCACCGACTTCTTAATGACCTTCACCGGATACGGCTTCGGCTCATCGGCCTTTATGACCTTCTTTATATCGACTATCGTCGCGGGCCTCGGTTCATCGGCCGCCTGCTTCTTCTTCTGTTCCTGGTTCTTCGACACCTCCGCCTTGATCTGCTCGAACGCCTTCTTAAGCGACGGTTCCCTGGACGGCTGTTCTCTCGGCCTCGCCTTCTCCTGCTTCTGTCTCGGCCTGTTGAATATCGCGCCGAAGAGCTCAGCTGCCGCATGGAATAACGATATCAATACCGGAAGGATCAGGAATTCCGTCGCAAGCAGGATCGAGAGCGCGCCGAGGACTATGACCATTACCCATGCGCCGACGTTTCCGAGGTATTTTACGAAGAAATCCGAAAAGAAGAGCCCGAGCATGCCTCCGTAATACACCTTTACGGCATTGCTCTGCGGGGATGATGCCATGCTGAGGATAGCGCTTGAAGCTATAAAAAGGAACGAGGTCCCGAGAAGCTTGAAATAGAACTTCTGCGGGACCTTATTAAGGAACTTGCCTATCGCCCACGTCGCCGTGAGCGCCGGGATTATATACGCGCTGAAACCTATCAGGTTGAACATGCCTGCCGCTACATAGGCGCCTATAATACCCGCGTAGTTTCGCGTATAAACGTTCGGATGGGACGTAAAGAGTTGGAGGTCGTTCGGATCATAAGAGATCAGGCTTATGAAGATAAGGACACTTAAGGCAAAGAGAAGAACGCCCCAAATCTCGTTTATCCTCTCTTGCTTCACTTCCTATAAGGTCTCCTTTCGCGTCCGCCCTCTCTGGGTTCCCTGCGCTCCCTCTGGGGCCTTTCGCCCGGAGGGCTGTCTACTGCGCCCGGCATGGCTGCTTTCCTGCTCAGGTTGAGCCTGTTCTGGTCGTCTATCTCCATGAGCTTGACCGGGAATTCATCGCCGAGCTTTACGACATCATCCACGTTCTTGACATACTCGTTCGACATCTCCGATACGTGGACGAGGCCTTCCTGCCCGGGCAATATCTCTACGAATGCGCCGAACGGCATTATCCTCTTGACCTTGCCGTTGTATATCTTTCCGACTTCCGGCATCTCGGTAAGCGAGTTGATTATATCTATCGCCTTCTGTAGCGCCGGCCCGTCCGCCGAAGCGACATTGACCGTACCGTCGTCTTCAATGTCGATCGTAACGCCGGTATCCTCGATTATCTTGCGTATGACCTTGCCGCCGGGCCCTATGACATCGCGTATCTTGTCGGGATTGATCTTGAAGGATACGATCCTCGGGGCATATTTCGAAAGCTCCTTCCTCGGCTCGGCGAGCGTCTGCCTGATCTTCTCAAGTATCGTCTTCCTCGCCTCTTTCGCGTGCTGCAGGGCTTCCCTTATGATATCAAAACCGATACCGTCTATTTTGAGGTCCATCTGCACGGCCGTTATGCCCTTCTCCGTCCCGGTGACCTTGAAATCCATGTCTCCGAAATGGTCTTCGAGGCCCGCTATATCAGTAAGGACCACGTGCTCATTGCCTTCCTTGACAAGCCCTATCGCTATGCCGCCAACGGGGGCCTTGATAGGCACGCCGGCGTCCATAAGCGATAACGTCCCCGCGCAGACGGTGGCCATCGAGGATGACCCGTTGGATTCGAGGACCTCCGAAACGACCCTGACCGTATACGGGAATTCTTCTTTCGTAGGCATCACGGGCTTAAGGCCTCTCTCGGCCAGGGCGCCGTGCCCTATCTCGCGCCTTCCGGGGCCCCTGACGGGCTTCACCTCCCCGACAGAGAACGACGGGAAGTTATAATGCAGCATGAAGGACTTCGATGTCTCTCCCTCAAGCGCGTCTATCGTCTGTTCATCGGCAGATGTGCCGAGAGTAGTAACGGACAAGCTCTGCGTCTGCCCGCGGGTGAACAGCGCGGAACCGTGCGTCCTCGGAAGCACCCCGACCTCGCCCGATATCTGCCTGATGTCCTTGAACCCGCGCCCGTCTACCCTTCTCTTATCCTTCAGGATCGACTGCCTTACGCGTTCCTTCTCGAGTTTTATAAGCGCGTTCTTGACGTCGTTCTCTGTCCATTCCGCGCCTTCTACCACGAGTTTCTCGATAAGGTCCTTGGCAAGGATATCCATTATTTCCTCGCGCTCTTCCTTGCTTGACTTCTGCTCGACTTCCTTTACCTTATCGTGCGCAAGCTCGCCGACCTTCCTGTAAAGTTCCTCATTTACCGTATTTATCTTTACGTCCGTCAGCTTCGCCCTTCCGCATTCCTTCTTCATCTTCTCCTGGAGCTCTATCGAAGCTATCAGGTTCTTATGGCCGAACTCTATGGCCTTTATGACGTCTTCCTCGGTCAGCTCGTTCATTCCGGACTCGATCATGACGATCCTGTCCTTCGTGCCGACCACCACGATATCGAGCGAGCTCTTCTCGAGCTCCGCGAACGTCGGGTTTATTACCATCTCGCCTTCTATCATCCCGACTCTCGCCGCTCCTATTATGTAATCGAACGGTATGTCGGATATGGCTAACGCGCACGAGGCGGCGTTGAGCGCGAGGACGTCCGGGTCGTTCTCCCCGTCATGCGAAAGCACGAGCGCCATTACCTGGATCTCGTGCGAAATGCCAGCGGGGAACAACGGCCTTATCGGCCTGTCTATAAGGCGCGCGGTGAGGACCTCTTTTTCGGAGGGCCTTCCTTCGCGCTTGAAAAAACCGCCCGGGATCTTCCCTGCGGCATAGTTCTTCTCCTGGTATTCAACGGTAAGCGGGACGAAGTCGATGTCCCTGGCTTCCCTGGGTTCTTTCGCCATTACGGCCGTTACGAGGACCACCGTGCCGCCGTACTGCACCATGACGGCTCCGTGGGCCTGCTTGGCCATCTTCCCTGTCTCAAATATCAGGTTTTCCCTTCCAAATTTTGTTTCTATTCTGTTACTCATATACCCTTTCTGATAGTAATGCTCTTTCGAAATACAAAACTATCTCTTGCCCCATCTTCCGCATTTACACCACGCAAAAGATGAAGTTGTTATTTCCTAAGGCTCAGCTTATCCAGGATCTCCTGGTAGACATCGGAATCTTCCCTCTTAAGATACTCCAGAAGCTTGCGCCTTTGGCTTACAAGCTTAAGAAGACCATGGCGGGAATGATGGTCCTTCTTGTGGACCTTAAAGTGCTCGGTCAGCATATTTATCCTTTCCGTAAGGATAGCTATCTGTACCGGAGCCGAGCCCGTGTCTTTATCGTTCTGCCTGAAGTTGTTTATAAGGCTCGTTTTTGCATCTTTCATAAGCGTCATTAACTTCTCCTCCTCCTGATTTGCAAATATAATAGCATAATGCGCGTTTAATGTAAAGCATTATTAGGATTAAGCCCGAGGGCTTTCCTCGCGTCCTTATCGTCGCGCCTTATCTGCTCGATGAGCTTGCTATGGTCCTTGAATTTGCGGGAGCTGCGCAGCCGCTTTACGAATATGACCTCTATATCTTCCCTGTATATAAACTCATGCAGCCCGAATATATGGACTTCTATCGAGGGCTCCTTCTCTCCGAAAGTCGGCGCTGCGCCGATGAAGAGGGCCCCGCCGTACGTCCTTCCTTTGACCCTGGCCCATACCGCATATATCCCTCCGGGCGGTATCGCCTCATGGTGCGGGTCTATATTCGCCGTCGGATACCCGAGGAGCCTTCCCCTCCGCCTGCCGCTTATGACCGTGCCGAAAATAGATACCGGCCTTCCGAGCATCCTCTGCGCGCCTTTCAGGTCGCCGCCGGTTATCATCTTCCTGATGGAGGTTGATGATATATCCCTGCCCGCAGACTTAACCATCGGGACGACCTTCACCGCGAACCCGAATTCATTCCCCAGGCTCTTAAGCGCGCGCGCATCCCCCGAGTTGCCCTTCCCGAAGACAAAATTGCTTCCGACGAAAACTTTCGCCACGCGGTATTTCCGCGCGAGTATATCGCGCGCGAATTCCCTCGGTGAGATCCCCGCGAACTTCCTGTCGAACTTTATCACCTCGCACTTCCTGATCCCGAGGCCTTTTATCAGGCGGATCCTGTGGGATGTCGAAATTATCGACGGCGTCTTCCTGCCGGGGTTTATGACCTTTGCGGGATGGGGATCGAACGTTATGGCCATTCCCGTCGCGCCCGCCTTCGCCGCCTCCCTGGCCGCAGTTGAGATTATACTTGCGTGCCCCCTGTGCACCCCGTCGAATATGCCTATCGCCGCGAACGTCTTACTCATATTTCAGCAGCCGCCTCTCGAGTTCCTCCGCGGAGAACGACTTGAGTTTTTCCATGTCCGAGGAATCCTTGACCGTGAAACCGCCCGCCTTCAGGCGCCTGAGCCCCGAGAGGTGCGCGCCGCATCCGAGAGCCTCTCCGATATCATCACATAGCTTCCTTATATAAGTGCCTTTCGAGCATCTTACGGTGAACCTTATCTCCGGAAGCTCGATACCGTCTATCCTCAACTCCATTATATTTATCCTTCTCGGCTCCCTGGGCACCTCCGTTCCCTTGCGCGCGAGCTCGTATAACCTGCGTCCCTTGTGGTGCAGGGCAGATACCATCGGCGGGACCTGGTCGATCTCGCCTTCGAACCCGGCGAACACTTGGCGGATGCGTTCTTCGCTGATGCCTGAGGCAGGCCTCTCCTGAAGCACTTTTCCTTCGGCGTCGCCGGTATGGGTCTTCTTTCCGAGGGTCATGACGGCCTCGTATTCCTTGTCTTCACCGAGAAAACGCGACGATAGTTTCGTCGCCTTCCCGATAAGCACTACGAGCAGGCCGGTCGCGGAAGGGTCGAGCGTGCCCGCGTGCCCGGCTTTTGCGACACCGAAATTCCTGCGCACGAAATCGATCACATCGTGCGATGTTATCCCTTTCGGCTTATCTACGAGCAGAATGCCGTCCATTTCAGGTGTATTTTGATATCTCCGATATGACCTTTTTTTCGGCGGAAGCGCGGTCACGGGCCTTGATGCTGAATCCCGCCGCCGCAGCGTGCCCGCCGCCCCCGAACTTCGAGGCGATCTTATTTACGTCTATGCCGTCCTTGCCCCTCAGGCTGACCTTAATGGGCCCGCCGTGCTTCGCCTGCTTGAACAGGACCGCTACCTTGCTTCCCCTTACGGACCTCGCGAACCCGATGAAGTTCTCCGCGTCTTTCAGGTCGGCGCCGGATTCGGAGAGCATATCCCCCGTTATCCAGAGCCATACTATCTTGCCGTCCCTGCTCCTCCTCATCGTGGCAAGCGAATGCCCGAGAAGGTGCGTTATCTCGTAGGTCTTCATCTCGAACAAGTTCTCGTATATCGAGTTCGTATCAAGCCCGCTCTTCATGAGCTCCGCTGCATACATATGCGTCCTTGCCGACGTGTTGGAATACCTGAACGATCCCGTATCTATCAGTATGGCGGCATAGATAGACATCGCTTCCGTTTTCGTAGGCCTTACCCGCAGTTTTTTAAATATGCAGTATACCATCTCGCCGGTCGCCGCGCTCTTGCCGTCTACCCAGTTAACGTCGCCGAAATCCGTGTTGCTGATATGGTGGTCCACGTTTATTACGGTCATTCCGCCGGATATCAGGCCCGCGACCTTCCCTGTCCTTTCAAGCGTCGGGCAGTCCACTACCAGCGCGCAGTCGAAATCCCCCGGTTTTACTTTCTTCTTCATCCTGTCGAGCACGTTGATCGCGCCTATACCGGGAAGGAAATCGCAGGATATCGGCGGAGGATCCTGGTCTATTATTACGGCTTTCTTCCCGGCCCTGCGCAGCATGCTTGCCAACGCGAGCTGGGAACCTATCGCGTCCGCCTCGGGATCGACATGCGCCGTTATAAGGAACCTCTTGTGCCTGCGTATCGCCTCGGCTACTCTTTTAAGGCCCATTATTTTTCTCTTTCTCTTTATGTATCTTGTCGAATATCTCGTTAAGGTGCAGGCTGTACTCCGTCGACTCGTCGAGCCTGAAAAGGAGTTCGGGAGTGAACTTCATCCTTAGCCTCTCTCCGAGCAGTTTCCTGATGAAACCCGTCGCTGAATTAAGCCCTTCCGCCGCGTATTCTTTTTCCTTTTTGCCCCCGAGCGAGCTGAAATATACCTTGGCGTTCCTCAGGTCCGGCGTGACCTCCACCCTCGTTATCGTCACGAACCCGATCCTCGGGTCCTTCAGCTCCTCCGATATTATCATCGAGATGCTCTCCCTCATCTCGTTTGCAACCCTTTCAGGCCTTATTCCCATCGCATCTTCTCCATGGCGAAATCGAGTTCCTCCGCCTTCGTTTTTATCTTCCCGTCCAACTTCGCGTAAAGCGCCTTCTCCATTATATCCTTGAAATGAGGGCCGGGTTTCACGCCTTCTTTCTTCAGGTCCTCGCCTCGCAGGCGCAGCCTTACTTCCGAATATTTTTCCATGAAGGCCATTATCCTGCGCCTCGCGGTCTGCGAGCGGCTCTTCGCGACCAGCATCAGGAGCAGGTCCTGCGGGTAATCCTTGAGGCAATCGTAGACCTCGCTGGGCCTCATCTTACCTTTTTTCGAAAGCATTCCGAGGACTTTTCGCTGGTCCGCCTTGAAACGGTTCAGCTTTTTTGAGTCATCCTTCCTGAACACGAATTCAGAGCATATCCTTATCACGTCATCGAGCCCTAATCCGTCAAGCAACGCCGCCATATACAGCAGCCATCGTTCGGTGACATGTTTCCTCTTAAGCGCGCTTTTGTCGTACCATTTCAGGGCCTCTCCGGCCGAACCGAACATCGATACTACGGATTTCGTCAGTCTTAGGTTTTTATCGATGAAGCGCAGCTCGTTGAGCTCGGAAAGCCTCCTGACCGCCTTCAGCGGCTCTTCTTCCGAGAGGATGGCGATCATCTCGTCGCGTATCCTCTGCTTCTGTGTCCTGTCTACCATTTTCAGGCCGGCCGCCTTCTTGATCAGCTCTTCGGTATGCGGTTCTATCCTGAAATTGAGCCTCTGCTCGAACCTTACCGCCCGGAAGATCCTCGTTGGGTCGTCCACGAAACTCAAGTCGTGCAGGGCCCTGATCCTGCCTTCCTTCAGGTCCTTCCTGCCGTTGAACGGGTCCAGCAGCTCGCCGAACCTCTTCCTGCCGAGGCCCAGCGCCATCGCGTTGATGGTGAAATCCCTCCTGTAGAGGTCGTTCTCTATCGGCCCGAACTTTACCGTCGGAAGCGCCGCAGGGCGTTCGTATATCTCGGTCCTTGTCATCGCGATATCTATCTTGCATTTCCCGCCGGCCGATCTGCCGGGAGCGATCCCCTTGGGGCACGGAAAGAAGACCGTTCCGGTCCCGAACCTCTTATGGTATATGTATACGCCGCATAACTCCCCGGCCAGCCTCTTCGCGTAATCTATCGAATTCCCTTCTATGACAATATCCAGGTCGTAATTGCCCGCGCCGAGTATCAGGTCGCGGACAAAACCCCCGACCGCGAACGCCTTGAAACCCATCTCCTCGGCTATCCTCCCGGAGAACCTCAGCAATTCCGCGACTTTTGCCGGCAGGACCCTCTTGATGTTTGGGGTAAGGTCTACGGCAAAACCGCCTGACCCGGACTCCGGTTCCCCGAAGAGCCTGCCGTGGAACGTGCGTAGCAGGTCGGTTCTTGTAACGAGCCCTGTGAACCTCCTGCCGTCCATGACCGGCACACACCCGACCGATTTCTGCTGCATTATGTCCTGAATGGCATATATGGACGTCTCGGGGCCCACGGGATATACCTTTCCCGACATGTAGCCCTTTAATCTCGCGTGGCCGAAGCCCCTTGATATTGCGCGGTCCAGGTCCTTGACCGATACGACACCCGCAGGTATTCCTGCGGTAACCTTTCCCTGTATTACGGCATACTCCGACCCCGATGCGGTAAGCTTTTCCTTCGCGTCGCTGACCGTCTCGTCAATACCGAGAACCAGCGCCCCGCCCTTTACGAGATCTCCGGCCTTTATATCGGAGCGTATATGGCCCCTGAGGTATCCGAGCAGTTTCGCCCTGGCCTCCGGCAATCCGACACCTTTTATTACGGCGCCGGCAGCCGTAGGGTGCCCGCCCCCGCCGAAGAATGACGCCGCCTTAGACACATCAACGAACGGCAGGCTGCTTCTCGCTATGAACTGGACTTTGTCCTTCGTCTGGACAAGTATGAAGGTCGCGTTGAAGTTCTCGGCCTCTTCTATCTTATGCGCGAGCAGGCTAAGGTCATCGACATATTCATCGTCAATTGCCGAGGCTATAGCGAGATGCACTCCGTTGACTACGTGTACTTCGGTCGACTGGATAAGGCGGGCGAGGAGGTTAAGCTCTTTTTCGGTGAGCTCCCTCTTCAGGTACGATGAGACGAGTTTAAGGTCCGCCCCCTGTGATACGAGGAAGCTGACGGTATCTATATCCCGTTTCGTCGTCGTAGGGAATGTTAGGGACCCGGTGTCTTCGTATATCCCGAGCGCCATTATGGTCGCCTCGAGCGGAGTTATCCTGAGGCCCTGCTTCCTTACGATGTCGCAGATTATTGTTGTGGTCGCCCCGGCCTTCTCGTACACGTCCTTGTCGGCCCTGATATCTCCCTGGGACCTCGGGTGGTGGTCATATACATGCACCTCCACGCCCTTCCTGTCTGCCAGGACCGCCATCCTGCCTATGCGCGCAGGAGACCGCGTCTCGACCACGATAAGCCGCTCCACATCATCGAGGCGCGCGTCCTTCTCGTGCTCAATCTTTACTATATCTGCGCTGAGGGACATAAACTCCCTGACGGCCCTCTCCTGCGAGCCGGGCAGGACGAGCCTCGCGCCCGGATATAGCTTGCGCGCCGCCACCATCGACGCGAGCGCGTCGAAATCGGCGTTAGTGTGGGTCGTTATAAGATCTGTCAATAGAACAGCGAAACGCCCCCGATAACGGAGTTAGTGTCGATACCGCCGTTCGGCTTCTTTATTCCGAGATTCGAAATATGCCTGTAGCGGTAGCCGACGTTGACCGCGAGGTTGTCCTTTATGAAATAATATAGGCCCGCCCCGCCGTGGTCCACAAAATTCGCATGCGAGCCCTGCTTCCTCGTCTTCTCGGATATATAGATGCCGCCGGTGCCGCCCTCAATATACGGGTAGAGCTTGTCCCCGAGCGGAAACATATATTTAAGCCCTAAGCTGCATCCCGCTTCATACTCTGAACTCGGCTTGATGACCGGGTTCGCGAAAGGTTCTACCATGAAAAGCAGGGAGCCCTTCAAGCCGTTCCAATTCAGCCATTTCTTCAGGTTAAACCCGAACCTGCCGGCGATGTATACGTTGTTGTAATCCTTCGGAGCGCCGTCATCGCCTACATCGGCCGTTCCCCATCCGGAATAGAAACCGGCTTCCTTCAGGGTTGCGTCGCTGTTTATGACTTCGGCGGTCTCGGCCATTATCGCGGATGACGATACGAGCAGCGACGATACCAGCAGGAACACTTTCACGACCTTGGACATCTAAGCTCCCCCTTTCCTTATTTAGTGAACATCATCTTTAATGATACGATGAACATGAATATACCAAACAACCTTTGTAGAAATAAGTTCGAAAGCCCGACCGCCGTTTTCGCTCCCAATAACCCTCCGAGGATGAACCCCACGCACAGGAACGCGGCGGCTTTCACATCGACATAGCCGCTCTTATAGTACACCATGGCGGCAAGAATGCCTATCGGCGGCAACAACATCGCAAGCGTAGTGCCCTGCGCCTGTATCTGCGTGAACTTGAACACATATATGAGCGCGGGCACTATAATTATGCCTCCGCCGACTCCCATGAGGCCGCTGAGGCCCCCGGCCGCTAACCCTAATATAACATAAAGGAAGGCATGAAGCATCTTTAATCTCCTTTATTAGGCGCGCCGGCCTCTTCCGTCCAGCGCTTCTTATAAAACTCATACGATCTCTTAAGCTGCCTCTTGAATATATTGTCGCTTCCGTCGCCCATCGATGTCACGCCGAAATATTCCTCATGGTCCGTCCTGTCGGGCGAATCCCAGTATTTTGTCCCGGGATTATGCTCAAACGGGCTGCCGTCCATATACCACCTGTCGAGATAGTCGAATATACATCCGCCGACGCAATTGCCGGAGCGGTTCTTCTCCATGTCCTTATAGCATCCCTCATGGTACTCGAGCTGCATATCCTCGTCCTCGCCCTTGTTCTTGTTATAAGAAAATATCCCGTATTCGGTAAGGAAGACGGGCCTGTCGAAATCCCTCCTGACCTGTTTCCACATCGTCGCAAATCCCCACTTTCCCATATACGCGTTGAGCCCGAGGATATCTACATCAGGCAGGTATTGTCCGTAAAGCTGCAGGTGGCTTCCCCTGAACCCTTCGCATATGCCGACAAGATGGTCGGGGTCGATCCGCTTTATCATTTTGGCGCATTCGTTGACCAGCGTCAGGTAATCCTTCATATTGTTCCCGGCGTTGCAACGGGACCATGTCGCGATATTGTTCTCGTTGCCGAGCAGCCACATCAGCACATACGGCTCGTCCTTGTTATCCTCGACCATGGCGCGGACGGACTTCTTTATATTCTCCCTCTGGGCAGGGTCCGTATAATCGCATCCCTGGTCCCAGGTCGTCCCGCTGCCGACCGTCCAGGACCCCATGAAATTCCCCATTATCGCGCGTATGCCGTATTTGGAGAACATCTCCCTGAGCAGGGCCTTGTTTACCGGATGGTCGTATTGCAGGCGGAAACTTTCGCTCTTGCGGTATATGTCGCCGAGGGCCGGGTTATCCGACGGGACATGGTATATCCTTATCGTATTGCATCCCATATCCTTCAATATCTTGAAATCTCCTACAGGCACCTCGCCGGGGTCCTGCCTGTTGTTCCTGTTGCTGTCCACCCATACGTCGCAGGCGATATCGTTCTTGCCGTTCCCGTCCTCATCGTAATACATCCAGTCGCGCATCGTCTCTTCGCCGGGCGACTCGCCGATCACGACAGGGCTGAACACGACCCCCCTGATATAATACGGCTTCCCGTCCACGATGAGCTCCCACCTGCCGTCCGGGTATTTCACCGCCTTGGACTTCCTGCCGCCGCGCTCTTCAATTGGCTCCGCCGCTCCGCAGAATGCATTAACGCATATTGCCGCCGCTGTCAGCAGCGCTATAGCCGGACCCTTTACCATTTCTTGAAGACGAAGAATACGGATGCGACCATGAACATGAAACCGACGATATAATTCCATTTCAACCCTTCCTTCAGGTACAGGACCGAGAATATGCAGAAGACGATCAGCGTTATGACCTCCTGCAGCGTCTTGAGCTGCGCGGTCGAATATTCGTAGCTTCCGATGCGGTTTGCGGGGACCTGGAAACAGTATTCGACGAAAGCTATCAGCCAGCTCACGAATATAGCGACCTTCAGAGGCGTATTCCTGAACTTCAGGTGGCCGTACCACGCGAACGTCATGAATACATTCGAAACCGTCAACAATAAAATAGTACGCATTCGTTGTGTTTGTTCTCCTTTAACCTGTTCCTTGCCAATCCGCTATAACTGATAGCGGGAATTTATGGTGCGCCTGGTGCGAATTGAACGCACAACCTTCGGCTCCGGAGGCCAACGCT
>ENA-UOWG01002586-UOWG01002586.1-activated-sludge-metagenome-genome-assembly--contig:-NODE-2586-length-15125-cov-7.245123_pt1 | contig 15125 bp, 17 predicted proteins | sample MGYA00238147_ERZ761563 | MGnify/ENA primary metagenome ERZ761563 (study PRJEB28884, sample SAMN05720216) | anaerobic digester metagenome | isolation source: active sludge of municipal... | reverse complement strand
CCCCTCGTCTCCCGGGAAACGATCGACGCGGTGATCGCGGCCGCGGCCACCGGGGTGGGCGCCGTGGCGGCGGTGCCGCTGGGCGATACGCTCAAGGCGGTGGAGGAAGGATCTTCCTCGCTCGTCGTCGAGCGGACCATCCCGCGCCAGCGGCTCTGGCGGGCGCAGACTCCGCAGGGCTTCCCGCGAGCGCTCCTCGAACGGGCGTTGAACGCCGCCGCCGCCGACGCGGTGCAGGGCACCGACGACGCCGAGCTGGTCGAGCGGATCGGGGGCCGAGTCGAGATCGTGCCCGACCAGCAGGCCAACATCAAGCTCACCACGCCGGGTGATTTCGCGCTCGCCGAAGCTCTGCTGCGGACGGTGTCATGAGCCTCCCCTTTCTCACTCCCGACGATGTCGCTCGCGCCATTCCCGTCGTGCGTGCGCACCTGGCTGCCGGCAAGCTGCTCGCCTATCCCACCGAGACGGTGTACGGACTGGGCTGCGCGCCCACCGAAGCCGCGTTGACCGCCCTGGCAAGTCTCAAAGGCCGCCCCCCGAAGAAGCCGTTTCTCCTGCTGGTTTCGAGTGAGAAGATGCCGGAGGACTGGGGCCTCGTCTACTCGCGCGCGGCGGCGGCGCTGGCCGCCGCTTTCTGGCCGGGACCACTGACGCTGATCCTCAAGGGGGGGGAAGGGCGCCTCCCCGACCGCCTGCGTGGGGCGGAGGGTGGCATCGGCGTCCGATACACCTCCCATCGTGGCATCCGCGATCTCGTCGAAGCCTGCGGCGTTCCACTCACGTCGACCTCCGCCAACCGCCCAGGGAGCCCGCCCGCCGCTGGTGCCGAGGGCGTCGAGCCGCTGTTCGCCGACGCGGTGCGGGCCGGGGAGCTTCTGGTCCTCGACGGCGGCGTGCTCGGGAACGTGCCCCCGTCCACTATCGTCGACTGCACGGAACCGCTGCCGCGCCTCGTCCGCGAGGGTGCCATTCCGCGCGGCGAGCTTCGCCGCGCGGTCGGGAGGCTCGCGCCATGACGGCCGGACCGGCCCCGCTCGCGCCGCGCCGTGTGGTCCTCGTCTGCACGGGGAACACCTGTCGCAGCGCGCTCGCCGAGGCCCTGCTCCGGCGGGCGCTGGAAGCGCGGGGTGTCACCGACGTGGATGTGTCGTCCGCGGGCACCGGCGCCTGGGAGGGGGCTCCCGCGTCGGAAGGAGCCTACCTGGTGGGGCTGGAGAGCGGGCTCGACTTGTCCGGGCACCGGGCTCGCCTGCTCACAGGCGATGTCGTATCGCAGTCGGATCTGATCCTGACGATGGCGCGGCATCACCGCGCCCGGGTGCTCGAACTGGGCGCCGAGGGGCGTGTGCACCTCGTGGGGGACTTCGCCGGCCGCTCCGATGGTTCCCCTGAAGTCGCCGATCCGTTCGGCGCCGATCTCGACGTGTATCGCCAGACGCGCGACGAGCTCGCCGAGCTGATGGCGATGGTCGCCGCCCGCCTGGCCGAGGAGCGGCGCCGTGCGCGGGGGTAGGACGCGCGTCTTCGCCCTGCTCGGGCACCCGGTGGCCCATTCGCTCTCTCCCGCCATGCAGAATGCGGCGTTCAGGGTGCTCGGCCTCGACGCGGTGTACGTACCGCTCCCCTGCGCGGCGGAGCACGTGCCGGCGCTGATGTCGGCGCTCGCGGCTGCCGGAGGCGGCGGCAACGTGACGGTGCCGCACAAGGCGGTCGCGGCCATGGCGGTGACGCGACCGACCGAACGGGTCGAGGCGCTCGGCGCCTGCAACACCTTCTGGTGGGAGGATGGCGCGCTTTCGGGTGACAGCACCGATGTCGAGGGAGTGCGGGCCGCGCTGACACGGCTCGCCGTCGAGGCGGAGGTCTGGCTCGTCGTCGGCACCGGAGGCTCGGCGCACGCCGTCGCGGAGGCGGCCCGCCTGGCAGGGGCCCGCATCGCGGTGTCATCCCGCGACCCGGCGCGCGCGGCCGCCTTCCTGGCCTGGGCCGGCGGCCGCGGCGTAGGCATCGCCTCGGTGGAGGAAGCCACCCTGGTGGTGAACGCCACGCCGCTCGGCATGAACGCGGGCGACCCGCTACCCATCCGGCCCGAGGCGACGCCCGGCGCCGTGGCGGCGCTCGACCTCGTGTACCGCCCCGGGGAAACGGCGTGGGTCCTCGCGCAGCGGAAAGCGGGCCGTCGCGCCGCCGACGGCCGTGAGGTGCTCCTCGCGCAGGGGGCGGCGGCGCTCACCCGGTGGTTTCCGAAGCAGACCCCTCCCCTCGACGTGATGCGGGCGGCACTCCATGCTGCCCTCGATTGACCTCGGCCCCCTGCTTACGGCGCTCGAACGGGCGCTGCTTCCTCCCCAATGCCTGACCTGTGATGCGCCGGTGCCCCGGAGCGACGGGGAGGCGCTGGTCTGCGGCGTGTGCCGTTCCCGCTGGCGTCGTGTCGCTCCGCCTCACTGTGCGCGTTGCGGCGGGACGCTCCCCCCGGAGGGGAGCTGCGGATTCTGCGCCGATTGGCCCGACGCCCTTGCGGCGGTCTGGGCGGCGGTCTGGCTGGACGAGGGCGCTCGGCAGGCGATGCATCGCCTGAAGTACGACGGCTGGTGGCGGGTCTCCGAGGCAGTGGCGATTGGCATGCAGCCGGTGCCGCTGCTGCGGGTGCCGAGCGTGCTCGTGCCGATCCCGCTGGGGCGGCGGCGCCTCCGCACCCGCGGGTACAACCAGGCCGAGCGGCTCGCGGCGGCGCTCGCGCGGCTCGGGGGGCACGAGGTCCGGACCGACCTCCTCGTCAGGCGCCGCGAGACCGGCACCCAGACCAAGCTCACGCCGGAGGCGCGCCGCGTGAACGTGTCGAGGGCGTTCGAGGCCGCCGGGCGCGTGGAGGGCAGGGTCGTGCTCGTGGACGACGTCCTCACGACCGGCGCCACCCTCGCCGAGGCCGCGCTGGCCCTGGCGGGGGCCGGGGCGGCCCGGGTGGACGCAGTCACCTTCGCGCGGGCCCGCCCGCCGGCGACCATGCTGGCCTGAGGGTGCGGCCCGGCCGATTCGGGTTATTTTCCGGCGTTCCGGTCCTCTCACAGGAGAAATCATGGCGGTCAAAGTCGGCATTAACGGGTTCGGCCGAATCGGGCGTAACGTGGTGCGCGCGGCCAAGAAGCTCGGGTCCACCGACCTCGATTTCGTGGCGGTCAACGACCTCACGGACACCAAGACCTTGGCCCACCTGCTGAAGTACGACTCGGTGCACGGTCGGTTCGACGGCACCGTCGAGGCCCGCGAGGGAGCCCTGGTGGTCAACGGCGACACCATGAAGGTCCTGTCGGAAAAGGACCCCGCCAAGCTGCCCTGGAAGGAGCTCGGCGTGGACATCGTGCTCGAGTCCACCGGCCGGTTCACCGACCGCGATCAGGCTGCCCTGCATCTCGCGGCCGGCGCCCGCAAGGTGGTCATTTCCGCGCCCGCCAAGAAGGAGGACGTCACCGTCGTCTACGGCGTCAACCACGACAAGTATGACCCGGCCACGCACCACGTCATCTCGAACGCCAGCTGCACCACGAATTGCCTCGTCCCGGTCGTCAAGGTGATCCTGGAGCGGTTCGGGTTCGTGCACGGGTTCATGACCACCGTCCACTCCTACACCAACGACCAGCAGATTCTCGATCTCCCGCACAAGGACCTTCGCCGGGCGCGTGCCGCCGCGGTCTCGATCATCCCGACGAGCACCGGGGCCGCCAAGGCGACCGGCCTGGTGCTGCCGGAGGTGAAGGGGAAGATCGACGGCGTGTCGCTCCGCGTCCCGACGCCGGACGTCTCGGTGGTCGCCCTGTCCGTCGAGGTCAAGCGGAGCACGACCGCCGAGGAAGTGAACGCCGCGTTCCGGGAGTACGCCGCCGGGGCCATGAAGGGGGTGCTGGCGGTGAGCGACGAGCCGCTCGTGTCGGTGGATTACATCGGCAACATCGCATCGAGCACGGTCGACCTGCTGTCCACCAACGTGGTGGACGGGACCCTGGTCAACGTGACCAGCTGGTACGACAACGAGATGGGGTATTCGGCGCGCTGTGTGGACCTCATGTCCTACATCGGCGCGCGGCTGTGAAGCGGACGCTGGCCTCGCTCGACCCGGCGGCGCTCGAGGGCCGCCGGGCGCTGGTCCGGGTGGACTTCAACTGCCCGATCGCCGACGGGCGCGTGACCGACGACCTCCGCATTCGCGCCGCGCTCCCCACCATCCGCTATCTCCGCGACCGCGGCGCCCGCGTGGTGCTCCTGTCGCACCTCGGCCGTCCCAAGGGAGGGCCGAACCCCAAGTATTCCATGGAACCGGTGGTCCGCGCCCTCGAGGGGCTGCTCGGCTCGCCGGTCACCTTCCTGCCGGACCCCACCTCGGCCGATGCCGTCGCCACGACTCGGCACATGCCCCGCGGGGGCATCGCCGTGGCGGAGAACACCCGCTTTTATCCGGGCGAGGAATCGAATGACCCGGCGCTCGCCGAGCGGTTCGCGGCGCTGGGCGACTTCTACGTGAACGACGCCTTCGGGTCCGCGCACCGCGCGCACGCGAGCACCGAAGGGGTGGCGCGCCTCCTTAAGCCGGCGGTCTCGGGGTTCCTGATGGAGAAGGAACTCGAGTACCTCGGCCAGGCGCTGGCCCGGCCGAAGCGGCCGTTCGTGGCGGTCATGGGGGGCGCCAAGATTTCCGGCAAGATCGACCTGATCGAGGCGCTGTTCCCCTCGGTGGACTCGATCCTCATCGGCGGCGCCATGGCCTGCACTTTCTTCAAGGCGATGGGGCTCGAGGTCGGGAACTCCCTGGTGGAGGACGACCGGGTCGAGATGGCGGCGGCGCTGCTCGCGCGCGCCGGCGCTAAGCTGGTCCTCCCCGCTGGCGCGGTCGTGGCCCAGAAGCTCGACGGCGCAGCGGAGACCCGGACGGTGCCGCGCGACGCCATCCCGGCGGGCTGGGCCATGTTCGACATCGACCCTGCGAGCGAACGGGAGTTCGCCGCGCGCATCACCGCCGCAGGCACCGTGATCTGGAACGGCCCGATGGGCGTCTTCGAGACTCCCCCCTTCGATCACGGCACGCTGGCCGTCGCGGAGGCGATGGCGCGCGCCACCGACGCCGGGGCCGTCACGGTCGTCGGCGGGGGAGACTCGGCCGCGGCGGTGGCCGCCGCGGGGCTGGCCGATCGCATGACCCACGTCTCCACCGGCGGCGGCGCCTCCCTCGAGTTCCTCGAGGGCAAGGTGCTGCCGGGCGTTTCCGCACTCGACGAAAGCTGAGGTCCCAATGCGTCTCCTCCGTCCGCTTGCCATCGGCCTGCTGTTCCCGCTCACGCTCGCCGCGCAGGCGAAGCCCGCCGCGCCGCCGCCGAACTTCGACGCCTACGTGGCCTCGGTCATGAAGCAGTTCGAGGTGCCGGGGATGGGCATCGCCATCGTCAAGGATGGGCAGGTGGTCCTGGCCAAGGGCTATGGCGTCAAGCGCCTTGGCTCCCCCGACAAGGTCGACGCCGACACCCGGTTCGGCATCGCCTCCAACACGAAGGCGTTCACCGCGCTCGCGCTCGGCATGCTGGTGGAGGAAGGGAAGCTCGAGTGGGACGCGCCGGTGGTGAACTATCTCCCGCAGTTCATGATGTGGGATTCCTGGGTGACGCGACAGATCACCGTGCGGGACATCCTGGTCCACAACAGCGGGCTTGGCCTCGGCGCCGGCGACCTCCTCTGGTGGCCGCCGACCACGTACACCCCGCCGCAGATCATGCAGCGGCTCCGGTACATCGAGCCCGCCACGAGCTTTCGTAGCGCCTACGCGTACGACAACGTCCTCTACCTCGTGGCCGGCCAGTTGATCCAGGCGGTGTCGGGGCAGAGTTGGTCGGACTTCGTGACCAATCGGATCATCCGGCCGGTGGGCATGAAGGAGGCGACTACCACCCACGCGGCCGCCGGCGACGCGCAGGGCAACGTGTCTGGAACCCACGCGAAGGTCGACGGCGTCGTGCGGGTCATCAAGCCGTTCTCAGACCCGAACACCGACCCGGCGGGCGGAATCAACGCCGGCGCCAACGACATGGCACGGTGGATGATCGCGCAGATGGACTCCGGGCGCGTGGGCGACAAGCGGCTCTGGCGGCAGGGGACCACGCGCCAGCAGTGGAGCGTCGTCACCCCGCTGCCGACCGGGCCCGCGCCCAAGGAACTGGCTCCGTACACCGCCAACTTCCAGGGGTACGGCCTCGGCTTCTTCCTCCGCGACTACCGGGGCCAGAAGCTGGTGACCCACACCGGCGGGCTGCCGGGGTACGTCTCGCTGCTCATGATGCTGCCGAACCAGAAGGTCGGCGTCGTGGTCCTCACAAACCAGGAATCCGGCGCGGCCTTCCAGGCCATCGGCTTGCACGTCCTGGACTACTATCTCAACGCTCCGCCGTTCGACTGGCTCGCGGGCTATGCGCAGCGCATGGCGCGGGTCGATTCCATGATGGCCGCTGAGAACAGGGCCACCGCGGCGGCGCGCGACAGCGTGTCGAAGCCCTCGCTGCCGTTGGCACGGTACGCCACGACATACGAGGACGCCTGGTACGGGACGGTGACGGTCACGCTTGAGAACGGCGGCCTCGTCATGAAGTTCGACAAGACGCCGTCGCTGGTCGGCGACATGATCCACTGGCAGTACGACACCTGGCTGGTGAAATGGCGGGACCGCGAGCTCCGCGCCGACGCCTTCGTGACCTTCACCCTCAACGAGGAGGGCAAGGTGGCCGGCGCCTCGATGAAACCGGCCTCCCCGGAAGTGGACTTCAGCTTCGACTTCCAGGACCTCGACCTCCGTCCTGCCGTGAAGAAGTAGCCGATGCGTCGCCTGCTGTTCGCCGCCAACTGGAAGATGCAGGTCGATCCCGCCGAGGCCCGCGGGTACGCGGCGCAGTTCCTCGGCGCGACCGCGCCGGTCGAAGGGCGAACGCTCTGGTTCTTCCCCCCGGCGGTGTCGATCGAGTCGGCCGCCGGGGCGCTCCGCGGGCGCCCGGACATTCGCGTGGGCGCCCAGGATGTCCACTGGGAGCCGAAGGGGGCGTTCACCGGCGCGACCTCGATCCCCCTGGCGCGTGGCGCGGGCGCCGCGGGCGCCCTCGTCGGGCACTCCGAACGCCGGCACGTCTTCGGCGAATCGGACGAGGCGACCGGCCGGAAGGTGCGCGCCCTGCTCAACGCCGGCCTGACGGCATTCCTGTGCGTCGGCGAGAAGCTCGAGGAGCGTGAGGCGGGGAAGACGGAGGAGGTGGTGCTCCGGCAGCTGCGCGCAGGCCTCGCCGGGGTGGAGGCGGGCGCGCTGTCGGGCCTGGTCGTCGCGTACGAGCCGGTCTGGGCCATCGGGACGGGCCGGAACGCGACCGCCGAGGACGCCGCCCGGGTGCACCAGACGCTCCGCTCCGAACTGGGGCGGCTCGGCGCCACGACCCGAGTGCCGATACTCTACGGCGGCAGCGTCAACATCGGGAATGCGCTCGGGCTCCTGGCGCAACCGGAGATCGACGGAGTGCTGGTCGGGGGGGCGAGCCTCGACCCCGACGGCTGGGCGGAAATCGTCGGGATCGGCGGTTGACCCCTCCCGCTCCGACCGGTTACTTTTCCGGACTGTCTCACAACGGAAACTGGCATGTTCGGTCTCATCCTGACTCTTCTGATTCTTGACGCGCTGCTGCTGTCGGTGGTCGTGCTGCTCCAGGCGGGGCAGGGCGGCGGCCTGGCGGCGCTTGGCGGCGGCGGCGGGACGGAAAGCTTCGTCGGCGGGCGGCAGGCGGTGACCATCCTGACCCGGTCCACCTGGTGGCTCGGCGGGATCTTCCTCACCCTCTCGCTCATCCTCTCGGTCATGTCGGCGGGCCGCACGGCCGCGACTTCCGAGGTCGAGCAGCTTCTCCAGCAGCAGCAAGCTCCCGCCCCCGTCGCGCCGCTCCCGCTCGGCGGCACGGAGCCCGCGCCCGCTGCCGGAACGCCCGCGGCGCCGCAGCCGCAGCCCCAACCGTAATGATCGGGACTGCCGTACCAGGCGGGGTGGCCGGATGACCGGCCGCCCCGCTTTTGTATTGCTTGAGGACGGCACCTGGTTCAGGGGGGCCGTCGACCGGCCTATCCCCCCGGCATTCGGCGAGGTGGTCTTCACCACGAACTTGACCGGGTACCAGGAGACGTTCACCGATCCCAGTTACCTCGGGCAGGTCGTCGTGATGACCGCCCCGATGATCGGCAACTACGGGGTGAACGCCGAGGACATGGAGTCCTCCCGGCCACAGGTGTCGGGCGTGGTGGTGCGGGAATTGGCCAGGGAGCACTCCAACTGGCGGGCAACCGAGTCGCTCGACGGCTGGCTCGGGCGCTACGATGTTCCGGTGCTGACCGGAGTGGACACGCGCCGGCTCACGCGGCACATCCGCTCCAAGGGGGCCATGCGCGGGGTCATCGCGGAGGGCGAGGCACCTTCCGACGCGATCCGGCAGAGCCTGCTCAAGTCTCCCAGCATGGAGGGGTTGGACCTCGCCTCGAAGGCCACCGTTACGGAGTCGTATCAGCAGGGGACGGTTGGCCCGCACGTGGTGGCGTTCGACTTCGGGATGAAGCGGAACATCGTGGACATGCTCGAGGCGTCAGGGTGCCGCGTCACGGTGGTGCCGGCCTCCACCTCCGCCGAATCGGTACTCAAACTGGCGCCCGATGGGGTATTTCTCTCCAATGGACCAGGGGACCCGGCGGCCGTGACGTACGCTCTGCCGGTGTTGCGCTCCCTCGCTGAGCGGGGCCTCCCCATGTTCGGTATCTGCTTGGGGCACCAGCTCTTGGGGCTGGCCTTCGGGGGCAGAACCGAAAAGATGCCCTACGGGCATCGGGGCGGGAATCACCCGGTGAAGGACTTGGACAGCGGACACGTGCTGATCACGACGCAGAACCACGGGTTCGCGGTGGCCGGAGGCGAAGAGGGCGTCCCGGGCGCGCCCGATCTGGTGGTGACGCACCTTAACCTCAATGATGGCACCGTCGAAGGCCTCCGCCACAAGACGCTTCCGGTCTTCGCTGTCCAATACCACCCAGAGGCCGCTCCTGGCCCCCATGACGCCTACCCGCACTTTGCCCAGTTTGTCCGCTCAATGGGCCCCCAACCAGCCCGCTGACCCCCAACCCATTGACAGACAACAGGTAAGCCCATATTATCGGCCTGTCCGGCGTGTCTTCCACGCCCGCCTCATGAGACCCTCCTGGGGGATGCATGACCAAGGCCGACCTCGTCGAGCAGGTAACCGCGTCAATCGCCCGCACCGCCGGGCCGATGATCTCGAAGAAGGACTGCGCGCGGGTAGTGGACGCGTTTCTTGATGCCGTCAAGGCGGCACTCAAGGAGCAGCATAACATTGAGGTGCGCGGGTTTGGCACCTTCAAGATCCGTCGTCGCAAGACGCGGATGGCCCGCAACCCCCGCACCGGTGAGCCGGTCGAAGTGGCGGCGCGGCCGGTGCCTGTCTTCAAGCCCAGCAAGGAGTTGCGCTCGCTGGTGGCGGAAGACACCGATTTCGTATCTTCCGGAGGCGCGGACGACGACGAGTAGCCGGAGGGGACGATTACGTTTCGAGGGCCGCGCTGGCGCGCGGCCCTGTCTTTTTCCACAACGCCCCGACATCGCCATGAACGAAATTCTCGTTAGCTTGCCGTAACTCCTTATCCATGCGTCCGTTGACCAACAATTTCCGGGTCTCGGCATGACCTCCAGTTCCGCCTCAACCACTTTGTCCGTCACCGTCAGGCTGTTCGCGGCCTATGCGGAGGCGGTCGGGCGCTCGAGTGTGGAAATCTCGCTCCCCGATGGGGCGACGGTGGGAGAGTTGCTCGCCGAATTCCGCCGCCGGGTGCCCACGGCCGCGGCCCTCCCCGAGCGCCCCCTGTGCGCCGTCAACCTCACCCATGTGCTGAGCAGCCATCCTCTTCGAAACAACGACGAGGTGGCCATCCTTCCGCCGCTGGCGGGCGGGTAACGTGGCATACCTGTCAGAGCGCGCGCTCGACCTCTCCGATCTGGTCCGCCAAGTACAGAGTTCCGAACGCGGAGGCATCGCCTCCTTCCTCGGAGTCGTACGGGCCCACCACCAGGGGCGCGCCGTGCTGCGGCTGGACTATTCCGCGTATCACGAGATGGCAGAGGCGGAGTGCGCCCGGGTCGTGGCCGAGGCGGAGACGCGCTGGCCGGTGCGGGTCGCGCTCCAGCATCGCATCGGCACGCTGGAGGTGGGCGAGGTGGCAGTGGTCGTGGTGGCGGCGGGCGCCCACCGTGACGAGGCTTTCGCGGCGTGCCGGCACGTCATCGAGGAGCTCAAGCGGCGCGTCCCGATCTGGAAGCGCGAGTACTTCGCCGATGGGCAGGTGGACTGGGTCGGCGCCGCGGACGCTGGGCAGGGGCCGGCATGAGCCGCCGCAGTGCGGACGCACCGACGGACCAGCTGGGGCGACCCATGGGCAGCCTGCGGCTCTCCGTCACCGACCGGTGCAACATGCGCTGCCGGTACTGCATGCCCGAGGAGGAGTATCGCTGGCTTCCGCGCGCCTCGATCCTCACCTTCGAGGAGCTGGCGCGGCTCACCGCCGTCTTCGCGGCCCTGGGCGCGGGCAAGGTGCGGCTGACTGGGGGGGAGCCACTCCTCCGGCATGACCTGCCGGAACTCGTGCGCAAGCTGGCCGCGGTGGACGGGGTCCGGGACCTCGCGCTCACCACGAACGGCATCCTCCTCGGCGCCCGGGCGGCCGAGCTGCGAGCCGCCGGACTTGGCCGCGTCACCGTGAGCCTCGACACCCTGCGGCCGGAGCGGATGGCGGAGTTCGCGCGGAGCGACCGGCATGCCGACGTGCTGTCGGGAGTCGCGGCGGCGGCCTCGGCGGGATTCGACTCGGTCAAGCTCAACTCGGTCGTCATCCGCGGTTACAACGACGACGAGATCCTCCCGCTGCTCGCATTCGCGCGGGCTCAGGGCGTCGAGCTCCGGTACATCGAGTACATGGACGTCGGTGGGGCGACGCGCTGGTCCCCGGACCAGGTCGTGTCCCAGCGCGACATCCTCGCCGTCATCGAGGCGGTGCATGGACCCGCCGAGCCGCTGCCCGCCCGGGCGGCCGCGCCGGCGGAGCGCTTCCGCCTGGCCGACGGCACCGTCTTCGGCGTCATCGCCTCCACCACCGCCCCCTTCTGCCGCGATTGCGACCGCAGCCGGCTCACCGCCGACGGTACCTGGTACCTCTGCCTCTACGCGACCGATGGCATCAACCTCCGCGACGTGATGCGCGGTGGCGCCACCGACGTCGAGTTGACGGCGCTGATCCGGGACAGGTGGGGGCGGCGGACCGACCGCGGCGCGGAGCAGCGGCTGGCCGTGCCCGAGCGCGGCGTCCTGTACCAGGTCGAGACCCTGCGTGCCGATCCACGGCGCGAAATGCACACCCGCGGCGGCTGAGCGTCTCCCGCCGCCTTTCGTTCGTCACCCGACCGCCCCTTCCGGAGCACCGAGACCATGGCCCTGCACGTCGCGCTGATCGAGCCCAGGATTCCGCCGAACACCGGCAACATCGCCCGGCTCTGCGCGGCGGCCGGCGCGCCGCTTCACCTGATCGAGCCGCTGGGCTTCTCCGTGGACGACAAGGAGGTCAAGCGCGCCGGCCTCGACTACTGGGACAAGGTGGACCTATGGCTGCATCCCGACTGGTTCGCGTTCCGGGACGCGATCGCGCGCGACCGATGCCTGTACTTCTCCGCGAACGCCACCCGCGACCTTTCTGAAGCTCCCTTCACGTGGAATAGCGTGCTGATCTTCGGGAACGAGACCGACGGCATGCCGGCGCGGATCCTGGAGAAGCACCCGGAGCGCTGTTTCAGGATTCCGATGCCGGGCGAGGTGCGGAGCCTCAACCTGGCGAACGCGGTGAGCGTCGTGCTGTACGAGGGATTGCGCCGGATCGGGGCGCCGGTGCCCGCGGAGGAGCCGGAGGGCGAGGCCCCCGCGGCCCCGAAAAAGAAGCGCAGCCGCCGGCGGAGGTAGCCGCGCGCGCCCTTGGAACAGGACCCCCGGGCCTTTAGCTTTCCGGCCTCCAATCCTCACCAGACCCTGACCCGGGACTCGAACAACCATGTTGCAGAAGATCGCCGTCGTCGGCGCGGGCAATGTCGGAGCCACCGCCGCCCAGCGCCTGGCCGAAAAGAATCTCGCGCGCCGTGTCGTCATGATCGATGTCGTCGAGGGGGTGCCGCAGGGGAAGGGGTTGGATCAGTGGGAGTCCGCCCCGATCGAGGGGTTCGACACCCGCGTGGTCGGGTCGAACGGGTATGAGGAGGCGGCCGGGGCCGAGGTGTTCATCGTCACGGCGGGCATCGCGCGGAAGCCGGGGATGAGCCGCGACGACCTGGTCAAGACCAACGCCGGCATCGTGGGCTCCGTGGCCCGCGAGATCAAGCGCGTGGCGCCCCAGAGCATCATCGTCGTCGTGTCGAACCCGCTCGACGTGATGTGCCACGTGGCCATGAAGGAGTCGGGCTTCCCGCGCGAGCGTGTCATCGGCATGGCGGGCGTGCTCGACACAGCCCGCTACCGCTCGTTCCTCGCCGAGGCGCTCGACGTCTCGGTCGAGGACATCCAGGCGATGGTCCTCGGCGGCCACGGCGACACCATGGTGCCGCTCATCTCCTATACCACCGTCTCGGGGATTCCCGTCACCCAGCTCATCGCCAAGGAGAAGCTGGACGCGATCGTGGACCGCACGCGCAAGGGCGGGGCCGAGATCGTGGCGCTGCTCAAGACCGGGTCCGCCTACTACGCGCCGAGTTCCGCCGCCGTGCAGATGGTGGAGGCCATCGCGCTCGACAAGAAGCGTATCCTGCCCTGTTCCGCGTGGCTCACGGGGGAGTACGGCCTCAAGGACGTGTTCTGCGGCGTGCCGTGCAAGCTGGGGCGGCGCGGACTCGAGGCCATCGTCGAGGTGACGCTGACGGACGCGGAGCGGAAGGAGCTGCACGCCTCGGCCGACGCGGTCCGCGAGACGATGGTGGCCATCGGATGAGCACACCGCTCGCCTTCGCGCGGTCCACGGTCGGCCGCAAGGTGATCATGGCCGTCACCGGCCTGCTCCTCGTCGGGTTCGTCCTGGGTCATATGGCGGGCAACCTGCTCGTCTTCAAGGGCCCGGAGGCGCTCAACGGGTGGGGGGCGTTCCTCAAGAGCAGCGCCCTCGTCCTCTGGACGGTCCGGCTGGGGTTGCTCGCCGCCGTCGGTCTCCACGTCTGGGCCGCGCTGACCCTCATCCGGCTGAACCAGGTGAGCCGCCCCGTGGCGTACGCCAAGCGGGTGCCGCAGGCGTCCACGCGGTCTGCGCGGCTGATGCGCGTCGGCGGCATCTTTCTCCTCGTCTTCATCGTCTTCCACCTGCTCCACTTCACCACCGGCACCATCCACCCGGGCTACACCTTCAGCCACACCGATGTGTACGGCAACGTGGTGAGTTCCTTCCAGGTGCCGTGGGTGGCGCTCTTCTACATCGCCGCGATGGTGGCCCTGCTGGCGCACCTGACCCACGGGATCTGGAGCTTCTTCCAGACGATGGGGTGGAGCCATACCCGCTACAATCCCGCCCGGCGCGTCGTCGCGACCGTCGTGGCGCTCATCGTGTCGCTGGGGTTCATCGCGATCCCGTCGGCCATTCTCGGGGGGATGCTGCGGTGAGCATCGAGCTCAAGTCGAACGTGCCGGCCGGTCCGCTGGCCGAGAAGTGGGACCGCCACAAGTTCGACCTCAAGCTGGTCAACCCCGCCAACAAGCGGAAGCACACCATCCTCGTGGTGGGCTCCGGGCTGGCGGGCGGGTCGGCGGCCGCCACGCTGGGCGAGCTCGGCTACAACGTCCACTGCTTCTGCTACCAGGATTCCCCGCGCCGGGCCCACAGCATCGCCGCGCAGGGCGGGATCAACGCCGCCAAGAATTACCCGAACGACGGCGACAGCGTCTGGCGGCTGTTCTACGACACCGTCAAGGGCGGCGACTTCCGGGCCCGCGAGGCGAACGTCTACCGGCTGGCCCAGGTCAGCGTGAACATCATCGACCAGTGCGTGGCGCAGGGCGTGCCCTTCGCGCGCGAGTACGGCGGGCTCCTCGCCAACCGGTCGTTCGGCGGCGCGCAGGTGTCCCGCACCTTCTACGCGCGCGGCCAGACGGGTCAGCAGCTGCTCCTCGGGGCCTACAGCGCGCTCGAGCGCCAGGTGGCGGCCGGCACGGTGCAGATGCACACCCGCACCGAAATGCTCGACCTCATCGTCGTCGACGGGCAGGCGCGCGGCATCGTGACGCGCGACATGGTGAGCGGCGCGGTCGAGACCTGGTTCGGCGACGCCGTGGTCCTTGGCACCGGGGGCTACGGCAACGTCTTCTACCTCTCGACCAACGCCAAGGGGTGCAACGTCAGCGCCACCTACCGCGCCTACAAGCGCGGTGCGGCGTTTGCCAATCCCTGCTTCACCCAGATCCACCCCACATGCATCCCGGTGGCGGGCGAGCACCAGTCGAAGCTGACCCTGATGAGCGAGTCGCTCCGGAACGACGGACGCGTCTGGGTCCCGAAGCAAAAGGGTGACACCCGCGCGCCCGGGGACATCCCCGACGCGGAGCGCGACTACTATCTCGAGCGAAAGTACCCGAGCTTCGGCAACCTGGCTCCGCGGGACATCTCCTCCCGGTCCGCCAAGGAAGTCTGCGACGAGGGGCGGGGGGTCGGGCCGGGGGGGCGCGGTGTGTACCTCGACTTCGCCGACGCGATCGCCCGGCTCGGCGAGGACACCATCCGGGAGCGGTACGGCAACCTCTTCGAGATGTACCAGCGGATCACCGACGAAGACCCGTACAAGGTGCCGATGCGGATCTACCCTGCCGTCCATTACACCATGGGCGGGCTCTGGGTGGACTACAACCTGATGGGGACCATCCCGGGGCTCTTCGTGATCGGGGAGGCGAACTTCTCCGACCACGGTGCCAACCGGCTCGGGGCCAGCGCGCTCATGCAGGGGCTGGCCGACGGCTACTTCGTGCTGCCGTACACCATCGGGAACT
>ENA-UOWG01002580-UOWG01002580.1-activated-sludge-metagenome-genome-assembly--contig:-NODE-2580-length-15143-cov-10.920467_pt1 | contig 15143 bp, 15 predicted proteins | sample MGYA00238147_ERZ761563 | MGnify/ENA primary metagenome ERZ761563 (study PRJEB28884, sample SAMN05720216) | anaerobic digester metagenome | isolation source: active sludge of municipal... | reverse complement strand
GCCTCGAGCCGCTTGGCCGCCGCTTCGACGAGCACGCGCTTCATCGCCTCGGCCGCACGCAGCGCCGCGTTGCCGACCATGAACGACACCCGCGACGAATAGGAGCCGTTGTCCTTGGGCGTGAGCGCGCTGTCGGTGGCGATCACGCGGATCCGCGCCATCGGCAGCAGCAGCACCTCGGCGACGATCTGCGTCAGCAGCGTGTTCGAACCCTGGCCGATGTCGGACGCGCCCGTCAGGATCGTGATGCCGCCGTCGAAGTCGAGCTTCAGGTTGATCACCGCGTGCGGCTCGCCGCTCCAGTGCACCGGCTTGGCCGAACCCGACACGTAGTGCGAGCAGGCCATGCCAAGGCCGCGGCGGATCGGCCCGCCTTGCGGCAGCCGGCGGCGGCGCTCGGCCCAGTCGTGCCAGCCGCTGGCCGCTTCGACCGCGTCCAGGCATTGCGGCAGGCCGTAGGAATTGACCTGCAGGTCGTTGAGCGTGCGGTAGGGCACCTCGCCGATCAGGTTCGCGCGCCGCAGCGCGAACGGATCCATCTTCAGCTCCTGCGCGATCTCGTCGAGCAGCGCCTCGAAGGCGAAGCGCACGTTGACCGCGCCGTGGCCGCGCATCGCGCCGCAGGGCGGCAGGTTGGTGTAGACGCGATAGCCGCGATAGCGCACGGCGCCGACCCGGTACAGCGCGTGCAGCAGTGCGCCGGCGTACAGGATCGTGACCAGCCCGTAGCCGGCGTAGGCGCCGCCGCGCTGCACCACTTCGGCGTCGACCGCGGTGATCGTGCCGTCGCGCTTGACGCCGATCTTCAACTTCGTCTGTGTCGCCGGCCGCGCGCGGTGCGTCAGGAACACTTCCTCGCGCGTGAGTTCCAGCTTGACGGTGCCGCCGGCGGCGCGCGCCAGGCAGCCGGCGACCATCTCGAAGTTCAGCGGCTCGACGCGGTGGCCGAAGCCGCCGCCGACGAAGGGCTTGATCACGCGGATCTGCGCGCTGTCCAGCCCCAGCGTCTGCGCCAGCATCAGGTGCAGGTAGTAGGGCACCTGCGTGACCGAGTGGATCGTCAACTGGCCGCGCTCCGGTTCCCACTGGGCGACGCTGGCGTTGAGCTCGATCTGGCCATGCGCGATCTCGGCGCAGTCGTAGGTGCGCTCGAGCACCAAGTCGGCGCTGGCCATGCCGGCGTCCACATCGCCGAAATCCTGCTCGACCTTGCGCTCGAGGTTGCCCGGCTTGTTGGCGTGCAGCAGCACCGCGTCGGGCGCGCGCGCGGCGTCGGCGTCGAAGTAGGCCGGCAGCGGCTCGATCTCGACCTCGACCGCGGCGAGCGCGGCTTCGGCGGCGTCGATGTCGTCGGCGGCCACCGCGAACAGCGGCTCGCCGCGGTAGCGCACGACTTCGCGCGCCAGCGGCCATTCGTTCTGCGCGATCGGGATCACGCCGTAGGGCGCGCTGAAGTCGTCGCCGGTGACGACCGCGCGCACGCCGGGCAGCGCGAGCGCACGCGTCGCATCGATGTGCACGATGCGGCCGTGCGCGACCGGGCTGCGGCCGATGCGGCCCACGAGCGCGCCGGGGAAGGGCAGGTCGGCGGTGTAGCGCGCGCGGCCGCTGACCTTCTCGATGCCGTCGACCAGCGGCCGGCGCTGGCCGACCGAATGCGTGGGCGGTGCCGGCTCGTGGGTCAGGTGGACGTTCTCGAACTTCATCACCGCCCCTCCAAGGCCGCCGGTTTCGCGGGCGCGGCTGCCTGTTCGGCCGCCGCCTGCACCGACTCGATGATCTTCACGTAGCCGGTGCAGCGGCACAGGTTGCCCGCCAGCGCGTCGCGGATCTGGGCTTCGCTCGGCTGAGGCTCCACGCGCAGCAGCGCCTCGGCGGCCATCACCATGCCGGGCGTGCAGAAGCCGCACTGGGTGCCGAGCTTCTCGTGGAAGGCGCGCTGCAGCGCCGACAGCCGGCCGCCTTCGGCCAGCGCCTCGATCGTCTCGACCGCGCGCGCCTCGACGCTCGCGGCCAGCGTGATGCAGGCGAGCCTGGGCTCGCCGTCGACGAGCACGGTGCAGGCGCCGCATTCGCCGCCGTCGCAGCCCTGCTTGGTGCCGGTGAGCTGCAGGCCGTCGCGCAGCACCTCGAGCAGCGTCGCGCTGTCGCGCGCGGCGAGCTCGCGCGGCCGGCCGTTGACGGTGATGCGCAGCAGGCGATGGCTCATGATGTCAGACCTCCTTGGGCCGCAGGTCGCGCACGCGCACGGCCTTGCCCTGCGAGCGCGGCACGCTGCCGGGGCTGAGCACCGCGACTTCGGCGGTCACGCCGATCAGCGACTTGATGTGGTGGATCGCGTCGGCGGCGATTTCGCCGAAGCGGCTTTCGGGCACGCCAGGCTCGGCTTCGACTTCGACGCGCAGCCGGTCGAGGCTGCCTTGGCGCGTGAGCACCAGCTGGTAGTGCGGCGCCAGCCCGCTGCGCCCGACCAGCACCGCCTCGACCTGCGACGGGTACACGTTGACGCCGCGGATGATCATCATGTCGTCGCTGCGCCCGGCCACGCGCAGGATGCGCACCAGCGTGCGGCCGCAGCTGCAGGGCGCGCGCGTGACGCGCGTGATGTCGCGCGTGCGGTAGCGCAGCATCGGCAGCGCTTCCTTCGTGAGGGTGGTGATCACCAGCTCGCCCGCCTGCCCGTCGGGCACGGGCGCGCCGGTGTCGGGGTCGATCACCTCGAACAGGAAGTGGTCCTCCCAGCCGTGCAGGCCGTCGCGGCAACCGCATTCGCAGGCCACGCCCGGGCCCATGATCTCCGACAGGCCGTACATGTCGACGGCGCGCAGGCCGATGCGCGCCTCGATCTCGGCGCGCATCGCCGCGCTCCACGGCTCGGCGCCGAACATGCCGATCGCCAGCCCGCTGGCGTGCAGATCGACACCCTGGTTCTCGGCGACCTCGGCCAGCGCCAGCGCGTACGACGGGGTCGCGCACAGCACGCGCGGGTGGAAGTCCATCATCAGCGCGATCTGGCGCTCGCTGCCGCCGCCCGACATCGGCACCACCGGGCAGCCCAGGCGCGTGGCGCCGTCGTGCGCGCCCAGCCCGCCGGTGAACAGGCCGTAGCCGTAGGCGTTGTGCACCAGGTCGCCAGGGCGCACGCCGGCGCAGTACATCGAGCGCGCCACCAGATCGGCCCAGCGCGACAGGTCTGCGCTGGTGTAGCCGACCACCGTGGGCTTGCCGGTCGTGCCCGACGACGCGTGGATCCGCGCCAGCTGCGCCTGCGGCCGCGCGAACAGGCCGAAGGGGTAGTGCTCGCGCAGGTCGGCCTTGGTCGTGAAGGGCAGCGCACGCAGATCGTCCAGGCTGCGCAGCGCCTGCGGCTCCAGCCCGGCCGCCTGCATCTTGGCGCGCTGCGCCGGCACATTCGCCCAGGCGTTGTCCAGCGTCGCGCGCAGGCGATCGAGTTGCAGCGCGCCCAGTTCGTCGCGCGACAGCGATTCCTCGCGCGGGTGCAGCATGCCGCCGGCTGCGGCCGGATCGGCGGCGCCCATCGATTGCCCCGTCGGCTGCATCCTGGCTCCCATCGCCTGCCCCTTGTCAGCCGCGGCGCACGCCGCGCACCGGCAGGTGCGGCAGCGCGAAGCCCTGGTTGAAGCCGGCCTTGGTGACCAGCATGAACTTGAACAGCGCGCCGCCGCCCAGCGCCAGCAGCCCCGCCAGCAGCTGCAGCAGCAGCGCGGCGACCGAAGGCAGCGGGGGCGCGGCCGCCCCGATCAGCACCAACGCCAACGGCAGCAGGCTGCCGGCCTTCCAGCCGAGCGCAGTGCGGTCGACGGCGCGCAGCGAGGCCGGGCGCAGCGCCGCCGCCAGCCGCCGGCGCCACGCGCTGCCGAGCACGAAGCGCAGCAGCAGCAGCGCACCCAGCGTCAACCACGACAGGATGTTGCCCTGGCCCCACCACGGCGCCAGGATCCAGTACAGGCCCGCGCCCTCGGCCAGGCCGGTGGCGGCCACCAGCGGCACCGTCATCGGCTCGCGCCACGCCGGAATGCCCTTGCAGGCCTGCAGGATGCGCGCCTGGCAGTACAGGAACACGGCAGCCAGCACGGCGGCCAGCGGCTGCAGCTGCGGCCACAGCAGGCTCGCGGCGCCGCTGGCCATCAGCAGCGGCGCCACCGCCGCCTCGCGCGACATCCACGAGGTCTGCGGATGGAAGAACACGTTCAGCGCGCGCCAGGGCCGGCCGATCTCGGCCCACACGCACAGCAGGCCGACGCCGATCAGCGCCAGCGCGACGACCACCAGCACCACCCGCAGCGTGCCCTGCGCACCGGCCGCGGTGGCGAACAGCAGCAGCCCGCAGCCGGCGCCGCCGCCCATGAAGTTGCCGGCGGCGCGCGCATCCCAGTTGGTCTGCTGCCAGGGGTTGGGGCCGTAGCTCATCGGCCGGCCTCGTCGTCGTCGTCGTCCTTGGCGTCCCACAGGTAGTGGAAGTTCGGGCCGGTGCCCACCTCTTCGTGCATGCGGAAGCTCTTGTTGCGGGCCAGCAGCTGCGACACGTTGCTGTCGGGGTCGTCGCCGTCGCCGAAGGCCAGCGCCTGCGCCAGGCAGGAGTTGACGCAGGCGGGCGTGGCTTCGGGGTCGATGCCGGGCGTCAACCCGTGCTCGAGCCCGTAGTCGATGCGGTCGACGCAGAAGGTGCACTTGGTGGCCACGCCGATGCGGCCCTCGTCGAAGCGCGCCTGCTCGTGCTCGCTCATCTGGCCGTAGGCGAAGGTGGGCTTCTCGGTCTTGTAGCGCGCCTGGTAGGGGCAGGCCACCGCGCAGTAGGCGCAGCCGATGCACAGGTCGTAGTCGATCGTGACGATGCCGTCGGGCCGCTTGCGCGTGGCCGTGCTCGGGCACACCGTCATGCACGGCGGGTCGTCGCAGTGCTGGCAGCCGGTGGGCACGAACACGCGCTGCACGTTCGGGTACTCGCCGACTTCCATGTCGAGCACGCGCCGCCACTGCACGCCCGGCGGCGTGGCGTTGGCGTGCTTGCAGGCCGCCGTGCAGGTCTGGCAACCCACGCAGCGGCGCAGGTCGGCGATCATCGTCCAGCGCGTCATGCCGGCACTCTGGTTCGGCCCGCGCTCGCCTTGCTGACCTTGACCCGCACCAGGTCGGCACCCGAGCCGGTGGCGTCGGTCAGGTCGAGCGACATCTCGGCCAGCGTGTTCAGGCTGGGCACGCCGAAGTCCTTGGCCACCGGCGTCGCCCAGTGGTCGAACTGCCCCACCAGCAGCAGCGTGTCGGGCCGGATGCCCTGGCGCAGCACCACCATGCCGCGCGTGGCGCGCATCGGCGTGGCGATGTCGACCCAGTCGCCTTCGGCCAGCCCGAGCTTCTCGGCGGCGCGCGGGTTCATGACGACGCCGTTGTGCCCGGCGATGTTGCCGGCCACCTCGCGGATCATCTGCATCGCGACGTTGCCGCCCCACGCGTACTGCATGCTGCGCGCGGTGACCAGCCAGAACGGGTAGTCGGCCGGCTTGCCGCCGGCCTTGGCGACGGCCGCCTCCCACAGGCCGGGGAAATCCTTCCACGGCGGCAGCGCCTGGTATTCGTCGAGCTGCTTGTCCCACCAGTGCATGTCGTGCTCGTGCAGCCGGCGGCCGAGTTCGGCGCCGATGCGCTTGAGCCGCTCCTGGTAGGGCATCTCGAAGCGCAGCCCGCGCTCGACCACCGTCGGGTACAGGTACCACTGCTCGCGCGGGTAGGGGCGGGTCTTGAAGCCGTGCTCCTTCCACCAGTCGAGCCCCAGCACCTCGGCGCCTTCGGTCAGCTCGGCGCTGGCCGCCTTGCAGGCGGCGTCCCAGATCGCGTCGCGGCTGTGCGCCACCGCCGGGTCGAGCGAGAAGTCGCCCCAGGGGCCGTCGAGCTTGACGCCGCAGGTGCCGCGGTTGATCGCCGCGTTGTATTTCTCGAGCATGCCGCAGCGCTGCGCCAGCTCGGTGCAGATGTCGGAGAAGTCGCGCGCCTGGCCGCGCGCCGCCACCACCGGCTGGCGCAGCGCGAAGCCTTCGTGGTCCCAGAACTGCTCCTGGTACTTGGTGGCGGCCAGGCGCAGCAGCTGCAGGCCTTCCAGATCGGTGGCGTCGGGCAGCAGGATGTCGGCGAAATGGTTGCTCTCGTCGCGCGTGTAGGCGAAGGCGACGACGAAGGGGAAGCGGCGGATCTTGTCGGTCACGCCCTGGGTGTCCCAGAACGAGATCGCCGGGTTGGTGCGGTAGACGAACCACACGTCGGGCGGCTCGACCTTGGGCAGCCCCTTGGGCGTGTTGTCGAGGAACATCCACGAGAAGTGCGTCGGCCCGAGCGCCTGCGCCCAGGCGTTGTTGCCGGTCAGCGGCACCATCGTCTTGTAGGCGTTGCGGATGTTGGGCTGCGCCGACCACTTCTCTTTAGAGGTCGGGTTGAACGGGTAGTCCATCAGCCCGTCTTCGCCGGCGCGCACGCTGTCGTGGCGCTCGGCCATCGGCCGCACCAGCCGCACCGTGGTGCCGATCGTGCCGCCGGGCACCTCGAGCGCGCCCACCAGCGTGGCCAGCAGCGTGCGTGCCCAGCAGCATTCGTAGCCGCCCCAGCCGTTGTTGACGGTCTTGCCGAGCGTGACCGCCACCGGGCGGAACGGCATCGTCTTGCCGCCGATCTCGATCGTCTGGCCGACGCAGGCGTGGTCGAGGTACTCGTTGGCGATCTGGCGCATGTCGCGCGCGGGCACGTCGCAGATGCCCTGCGCCCATTCGGGCGAGTAGGGTGCCATGTGCGCGACCAGCTTGTCGAAGGCGGTCTCGCCGGCCAGCAGGCCTTCGGCCATCACCTCCTGGTCGGGGCCGATCTCGACCGCGTCGGCCTCGACCTTGGCCGACAACGCCTCGCGGATGCCGGGCGTGTCGTGCGGCACCGCGCGGCCGCAGGCCTCGTCCCACACCAGCGGCTTGCGCGTGGCGCGGTCGCGCAGGTAGTAGCCGTGCGCGCCGACGAGGTAGGGCGAGCTGGTGTGGCGCGCCAGGTGCTGCAGGTCGAGCTTCTCACGCGGTGCCTCGTGCAGCATCACGTGGATCAGCGCGTACAGGAAGGCGGGGTCGGTCTTGGGTTTGATCGGCACCCACTGCGCCGAACAGGCGCCGGTGACCGACAGGTGCGGCTCCACCTGCACCCGCTTCATGCCGCGGATGCGCGCGTCGGCGTGGCGCCAGATGCCGACCACGCCGCCGGCGGCCTCGATGTTGTTGCCGCAGCTGATCAGGTAGTTGCAGCTCGGCGTGTCGGCGGCGACGATGAAGGCGCGGTGCCACAGCTCGCCGTACAGGTGTTCGGAGTGGTAGCACTTGACGCCCTGGCCCGATCCGAAACCCATGTCCACCGCGCCCCACGCGGCCAGGAAGGCGGGGAAGGTGCCCATGTAGAACTGCGGCGTGCCGCCGCCGCCGAAGCTGGCGGCCACGCGCGGGTAGCCCGACGCGTCGAGCAGGCCTTCGGCACGGATCGCGTTGAGCTTGGCGGCGATCGCGCCCAGTGCCTCGTCCCACGAGATCTCGACGAAGCCCGGGTCCTGGTCGCGGCCCTTCTGGGGGTTGGTGCGCTTCATCGGCACCAGCACCCGGTTCGGGTTGTAGGTCTTCTGGATCAGCCCGAAGGCCTTCACGCAGACCTTGCCGCCGCCGGGGTGCACCTCGGCGGCGCAGAAGTTGGGCTCGACCTCGGTGGCGACGCCGTTCTCGACCTTGACCGTCAGCAGGTCGGGGCCGGCCACGCACTGGTAGCAGTAGGTCGGCACCCGGCGGGCATCGCGGGCGGTGCTGGCGGCCATGGTCGTGCGTGCTCCTGCGTTCAGCCGGCGCGCGCCTTGGCCGCCTTGGCGGCGAGCCGCTGGCCGGTCTTGGCCACGTCGACGACGAAGCGCGCGTGCCGGCCGCGCACGATCGGCTCGACCGCGTCGCTGCCCTCGACCTCGAACACCACCGCGCGGCCGTTGACTTCGGCCACGCGCACCGTCAGTTCCACCGCCATGCCCAGCAGCGTAGCGCCGATGTGGTCGATCTCGACGCGCGTGCCCACCGAATCCTCGCCGGCATCGAGATGCGCGAGCAGCAGGTTGCGGCAGGCGATCTCGAGGTCGCGCACCAGCATCGGCGTCGCGTAGACGCGCGCCGCCTCGCCCATGAAGTCGATCGTGCGCTCGCGGTCGACCTCGAAGCGGGTGGTGGCGCTCAGGCCGGGCTTCAGGCTGTCTTTCATCGTCGAGTTCCCTTGTCGTCAATGTCCGAGATAGGCCTGCTGCACCTGCGGGTTGCGCAGCAGGTCGGCGGCACGGCCTTCGGCCACGATGCGGCCGGTTTCCATCACGTAGCCGCGGTCGGCGACCGCCAGCGCGGCGCGCGCGTTCTGGTCGACCAGCAGGATCGTCGTGCCGCGCGTCTTGAGCGCGCGGATGTGGCCGAAGATCTCGGCCACCAGCCGCGGCGCCAGGCCCATGCTGGGCTCGTCGAGCAGCAGCAGGCGCGGGTCGGCCATCAGCGCGCGGCCGATCGCCAGCATCTGCTGCTGCCCGCCCGACAGCGTGCCGGCGGGCTCGGCGCGCTTGTCGCGCAGCACCGGGAACAGGTCCCAGATGGTGTCGATCGTCGCCGCCTTGCCGCGCGCGAAGGCGCCCAGCAGCAGGTTGTCCTCGACGTTCAGGTCGCCGAAGACCTGCCGGCCCTCGGGCACCTGGATGATGCCGCGCTGCACCCGCCGGCGCGGCGTCTCGGCGCCGATGTCCTGGCCGTCGAAGCGCAGCGTGCCGGCACTCATCGGCTGCACGCCCGACAGCGTGCGCATCAGCGTGGTCTTGCCGGCGCCGTTGGCACCGACGATCGCCACCAGCTCGCCCGCGTGCACGTCCAGCGCCACGTCGGCCAGCGCCGGGATCCGGCCGTAGCGGCTGCCCAAGTTCCGCACCTCAAGCATCGGCGGCCTCCGCGGCCTCGGCCGCGCCGAGGTAGGCCTCGATCACGCGCTCGTCGCGCGCCACCTCGGCGGGCGTGCCTTCGGCCAGACGCGCGCCGCGGTCGAGCACCAGCACCCGGTCGGACACCTCCATCACCAGGCGCATGTTGTGCTCGACCAGCACCACCGTCATGCCGCCGTGCGCCAGCTCGCGGATCAGCGCGTCGATCTCGCGCGCCTCGGTGTGGTTCAGCCCGGCGGCCGGTTCGTCGAGCAGCAGGACCTGCGGCTCGAGCGCGAGCGCACGCGCGATCTCCAGCCGCTTGAGCGCGCCGTAGGGCATGCTGTCGGCACGCGCGCCCAGGTAGGCGCCCAGGCCGACGCGCTGCATCAGCGCAGCGGCCTGCGCGCGGCACGCGGCCTCGGCGCGCGCCTGCGACGGCGTGCGCAGCAGCGAGGGCAGCAGCTCGCAGCGCTCGCGCAGGTGGCGCCCGGCCATCACGTTCTCGAGCGCGCTCATGTTGAAGAAGATCTGCAGGTTCTGGAAGGTGCGCCCCAGCCCGGCGGCCGCCCAGCGGTGCGTGGGCTGCCCGGTCACGTCGTGGCCGGCGAGCATGATGCGCCCCTGGTCGGGCCGGTAGATGCCGGTCAGCAGGTTCAGCAGCGTGGTCTTGCCGGCGCCGTTGGGGCCGATGATCGCGTGCACCGTGCCGGGGGCGACCTCGAAGGACAGGTTGTCGATCGCCTTCAGCCCGCCGAAGCGCTTGGACAGGCCCGCCACCGAGAGCATGCTGCCGGCCATTGCGCGTCAGTCCTTGGCCACGAGCCTAGCCAGCGTGGGCACGATGCCGCGCGGGAAGAACACCATCGTCGCGACCAGCACCGCGCCGAAGACCATCATCTCGTAGTCCTTCAGTACGGTCAGCAGTTGCGGCAGCAGCGTCAGCACGGCCGCGCCGATCACCGCGCCCCAGATCGACGCCATGCCGCCGAACACCACCATGATCACCAGTTCCACCGAGTGCAGGAACGAGGCTTTGGCCGGCGTGATGAAGCCGGCGTAGTGCGCGGTCAGCGCGCCCGCCGTCGCCGCGAACACCGCCGAGATCACGAAGATGCGCAGCTTCCAGCGCGCGCTGTCGACTCCCAGCGTCTGCGCCGCGACCTCGGAGCCGTGCAGCGCCCGCAGCGCGCGGCCCACCGGCGAATCGATCAGGTTGCCCGCCAGCCACACCGCCAGCCACAGCACCACCGCGACGATCGCGTACCAGGTCGGCTCGCCCTGCAGCGCGCGCCCGGCGACCACCAGCGGCGGCACCGTCATGCCGTCGGGGCCGCCGGTCAGGCGGTCCTCGTTGACCAGCACGATCGACACGATCACGCCCAGGCCGAGCGTGGCCATCGCCAGCGTGTGCCCCTTCAGGCGCAGCGTGGGCCGGCCGACGGCCCAGGCGAGCAGCCCCATCGCGACCACCGCTGCCGGCAGCGACAGCCACACCGGCCAGCCCCAGCGGGTGGCCGCGATCGCGCTGCCGTAGCCGCCGAGCGCGTAGAAGGCCGCGTGGCCCAGGCTGATCTGCCCCGCATAGCCGATCAGCAGGTTCAGGCCGATGCAGACGATCGCGTTGAGCGCGACCAGGATCGCGACTTCGTAGAAATAGTTGTTGGCGAAGCCCAGCGGCAGCAGCGCCAGCACCGCCGCCAGCAGCGCCAGTTGCGGTGCGCGCGCCGGCACGCCGCGGCGCTCGCCGGCTGCCGTGGCGCGCCGGTCAGACACGCTCGCTGCCGCGGGCACCGACCAGTCCTCCGGGCAGGAAGAACAGCACCGCCAGGATCACGACGAAGGCGATCACGTCCTTGTAGGCCGAGGACACGAAGCCGGCGCCCAGGCCTTCGATCAGCCCGAGCAGCAGCCCGCCGGCCACGGCGCCGCCGAAGCTGCCCAGGCCGCCGAGGATCGCGGCGGCGAAGCCCTTCAGGCCGAGCATCACGCCCACGTCGTACGAGGTGAGGGTGATCGGTGCCGTCAGCACCCCGCCGAGCGCGCCCAGCGCCGCGGCCAGCACGAAGCTCAGGCGCATCACGCCGCGCGTGGAGATGCCCATCAGCCGCGCGGCCAGCGGATTGATCGCGGTCGCGCGCATCGCCTTGCCCAGCAGCGTGCGGCCGAAGAACCAGCCCAGCGCCAGCACCGCCACCGCCGAGCCGCCCAGCACCCACAGGCTCTGCGGCATCACAGTGGCGCCGCCCAGGTGCATCGGCTCGCTGCCGGTGAAGGCCGGCAACGAGTGGATGCCCTTGTCCCACACCAGCTGCGCCAGGCCGCGCAGGAACAGCGCCACGCCGATCGTGATGATGATCAGCGTGACCACGTCGGCCTGGCCGCCGGCCTGTGCCGGCTCGAGCGCCAGCCGCTGCACCAGCAGCCCCACCAGCATCGCGCCCGCCACCGCGAGCGGCACCGCGGCCCACAGCGGCAGCCCCAGCGCGACCAGCGACACCGCGCCCATGCCGCCGATCATCACGAACTCACCCTGCGCGAAGTTGATCGCATGGCTGGCGTGATAGACGATCGAGAAGCCGAGCGCGACCAGCGCATACACCGCGCCGGCGGTCAGCCCGCCGGCGACGAATTGCATCCAGTTCGCGCCCATCTGTGCCCGTCAACCGCGTGCGTGCCGGCGCGTCACTTCACCAGCGTCCAGTTGCCGTTCTTGACCTCGAGCATGCGGAACGCGCTCAGGTCCAGCCCCATGTGGTCGGTGGGCGACATGTTGACCACGCCGCCGGTGCCGACGTAGCCCTTGGTCGCCTCGATCGCGTCGCGCGTCTTGGCCTTGTCGGTGGAGCCGGCCGCCTTGACCGCGTTCACGTACAGCATCAGGCCGTCGTAGGCGTGGCCGCCGAAGGTCGACACGTCGGTCTTGTACTTGGCCTGGTACGCGTTGCGGTAGTTCGTGACCACCGGCTTCTGCGGGTCGCCGGCGGGCAGCAGGTCGGCCACCAGCAGCGCCGCGGCCGGCAGGCGCACGCCCTCGGCGGCGTCGCCCGACAGCTTGATGTACTCCTTGGACGCGACGCCGTGCGACTGGTACAGCGGCTGCGTCAGGCCGAGCTGCTTGTAGTTGCGCGTGACGATCGCCGGGCCCTGGCCGAAGCCGGCATTCAGCACCGCCTGCGCGCCGCTGCCCTTGATCTTGGTCAGCTGCGCGGTCATGTCGGTGTCGGCGGCGCCGTAGGTCTCGTCGGCGACGATCTGGATGCCCTGGTTCGGCGCCACCTTCACGCATTCGGCGCGCATGCTCTTGTCGAAGCCGCCGCTGCCCGAGATCAGCGCCGCCTTGGTGAAGCCGCGCGCCTTCATGTCGACGAAGATCTTCTCGCAGGCCATGCGGTCGGTGTGCGGCGTCTTGAACACCCACTTCTTGGTCGGCTCGACGATCACCACCGCGCCGGCCAGCGAGATGAACGGAATCCCGGCCGCCTCGGCCAGCGGCACCGCGGCCATCGTCTCGCCGGTGGAGGAGCCGCCGATCAGCACGTCGACCTTGTCCTGCTCGATCAGGCGCTTGGTGAAGGTGCGCGCCTTCTCGGCGTCGCCGGCCGAATCGTAGGAGATCAGCTGCAGCTTGCGGCCGTTGATGCCGCCGTCGGCGTTGATCTTGTCGACCATCATCTCCAGCGTCTTCTGCTCGGGGTCGCCGAGGAACGACGCCGGGCCGGTGACGGCCAGGAAGGTGCCGACGCGGATCGGCTCCTGCGCGGCGGCGGGCGCCGTCAGCAGCAGCGGCAGCGCCAGCGGGAGGGCGGCGCGTGTGAATCGGCGCAACGTTGCGGTCAACCGGCTCATGCAAATCTCCTTTGGCCCCATAGAATCCACGACACAAGCTCATTCTGGTACGAGAATGCAACTTTGTGATTTGATCTGGATTGGGTTTTGGTGAGCGGCACATACGGGAAAACCAGCACGCGGCACGCCGGCACGGGCGGCGCCGTGCCGCCGGTGCGGGTGCGCGCGGTGCGCCGGGCCGACCTGCCCGAGGTGATCGCGCTGGACGCCACCGTGACCGGGCTGCACAAGGCCGACTACTGGCAGCGCGTGTACCGACGCTACGGCGTCGGCGGCCAGGGCCTGCGGCACTTCCTGGTGGCGACGGCCGGTGCGCGGGTGGTGGGTTTCGTGATCGGCGAGGTGCGCGACTGGGAGTTCGGATCGCCCCCCTGCGGCTGGGTATTCGCGATCGACGTCGACCCGCAGGCGCGCCAGCAGGGCGTGGGCACCTTGCTGCTGTCCGCCATGCGCCAGCGCTTCGAGCGTGTGGGCGTGCGCACGCTGCGCACCATGCTGGCCAGCGACAACCACCTGATCCTGTCGTTCTTCCGCAGCCAGGGCCTGCGCGCCGGGCGGCTGATCCCGCTCGAGCTCGAAGTCGGAGCGCCGTCTTGAAGCTGCAGACCAGCACCCGGCTGGCGCTGTACAGCGTGCTCGAGTTCGCGGCGCGGCCCGAGCAGCTCGTGGCTGCCGCCGAGGTGGCGGCGAAGTACGGCGAATCGGCGCATCACCTGGCCAAGGTGCTGTCGGAGCTGTCGCGGGCCGGCATCGTCGAGTCGGTGCGCGGGGTCGGCGGCGGCTATCGCTTCGCGGCCAACCCGAGGCGGCTGACGCTGCTGGACGTGATCCGTCTGTTCGAGACGCTCGAGCCCGGCGACGCCGCCGCGCAACGGGCCGGCACGCCGGTCGAGGCCGCGCTGCAGCAGGTGCAGGCCGAGATCGACCAGACCACGCTGGCGACCTTCGGGTCGATCACCGTGGCGACGATGCTGAAGATGGTGGAAGAGGCCCGACAAGCCGCGTGACCGCCCGCGGGCCCCGGGCCGATCCCCGGTCCGAGCTGCCGGGCGCTGCGGAGGGCTCGCCTGCGGCTCCCCGCTCTCGCAGGGGCACCGGGGCAGCGGTCTTGGCGTTGAGGAAGCTGCCCTGCGCGATGCTCGGGATGCCGGCCTGGGCCAGTTGAACGGGAGTTCGGCTGCGTCAGCTCCCGGCTGCCGTCACATGGCGATACCGTTGCCTCCCCGACCGACCGACACGATTGCAAGTGCTGGCGCGGGCAAACGCAAAGGGCTGGCGCCATGAGGGGAGGTGACCGGCGCCGCGCCACATCTGGCCGTAGCCCACCCGCTTGGCTTGACTGGCACTAGTGCAGTGTTCCACGCTATGCAGCACATAAAACCGCGCCTTTGCCGCCCTGGCGTCGTTGCAAATCCTCGCGATGCCACTGGGCATCGCTGCGGTTTGCGCCTAGCCAGGACGACAAATCCATCGGTTTTCTTAAGTGCTGCACAGAGTGGAACACTGCACTAGGCCACAAGCGTCATGCCGGCGCTCTTGACGGCAGCAGCATCGAACGTCATGGTGGTTTCGCATCCTTGGGCACGCGCGATGCGCTCGATCAGGCAGTCGGCAAAGTCGGCCCCTCCCTGGGAGAAGCGCCGTTGCGCCTGCAGCACCCGCTCGGCCCGGTCGATGACAAGCTCCTTGCTGCGCAACAGCAAGTTCAGCGCCTCCGCGATCTGGTCGCGGTTCAACCCGTAGCTGGACGACAGCACCCACACGAGTTCGACGATTGCCACCAGCGGCACGAAGCCCGGTTGGTCGCTGGTGAGGCTTTCGACAAGCCGCGTGGCCTTCGGGGACTGCCTCGGGTCGTCCTGCATGACGTAGCGCACGAGAACATTGGTGTCGAGTCCGATCATCGCGCCCGGGACCCCGCGGCCGCGATGGCGGCATTCATCTCGTCGATAGAGACCGCTCGCTTGGGCTTTCCGAAGCGCCCCTTCAGCTCGCGCACCGAGCGCGTGGCGGCGATGAGCTCGAAGCGCCCGGGCTCGATCTGGACGAACTCCACCCGGTCGCCTGCTTCGACGTTGAGCGCGCGGCGAACGTCGACAGGGATCGTGATCTGACCCTTGACGGTCAAGGTGGCAGTGGACACGCAGCGTTCTCCTGATTCCTTACTTCATTGTAAGGCATGGTCGTCAGCTCCCTGCTGCCCGCACATGGCGGTACCGACCCGTCGGTGACGCTCCCCGCTCTCGACCTGTCGCCATGAAGCAGTCGCTCGAGCTGTCCCTCGCTACGAAGAACTGCCGGTCCACCTACGAGATTGGCCCGCAATGCC